>OMJG01000208.1_pt1 | contig 45307 bp, 44 predicted proteins | sample 1646431 | NCBI WGS metagenome assembly OMJG01 (sample SAMN03771674, study PRJEB25209) | food metagenome | isolation source: Cotija cheese | place: Mexico:Jalisco,Michoacan | collected 2011-12-12 | reverse complement strand
AATCCATGATTTCTTAAAACTTATAAAAATGTCTAACTTTTTTATTGCACTTCATGCTTTTTAAAAACAATTCTGTCTATATTCATTCATTTCTTATTTACAACCAACGCTTATGATGTCGCATGAATATTTCATGATTTTTCTCCATACCACCTAAATAAACTATCGACAACACTACCACCGCAAACAACGCTAAAAACGCATTTGGTTGGTTGAAGAAGTACAAAACTATTGCTAGTCCGATTAATATTAGAATCGATACTCTAAGCGAAAACCTCGGTACTTTGTCTTTCATAAAATTATTACCTCTTTGCCTTGAGATTTCACCTACATTATGGAAGATTTTTTAACAACGTGCAATCCAGATGCTTAGTTATTTTCTAAATCTTCACCATCAGAAGCAATAACTTTCTTATACCAGTAGTAACTCTTCTTTGGAGTTCTACTGAAATCTCCTTCTTCGTTATCGTCGCGATTTACATAAACGAAACCATAGCGTTTAGCCATTTGACCAGTTCCGGCAGAAACTAAATCAATACAGCCCCAAGGAGTATAGCCAATCAAATCGACACCATCTTTGATAGCTTCTTTCATTTGTTCGATGTGACCTTTGAGATATTCGATGCGGTAGTCATCATCAATTGAACCATCAGCTTTGACTTCATCACGAGCACCTAATCCATTTTCAACGACCATGATAGGAATACCGTAACGTCCATAAACGTCATTTAGGTACCAGCGTAGACCTTTAGGATCCATAGCCCAGCCCCATTCACTGTACTTCAAGTATGGATTCTTCACACCAGTACTGAAGTTTCCAGCAGCGTCAGCTTTACTTTCATCAGTTGTCAAAGCATTTGATGAATAGTAACTGAAACTATAGAAATCAACTGTACCTTCTTTTAGAACCTCACTATCTTCGGCTGTGATGTCTAACTTAACGTCATGTTCATCCCAGAAACGTTTAGCAAAGTGTGGATAGGCCCCACGAACTTGAACGTCACCACAATAGTAATTGTTAATTTCGTTAGCTAGTTGAGCCTTCAAAATATCATCAGGATTAGATGTTAGTGGATAGTTAACGTTACCGGCAATCATACAACCTATCATATTGTCAGAATTGATCTTGTGACCAATTTTAACTGCCAAAGCACTGGCAACGAATTGGTGATGCAAACCTTGTAAGTTAGCTTGGATATCGTCGTTGCTCATCTTAGGATTGAATGGTGCAGCACCGTCTTCAACTGGAAGTCCCAGTGACATGTAGCCACCAAACATCATACCGATATTGATTTCATTAAATGTTAACCAATATTTAACGAGGCCTTTGTATTCTGTAAACAAAGTCTTAGCGTATTTAACGTAAAAGTCGATTACCTTACGATTGCCCCAGCCACCATAAGCTTCAGTCAAATGATATGGCATTTCGTAGTGAGAAATTGTTACCAATGGTTCGATACCATACTTATGACATTCCTCGAAGACATTACGATAAAAGTCCAAACCTTTTTGATTAGGTTGTGCATCGTCGCCGTTAGGGAAAATTCTTGTCCAAGCGACTGACAAACGATAAGTCTTATAACCCATGCCTGCTAGTAACTTAATATCTTCTTTATAGTGGTGGTAAAAATCACTACCTTGGTGAGATGGATAATATTCACCTTGTTTAACGGTCTTAGTGAAGACACGTGGCTTTTCATATGTACCACCTAATAAGAGGTCGGCTGTACTAACACCTTTGCCATCAACGTCCCAGGCACCTTCGTATTGGTTAGCGGCAGTAGCGCCACCCCATAAAAAGTTCTTTGGAAATACTGTCATAATTAAATTCTCCTTCTTTACAATCTATTAATATGGTAACGTTTTCTTCAGTTTGAAAACAAGTTTATTTCAAATCAATTAAATTATCGCCATCATTAACTTGACCATCAGCAACGACTTTTACATCGTTATAGTCTTTACTGTTTGTCACGATAATTGGAGTTGTTACGTCATAACCTTGGTCAGTGATACCGTCAACATCAAATTCCATCAATAATTGACCTTTTTTAATTTCTTGATCTTGTTCAACGTGGCTAGTGAAACCTTTACCTTCTAATTGAACGGTATCCATACCAATGTGGATCAATAGTTCAGCTCCGTCTTTAGAATTGATTCCGATAGCGTGTTTAGTTGGGAAAACGACTGAAACTTTACCGTCTACTGGAGCATAAACTTTCCCTTCGTCTGGCATAATAGCGATTCCCTTACCTAAAGCACCGGAAGAGAAGACTTCATCTTTGACGTCTGCTAATTGAACGATAGAACCTTTGATGGGACTAACAACTGTTTCGGGTGTAACAGGATCTTTTTCTACAGTTTCAGGTGCGACTGTAGTTGTAGCTGAATCTGAGTTTACTGTGGCTGTAGCTAATTGTGGTTCTGCGTTTGTATTTTCAACATGCTCTGGTTTAGAGTTTTCAGCTTTCAAATCTTCTTTGCTGAAACCAAAGAACAATGCCAAAAGCCAGCCAGATAGGAACGAAACTACGAATGAAATCAAAGCACCATAGAATCCCATGTCGATACCCTTAGGACCAATTAAACTAGGCAATGTAAAGACGCCAAGGCCCCCAGTCATGTAGTATCTAGTACCAAATAGACCTAGAACAGCACCACCAATAGCAGCACCGACACAACTCATAGCGAAAACTTTTTTACGTGGCAAAGTAATACCATAAATAGCTGGTTCAGTAATACCAAAGATACCTGATAAGAAAGCTGACCAACCTAGACCTTTAACTTTCTTACTCTTAACTTTCATAATAACAGCCAAAACGGCACCGATTTGAGCAAATGAAGCACCAATTGTTAGAACTAGAATTGGATCACTGTGCAAGTTTTGTAAATTAAGCATTTGTAGTGGAACAAGTCCCCAGTGTAGTCCGAAAATGACAAGAACTTGCCATAAACCACCTAGAACTGCACCAGTGATGATTGGACTCAAACCGTATAGAGCTGAAGCACCAGCAGCTAGAGCATCACTGATCCATGAAGTAATAGGTCCAATGATTAGCAATGTCAAAGGAACGACAACTAACAAGGTGAAAAATGGAACTAAGAATGTCTTAACAACTGTTGGAACAACCTTCTTGAAGTATCTTTCAACTTTAGAGGCCAACCATACGGCTACGATAATTGGAATAACTGATGAAGTATAGTTCATCATGATTACCGGAATCTTCAAAAAAGTAATGTGAATTGGTGAAGATAACATCGTTCCTGAGAACAATGTAAAGAGTGGCTTACCAGCTACAGCGGTAGGATTCAAAGCTACGATAGTTGGATAAACCAAAACCGCACCAATCGTCATACCAATAAACTGATCAACGCCGAACTTCTTAGCAGCTGAAAGTCCTAAGATAACTGGTAAGAAGTAGAAGAATGAATCACCAATGGCATATAGAATCACATAAGTACCAGAGGTCTTAGTAATTAATCCGGAAGTCAAAAGAATTGTTGCCAAACCTTTGATCATCCCGGTAGCAGCCAAAATACCTAAGGCTGGAGCAAAAATACCTGAAATTAAATCAATAAATTTATCAAGAAGGCTCATATTTTCGTCTTCTTCACCATAATCATCAGGAACAGTTCCACCATCTGGGAAACCACCGACTTTGATAACATGGTCGTAAACGTCAGCGACTTCATTACCAATAACAACTTGGTATTGGCCACCGCTTTGAACAACTGTAACGACACCGTCTGTATCTTTTAATTCTTCAGTGCCAGCTTTTTTCTCATCTTTTAATTTAAAACGTAATCTAGTAGCACAGTGAACAACGCTATTAACATTGTCTTTACCACCAACTAACTTAACTATTTTTTTAGCTAAGCCGTCATAATCTTTAATCATAATATCCTCCTTCTCCAACAAAAAAAGCTCAAGACAACATCCCCACACCAAAAGTGTTGAGTAATGTAAGTCTTGAGCTTATGCCTGCCGAACAGTAACACGCTATTTTATTTAATTGTTACGATGAGTCACTCGCCAAACGTGTAAAATCAAGTAAACTTGATCATTTTGGGAAAGTGCCCATCCTTTAGTATTGCGTAAAAATGTAGAAATCTTCTGAACCGTCGCATTTTCATCAGGATACTTCATAATCATCAACTTCAATAAACTCGGATCCAGTTGTTCAGTTGAAGTCTTGTTTGATTTTAGTTTTCTAATTAGAAAATATCGCAAATGTGAAACCAATCGACTGTAATTGAATGATTCATCATCCAAAGTCGTATGATAACTGATTTGGATAATATTAATAATATCCGCAATCATCTTTGATACTTGAATCGTATCTTGCAAAGTTTCCTTTTCATTTTCAAGATTAACGAAATGATAAGTTAGAAAAACTAATTCACCTTTTGGAAACACGACGCCCAAATCTTCTCGAATAATTTCAAGAGCTCGAACAGAAGCTTGATATTCTTTCGGAAATAATTTCTTAACTTCCCAACTAACTGCTCGATCTGTAAACTCAATGTGCTCTTTAGCACGTTTATACGCGAAATTGATATGATCAGCCAAAATCAAATATTGATAGTCGTTAAATTTGACCTTCAAGAAAGCTTCAACGTCTTGAACAATGTCAGTCGTTACGTTAATAATGCCTTCGTCATACTCTTTCAAGGTATCGATTTCATCATTATTAACTGATTTGAATTTTTGAGTGATTTTTGATGCGTCCACCAAATCGCCCGGCTTCTTGCCAAATCCAATTCCTTTTCCAACAATCATCCATTCAACGTTTTCATCATCGACGACAAGAGCGGCATTATTATTATAATTTTTGACAAATTTCACAAAAATACCCTCCTCAAAAAAAATACCCACTAATTTTACACTTATAGTGTAATAATTTAGTAGGTTTATGCCTGATCGAATCAGTAACACGCTTTTTGTTTACGAGCAATATGATAGCGCTTTCTTCGATATCCGTCAAGTCATTTTTTAGAAAAGTTTTATTTCAAAAATAAACAGCAAAATATTTAAAAGTATATTCTTTATTGTTTTTCAATAAATTTATATTGTTTATCAATATAAAATGAGCTAAAATATCCTTAATCACAAAGGAGATTTCGATTATGAAAATCAAAACTACTTTACTAAAAATTGTTACTTTGATTATAGATGCTTTTGTTTTATTCTTTGTAGTCATGTTATCTATGAGCATGCTTAACGCCATTCAAGACCATCCTTTTGAATTATTACCGACCGTTGCTGGTACGACCTTTTTGACTGTGGGTCTCTTAGTCCTTATCATCAGTTACTACTTATTTAGAATTTTCAAACTGATCGACAATCACAATTTTTTTACCCAACAGGCTTTGCACTTTGTTAGAATGGTTCGTTATTTATTCATTGCTTGTTCAGTTGTTTTACTCGCAATTTTACCGATAGCGTATCAAGCAGCCGACATCGATGATGCTCCTGGACTCATTATTGTAGCCTTAGGATTTATCTTTTTCCCCAGTGCAATCGCAGCTTTTATCTCGGTCATGGAAAAAATTCTGATCAACTCGATTCAATTTAAACAAGAAAATGAATTAACAATATAGGAGGTCAAAATGATAAAAATAAATTTGGATCTTCTACTAGTTAAAAAGAATATGACTGTTACTGAATTGGCTGAAAAGGTTGGTATCACGCAAGCCAACATCTCAATTTTAAAAAATGGACGTGCCAAAGCAATTCGTTTTTCAACTTTAGAAAAAATTTGCCAAGCACTAGACTGTCAGCCTGGTGATATCTTAGAATATATACAGGAATGACGGAATGTATATATTGCTCTTTCCTTACTCCTTTAAGCTTCAGCTCGTATCTTCACAAAAACATCAAGCAATCTTTAAATAATATAATTTTTCTTATGCTAATATGCAGTTGAAGTTATAGAAAGGAGTCTTAGATTATGTCAGAGACAAAGAAAGTTATTGCCGTAGCTTTAGATATCAATAAGATTCCCTACAATAGTGATGTTGATGTCATTTTTACTCCAGGAACTCAAAAAATTTGGTATACGAGAAATACCCAATCAATTGAGATACCTAAACGGATTTTACTTTTTGATTCACTTTTGAACTCATTTTTTAAGAAATTTTCTAAAAAATCCAATAAGCATGATGTTTTGAAATTTAATTATTTTACTAATAAAGTTGCCCGTTATTTGAAGGATCATCCTTACGATGCAGTTATCTTCGAAAACCAACAACTTAAGAATAAAATTCTTCCCAATTTCAAAAATAAAAACGAATACGTCGTTGAAGATACGATGGCTTAACTTTTACCGATTCCTTTTGGGATCGGTTTTTTTGTGTTTCATTTATTAAAAATAATATTTTTAATAAATGAAATGAAAACGGATTCATATCTTGATATACTATTATATACAATGAATATACATTTAGGGGAGTGAATCTTGATGAAAGGACATCATAAGCATCTGATTGGATATATTTTTATATCCTTTTTTTGGTTATTCTTTGCCGTTTTCTTTAATACAAATACTATTTATGCTTCTGAACCAGCTGGTTTACCTATAAAAGATTATCTATCCGTCTACGACCCTGTAGTCGTTAATCCAGACAATGGTACTAATCTTTTTAAAACGAACAGCGCTCAATTTTTAAATACTGATACTGGACAATTAACCGATGGTTCCGGTTCAACTGAATCAAGCGGCATTCTTGAAAAAACAATTAATACAAATATGGGAACTTACGGAGCTCTATGGTCAAATGAAAAAAATCGTTGGGATTTGTCCCAAAAGCAAAGTATTTCAGCGTGGCTATACTTTGGACCTTATGATAATAATCCTCTAGCAAATGGTGATGGACTTGCTTTTGTGCTACAAAACGACATTAGAAAAGGTCAAGCTATGGGTACTGGATTGCAAGGATTAGGCGTTTACGGGTGGGATTTGACTCACATTGACGATACGGTAAAACCCGCTACTCCAAATATCATTGCTAATACTTCCATTAGAAATAGTGTTGCATTAGAGTTTGACACTAATCTTAACAAAGTAACTGACGATGCATCCCCTACTGAATTACATTACAAAAAGGGAATTTTAGGCATTAAAAGTGATCAATACTTTACCTCACATGCTTTCGATAGTACCGTCATGGATGCTGGAAATCCATCAGACTTTTTTGGAATTCCTTCAGGTGAATTACTTCCTAACTCCTATTTAGGACCTAAAATTTATACAGAAACGATGGATAACGCTGGATCAGGACATATTGCTTTTACTTTGCCAGGAACTCCTTATTCTTACTTCGTCAATATTTTTTCAGATCCACCTTCTAATTATTCAAAAAACCGTGTTTCAACAACTCTTGGTCAATTTCACGCAAACCCACAAAAAGCACAGTTAACTAATGACGATGATTATTTTGGAAACTTAGTTAGTTGGCATCACGTCACGATTACTTGGGAACCCAACGAAGATCTCACTGCTGGAACTTTGAGTTATGTGTACAACGACAAAGATGAAAACGGAATTACCAACAATAATAAATCAACTAATGAATACTTCCGTCGTGTTGAATCTTCTATCAAAGTTCCAATGAGTACCTTTAATCTTTATAACAATTACAACGTTTATTGGGGATTTACAGGGTCTAATAGTAATTATGGTCAAGACAGTGATGATGATGATCCTAATAAAGTTTATGACAAATATGTCAAACTTGAAACCCTACCCGACTCCCCTAATCCAATCGCCAACAGTTCAATAACTGATAACACATTAAACAAAACTATCACTGATCAATCAACTGACATTGACGTCAATAGTAGTGATTCTGTCGATTTAAATTACGAAATTCGTCACGCCAAAGACGATGATACAAAATCCAATTCTGCGATTCTCCCCGATTCACAAAAACCATCTTGGAAAGATATCGTGGCGGCTATCCAAATTCCTGATATGGAAACTTACTTAGATTTTCGCCAAGAAGACAGTCCCAACACTCCCGGGCAAAAACGTATCGGCTATATCGAATATCAAGATGGTACTCAAGATGACCTATTAGTTTCAGACGTATCTTTAACTAGTGGCCAAGCGGAAAGTACTAGTAACAGAGTCGACATTAATAGCCGTTTAATCAACAAAAAGCTTTCCAAAGACCTCGATAACGCCGACAATAAAATTACCAACATCAAAATTTTTGGAACAGCTATTAACAAGGACTTAAAAGACCATCTAGTTCAAAAGGCTCCCGCCTACTTCAATGGTAGCAATGCCATCATTTCAACTAGTTCTCCAGAGTTTAATATTCGTTATGAGAAGAACTGGAGTTTAATGGCTAAAGGGCTTGAAGAAAATTACACGCTCCGTTTCCAACAAGAAAATCCTAATATCACTTTGCCTATCGAACTATCTTACAACCCTGAACAAAAATTTGTCCCTGGAGATGAATTGCTCGTAGATATCAATATCGATAATGACAAAAAAATTCAAAGTAAAATCAACGTCACTGGTAACGATACGACTGAAAAAATCGAAATTCCTATCAATGAAACTATCTTTGATTCCGCAAGTGATTTTTGGAATACTTTCTCATTAGAAAAGAACAATCCTCACCGAATTGAAATCACAGTGACCGATAAGGATTCTAAAGTCTCTAACAACGTCCAATTCTATGTTGAAGTAGTTCCTAACAAAGTTCTTGAAGTTGACGCCTCCAAGAGTATTTCTTTCAAAGACATCAATTATTCTAGTAAAGCTGACTACATCCACCGTAAAGATGATGGTTATGTTAAAGTAACTAGTCGTAACAATCCTTGGCAATTACGTACTCGAGTAGTTACACCATTAACTAAGTCAGGTGACAATGAACAATTCGCTGGTAGCTTGCTTTACATCGACGACGACCAAAGATCTGCACTAAACGATTCGCCAACTTTGATTGAAGAAGACAACCATAGTTATCCTGAAGAAACCGAAACAATGATTTCTGATTCTTGGAAAGATGACACAGGTTTAATCTTGAAACAAACTGGCTTAAATGAAGCCGGTAAGTATACTGGAGTCTTGGAATGGAGTTTAGCTGACGCCGATATTAATTAAGACACACAAAAAGGAGCCTCAATAACTTAGGCTCCTTTTTGTTATCTAATAACGTCTTGAATAGCTTGATCTCCAGCAGAGAAATTGTATTCATTTTTAATTGATGATGGAGTTTGAATAGCTTGAGCAATGACTTTAGCAACATCTGCTCTAGCAACCGATCCACCTTCATAATTGCTTTGAATGTTAACTTTTCCAGTTGCAGGATCATCAGTTAAAGTTCCAGGATGAACGATCGTATAATCTAAGTTTGTGCTACGAAGATACTTGTCAGCATAATGCTTAGCCACGTAATAAGGTCTGATTTCTGAAGCTTCCCACTTAGTACGATCATCACTGTAAACAGCACTAACCATAACGTAACGCTTGATACCTAAGATCTGTGCGGCATCCATAGTCTTGATGGCTCCGTCCAAATCGATTTCAATTGTCTTGTCATATCCAGCACCACCGGCACCAGCAGAGAAGACGATCGTATCGGCACCAGATTCAGCAATGGAATTTTGAATGTCCTTTGGAGATGCTGTTAAATCAATGTATTGAGTTGGAATACCGTCTGCTTGATAAGCTTTGATTTGTTCTTCTTTACGCAAACCAGCTGCAAAATCAATCTTTCTAGCTTTCAACTCGTCAACTAATAAACGACCCACTTTACCATGGGCACCAATAATAAGTACTTTCATTAATAAAACCTCCTCAAGTAACACTACCTTAACAACAATTATTTTATTTTTCCATTATTAAGTATTTTGATAACAAAAAAATCCCAATCACTAAGGATTGAGATTAATTAATTTATTTAATAATTGTGAAGCTATCACGAACATCAAATAATGAGTCGATTGATTCATTGTCTTGAGTCATGCGAATAGCATCGCCAACTAAATCAGTTACAGATAAAACTTTTAATTTATCAAAATGACATTCTTCTGGAACGACAATTGAATCTGAAACTAAAACTTCCATCAAGTCTGATGCTTCTAGGCGCTTGGCAGCATTCTTTGAGAAAATTGGGTGTGTAGCAACGGCAGAAATAGTCTTAGCACCGGCTTTTTTAACAGCTTCAGCACTATTGATCATTCTAGTACCTGTATCAATCAAATCATCAACGATAACACATTGTTTACCATCAACGTCCCCAATAATATCAGGAATAACATTATCGTCTTCAGTTGATCTTTGGTCGACGATAGCAATTTGTGAACCAAATACTTCAGCCAATGAACGAGCACGTTTAGTTGAATTGTGATCAGGAGCTACAAAGACGAAATCGTCAGGGTTCTTGATTTTTTGTTCAAAGTAACTGGCAAAAATTGGCATAGCACGTAAGTGATCAACCGGAATATCAAAGAATCCTTGAATTTGGTCAGCATGCATGTCGATGGCAATTACGCGATCAACTTGTCCCATTTCTAGCATATTGGCAAACAACTTAGCTGAGATAGGTTCTCTAGAACGAGATTTTCTATCTGAACGTGTATAAGCAAAGTATGGCAATACACAAGTAATGCTGTTAGCACTAGCACGTCTCAAAGCATCTACGGCAATCATCAATTCCATGAAGTTGTCATTAACAGGATCAGAAACTGAATGAATAATGTAAACATCTTTTCCACGAATACTTTCGTTCATTTGAATGTTGATTTCACCATCACTAAAATGTGAAACGGTAGCATCCAACAATGGAATTCCCATGTAGTCAGAAATTCTTTTTGCTAATGGTTTATTACCATTTAAAGAAAGTAAAGCAATTTTATCTAATGAGCTATTAGACATTTTTGTCCTCCAAAATTATATAAGCACTGGTCTATCAACAGGTTTACCCTCGTTAGCAATAACTAGTCCCATGTCATTATCAGTTAAGGCACGGTCCTTATTACGAACTCCCGATTGTGAAACTATTGTAAACTTATACTTTAATTTTACACTCAATTGTAGGTATTTATCCAGTATATATGAATCAATTTTTCCATTTAAGTACAGATGATACTCTGGATATTTTTTCATAACGCTTTCAACTGTCTTGATATTATCCTCATTTTTTAATTGGGCAATCGTTAAAGCAATCGCTACTCTTTCAGCAAAGTTTCCCAAGAATTTGTTCTTCTCATCAGGCTTTAACTGTGGCTTGCCAAAAACATTTTGTTTAATATAATCTTCAACATTAGTCATTTATACACCCTCCATATGTCATAGTATAGCTGAGAAAAGATATTAATAAAAGTTAATGATATCGTTATTATTTTCTATCTTTTGTCCAATAATTGTATAATGGAAAAAAGAGAAAGGATGTGTTACTTATGGATGAAATGGTATTTTTTAACCCCGGCGATGCGATTGCTAACTCCAAAGATTATGGCGAAGCAGTTCGTGGAGCACAAATTTATAAAGCAAAGGATCCCTACGAATCATCCCTAGTAGTTGCACAAGATGTTTCCGACAATACGAGCTTTGCGGTTTACTTTGCTAAAGATGAAAAAAAAGACATTAAAGATTCTGATACTGGTATTGTTAAGTATCATTTGAAGAAAAAAGTTTAAAGATTCTAGTAGACTAGCGTAACATTCCGTCCTCCATAGCAAAGAAAATTTTACAGCTGAGCCAACTTTCTTTGCTATTCCGGACTAGATAGTTGTTCTATATTTTTTATGATCAAACAAATAAACATCAATTCAAACAAATGGTTACATGCTATGTCTGAATTGATGTTTTTTAATTTATTGATTTTGCGTAGTTTCTTTAAATTGCCATACTATGCCACTAGCCCCCATATAATGGAATTACAAAACAAATGGAGGCTTGCGTATATGACAACATTTTATATCAAAAACACAAACGAAAAGGATTTGGACCTGGTAACTGCTCTCAACCTTGCTAAACCTTTCGACACAATCAAGCTGGCCGAGGGCGATTATTTTTCCGATAATAAACCTTACTATTTCAATTTGAAAAAAAGTGTCAATATCATTGGTGATAGTTACAATAACCGTGCGATAAAACTCCATGCTTATTTTTTAATTGGTGATAATGTTCAAATCATCCTTAAAAACATGACAATTTCATCTGGTCAAAGTCCCCTTAACACTGTTGCGATATACGATAATGCACATTTTTATGCTGAAAACGTTCGTTTCTTACACCCTCTCAACAACAAATGGAATACGATTTTTTGTAAAAATGCCTCTTTTGCACTTTACAATTCCGTTGTGTCGACTGCTGATATTGAAACCGCTGGTCTGTATCTGGAAAACTGTCCTAATTTGCTCGTCAATGATACGATCAACACTCTTTATTTAAAAAATTCCAATTGTAAACAAAAAGACTGTTTGATTAATCATTCGATTGGCGTTGATTTCCAATCATCATTAACATTTATTCGCATGACTGTAAATGCCAATGATAAATGTCCCGACAGCGATTTTTATGCTCTCAACAATTCAATCGTTGAAGGTCGATACCTTGCTTTTACCACTGATTCGCCAATTGTTGATGTCTTCTCAAGTTCATTTGCTAGTCGTAACTTTTATTCTGACGTCAATAAAATTCAATGGAATATTGATGACGAATCTACCGTACGTGTCGATGGATATCCTCCATACAATAATCGTTCATTTGATTAATAACAAAAACAGCCGAATTTTACGATTCGACTATTTTTTTCATCCAATTATCCAAAAAAGTTAGCTGTTCTTTTGTGTGAAACCAATGCTCTCCATTTTCCATTATCGTTACGTGAGCGTTATGGTTTTCAATGAAATCATTCAAAACTTCATTTGAAGTATGATCATCTTTTTGACCATAAAGAATTTCTGTCTCTATTTGCCAATTGATTGGATGTTCTCTAACAAATTGCAAATATTTCCACGATAAAGTCTTACGGCCTAAAGTGATTTCTTGTTGATTTTTTAAATCTGCTTCAGTTAAATTATTTTTCTTGAGCGTATCAGTGATTGATTTTTCCATATCTAAAATTGGCGAAATAAACAAAGCTTTTTTGATTGGTAAATTTTGCAAAGTTAACATCGAGAAATAGGCGCCAATACTATTAGCCAGCAAAAATATTTGGTCGTATTTTGAAGTCAATTTCTCATAAGTGTCACGGACTTGTTTTTCAACGACCCAAGGCAAATATTCTCGATAATCGACGCCAACCATTTCAAAATCAGGACAATTTTTCTTAAAACGTTCTGCTTCTAAAGCACTGCCACCCTTGCCATGAACATAAATAATCGCTTTTTTCAAAATGCCACCTCAGTTTGTAATGTAATCTAACATGCGATCCAAAATCAATTTGTTTTCTGCGGGCACCGCTGTATTCAAAATATCTTCACTCGACTGATTCAAGACTGAATTTTCAATGTATGGAAAATCATTCACTACCATTTCACGCACATTATCAGCCTTAGGCTCAATGTGAAACTGCAAGCCAATAATTCGGTGATTCATAACAAAACCTTGATTTTTGACTTTATCACTTGAGAATAACAACTTAGCACCTTCTGGGATTTCAAACATCTCCTCATGCCAATGCAAAACTGTCATTTTCTCAGGGATGCCAAAGATTGTTTCATTTTGTCGGTAAACTGGCGCCCAACCTACTTCTTTAGCTGAGGCTTTTTTAATGTCTTTGCCTAGCGTTTTTGCAATTTGTTGAGCTCCAAAACAAGCACCGAATAGTGGTTTATTTTGAACCAGCAATTCTTTGATCAATTGACGTTCTTGCTTTATCCAAGGCAAATCGTCGTTAGGACTCATTGGACCACCAAGAATAACTAGCATATCCGTCTGTTCAGCAGATGGTAAATATCCAAATTGATAAGGATGATAGATATACATTTGATGCCCATGTTCTTGTGACCAATCTTGGATCATTCCAGGACCTTCATTTGGCGTATGTTGCAATACATTTATTCTCATAAGAATTCCTTTCAGACAACGGCAGTGTTTGGTCTGGGTATCGCCTGCAACTGCCCAATATGCAATTATTATAGCATGTCAAAAAAAATAATATTTATTTTGAGTTTCTCTAGATAGAACTCTTAGAGTGACATATTATGACACCCCTCGGTGTTATTCTATGAATGTAAATAGATAAATTAATTGGGGGAATATTTATATGACAAATGCAAAATTTACTTCGATAGATAGCTGGGCAATTTGGGACGTTCCTAATGCTGATTTAACTAACATGACACCAGATGAACGTGAAAAAGCCTTTGGTGACAACTATCAACCAAATCATTTTCCTACGAATAAATTAACTGGCGATATCGATGAACGTTTGAAGAATACGAAATACGTTATCATTGGAATGAACCAAGGCAACGCTGCCATTGATCAAGACAAAGATAAATTATTCTTGAACTTCCATGGTAATAAAGGCAGTATGGATTATCGTTTGGCTGCTGCTTTATACAACACCGAACTTTGAGGCTCTTTTATGACTGATGTATCGCATGTCATTGAAAGTTCAAGTAAAGATGTCGATATCACACAAGACGACGTTATTAATCTTGAAAATCATCTAGACAATCTTGCTATTTCAAAGGATGCTACTCTAGTTGCCTTAGGTGGAAATGTAAATAAAGTTTTGACTAGTTACGCCAAACGTCCTGTAAAAACCATGTATCATTATTCAAGAAGTAACAATGGCAACTGGACAGCTGATAAAGTTCACGAACAAGTAATGAACATCTTAGAAAAATAATTTTCAAAAAAAATCGCTTGGATTAATTTCCAAACGATTTTTTAGTTTTCGTATAATTTCATAGTATCAATCAAACGCTGTTTAACTTCTTTAATCAATGAACTAGGTCCCAAAACTTTCAGTTGATTTCCTTGACTAAAGATCCACAACAATGCCCCTTCAGTAAAAATACTACCTTCAATAATGACACCATTTTCTTTTTTCTCCACAATCCTAGAGCCTGGTAATTTATCTAAAGCAGTCTGTGGATAACTGAAGTATTCAAAACGATAATTGACATCATTTCCCATCTTTAATAGATGAGTTTTATTCAACATTGTTCCCTCATCAACTTTTTTTGAATAAGGAATATTAATAGCCCTTTTACTTGAACTAATTGGAAATTCAAATCTATCTAAGCGAAAAATCCGTGGATTGTCTTTTGGATCAGCGTCCTTTAAAACATAAATCATCACGTAATAGTAAGAAGTATCAAAATACATATTAATAGGGACCCCAATAATATCTTTTGATGCATCACTGCCTTGACGACTACTGTGATATTTAAAAGTGACAGATCTCTTTTTCAAAATGCATTCCGACAAACGTCTAATTCTCTCACGTAAATCATCGCTAACTTTAACCGGTTTGTATTCAGCCATCGTAGCAGATAATAGAATTTTAATATTACGATAAGCACTATCATCAACCAGGTCTAAGATATCACTGAAAAAATCCTTTAATTCTTCTTTTGAAAAAGCCCTAGTTCCTATCAACATCTTTAAGAGTGCTATCGCATCAGCACCGTCAATCAAGCCTTCTCGACTAATGTGATACTCAGAATTCGTTTTATCCAAAATTAATTCTCGATTTGGCATTTGTTGGGCCAAAATTCTTCTGATAAGTTTAAAATCTTTTTGAATAGCAGTTTTATTGGCTTCATAATGCTCAGTTGCCCAATCCATTGTCATTGTTTCATGATTTAAAAATCGTGTAAAAATATTCAAGATTCGATAACGACTACCACTTTTTTCAATATCTTGATATTCAGGATCTAATTTTTCTTTATCATCTTCCATTTTAAATCCCCCTGTCATTTTGATTATATAATGTTATTTTCCCTTAATTAATAGTCTTGCCAAATTTCCTTCCTTAGCATTTAACAGCGCTGGACTTAATTGACGTCGATCAGTGGTCGCCACTAAATTAATGATGCTTCTTCTACGGTCAGAACCCCGCTATCTGAAATATTGTAATTATTGTGATTTTCATTATATTCCAATTTAAAGCGCTCGTTGGCTAAATCTTTATCTGCTAGAACATGTCTGATTGCACTAATATCTCGTAAAATTGTTCTTTTAGAAACACCATAAGCTTCAGCGGTATCTTTTACATTTATTTTCTCACCAAAAAGCATTCTGAATGCAATCATAATGGCTCGTTCTTTACTGTTTAAATCCTTATTAGTCAATGTTTAACATCCCCTCTTTGATCATTTCAAATTCTATCATCGAGGTATGTCATATTATGACATTCCGGCGGTGTTTAAAGACAAAGCTCAATTTTTTAAAAGATAGTAACAAAAAATATCTTTGTAAGCATTTTCAGTCCATAAAATGTTATTCTAAAGAGGATTGATGGCATAAAAAAAGCCAAGCACTCGGCTCGACTTACCCATTAATATATATATTAAATCTGCTTTTTCTCATTTCGAGTGCTTTCTCGAATAGTTTTATAAACCTTCATTCTAGCAACACCGATGTCTCTGACATTTTCCATCGCAAAACGATTAGTAATGCTCTCTTTTCGGGAAATATAATGATACAGTGGTAAATTATCAAGATAAAACTTTCTAGCATGAGCTGCATACTCAACATTAAAAACTTGATCTTCCATCAAATCTAAATCGGTTTGAAACAGCAACTTATGTTCTTCAATGATTGAGCGGACGTAAGCTTTATTCCATGTATAACCCATAACTGTACCGGTCATCTTGATAATGAGTTTAGTTGCTTCTTCACGGCCAACGATACTAGTTTGTCGCTTGGTAAACTTATTTTTGACCTTACCACTCTCAGTTTCGTTAAAGAAACCACAAGTTACCATATCAACATCTTGATCCGAAAAAACTTCTAAAAAATGCTCGACATAATCAGGTTCGACCCAATCATCGCCGTCGATAAAAGTTAAGAATTCGCCATCAGCGTTTTTTAATCCAGTATTTCTAGCTGTTGAAACGCCAAAATTTCGAGCGTGACAAATAACCGAAATCCAATCATATTTTTGAGCATAAGAACGGATTATCTTTTGAGTTTGATCTGTAGAGCAATCGTCCACAATAATTAAATCAAAGTTTCGATTAGTTTGAGCAATCACTGAATCGATCGAGCTGGAAATATAATCAGCTACATTATAAGCTGTCATAATAATTGAAAGTTTATTTCTCACCATAAATCACCTTATTATTATAATACTTCTAATGACCTAAAATACGCAACGACCAGGGGAGGACAAAAAATGAAACGTATATTAAATCTCGAAGGTGCAATAAATTTACGTGAACTAGGTGGATATCCCACTAAAGATGGAACGACAATTAAATATAACAAACTCTTACGTTCAGGGGATATAAGTAATTTAACAGGAAAATCTTTAAGTTATCTTAAAAATTACGGATTACGGTATGTAGTCGATTTCCGTTCCAACAGCGAACAACGGACTTGGGCCGACACAACCTCTGATTTTTATAAAATTTATTCCGACCCCGTCTACCCACTCAAGGGTAACGGTGATAAATTGGCTATGATGATCAACCACGACAATTATTCTTATCTAGGGATGATTTACCAAAGTGTCGTCCTCGATAAACATGGTCAACAAGCTTACAAGATTTTATTTGATTTAATGTTGCATAATGACCAACCAAAACAATCATTGCTCTTCCACTGTGCAGCCGGAAAAGACCGGACTGGAATCGGTGCACTCTTGGTTTTGAAAGCATTAGGTGTAGATGAAGAAACTATTACTAAAGACTATTTACTGACAAACTTGATGTATAGTGACATGGATACGATCGAAAATACTTTAAATGACGAAAACGGCAATCAAGATATCAACAAGATGAATATGACTAAAGCTGATTTAGCTAGTATTACCTCTGTCTTCAGAGCTATTGAGCATTACTATGGAACTTTTGACAATTATTTGGATAAAGCTTTAGGTATTGATAAAGCCAAATTAAAGCAACTAAAGTCGATTTATACTGAATAATCAACAAGTTAATATCTACTTATATCAAACTAGGTTGGAACTGTTGAATTAGCTTTCGTTATAATACAACTACGGGAGAGACGAACCTCACCTCTTACTCAAAAATCCAGCCTGTTCTCTCCCGTATACCGATTTGCAACATTTCCATACCTTGAAGTTTGACTAATACAAAACCTACAATCGTTTTCCTCACTCATTTCCCGATGTGTGAGGTTTTTTTATTTATTTAAGCAAAGTCTAAGAATATTTTGTATAATTAAGTTTCGGATATACAACATGTGACGTTTCTGTGAACTTTACCGAGAATGTCTTCCTATGATAGAGGTTGTCTTGTATACTTATTTTGTCAACATAATGGAGGAATGAATAATGTTTTGTCCAAATTGTGGTCATAAAGTCGATCCAGATCAAAAATTTTGTGATAATTGCGGCTACGCCCTAAAGAAGAAAAAAACTGAAACTACTAATCAAGTTAAAGATGATGACACTATCCGCTCATTGTCAGATATTGAAAATGAATTAAATCAAGAAGATAAATCAGAAAAAGAATCTGAAGCTCCACTACAACAAGCTCCAGCTCAACAAAGAGAGTACGGTTCTTTCGACCATCCTAAAGTTCAACGTCCAGACCCTGAACCTGAAATGAAGACCTATAACAAGACTAGCGATAGTACTTCGCATCCATCTTCATTTGCCAAGTCTAGTGCCGACGAACCTTTAGATGATAAAACTCAAGTTTATAGTAAGAATGATTTCAATCCCATATCTCAAAAGCCTTACAAAAAGACTCAAGAGCATGAGACTGAATACCATTCTTTTGAGGATCCAATTAAAGATCCTATCAAGGATCCTTTTGCACCAACAGAAAACGAACGACGGGCTGCTGAAGCTAAGAAAAAAGCTGAACAAACTGACCCTAATGATGGTTTTATCCACAATATGATCAAGTTTGCCAAAAACAATGCTTATATCAGTATTTTTGCAGTCATCATTACAGCTATTTTGTTAGTTGTTAAAAGAAATTACGGTTATATCGCTTTAGCTATCGTTATTATTTTATGGTTCTTATTTTCACAACTTCGTCACGGTAATGAAGTTGGAGCTAACAAAGCTTTAAAGCACGAGACTTCTTTTAACAAAGATTCCGATAATAAGCAACCTGATACAACTACACAAACTACTCATCAAAAAAAACCTAAATACGAATCAGCTGCTGATCGTCTCAGACCAAATCATAAGACAACAGCTCAAAAGACGATTATCGTAGCTTCACTAATTGGTTTCATCGCTTCAATCGGTGGACCCTTCCTAGATGGTTTCTCTCTTTCAGCAACAATTACTAGTGCTGCCAGTCGGACTAGTGCTTACGTTGCTCAACCTGTTTGGATTACCAACGGTGTGTCTGCTATTCGTTTGATCTGTTTCTTGTCACCAGTCATTGCCTTGATTGCCGCTTGTTTCAGATCACGTGGAACGATTCGTTTGGTTAGATTATTTACCTTCCTACCTTCAATCCTCTACGCTGCTTTGTATGTAGTGATTAACTTCGGTTACGTCAACTCATCAATGATTACCGGTCAAGTAGTTGCATCTACTGGTAAATCATTAGGAACTAGTTTTTACGTTCTCTTGATTACTTCAGTTATTTCATTGATTATGGCTTACACTTTACGTCCAAAAGTAAAAATGTAATTAAAAAATATTTCAAAAAGAGCTTACGATGCCTATTCGTAAGCTCTTTTGCTGTTTATATTCGATTATTAAAATTTAAATTGCAAACTAGACTATCTTATAACCATGATATTTTATATAATACTAAATTGGTATAGATAACTAAGGAGAAAAATATCATGACGACCGTCTTTTTGAAATTTCTGCTATTTTTAACGATCATCATTGCACCACTTGCTTATCAATCAACAGTACAAAATACCTCGGCAGACACGACTGATTTACAAACGTATGTGCAGGATAATCCACCCTTTACTCCTTCTCCGGATCCGGACAGATTTGTCTTTTATAGAAGAGGTGGATTCATGCAATATTCTACATCTAATTCCATATTAATTAATGATGATTTTTCTTTGAATTTAACTGCTGTCCGCCCCATAGTATGGTGGACATTACATCATATAACTTTAACATATTCTTGGTGGACCTCCGACGACCAAACAAATTGGCAATTAATTCCTAACAATAAGACTGGAAATTTAAAAATTGATTCTTCCAAAACGGGAACCAAATACTATCAAGCTAAGGCTACATATACGATTGATAATAAAGTAATTTTCAATCCTTATTATTCAAAAATAATTAAAGTGGTCATAAATAAGAAACCAATCGATACTGAAGATCTATCCATCAACACTAGTTCCCCCTATCTTTTAAATATTAATAGTTCACTGTTAGATAATATTATTTATGCTACAGGTTTTAGAAAACCAGAAGAAGCCACTGATCCTATAGTGTGGTCGACTAGCGATGACAATTTAGCCCGCGTTAATTCGAAAGGTGAAATTACTCCTGTTAGTGATAAAAATTCCGGTGATGTTTTGATACAAGCTTTAGTTAAGAATTCTATCAATAAAGAATCCAAAGTTGCCCAAAAAGAAATTCGAGTTGGTGGCGGATTAGACGATATTAATGCCAAATTAGGTGAAGATGTAACTTTCAAAGTTCAAGGACTTTCAACAGACAATCGGGATTCATCAAATGATATCTCTGTTATTTGGGCCAAGAAAATTCCTGGTGTAAAAAAATGGCAAAATATAAATAATGCCGATAAAATGAGTCTTACTATTAAAAATATAGATTCACATTTAGATGGCACATTATATCATGCTACCTTTTCGCTAAAAGGCAAATCCTTCAATACAAATGATGCTCAACTAACCATCTCCGACTCAAACGTTGGAATTAACAATCATATTGAAAATATATCTCATTCAAATGGTCCTTTAGATACTCCTAATAATCTGACTAATATTATTGAAAATGACAAATTAAATTATAAATTACATCTGTCTAATGCTAATAAAACTAGTCTTAAAGAAGAAACACTGGTTATTCCATTACCACCACAAGTAGACGTTAAAAAAATAACGATAGATGGACAAAATGTAGAACCACATTACCAAACTGAAAATTTTCAAAAAAGGAATCTATCGATTAATCTAAATCAATTCAAAAATAAAAGTGAACTCGATTGCAATATAAATTTACAAGTTAATACAATTTCAAACAATGCCTCATTCAAGTCGACGCCATCTATTTATGGAAAAAATGCTGATAACACTAGTTATCACAATAATGGTAAACCTATTGAATTTCATTTTATAACTAATACATTGAAACATACAGTACATGACATAAGCTTCAATTCTGTCCATCCTTTTAATATGGAATCATTAATTTATCGTTCCAGTGAAACAAATGCTCCAAATAATATTATCGACTTTACAGATGATCGAAGAAAATTCAGCCCCGTAAAGATTATGGTAGAACAAGAATATAGTTTTTATGATCTCTTTTCCGATACCTACCTACCTGCCACTTTACAAATGTATGATGCTACGAATAATACTTCTCAGGATATCTTACATAACCCTGTTCTCATAGCTACCTCTGCGGATAATCAAAAACTTCACTATCTAAATTGGAACAAAAATGAAGGATTACTCTTAAAATTACAGCCGGGACCTATCAGTGTCGGTACATATAGAACTCAACTCAATTGGACCTTTATAGAGTCAACTTAATTGTACAAACAGTATGATGCCGCCACTTTTCATTGGATAAGTCCCTAGAATGTTTATACTTAAAAGTAAGGGGAATGGAAATGAACTAAGTAGTTTCCAATCTTCGAAGTCTCGCAAGAGCATACATCTACCAAGACGTCACCGATTTAAAAGAATCGTAATTAAGGTAGTTGTAGAATGGGATAGTATCAAAATTTGGGTCGAATCGAGATGAGGCAAAATCGAAAATAAATTCGGATTTTGCAGTATCAATCAATGTTAATTCATAAAAATCGTATTTGGAGTAAGCTTCTGCCCCTTTTAATAAACAGTAAGCTATTAATTTTCATAATGAATCCTCCGAAAACACAAATTAGTCTAGACAAAAAGGCCTCAGGATAGTCAGTGTCGTACTGAATCCCGAGGTCATTTTTGTGTCTATTTTTCTAAGAAGAGCATTCTATCAGCGATATTAGTAATTATGCCATCAACACCCCAACTCAACAATTCTTGAGCGCGATTGATATCGTCAACCGTCCAAACGTTGATTTCGTAACCATAATCTTTCATTTTTTTTACTTTATCTTCAGTCAAACCATTACTGTCTGGGTGAACGATTTTAGCATGGCAAGCTTGCATAACTAAATTCCAGTCATCTCCCAAAGTAGCCTTACTGAACAAAACGGCGTACTTCAAGTCTGGTTTTAGTCGATACATTTTTTCCAACATGATGGGATTAAAACTAGAAATAATCAATTCCACCTGATCATCCAAACGATCCAAAGCTTCAGCAAATTTTTCAACTAATTTATCAGCTAAATAATTGGCATTGTCCCCCACAACACCTTTTAACTCGATATTAGCATTGATCTTGTGGATATTAAGAAAGTCGATTAGTTGGTCCAAGGTAGGTACCTTTTCACCACGGAATCTCTCGGCAAACCAATAACCAGCATCAGCATTTTTTACTTCGGAACTGTCAACTGTCTCAATCGAACCAGAAATATTAGTCGTTCGGTCTAATTTATCATCATGGATAACAAAAACTTGTTCATCTTTAGTGATACTAAGATCAGTTTCTATCCACTTCACATCACGATCAGCAACGGTATTAAATGATGCCATGGTATTTTCGGGTGCTAAGGTAGGTATTCCTCTATGCGCAACAATTTTTTTTGACATAATAATCCTCCAATAGATAGAGTATACAACAATATGCAAGTAACAAAAAAACCGAGAGTACATTTATATTCTCGGTTTAATAGCATTTTTAAAATTAATTATCGGTATACTTAATTAAGCTTGGTAACGTGAAACACCATCAAGATATGTTTCTGATAAGCTCATATCATCGTTCAAAACGATAAAGTCAGCGTCACGACCATCAGAAATGATACCACATTTATCAAGAACTTTTGAACTTTTAGCAGCTGTATAACTGGCCATTTCAACAGCTTCTTCGTCTGTAGCAATGTTCCAGTCAACAACGTTCTTGATAGCTTCGTTTAACATAAGGATTGAACCAGCTAAACTATGTGGTTCTGCCTTTAATCTAGCAGTTCCGTTAGCAACGACAACAGGTAATTCACCTAATACGTAGTCACCATCTGGCATCAAACCTGCACGCATACAATCAGTGATCAAGGCAACATGTTCGGCACCCTTCTTTTCGATTACGATTCTTGCAGCATAAGGATTTACGTGGTGTCCGTCACAAATCAATTCGTCATCTACTAAGTGCATTGAAAGAGCTGCACCAACCATACCAGGAACTCGGTGATTCAAACCGCTCATACCGTTGTATGTGTGTGTAAATCCAGTAGCACCAGCTTCAACACAGGCCTTAGCTTGTTCGAATGTGGCATCACTGTGACCTAAATAAACAGCAACGTTATCAGAAGCTACTTCCTTAACAAATTCAGCTGAACCTTTTCTTTCAGGAGCGATTGAAATTTTCTTAATCATGCCATGAGCAGCATCTTGCCAGTCATTAAATTCGTCAACATCTGGATCTCTGAAGTATTTAGGATTTTGAGCACCTTTGTGTTTTTCTGTATAGAAAGGTCCTTCAAAGTGGATTCCTTGAACTTTAGCACCAGTAATCTTTTTGTAATTATCACCAATTGTGTGGCAAATACTCAAAAGTTGGTCGTGTGAAGCTGTCAAAGTTGTTGGCAACCATGAAGTAACACCAGCTTTTAGTAGACCCTCTGACATTTCGTTCAACTTGTCAAAATCATCATCCATAACATCATGACCTACAAGACCATGAATGTGAGTATCTACAAGTCCAGGAGCGATAAATTTGTCTGAATAATCAACAATTTTACCTTCTGGTTTGTTACCATCGGCTGGAATAAATTTACCAAATTTACCATCGTCAGTAACCTCTAGATAACCCCCATTTTCAGTTGTGTTCTTTAAAAAGAATTTCTTAGCATGAATATAATATGACATCGTTTTTCCTCCTTAATTTACTCCATAATTATAACACTCTACTTGGTCTATACCTTATAATTGACCCAAAAAAATCCCTTTTCGAAAGTTATATGAAAGGGTTTCACATATCGATCAATAAGGGATTACTGTATCTATCTTTGGTAACGGCTTACTCCGTCTAAATATGTTTCGCTCAATTCCATGTCTTCATCTAATACGATAAAGTCAGCGTCACGACCTTGTGCGATAATACCACATTTGTCATCAATATAAGTACTCTTAGCTGGTACATAACTAGCCATCTTAACTGCTTGAGCTGGTGTAGCGATGTCCCAGTCAACAACGTTTTTAACGCCTTGTTTCAATTGTAAAATACTTCCGGCTAAATTGTGTGATTCGTCTTTTAGTCTTGCTGTACCGTTTTCAACGATAACTGGCAATTCACCTAAAACGTAATCACCCTCTGGCATCAAACCGGCTCTCATACAATCTGTAATCAAAGCGACGTGGTCAGGTGTTTGGGCGTTGATCAACATCTTAACAGAGAATGGATGTACGTGGTGACCATCACAAATCAATTCGTCATAAATTCCATCCAAGCCCATAGCTGCACCGGCAACTCCTGGTTCACGATGTGTAAAGCCTCTCATACCGTTAAAGGCATGTGTGAAGACACTAGCTCCAGCTTCAACAGCTTTTTTAACTTGAGCAAAAGTTGCATTAGTATGTCCAATCGCAACCGCTACATCATTGGCTGTAACTTCTTTGATGAAATCAAGTGCACCATCACGTTCAGCTGCGATTGAGATCTTCTTGATGATTCCATGAGCAGCATCTTGCCAATCATTGAATTCTTCAACACTTGGATCTCTAAAATACTTAGGATTTTGAGCACCCTTGTGTTCTTCAGTATAAAATGGACCTTCAAGATGAATACCTTGAATCTTAGCACCTGTAGCCTTTTGATAATTATCACCAATTGTTTTACATACGTTCAAGAACTCTTCGTGTGAAGCTGTTAATGTTGTTGGCAACCATGAAGTAACACCTGTCTTAAGTAAACCTTCTGACATTTCGTTGATACCTTCAAAGTCATTATCCATAACGTCATGTCCACAAGTTCCATGAATATGTGTGTCGACTAGACCTGGGGCGATGAATTTATCTGAGTAATCGACAACTTTGCCTGCTGGCTTTTCATCCTCTTCAGTGAAATATCTACCAAATTTCCCGTCATCAGTGACTTCTAAATAGCCACCATGTTCAGTAGTATTGTGTAAAAAGAATTTCTTTGCATGAATATAATACATTTCCACATCTCCTCCAAATATATAAAGTATTATAGCACCAGAAATCGGTCTATACCATACCTTTTGCAATAAAAGGTTGAAACAAATTAATGTCTCAACCTTTTAAAAGTTTTTATTCGTAATCGTGAATCGTTACACCTTTAACAACACGGTTAACAGTACCACTAGCTGATGGTGTATCAGGAGTGTTATTAACCTTGATTGAGTTCATCAATGCAAATGTTTGAGCAAATACTACATCAGGCAATGCTTGGTAAAGTTCTGGAAGATCCTTATCGCCAGCCTTAATGAAGAAGTTGTCACCTGAGAAATCATTGTCAGTAGAAGTACCAACGCCAACAACTTTTTCACAGATTTCATCAGCTTTGATTTCTTCCAAGATATCAACATCGTATTGACGAGTGTATTTATCATTGCTTAAGAAATCAAAGACAATTGTTTTGCCGTTAACATATGATTTTGGACCATGACGGAATCCCATTGATGAATCAAAGATTGTTGTCAAAGCACCAGCAGTTAGTTCAAGAACTTTCAATTGGGCTTCACGAGTAAGTCCTGAAAGTGAACCACTACCAAGGTAAGTAATGCGATCGTAATCTAAGTCAGCATAGGCTTGAATTTCATCTTCACGGCTGATGACTTCTTGACCCATCTTGATCATCGTATCGACCCAAGCAGCTTTTTTGTCTTCAGCATTTGTATCAAAAATCAATGCGGCCGTTAAAGTCATACAAGAGAAGCTTCCGGTCATGGCGAATCCCTTATCATTTGAAAGTGCTGGTTGAAGAAGCAAGAGATTAGCATCTTCAGTTTCAGCTTTCTTTGCTAAATGTCCTTTTGGAGCACAAGTGATAGTAATTTGATACAAATTCTTAACGAGTTTTTCAGCTAGTTCTACAGTGGCAACACTTTCTGGTGAATTACCACTTCTAGCAAATGATACTAAGATAGTTGGATCTTCACTTCTTAGATTGTCTAAAGGAGCAGATACAATATCAGTTGTGGAAATGCTTTCAAAGACAAAACGTGATGTATCGCCAACACGATTCAAATATGGTCTTAAGGTATCCCCTACATAAGCTGATGTACCAGCACCAGTGAAGATAACTCTAATTTTTTGATCTGCAAACTTGTCTGTAATCTGCTTTAAAAAGCTATCTATTTCTGATTTTTTATTAGTGTAGTTTTGGAAGGCCTCTTTCCATAAGTCTGGTTGTTGTTGAATTTCACGGGTTGTAATTTTAGCACCCATTTTTTCTAGTTCTTGATCTGTTTTAGTAAACATGATATTGAAAATCCCTTCTCTATTTATTTAGTCTAAGAATTGAATGTGAACAACTGCTAATTCTTTAACAGTGAAGTCGACGTGATAGATTCCCTTTTTATCCAAAGTGACATCTAAAACTTCATTTTGCATTTGATTGTTTTCATCACGATATGTAATAGAAGCTTGCTTGACACTGCGGTCTTTCAAGAAGAAATTAATTCCATCAACATTATCGATTGACCAATTGCTGACAATCATTTGGGTTTGTGCCTCATCGATAACCATCTTGCAATTGTACATGTTGACTAAGTGTGGAACGCTTGACTGTTCTTCAAAGAAATGCTTTATATCGCCCTCACGAATATCGGTATATTGCGCTTGCCAACCGTATTTTGGAGAGTCGGTCATTGGGAGGATATAAAATTTGTCATCACTGACAGTTACTGGGCCCAAATTGTTTTCAAAACGATCGTAAGCATGTGAATGTACTTTAACTTGAGATTGGTATTGGATTCTTACGTAATCGCCAGTGTGAGTCAACATAGTGATTCTTGGATCACTGATTCCTGAAATCGTTGTACCGTCAAATTGTTCAAAAGATTGCTGCCCTGAACGATTCTTGAGTACTTCAATACTAGTTGCATCGATCAAATTCAATAAATGACGATTGTTCAAAGTAACAACTGCATCCCCATCCAAAAGAACGAAGTTACGTGTTAGCAATTGTGTGATTTGATCATCACTCAAAGTATTCAAAAAGTTTCCCGTAACGGCAACGCATTTATTTTTGATTTCCTGATCAATATAGTTCAATGGTTTCGTTGCGATTCCCATTGTAGAAAGGAACTCCAACCACTGTGTTTGCGAAGCTATTAAACCTTCAAGAGTACCTTCTTCGTCAACTTTAGTTTTTACAACGTCTTGGTTCATCGGTACGATAACGCCGCCACGTTGTTCAATATCGACGCCATGATTGTATAAGAAATCTAAGAATTCTTTGTCATCATCTAGTAAGGCGTCATAACGGTAAGTCGGATTGATCCCGTCCCCCATCATACTGAACATGTTTAGCAAAACGCCGTCAGCATGAACTAAACTCGTTGTATCTAATTGAAATTGAGTAAATTTATTTGACTTAGCATAAGGTGAATACAAGAAACTTTCCATTTCTGGATAAATCTTATGTCTGTCGCCAACTTCCGTTCTCGTTGCAACTGTATATTTTTCAAAGTCTCTAGCATATTGCTGTGGACTTACTTCGTTGTAAGCAGGCAAATGTGGTCTGGAAACAGCTGGGGTATCTTCGCCACTCATTAAGTCCAATAGTTTTTGCCAATCACGCCCCTCAAGAGCGTGTACTTCTGGCCAAGAGCTCATTAGTCCTAATGTTGTAGTTGGTGAAACAGCATGAACTTTTTGTTCGATCATGTGATCCACATGAAAAATTTCTTCTCGAGCAACTTGCAAATATGCGTTACGGTAAATATTCTCGCCACCAGTGAACATTTTTTGGACGAATTCCTCACGAGACAGGTCAGTTTGTAAGATGTCGTTGTACTGCTTCATGTGATCATCGCAGAAACAACCTAATTTGAAGGGTGCGTTCTTATAATGTCTGAAGTCATCTTCCAGCCATAATTCATGTGGGTGAATACTTGCCCAAATAGCGTAGATATCACTGATATAATCAGCCCAACCGCTGTATCCAGGACAAGCCATGGATAAACTAGTAACGCCTTGATAATTGACCATCGGCTTGATATCAAGCTCTGGTTTGATGGAAATCCCTCGATCAGAATGATTCATCGTAGTCCATGGATTCAAACTGATTGTCACGCCTAATTCTTTAAGCGGTTGACTTATTTCATCAACATTTCTAATTAATTCTTTGGCTTTGTCTAAAGTAATGTGAGTATCTGACAATTCTTCTTGATTTAGGAAAAAGGCAACATCTGAAATGTGAGCTTTTTTGACAAAATCAATCAATCTCTGTTTCTTTTCAGCAGTATAAACATTTTTGTCAACAGCGAGTCTTAATGTATAACGGTAAGGATTATTCATCCTCATCATCCTCGTCAGATTCGGCATTGATAAAGGCGTTAACATCAACGATTCCGTCTTTGCCTTCTTTCATAATGTCGTTAACTTTAATGTCTTGTCCGATAAACTTTTGATTAGCGTAGTTAATAACCATTGGTAGATTCAAACCGGAAATAACGTGCATTTCTGGATAATCTTGAGTCAAATTGACAGCGACATTACCTGGAGTTCCGCCTAGTAAATCAACAATCAAGAAGACAGGTTCTTTGCCATAATACTTTTTGATTTCAGTTTCTACCTTAGCTTTTAGAGTTTCAGGGCCGTCAGATTTTTGAAGTCCCAAAGCTACTGTTTCAGGTAATTCACCAATAATTAATTCTGCTGATTTTAAAGTTTCAATTGCCATGTTTCCATGACTCATCAAGATTAATGCCATAATTTAAATCCTCCTAGATTTTACCAAGTACGCCGATTGCTGAAAGTGCAACTGCGAAGATAATAACGATAAAGATAACCTTTGTAGAAGTCATACCCTTCTTACCTAATAACCAGTAAACAAGACCTACGACTGCAGCTGGAACAAGACGTGGAAGGATCATATCAATGTTACTTTGAACACTCAATGAAACTTTACCAAGGTGAGCAACTAATGGAACTTGGATGTTAATCATACTTGCAATCAAAGCACCAACAATGAAGACACCTAGCAATGTAGCAGCGTCTGTTAAAGCATTTAGTTGACCTTGCATTTCAGAAACAAGTTTTGTACCTGTCTTGTAAGCAAAGTGAAGTTGTTTCCAACGGAACACACAGATTGCGATGTTAACAGCTAACCATAGGAACAAACCGATTGGGTTACCTTGAGCAGCCATTGTAGCAGCAATAGCACCCATGATAGTTGGAACTAAAGCGGCAAAAAGTGAATCACCGATAGCAGCGAATGGTCCCATAAGACCTGTCTTAATACCGGCAACAGTGTCTAGTGAATCCACACCTTCTTTACCTTCAACAGCTAAGTCGATACCTGTAATAATTGTGTTAAAGAAGTTACTTGTATTAAAGAATTGGTTGTGAGTCTTCATAGCTTCTTTTAGCTCTGGAGTACCATCACCATAAATTTTTCTTAGTTGTGGCAAGATTGTGTATAAATAACCTGAACCTTGCATTCTTTCGTAGTTCCATCCCATTTGGAAACCAAACAAACTACGCTTATTGATTTGTTTAAAATCTGCTTTAGTTAATTCATATCCGTTATTCTTCTTCATCACCGGAAACCTCCCCATTAGCGTCTTCGATTTCGTCTTCTTCGTCCTCATCGTCAGAACTATTGTTTGAACTTGCGGCTGGAGCAGAATTTAATTTAGCCATTGATCTCTTGTATTCAAGAATAGCAAATGCACCACCGATTAAAGCAATCGCTAACATTGGTAGAGAATTGAATGTTGTTGTAAAGGCTTTGTTTGCAGCACCAAGACCTGTACCAAGTGTTTGAACGCTTGTGAACAATGTTGAAAGTAGAGCTGTAATTGTGAAACCAAGAATCAAGTAAGCAATGTGTTTCTTAACTGGTAAGTAGTGAAGCAAGATGGCAAAACCAACGGCTGGAAGTGTAGCACCGGCTGTTTGTAGACCAGTGTTCAACCACTGTAGATCTCCGTTTAGATATGTAACCATTGTCTTAACAACACCTTGTCCTAGAGCCAAAGCTAGGAATACAGGGATACCACGTGATAATGTCCATGGAAGTACACCCATGATTGAGTGTCTTTCAATACCCTTGTAGTTGAAGTTTTCGATATCTTTATCAACTTTGTGTTGGAAATAAGTATTAGCAAATCTTGCTAGGATATCAAATGATGTTAACAATGCGGCAACTGGAACACCGATAGCAGCAATAGCTGTAGCAGCTTTCATACCAGTACCGATTGAAAAGGCTGTAGCCAAAACAGTACCTGAGTTAGCATCGATCTTTGAAGCACCACCGAAAGTACCAACACCAAGAACTGTCAATTGAAGAGCGGCACCAATAACTAGTCCGGTCTTCATGTCACCCATGATCAAACCAGAAATCATTCCGGCCCAAACGGGTTGACTCAATGATGAGTTCATTTGCAATTCATCATAAATGTTGTACATAGAATATGCCGTTAAAAGCAATATTTGAACAATTGAAAATTCCATTGTTTCTTCCCCAAATTAATCGCTATTTTTTGTAATCTTTTAAGATACCTGCGAAGTCTTTGGCATCGTCATTTGGAACCATTTGTGCAGTAATTTTAACCCCTGCATCTAAAATCTTTTGGAATGCATCGTAATCTTCATCTGTTACATTGATTGACTGTGTTAAATGTTGTGTATTGTCTTTTTGAGACATATTACCAACGTTGATCGTGTCGAACTTAACGCCTTCTTCAATCATTTGTACCAATGTTTCAGGTTTCTTAACAACAAGGAACACTCTTTGTGATTCATACTTGCCGGCTAAGATATTTGCTGAAGATTTCTTTGTTCCTAAAATACTGAGGTTAATCCCGGCTGGTTTAGCTAATTTAAGGGCAGTTTTTTGAATGTCGTTCTTTATAATATCGTTATCAACTACCATGATTCTTGAAGCTTGTAATTTAGTTGTCCATAAATTTGCTACTTGTCCGTGAATTAGTCTTTCATCGATTCTTACTGCAATAATACCCATATCTTTATACCTCCAAATATTAACTACTCTTCCTTAGGATTTGTTACTGATATCGTGTCTAATGTGATAAGCAAATTGATCGCTTCTCGCAACACTCAAAGTAAACTCAATAATTTGATTATGTGGATCATAAGTTTGCCGTCTGAGATTCAAGCATGGCGTACCTTCTTTGATTTTCAGATACTTACTATCGTTTGCACTAGTAATGCCTGCTAAAAAATATTCATCAGCGTAGTACACCTGTTCATTAAATTCTTCTGAAAAAACTGAATACAATGAACGATTGGATAACATCGATTCAGTCATCAAACTGAAGTGTTCAGCCGGTAAGTATGTTCGTTCCAACATTACCGGAATCCCGTCGGCAAATCGAAGTCGTTTTAACTTAATGATTTGACTGCCCACTTCAGTTTCCAAATTCTTAGCGAAGTATGCATTAGCCTCCTTTCTTTCAAAACTAAGAATTTTGGTTTGTGGTTTTTTCCCCAGTGAAATCATTTGCTTATTGAAACTATAACTACTATTCAAATCACTATTCAGATCAACTCTATTAACAAAAGTGCCTTTACCGTGAACTCGACGAATCATCCCAGTAACTTCTAGTTCCATAAGAGCGGCCCTAACAGTTGTTCTTGATAATTCATATTTTTCAGCTAACTCCCTCTCGGAAGGTAATTTGGCATTGGCCGGTAAAGTCTGAATGTAATTAGTCAGCAAGTTGATTAACTGTTCTTGAAGAGTAATTTTCATACGAATCCAATCCTTTCTGGTATCAACCACAAGACCATTGTATCCGGTTACAATCGATAAAACAACAACTGGGATAGACCATTTGTGGGGTGGTTTATCTTCAAAAATCAACGGTATCAATGGCTTTTCTGGTCAAAAAATAAAGTGGTACTTTTTTTGGTACCACTTACATAAAATACCACTGATAAAACTGGTCTGACCAATTTTTCATATGTATATGCATTTTTTTCATAATGTAATCAATAACGGTTAAACCTCTTGTCACATTTAGAGTACAAAAAAATAACGTAGCGTTATGGCTGCGTTATTTTAGTATAATATTTATCTATTTTTTAAAAATTTTTCTTTATTTCACTTCAGCTACTATTTCAATCTCAATTAAAGCATCCATTGGTAATTTAGATATCTCAATAGCAGTTCTTGCTGGATAACTATCATTAAAGTAAGTCTGATATATTTTATTGAAGGCTTGAAAATCATTCATATCAGATAAGTAAACTGTTGCTTTCAAAGCATGATCTAAATCACTGCCGGCAGTTTCCAAAACATTGGCTAGGTTTTCCATAACTTGTTTAGATTGATTGGAAATTCCTTCTACCAATTTATTAGTCTTTGGATCTAAACCAATCTGACCAGAAGTAAATACGAAATTATTAGATTGTGTCGCATGGATATATGGTCCGATTGCGTCTGGTGCTTGGTCTGAGATTATTCTTTGCATTTTTTTGCCTTTCTTTTATAAATTAATTATTTTCTTGCCACACTTTGGCCATTCTAGACATTGCTTCTTCAATTACTTGATGGGATGTACCGAGATTTAGTCGTAAAAAGTCATCTGCATCAGCCACATAATCATCCCCGATACCAACAACCACCCCAGCCTCATTTGCCATCATTTCTGCAATTTCATGCATACTGTACTTGCTCTTAGAGACATCTACCCATGGCAAGTAGGAAGAATCCATATCCATTAATTCCCACCCATCAAAGTATTTATCAATGTACTTTTTAGTGATCTCTAAGTTCTCGTTAATGTAAGATGCACACTGATCTAGCCACTCGTTGCATTTTTCATAAGCAGTAGTCATCGCAATTTGTCCGGGAACATTTGGAGAAGTAACCGAATTTCTTTGGTACTGTTCTCTAAATTTAGTGCGCAATTCTTCATTAGGAATTACTGAATACGACAATTTTAAACCACCTAAGTTAAAAGCCTTATTAGGCGAAGTAAACATGATTAAATTATCTAAATACTTATCATCTAGCTCTAAGGCCGATGTGAAGGTCCCCCTCATAATATGTTCAGAGTGAACTTCGTCACTAACAAATAAAACATTATATTTCAGACATAGATCAGCGACTTTTTCAATTTCTTCTTTACTCCAAATTCTTCCTGAAGGATTATGAGGCGAACAAAAGAAAATAGCCTTAGGATGGTATTTTGCCATCTTATCTTCTAGCTTATCTAAATCTAAATCATATCGTGTACCATGCTTTAATAAAGGAACCGTAATAACTTTTCGATCATTGTGCTCAGCGGCGTAGGCAAACGGTCCATATATTGGTGTATTCATTATGATACTGTCGTCTTCGCCTAGAAACCTTTGGACTAAAACATGCATGTTAGGAACTGTTCCATATCCTAAGGTGATCCAGTCTTTTCCTAATTCAACATTATGTCGTTTTCGATACCAATTAATAACACTTTGGTACCATTTTTCCGTTGGATAAGTATACCCGTACGCCCCATTACCAGACATCTCAATCAATGCTTCTCTAATTTCTGGTGCTGCTTTGAAATCCATATCCGCTATCCACAATGGGATGAAATCCTCTCTAACATTAGGAAACTTACTTTTTACAATGCTATAGTCCCACTTTCTGGCATTATCGATTCTTCTGTCAGAAAGATTATCAAAATCATATTTTGTCATCATAAATATCCTCTAGTTAACAAAAGAGCCATTTAGTATTAAATACTCAAATAGCTCTTTTTATTTTTACTTCCCTACAACTAACATCTTATGTGTTGTTTTAGATAAACTGATTGGCTTATCTGAAGTTACTAATACGTCATCTTCGATCCTAATACCACCGACATCAGGAATATAGATCCCTGGTTCACAAGTTCCTATCATCCCTGGTCGTAGTACATCTTCAGAAGTAGCGTTCATCAATGGCCTTTCACCGCCACCGATACCTAGACCATGTCCTAATCCATGAGTAAAGTATTCTCCATACCCTGCTTCAGAAATTTTCTCGGCCGCAAAGCTATGAATTTCTTTACCCAACTTATTAGGAACAAACTCTTGAATAGTAGCCTGTTGGATTGGTAAAAGGGTTTGATAAATATTCTTAAATTGATCAGTCAATTCACCAACACTAACAGTTCTAGTCATATCTGACTGATAACCATCTTTTACGATTCCAAAATCGAGCAGTAAAAAGTCGCGTTTACGAATAATTCTATCGGTTGCTCGACCATGTGGCATAGCAGTTCTTGCTCCAGAGGAAATTACTGGATCAAACGATACTCCTTCAGCCCCAAAGTCATAAACTAATTTGAACACCTGTCCTACGACTTCTTTTTCCGTCATCCCGATTTTTATTTTTTTTATTAACTCTGTAAAAATCCTATCCGTAATTGAGCAAGCATTTTGGACAAGTTCTATTTCCTTTTTATCCTTCACTGCTCTAATCAAGGGAATGGAATCATTTAAAGGTACGATTTCACATAAATTATCGATTGAATGGTATTGAGAATATGGGATTTCGGACTCAACAGCGATTTTTTTTACACCGTTATCTTTGATCCACTGCAGTACACCTTTAAAAACTCCACCTTGCAAGGTTACAACATTCTCATAACGATTAGTAAAAGGCTTAGCTGCAACTTCATATCTACCGTCCATAATTTGATAATTTCTATCCTTAGTTAAAACAAGCCAAACTCCACTACCAGTCAAAGCATCTAAATATATTTTGGTAGATTTTTGATTAATAATGATAGCTTCTACATCTAATTCATCTAATAAGCTGCAAACTTTCTCAATCTTTTTCATATTATCTCCTAGAAATCTAGATCTAAATCATCAAGTAAGTCTTCGTCTGCTAATGCTCCTTGTTTCTTATCATCTTTACTTTGTTCTTCTTTCAATTGATTCTTTTCAAGAACCTTGAAGAATGGTAGATAAACAAGTACTGCAAGAACTACTTGTAAAGCATTGACTAGAATAGAACGCCAATCTCCGGCTGTTAAGAATCCTTCGAAAAAGGCCCCAACATAAGGCGGAGTGAATACTGGTTTACTTAACCAACCTAATTTCATGAACATATATGGTAACTGTCCAACGATATTTCCACCGATAATAAACGGAATCATCATAACTGGATTCAAGATAACTGGTAAACCAAACAAGATTGGTTCATTGATACCAAACAAACAAGGTATTAGTGAAAGTTTCCCAATTTTACGATATTGGGCACTTTTTGAGAACATAGCCAACAAAACGACACCAATTGAAATACCAGCACCTGTAAATCCGAAGTAAGCGCTTACTGAACCTGGCGCATAAAAATGTGGAATTGCTTCTCCAGCACGTAATGCTTCGACGTTTTCAGCAAAGAATTGGTACATGATTGGTGATGTAATACCACTCAATACTGATGGATGAATACCAAAGAAGAAAAGCGTTAATTGAAGAATACCAAGAGCCCAAACTGTTCCCAGGCTATCCATACTACCAACCAATGGTCCAATTACGATTGAAAGCATATCTGGTGGTAGTGCTCCTGTTAATCCTAAACATAAACCACGAATAATAATAAATGTTCCACCCACAATCATGGCCGTAGGAATAATTTCAAAAGAGCTAGAAACAAAGTCTGGCACACCTTCTGGCATACTAATTGATAAATGGTGATTTTGACACCATCTATAAAGCTCAACCGTTACTAATCCAACTATGATAGCAACGAATAATCCTTTTGCACCAAAATTAGCTAGATCTGGTACGCCTTTTTTAAATTGAATCGTCAACATAACAAAGGCAAAAGTCGACATTCCGACACAACCAGGAATATACAATCCATAGTAATGTCCTAATCCGTAAGAAATAGTCATAACGGCATATAATGATAAGAATCCTAGTGAAAGTGTTACTGGTAAATCTAATAATTCTGCATTATTAATGATAAACTGACTAATAAAATTGTTTTTTCCAATCATGTTTGGCAATGCGGGTAAAATAGCAAAGATACTACCTAAAATTGTAAATGGTGTAAGTCCCATCATACCTGACTTGACAGCTTTTAAATGTTGATTATTATCTACTTTTTCAGCAACAGGCATGAAATATTTATTCATAAACGCTTGGAATTTATCAAACATGCTATTCATATTTCATTACTCCTTTGCTTTTTGTGCTTTTCTTTGGGCAATCAATGCCATTTTCATTGCTGTAGCTCCATCCATCTTCCCATATGTATCTTTATCCATAATTGCATATGGAATTCCTCTAGGAGTCAAAATTGAACTAATATATTCTTCACGATGAGCAATTTGAGGGCCAATCAAAACTACATCGATATCCCCTTCTTCATCAGCCAATAAATCCGCTGAGATTGCTTCCATTTCAAAATCTTCAATATTTAACTTTTTACTTTCTCTGATGACGTCCTTCATTTTTTCCATCATCATGGTAGTGGAAAAACCACCTGCACAACATAAAACGATTCTCATAATCTAATCCTCCTAAGTTAAATTAAAATTTATATATTTCATCAGTTTTTTCTTGTGTTACTTGTGGAAGTATCTTTGTATACAATTTTGCAATATTATCAACATCATTCACATCTACAATTGAAGCTGCACAGTGACCGTATCGACAAGGTAAGCAAGTTGTAACTGTCGCAATCCCTTTGCCAACTTTATGAGCTTCACCACTATCTGTTCCACCACTATTAAACATGTCATATTGAAGTGGTAAGTCGTATTTAGTTGCCGTATCTCTAACTAAACTGACCAACTTCTTATTGGGAGCCATAGTCCGATCAAAGTGTGTCAACATTGGACCTTTACCCATTTGACGGTTGTTTGTATTATCATTTCTGAACTGGTCTGGATAAGTTGCGACATCAATCGTAAAGTACACGTCTGGTTCAATCATTTGTGCTGAAGTTTTAGCACCTCTTAATCCAACTTCTTCTCCATAAGTTCCAATGTAATAAATATCATTTTCGTGTTCGATATTTTGCATGGATTTAGCAATCTCTACTAAAGCAAAGCAGCCGTAGCGGTCATCCATTGCTTTACCCATATATGTATCAGGCAAGTTTGTAGATTCAAATTCAGTTCCAAATGACAACATGTCACCGACATTGATTCCCAAATCTAGAACGTCTTGTCTAGTTTTTGCCCCAATATCAAAGTACATTTGTGAGCCTGCAGTTTTATCATATTTCCCAGCAACTAAACCATTGAGTTTCTTACCATCTTCTGTGGTCAAACGTAAACGTTGAAAGGCCAAAGTATCAGTCTTAACACCTCCAACGACAATTAGCATGATCAATCCACCATCAGTAATACTGCGAACCATGAATCCTACTTCATCCATATGTGCTGCAACAGCGACTTTAGGTCCTTTGCCTGTACCTTTTTGGATACAAATCATACTACCCAAACCGTCGTAAATCGTTTCGTCACAATACTTAGCTAAGGTATCTCTTAAAACGTCTCTAACTTCGTCTTCACAAGAAACGATTCCATCCGCATTTGACAATCTTTCTAGTACTTTAACGTCGACACTCATCTTATTGATCTCCTTTATTCTTCCGCAGCTTGTTTATCTTTTAACATTCCAATCATTTCCTCGATTAGATCTCTTGCCAACAAACTCGTCATTAAATGATCTTGTGCATGAACCATTAACAAACCGACTGGAGTTTTTTCTCCACGTGCTTCTTGTGTAAGCATATCTGTTTGCAAATTATGCACTTCAGCGCTAGTCTTTCTAGCTTCTTCCATTTTGGCATCTGCTTCTTGAAATTCACCTTTTCTTGCCAATCTCAATGCTTCAAAGGCTAGTGCTCTACTATCTCCAGAAATTGAGATAATTTGAAATACTTTCATTTCTGTTTCGTTCATGACATTAACTCCTCTTAATAGCCAATGTTATCTTGTATAGAAATTCTTTATAATCTCTAACTTGAATAACAGATTTCAGCAAATCCTTATCCTTCATCAATTCGATCATCATGCGACTGATTTCTTGATGAAGTGTTAAGTGCCCACGGCCAATGTTGATTAAAAATATTATTTGTATCTTTTTATCCTTATAGTGGATTGGATTTTTTAAAATTGTTACATCGATAACTTCTTCTCTAGCAACGTTGTTCATCGGGTGCGGCCCAGCTATACCAGCTTCGTAGACCGTACTAATTTTTAATTCACGTTCCAAAACACTATCTTTATAACCAAATTCAGCTTTACCGCTTTGTTCTAAAGCTTGTGCTCGCTCTTTTAAAATGGAAAGATAATCATCATCTTCGCAAATATGAAAATTATCAGAATCAAATAGTCGAATTAAAGATTGTGTTTCATCCACAAACTGTTTGGGATCTTCACTCAATAACCTGACCGATTTTTCTACTCTGTTTAAATTATCTCTTGATAATATAGGATCTATTTCAATCACCGGTATTTCAAAAGTCTGATCTGACAAATCAACTGTGGAAACAATCAAATCATCTTCAGAATTGATTTTATAAAGCTCATTTGTCGCAATAGTCTTAATCTTAGACTTTGGAAATAAACGACTAATACCGGTTTCCAACAAGTATCCAGCACCTCTTCCATCTTGAGTTAAAACTACAACATTACGGTAATTTTCCATTTCGAGTAACTTTTGACGTTCCAAGCTAGCAGCAAAGTAGATAGCCACATATCCCAATTCATCTTTACTTAACTTATGTGCCAAATCTTTGTTCAAATAATGCATAAAATCTAGTGATGCATTGATAACATTGGCATATTTCACATAAACATCATCAATCAATGGATTAGTCAATTGATGATTAGTCGTTAAACGTTTAAACAATGTAGCGACATGTATCAACAAGAAACTCTGCAATTCTTCGTCATCCTCAAAGTTTGTTTGATAGGACTTATCAACTTTGATCAAAGCTTGATGTATTCTTTTTTGTAAATATTGTTCTTGATTAGTCTCTACAAATGACAATTTTCCTATCATTTGTTTCTTTAAATACAGAACCTCGAAGTCAGGAATGTCCATGCCATAGGTTTTCTCAATATAGCCAACAATATCTTGAACTAACATCTCTACTTGATCATTACCGTCGCCCGTATCTTCCGATTCAGATACACTAATGTAATTCTTCTTAAGCAGTCTAAAAATTAGTAGTCTCACATGCTCAATAACATTTTTTAGCAACAAATCATTAATAGATAAATTATTTTTTCTAAGACTATCTTCAATAGCTTTACGTAACTCGTTACCATTAATCATTTGTGTAAATGTAATGTACTCCGGTGTCATAACTGGAGCTGACAATTGCATTCTAAAGAGATCGATTATTGCCTGGCGTTTATCACGTTCATTACCAGAAATGTAAATACCATAGTGAGGCTTGCCAACAACTTTCAAGTTTTTCTCTTTAAAGAATTGATTAGTTCGTTTTAGATCATCTTTGATAGTAGAAACACTGACTCCAAATCGTTCAGACAAATCCTTTAGCGTAATAAAATCACCGGCTAACAATAAAATAATTTCTAAATTAAAAAGTCTCTGTCTGACGTCTGTCATAGTCGTATTAACTTGTCGAAGTTGATGAGTGTATTCTTTAAATTTTTTATCATCAAAGATTTCTAAAACGTATCCTTTGTCTCGAATGTTATTAATCCTGAAGCCATTCTTTTTACCCGCATCGTTTAGCTTTTTTATATCAGAAGAAACAGTTCTGCAACTAACATTTAACTTTTGACAAAAATAATCCCTTGTAATTGGATTTGGCAAATTTGTTCTTAATAAATTAAGAATATTACCATATCTCATGAGTTTTTCTCCTTTCCAGTTCATATTGTATCCGCTTTCAAAAACAAACAAAATAATGATTCTTGCAATTCATATTTGCAAAATATATCTCATACATAAATTCTAATAATACCAAAAAAGCCGATAGTTTTTTCTATCGACTCATATGATATATTCTTTTCTTTTTTTAAACTTGTTCAGCTAATTTGTTTTTTATGAAATCAGCTGAGTATTGCAACTTGTCCAATTCTTCTTGTGGCAAGTCCAATTGCACCTGTTTAATGACACCTGTTCTTCCAATAATGGCTGGATATGACAAGTAAGTTCCATATTCTTCACGGTAATTAGAAACTGGCAGTTCAATATGAGCATCATTCAAGACTGCCAAAGCTAACTTCACAGCTGCAGTTGAAATACCATAATTAGTATATTTCTTACCACTAAAGACTGTGAATCCACCCATTCTGATATCTTCATTCAATTTATCAAGGTCAAGGCCATCCTCTTGAGCCCAGTCTTTAATAGAACGATCCATCACTTTAACAGTAGACCAAGCTGTGAATTGAGAATTACCATGTTCACCCAAATTGTAACCTTCGACAGATCTTGGATCGACATCTAAAGCTGCTCCAACGGCACGTTTCATTCTAGCGGAGTCCAATAAAGTTCCAGTTCCCATAACTTGATTCTTAGGTAGTTTTGTAATCTTTTGATAAATCGAAACTATGACATCATTAGGATTACTAATAACTACGATACAACCGTGAAATTTTGTTTGGTGAATTTTCTTTGCTACATCGGTTACAGCTTCACTAGTGAATTCTAATTCTGCAAATCGATCCGGTACTACTCGATCCTGCAATTTGATATTACCAACAGCCGAGATAATAACGTCAGTGTCATCTAATTGAGAGTAATCATTCACGAAAATATTAGTGTGAAACGGCAAATTAGGCATCGCATCTTCAAAATCCAACGCATCAGACTTTACTTTCTTTTCGTTTTTATCAATCAAAACTAAATCATCGGTAAAACCACTAGCAACGATATAATGCGCACATGCTGCACCAACGTTACCCATTCCGATGATTGCTACTTTTCTAGTCATAAAATCAGCCTCTCAATCTATTAAAGAATTTCTGTTTGTGACTGCCATTATACTCTAATTTCATTAAAATATAATTAATAATTTAAAATAATTAAATTTTGGCACCAAAAAAGCCACTCCCTTTCGAGAATGACCAAACTTCAAAACCTATTTAAGATTTTTCTTGATGTAATCAGCCGAATATTGCAATTTATCCAATTCTTCTTGTGGCAAATCTAATTGTAATTGTTTCAAAATACCTTCACGTCCTACAATAGCTGGATATGATAGATAAACTCCGTATTCTTCACGGAAGTTAGAAACTGGCAATTCGATTCTGGCATCATTCAAAATAGCTAATGACAATCTAACCGCAGCGGTTGAAATTCCGTAGTTAGTGTATCCTTTGCCATCGAAGACTGTAAATCCACCCATACGAACGTCTTCATTGATCTTATCTAGGTCAAGACCTTCATCTTTAGCAAGTTTCAAAATTGATTGATCCATTACTTTAACTGTTGACCAAGCTGTGAATTGGGAATTGCCGTGTTCACCCAAATTGTATCCAGAAACTGATCTAGGATCGACCTTGAAGGCTTTACCAACGGCACGTTTCATACGAGCTGAATCTAGTAATGTACCAGTTCCAATAACGCGTTCTTTAGGGAAACCTAGTACTTGTTGATACATCGAAGTCATAACATCATTAGGGTTACTAATTACGACCATGATGCCATGGAATTTTGTTTGTTTGATTTTGGCAGCAACTTCTTTAACATCGTCACCAGTTGGTTTCAATTCTCCAAAACGGTTAGGATGGTCGCCACCGATCAACTTAATGTGACCTACAGCTGAAATAATTATGTCAGCATCGTCCAATTGTGAATAGTCATTTACAAAAATATTAGTGTGGTATGGAAGATTTGCCATTGCGTCCTCAAAATCCAACGCATCAGCTTTGACCTTCTTTTCGTTTTTGTCGATTAAAACTAAATCATCCACAAATCCTCCAGCAACGATATAGTGAGCACAGGCTGCACCAACGTTACCCATTCCAATGATTCCAATTTTTCTTGTCATAAAAACATTCCTCACAGTCAATATTTTTTGATTCTTTCTGAACTTCAGTTAGTGTAATATTCCGTCCTCCATAGCAAAGAAAATTTGGCTGGAACGTAGTGGGCACGACTTGGAGCCTTTGCTAAGCCCAAGTTCGGGCAAAGTCTTCAAGCTCGGCCTTATTCTAAGCAACAAGTTGCTAAGAATAATTTCACTACTGAGCCAATTTTCTTTGCTATTCCGGACTAGATAGCGGTTCTATTTTTTAATCACTGGAATAACAAATAAGAGGCGTTATCTAGTCGATAGTGATAGCTTTGTGGATACTCAGTACGTTCCAGCGTCCACAAGCTTCACTTATAACGGAATTTTAACCAAAATTCAAACAAAACCACAAATTCAATGGTTACGCTTTTATTATAACTGTTCCTTAAGTCTGTTTTGATTAGAAAAAAAGCCACTTTCTTAGAAGAAAATGGCTTTTTAGAAATTATTTTTTATTATCGTAATACTTCATTTTGCTCTTAATGATTCTTTCACAAAGATCAGCGTATGAAATGCCGGCTGCCTCTGCTTCTCTTGGCATCAATGACAATGGTGTCATACCTGGCAAAGTGTTAGCTTCCATGACGTACAATTGTCCATCACGCAATAAGAAATCGACACGACCGTAGTTGCTCATCCCTAGAGCTTCAAAAGTCTTCTTAGTCAAAGCTTGCATCTTAGTGTGTGTTTCATCATCCAAGTTATTTGGTGGTGTGATGAAATGTGTCACATTGTTTTCTTGGAACTTATGTTGGAAATCATACCAACCTGTATCAACGGTAATTTCAACAGCTGGTAGAACTAAACCATCAACGATGGCAACTGAGAATTCGCGACCCTTGATATATTCTTCAATCAAAACTTCAGTATCGAATCTCAAAGCATCAGCAACTGATTCTCTTAATTCAGTCGCATTTTTAACGATATGTGTACCAACACTTGAACCACCATTTGAAGGTTTAACAACCATCGGATAGTTGAATGGAATATCTTCTGACAAGATCTTAGCTGTCTTAGTAGTTACATACTTGGCTGTAGGGATGTTGTCTTGAACAAAAATTTCTTTAGAATATTTCTTATCCATTGCTAGACCAGAAGCTAAAGTACCACTTCCTGTATATCTAATATCAAAGACATCGAAAACAGCTTGCATCTTACCATTTTCACCATCTTCACCGTGAAGTCCCATGTAGACAATATCGGCGTGTTGACAAATCTTCAAAACGTTTCTACCTAATAGACCGCGAGTTCCATCGGTACGAAGTGCATTGATCTTTTTATCAGTTAAGACTTCGTCATCAATGATCAATTTGCTTTCACTTTCTGGTTCAGTTGTGAAAAGATCATCGATTTTATCTTCTTCGATATCCTTACCTAAAAATGAATCAACGTATGCGACCTCATAACCCTTGCCACGTAGTGCGTTGGTGATTTTAACTCCGGAAGATAAAGAAACATTTCTTTCTGTACTTCTTCCGCCTGAAAGAACGACAATTTTCATTGTGTTTCACCTAATCCTTATATATATTTATTTAAGCGTATTCCTAGAAACTACAGAATAGCACAAAAAATTAAAAAAAACTATTTTAAACTTGTGACTTTTAAAAAAATTAGTCATCTTCTCGAATTTTTCACATATATCTGGTTTAATTGGGATTAAGGAGGACTTTTACTGTGAAAAAGTTAAATATTATTTTATTGAGTTTAGTATCTGTAATTATTTTGGGAATCTTCACTGCTCAAAGTGTTAAGGCTGATAGTTTGAGTGATCAACCAGTAATGACTTTGGGGACTTCTTTAACGGATGACCAACGTCAAGGTACTATCAACGCTTTATCTTCACAGATCAGCGACAGTAATTATAAGACGATCACTGTCAATGGCGATACTTTAGTTAAATACTTAAATCCTAGTGGGAGTACTTTTACTAGTAGTTCAGGAGTTTGGTCTTCGGCCTTGATCCAAAAGACTTCATCTGGTTCTGGTATCAACGTCAAAATTGTCGACTATAGTGGTAAGAACAATATTACTACTATTACTGCTGACCAATATCGTAATGCCGCAGTTACTGCTGGTATCAGTGATGCTAATATCTACGTAACTTCAGCTACTCCAATCGATGGTTCTGGTGCTCTAGCCGGTATTTACGCCGCTTATGCCAATAGTGGTGATAACTTAAATCAAAACCAAGTTAATGCTGCTCAAAAAGAAATGAACGTTTTAAGTGGTATTACTGATGCTAATAAAGGAACCAACGGATATTCCGATAAGCAATTGAACAATGCCGTGGCTGGAATCAAGTCCGATATGGCTCAAAAAGGCGACAACATCACGGTCAACCAAATTACTACAATCGTAAATAACAACTTGCAAAAGAATAACCTTCAAAACATCATTAATGACAATCAAAAACAACAAATCATCAACTTGATGGTTCAAATTAGAAATTCTGGTGCTTTGAAAAATTCAAACTTTAAAGAGCAAGCTTCTAAATTAAGTAGCGATATCATGAGCAAAGCCAAAAATATTTTCAACAACCTTAATACTGAAGAAAACCGTAATTTCCTACAAAGAATCTGGGATAGCATCGTTTCCTTCTTCAGTGGTTTGTTCAATTAAACTAAAAACAATGCAACACTTTCACAATAATTAGTGAAAGTGTTGTTTTTTTGAACCTTTACCATTTATAATCAAGTTAATATCATCTGGCGAATTTTATAATCAAGTTAGCCACCTTAAGAAAAAATAAATAAAAAAACAC
>OMJG01000207.1_pt1 | contig 45393 bp, 39 predicted proteins | sample 1646431 | NCBI WGS metagenome assembly OMJG01 (sample SAMN03771674, study PRJEB25209) | food metagenome | isolation source: Cotija cheese | place: Mexico:Jalisco,Michoacan | collected 2011-12-12 | reverse complement strand
TGTCGCTGCGAACGCCGGGGCGCCAGCAAGACCTGTCAATGCAACGGCTACTGCGGGGGCAAGCACAAGACGCGAGGTCTTCACAGTAATGCCTTTCGATTGTTGTCTACCCACGAAAGACGATGGACTCCCGGCATTCCTTGGCTTAAGAAGGGGAAGGCACCATCGTGCGCGGGTCCGTACAGCTCATAACTCTAAAGCATTCACCGGTTGCGATGGGGAGACACACGGGGAAAAACCAGCATTTATCGCAGAGATCGTTATCATTTCGTGACATAGATTCGGCGTGTCGCTCACCCATTGAAGAGAATTCCGCGAATCACAACGATGTGATTTGTGAGCGTGATGAGGTCGGAACGACTACCATCGGATACGTGACTCTCCTTTCCGACCGCGACATCCGCGCCGAGCTCGACTCCGGTCGCATCGCCCTCGATCCCTATGACCCCACGCTGATCCAGCCGGCCAGCGTCGATGTCTGCCTCGACCGGTACTTCCGGCTCTTCGACAACCACAAATACGCGGTCATCGATCCGAGCCTCGAGCAGCCCGAACTCACCCGCTTCGTCGAGGCCGCTCCGGGGGAGCCGTTCGTCCTCCACCCGGGCGAATTCGTCCTCGCCTCCACCCATGAGCTCGTGACTCTGCCCGTCGACGTCGCCGCTCGGCTCGAGGGCAAGTCCTCGCTCGGACGTCTGGGCCTGCTGACCCACTCGACGGCCGGATTCATCGACCCCGGCTTCAGCGGCCATGTCACGCTGGAGCTGTCGAACGTCGCGACCCTGCCGATCACCCTGTGGCCGGGAATGAAGATCGGCCAGCTCTGCTTCTTCCGGCTCAGCTCGGAGGCGGAGAATCCCTACGGTTCCCAGGCCACGGGCAACCGCTATCAGGGGCAGCGTGGCCCGACTGCCTCCCGTTCGCATCTCAACTTCTACCGGAGGGACATGTGATCACCCGCCGCGAACTGCGGCTGCAACGCGAAGCCGCTGAACGCGCCGCCCGGGAACAGGCCGACGCCGCGCGCTATCAGAAGCCGGACGCCCGGGCCGCGAGTCGGCGACGGAGCGGAATGCCGTCGACGGGGCGGCCCGGCTACGGCGGTGACACGTCCGCGCCCGAGGACACGGCCACCTCGGCGGATCTGCGGGGATTCCACCTCATCCTCCTCGATGACGCGGTCGAGGTATCCGACGTTCTCGCGCTCATCCACAACAAACTGCCCGACCTTCGCCCGGTGCTCGACGAGCACGGGCAGATGCGACTGAGCCGCCACTCCCGACTGAGCTCGGGGGTCGCCCTCGATCCCTCCGATGCCGCCGCGCTCGAGGTCCCCGACTGGGCACAGCACGCCATCGTCATCGACTGCCCCCGCGACCGGCAGCCGAGCCCGCCGCCGGACTGGTTCGCGGACGCCGACGGACTCCACGAGGCCTTTCCCGCTGGGATGCCGGACCGGGAGGAGGAGCGGATGCTCAGCCTCATGCTCTCCGTCGCCTCCCGCCTCCACACGGGCGTGCGTCTGGCCGACGAGCCCGGACTGCCGACGCGGGTGATCATCCCCGACCCCGAGGCGAAGATCGACCTCTACATCTACTCCTCGTATTGGATGGAACCGCCCGTCGTCCTCGACTTCGTGCGCCGCCATGCCCCACAGGCCTTCCAGCAGGCCCTGCCCACTCCCGACGAGGATGTGCTGGCCCAAGCGAGCATCGACGATCCGCTCTTCGACCCGTCCGCCCCGGTCATCCTCGACGGCTATGCCCTGCTCGTCCCGCTCGGCGAGATCGACGAATCCGCCGGCAGCCTCGAGATCCGGGTGATGGAGGCCGAGTGGGTTCCGCCGATCATCGCCGCCCACACCGACGCCCCGCAGATCGAATACCACGTGCATTGGATGGATGCCGAGTCGAAGCGCTATCAGCCGAACCAGGGGCGCCGATTCCGGCGGATGCGCAGCCGGGTTGCTGAGCTCACCGACGCGATCGGGGCCGAGCTGCTCGTCGGCTCGGCGGGCATCGGACTCGACGAGAACGGCTTCCTCGTGACCAGCCGACAGCTGCGTGCATGATCGGTGCCATGCCGGGGCAGGACCGGTCTCAACTGACGTCCTGCGATTCGGGAAACGACACCTGTCCGTGCGAAAATGACCTGACGAACCTTTCTCACAAACAGGCATATGACGGAGGTGGCCGCCGGTGATGATCATGACAGGAGCCTTCTTCGGGGCATCTGTCATCGCCTACCCCCTGGTTCGCCTGCTCGGCCGCAACGCCTTCTTCCTCCTCGCCCTCGTTCCCTTCGCGGGACTGCTGTGGAGCCTGTCGGCGATCTCCGATCTGTTCGGCCCCGCGGCCCAGCCGCTCGTCGAGAATCTCGACTGGCTGCCCGAGCTCGGCCTCTCCGGAGTCTTCCGCCTCGACGTGCTCTCCTGGATCATGACGCTGCTGGTCACCGGGGTCGGTGCTCTCGTCTTCGTCTACTGTGCACGCTACTTCCCGCCCGACGAGCCGGGCCTGGCTCGGTTCGCGGGAATCTTCATGGCCTTCGCCGGAATGATGTACGGGCTCGTCGTCGCCGACGAACTGCTCATGCTCTACCTGTTCTGGGAAGGCACCACAGTCTTCTCGTACCTGCTCATCGGGCACAGCCAGTCGCGCCGTCGCTCGCGGCAGGCTGCCCTGCAGGCGCTCATCGTCACCACGGCCGGCGGCCTGGCCATGCTCGTGGGCATGATCCTGCTCATCACCGCCACCGGCACCGGGCAGATCTCGACCCTGATCGACCGTGCCCAGTCCGGAATGGACACGGGCGGGGTCATCGTCTCCGCCGTCATCCTCATCCTCGTCGGCGCGGTCTCGAAGTCCGCGCTCATGCCCTTCCACTTCTGGCTGCCCGGCGCCATGGCCGCACCCACCCCGGTCAGCGCCTATCTGCACGCCGCGGCGATGGTCAAGGCGGGAATCTACCTCGTCCTGCGCCTGGCACCGGGCTACCACAACATCCCAGGCTGGTCCGAGGTGCTGCTCACCCTGGGTCTGCTGACGATGTTCATCGGCGGGTGGCAGGCGCTGAAGCAGACCGACCTCAAGCTGCTTCTGGCCTTCGGCACGGTCTCGCAGCTCGGCTTTCTCACCACCATGGCCGCGTTCGGGACTCCGGACATCACGAAGGCGGCCCTGGGTCTGCTCATCGCCCACGCCCTGTTCAAGTCGTGTCTGTTCCTGTGCGTCGGCATCATCGACCACCGTGCCGGCACTCGTGACCTGACGAAGCTCTCCGGCGGTTGGAGGGCCTTCCCCGTCGTCGCCGTGTGCGCGACGATCGCAGCCGCCTCGATGGCGGGGCTGCCGCCGCTGCTCGGCTTCGCCGCGAAGGAAGCCGCATACTCGACGCTGCTGTCCTCGCCGGACAAGACCTCGGTCATTGCCTTCATCGGGATCATGATCGGCTCGATCCTCACCGTCGCCTACTCGGCCCGCTTCGTCTGGGGCGCGTTCTCGTCGAAGCCGGGCGTCGATGACATCGCCCGCCGCGACGAAAAGCTCACCCTCGTCGTCTCCCCGCTCATCCTCACCGCGCTGACCCTGGCGCTCGGCCCGGGAGTCGGACTGCTCGACGGCTACTTCTCCGCCTGGACCACCGGACTGCCGGCTGTGGCCGAGGGCGACGGGCACTACCACCTCGCGCTGTGGCACGGATTCGAACCGGCGCTCGCCTTCACCGCTGTGACCGTCGCCGCGGGCCTGGCCCTGTTCATCGTCCGTCGTCCCTTCGCGAAGGTTCAGGCGACACTGCCGTCGGGACTGGACTTCCACGAGCTCTACCGAATGCTCATCGGCCGGATGGAAGCCCTGGCGCTGTGGGTCACCGCCCGCACCCAGCGCGGCTCGCTGCCGTTCTACCAGGGCGTGGTCTACTTCGTCCTCGTCGCCGGATTGGGTCTGGCGATCATCGCCAACGACACGTGGAACATCACCTTCCGGCTCTGGGACACTCCGCTGGATCTCATCGTCGCGGCCGTGCTCGTCATCGTCGCGATCGGGGCCACCCGCGCGAAGAAGCGCTTCACCGCCGTCGTCGTCACCGGCATCTCCGGCTATGCGATGGTCGCCTACTTCGCCTTCGTCGGCGCTCCCGACCTGGCCCTGACCCAGGTGCTCGTCGAGACCATCACGATCGTCGTCTTCGTCCTCGTTCTCCGCCGGTTGCCGGCGCGCATCGGTGAGTCCACCGGTCGCCTCACCCCCGCGTGGCGGGCGATCATCGGCGGCGCCGTCGGCATCACCGTCATGCTCGTGGTCCTCATCGCCACCGGAGTGCGCGTGGCCGATCCGATCTCCACCGACTTCGGACAGCTCGCCTACGAGCTCGGCCACGGCAGGAACATCGTCAACGTCACCCTCGTCGACATCCGCGCGTGGGACACGATGGGCGAGATCTCGGTGCTCGTGGCCGCCGGAACCGGTATCGCCGGTCTCATCTTCGTCCGTGGTCGCGAAGGTCACCTGCACCGGTTCGAGAGGAAGAAGGACGGCACCGAGGCGGCCGGCCGCATCCGCTTCCAACCCGTGGCCGAGGACGTCGTCGATCTCCACCACGCCGGCCGCGGCGAGGGGCTGTCGCAGAAGCGAGCGTCCTGGCTCATCGCCGGACGCACCCTGGCCCCGCGCAACCGGTCGATCATCCTCGAGGTCACCGCACGCCTCATCTTCCACGCCGTCATCATCTTCTCCGTCTATCTGCTCTTCGCCGGCCACAACGACCCGGGCGGCGGATTCGCCGGCGGCCTCGTCGCCGGCCTCGCCCTCGTCGTGCGCTACCTCGCCGGAGGCAAGTACGAACTCGCCGAGGCGGCCCCCTTCACCCCCTCGGGAATGCTGGGCACCGGCCTGGTCACCGCGATCCTCACCGTCATCGGAGGGTGGATCTGGGGTGAGACGGTCTTCGACTCCGTCTACCTCGAGGGCGATCTGCCGCTGCTGGGCCACGTGTCCTTCGGCACCTCGACGTTCTTCGACATCGGCGTCTACCTCATCGTCGTCGGCCTCATGCTCGACATCCTCCGCTCGCTGGGGGCCGAGGTCGACCTGCACCAGGAACGCGACGAGGCGATGCTGACCGACCGCATCCACGACAATGTGAACTTCTCCGAGAACCTGGGGGCGACTGCCGAGCACCGAGCCGTGTCCGAGATCATCGACCGGGTCAATGAACTCGACGTCGACAACGGTGCGGAAGGGGGCCGACTGTGAGCGTCTCCTTCGTCATGGTCCTGGCCATGGGCGTCCTCTTCGCGGCCGGCATCTATCTCATGCTCGAACGCTCCCTGACGCGCGTTCTGCTCGGCTTCATCCTGCTCGGCAACGGAGTGAACCTGCTCATCATCCTCACCGCCGGGCGCGGTTCCCCGCCACTGACCGACGGTGAGAACCTGTCGACCGCGGGCATGTCCGATCCGCTGCCGCATGCCCTCGTCCTCACGGCCATCGTCATCACCTTCTCCGTGACGGCATTCCTGCTGGCGATGATCTACCGGTCCTGGAGGCTCATGCGCGCCGATTCGCTGCAGGACGACGACACCGACCTCCAGGTGGCGATCACGAAGCTCATCGACTCCGAGGCGGAGGCGAGCACCGACTACGACGACACCGAGTTCGGCGACGAGGCGGAGTCCCCGATCACCGGCGCCATCGACCTCGACGACGACGGCACTCCTGCGGAGCGGGAGGAACTCGTCGACGATATCGAGGATGCGTCGACTCCGGCCGAGGCCGATGCCATCGCCGAGGCGGCCGTGGACTCGCAGACGGAGGCCCACAGTGCCGAGGAGGCCGAAGTCGCCGACGAGGCCAAGGACGCCAAACAGGGAGACGACTCATGATCGATCTTCTGCCCGTACTCGTTCCCCTGCCGGTTCTGCTGCCGCTCATCGGCGCCGGCATCGCGCTGATCCTGTCCAAGCACACGCGGGCGCAGAATCTCGTGTCGATCGCGATCCTGGTCGCGGTCATGGCCATCGCCACGCTGATCCTTCTCGGGGTCGATGTGCACGGACCGCAGGTCGTGGCGATCGGCGGGTGGCAGCCACCGGCCGGCATCGTGCTCGTCGCCGACAGGCTGTCCTCGCTCATGCTCATCGTGTCCTCGCTGGTCACCCTGTGCGTGCTCGTCTACGCACTGAGTCAGGACGCCAACGACGACTCGAACGAGACCCCGATCTCCGTGTTCAACCCCAGCTACCTGGTGCTGTGCGCGGGCATTGCGAACTCGTTCCTCGCCGGAGACCTGTTCAACCTCTACGTCGGCTTCGAGATGTTCCTCGTCGCCTCGTATGTGCTGCTCACGCTCGGTGCCACGGCGGAGCGGATTCGGGCGGGAGTCACGTATGTGATCATCTCGCTGGTGTCCTCGGTGATCTTCCTCGCCGCCATCGGCATCATCTACGCCGCGTGCGGCACCGTGAACATGGCGCAGCTGGCGGAGAGGATCTCGGATCTGCCGGCCGATGTGCAGATGATCCTCCACGTCCTCCTGCTGTTGGGCTTCGGCATCAAGGCCGCGATCTTCCCGCTGTCCTTCTGGCTTCCCGACTCGTACCCGACGGCACCGGCCCCGGTGACTGCGGTCTTCGCGGGACTGCTGACGAAGGTCGGCATCTATGCGATCATCCGCACCGAGACTCTGCTGTTCTCCGAATCGTCCCTGCGGGTGCCGCTGCTCATCGCGGCGGGCCTGACGATGCTCGTGGGCATCTTCGGCGCCATCGCGCAGTCGGAGATCAAGCGGATCGTGTCCTTCACCCTGGTCTCCCATATCGGCTATATGCTCTTCGGCGTGGCCCTGGGGACGAGTGTGGGCCTGTCCGCGGCGATCTACTACACGGTTCACCACATCATCGTCCAGACCGCGCTGTTCCTGGCCATCGGACTCGTCGAAATGCGCGGCGGGTCCACCTCGACGAGGTCGCTGGGCGGTCTCATGGTGCTGTCTCCGGTGATCACGATCATCTTCTTCATCCCGGCGCTCAATCTCTCCGGCATTCCGCCGTTCTCCGGGTTCATCGGCAAGGTCGCGCTCTTCCTCGCCGGATTCGACGATCAGGCGTGGCTGCCCACGGTCCTCATCGTCGCCGGCACCGTGACGAGCCTGCTCACCCTCTATGTCATCGGCCGTACCTTCAACCTCGCATTCTGGCGTGATCCGGCCGATGTGGAAGAGCCGAACGAGGACCTCGTCGACGAGTTCACGGAGCGGAAGAAGACGCTGTTGGCGGGGAAGACGTGGAAATCTCAGATCGGAGTTCCCCCTGCCATGGTGGCGGCCACCTCGGTGGTGGTGATCGCCTCCATCGTGCTCACGATCGCCGCCGAACCCCTGTGGGACATGTCGAACCGGGCGGCTGAGAACCTCTCGACACCGCTCGACTACGTCACGAACGTACTCGGAGGTGATGACTGATGAGTCCCGATCGCGAGCACGGAGGGCCCCGAAATCAGGACCAGGACGGTGCGCAGGGCCGGGCCCGAGCTCAGCGACAGGTCCGCGACCAGGGCCGGACCCGCGACCTGGGTCCGGCCAGCGGCCAGGGCCAGAACCGTGCGCCGGCTCCCAACCGGGCGCGGATGAGCCGGGGCCGCGGAATCATCCAGCAGCTCGTGCTGCTGATCTCGCTGGTCCTGCTGTGGCTGATGCTCTGGGACGCGATCACGGTGGTCACCGTGGTCACCGGAATCGTGCTGGCCTTCATCGTCACCCGCGTGTTCTATCTGCCGCCCGTCGTGCTGTCCGGACGGTTCAACGTCTGGCATGCCACGGTGTTCGGCCTGTGGTTCCTCTACTCGGTCCTCCACGCCTCCGTCGAAGTCGCCTGGTACGCGTTCCGCCGCAAGGCGGTCGGAGCCGGGTCCGTCATCGCCTGCGATCTGCGCACGAGCTCGGATCTCGTGCTCACCCTCATCGCCGATACCGCCAGCCTCATCCCCGGGTCGATCATCATCGACAGCGACCGGGCCATGGGCATCCTCTATCTGCACTTCCTCGACTGCGATTCCGAGGAGAAGCTGCGTAAGGCCAAGGCGCAGGTCTACTTCATCGAAGAGCTGCTCATCCGCACTCTCGGTTCGCACCGTGACCTCGCCTCCCTGCGGGCCAGGCCGGATCCGCTGGGCGAGACCGAGGGAGGTCGCTGATGAGTGAGATCGTCCTCCACACGCTCGTCATCGCCGGTTCGGTGCTGTTGGCCGCCTCGGTGGTCATCGCGCTCTTCCGGATCGTCCGCGGTCCGTCGATCCTCGATCGCATGATCGGCACCGACGTCGTGCTCGCTTCGATCATGTGCGGGCTCGGCGGGTATATGGCGCTGTCCGACCGCACGGATCTGCTGCCCGTGCTCGTCGTGCTCGCGATGCTCGGCTTCGTCGGTTCGGTGAGCGTGTCGAGGTACGTGTCGAAGTCCGATTCGATGACCCCCGGCGCCGAGGCGGGGGCACTGTCGGACTTCACCAGCACGGATTGGCATATGCCGCGTGATGCGGGGGAGCAGAGCGCCGCAGCGACGGAGATCGGGGAGCCGGAGGTCACCGTGATCGCGGATCCCACCTACGACGCCCACGCCGACAGCGACGGAGAGGGCGAGGGCACCGGGCCCGACCCGGGACCCGATGACGCCGAGCACATGTCGCACGGCGACGGATCGGATCGAGACGGATCGGATCGAGACGGAGAGGGGAACAGTCGTGGTTCTTGACATCATCTCAGCCGTGCTCATCTTCCTCGGTGCGGTTCTGTCACTGGCCGCAGCGGTCGGTCTCGTCCGCTTCGCCGATCTTCTCTCGCGGATGCATGCGAGTGCGAAACCCCAGGTGTTGGGCCTGGTGCTCGTCGCTGTGGCGATCGCGATCCAGTTCCCGACCTGGGCGACGGTGACGACGCTGGCGATCATCATCTCCTTCCAGCTGGTGACGATCCCCGTCGCCACGCATATGGTCGGCCGCGCCGGATATCGCACCAAGCACCTGCGTCGATCTATGCTGTACCGAGATGAACTCGCCGAGGCGGTCGACCGCGCCGAGGCGAGAGAGATCGCCTGGGAACGCCAGAGAGGAACCGGAACTGACCACCATGACGGCTGACAATCACACCCAGCCCCAACCACTCGTCTTGGTCGCCGATGATGAGCCGGACGTCCTCAGAGCGGTCGTGCCGTTCCTCGAACGCTCCGGATTCCGGGTGCTGCCCGCCAGCGACGGACTGCTCGCCCTCGACGAGATCCACCGCCACAGACCCGATGTGTGCGTCCTCGACGTGCTCATGCCCGGAGCCGACGGCCGGCAGGTGCTGCGTCGACTGCGCCAGGAGGAGAACTGGGTTCCGGTGCTGCTGCTGACCCAGGTCGGCGAAGGAGTCGAGCGGGCCATGGCACTCGAAGAGGGCGCCGACGACTACCTCAACAAGCCCTTCGATCCGCACGAGCTCGTCGCCCGCATCCGTGCCGTCCTGCGTCGCACCCGCAATGACGGCCCGCCTCTGGCCACGGCCCCGGTGCTCGTGTCCAGCTTCGGCCTGCGCGTCGACCGAGTCGGACGCCGGGCCTGGTTGGGGCAGCGTGAACTCGTCATCACGCCGAAGGGCTTCACCCTGCTCGAGTACCTCATGGTGCACAAGGACGAACTCATCGAACGGTCCCGCCTGCTCGAAGTGCTGTGGGGATTCGAAGAGGCCGTGGGCACGCGTGCCGTGGACTCCCGTGTCGCCGAGCTGCGTCGTGTGCTCGGCGAAGATGCCGCAGAGCCCCGGTGGATCGCCACCGTGCAGGGGCGCGGCTATCGGTTCGTCGGTGAGGTCCGCGGCGAGGACGGTCAGAGCAGTCTATGACGAACTTCCTTGTCTTCGAGATCCAGGTCTGGCTGTTCCTGCTGCTGGTCGTCATCGTGCTCGGCGGTCTGGCCGTCGGTGCCTGGTTCGGCTGGCGGCATCTGAAGAAGCGCGAGGCCGCGCTGCGGGAATCCATCGAGACAGCCGCGGCCGAGGATTCGATGACGAAGCGCAATCGGATGCTCATCCGACTCGATCACGAGTTGAAGAATCCGCTGACGGCGCTGCGCACCTCGGCGGCGAGCATCCGCGAGGTCGTCCGTGACGGCGGCACGCTGAGCGAGGTGGAGCCGGCAGCGAAGCAGGTCGACGTGTCCTCACGCCGGGTCGCCCGACTGCTGGCCGATCTGCGCAAACTCGCCGATGTCGAGACGCGCATCATCGAATACGCCCGCGTCGATCTCGATGCGCTCATCCATCAGGCCGTCGAGGACGCCTCGACTGCGCCGGGCGCCGAGGATCGGATGATCGTGGCCACCGTCGCCCGCGCTCCCTGGCGACTGCCCGATGTCGCCGGTGAAGAGGATCTGCTGCTCACCGCGATCCTCAACCTGCTGGGCAACGCCCTCAAATACTCGTCTCAGGCCGAGGTCGTTGAGCTGCGCGCCAATGAGCAGATCATCGACGGTCATCGCTGGGTCGTCGTCGAGGTCGCCGACACGGGCAGCGGCATCCCGCTGGCCGAACAGGAGAACGTCTGGGACGAGCTCTCTCGCGGTTCTCGTGTGCGGGCGGTGGCCGGTTCGGGGATGGGGCTCTCGCTCGTGCGTGCCATCGTCACCAGGCACGGCGGATCCGTGCAGCTGTTCAGCCAGGAGGGCGTGGGCACCTCGGTGCGTATGGTTCTGCCGGTCCTCGCCGATGCCGCACCCGTGACCGTTCCGCAGATGTCGGATCATATGGATCGGGTCGCCGCCGGTTCGCATGCGGTGCAGCCGGTACAGCAGGCGGATTCGCGGCGGGCACCCGGATTCCTGCCTCCCCGGCAGCCGAATGAGGCCGAACTGCAGGGGCGGATCCTCGGCACTCCCCGGCGGACGTCGAAGCGTCGCCTCGAGAGAGTCGACGGAAACCTGGTCAACCGTCGGACGGGGGAGTCGGTCTTTGGTGGATTCCCACCCGATTCCGGCCAGCATTCGCAGTTCAAACCGCCCCGGCAGGCACCGAACGTCGGCGGACAGAACCCGGGCTATGGACAGCCGCGCGTGGGCGGTCAGTCCGATTCCGGGCCGCAGAGTTTCGGACAGCAACCGGTCGGCAGCCCGCCTCCCGTCGGCAGCCAGCCCGCCGGCGGCCCCAGACCCACCGGCCAGCCGCACGTGGGCAGCCAGCCCAATTCAGGTCAGCAGCCGCCTCAGCAGCAGTACGGACAGGCTCAGCCGAACCAGAACGGCCCGGAAGCGGGGTACCCGGACCAGCGTCGGCACGGTGACCAGCGGTGAGACCGGTGACCGGACGAGCGGCATCGTCGACCTCCTCCGCGGGGAGCGTCGCGTCGAAGGGCCTCCCAGCGGGGAGGTCCGCAATGGGCAGAGCCGTCTCGGGCAGACCAGCCTCGGTGCGGCGAGCCGCGGCCGCCGGCACACTCGCACTGACCGTCCTGCTCAGCGGGTGTTCGGTCTTCCAGATCCGCACCGAAGACAAATCTTCCGGGCCCATGCGGATCGGTGTGCAGGAGACCGCCGGCCCCGAGCCCACGGGCACACCCACCGAGGCCGGAATCCCCGAGGGGATGACGAAGACGTCGGTGACATTCGGCGGCAGCTGCCCGGTCGAACTCAGCTTCGCGCTCGGCGATGACTGGAGGGACAGCAGCGGCAGCACCGATCAGTTCCACGTCTTCACTCACGGCAATGACAGTTCTCGCGCCGATATCATCCTCGTCAACTGCACTGACGAATACGGTGACAGCGCGCAGGAAGTCGTCGACAGTAAGCGACGCTACAACTTCTCCGAACAGGACTCACAGGTGTTGGCCGAGCAGACGGGATCTCTGGCCGCGGGGGAGTACTGGAGCTATCAGGGTGAACTCGGTCCCACAGAGATCCTCGCTCTCAACAGCAAACCCACTTATGCGTTCGGCGTGCAGACGGGTTACAAGATCAACGGACGCCTGGTGAATCTGTCCATCGAGATGCGCACACCGAAGACGAACACCGAAGTGGCGGAGGACTTCAAGAAGATGCTGCCGACGGTGACGATCGATGGTGAGAGGGTTCCGGCACCGAGCTTCCGCTGACTTTCCGCGGAGTGTCGAACGGCGCGGCGATCACGTGGCCGCGACCCCCGACTGCCCTGACCGCGAACGCGCCCCGGACCGCGAACGCAATCCGGCCGGCCGCCTCGGCGATCCCGACCGCGAACGCGGACCGACCGGCCGCCTCGGTGAACTGGAGTTTTCTCGGATCTCACCCGGGAGTCGACGTTGGGACCTAGGATGGGAAGATGACGACCCACGATGCAGTGACCCGACTCCTCGACGCCCGCCGCCTGCAAGGCCTCTTGACGAATCAGAACGGCCGCGTCATCGCCCAGTACTCGTTCCTCAACTCCGAGGGCAATTCCTCTCTCAGCCACCTCGCCGATATCAGCGGGGAGGAGCCCCGACGCATCACTCGCGGCGACCAGTCCGTGGGTCCGGCCGCGCTGAGTGAGAACGGCACGATCGTCTTCGCCTCCAAGCGCAAAGGCGAGGACGGCAAAGATGCTGAGTCCCCGAGCCTGTGGGCGCTGCCGGACAACGGAGAGGCCCGCAAACTCGCCGACCACTCGGGCGGTTTCTCCCGCATCGAGGTCAAGGGCGAGACCATCGTCGTCGAGTTTCCCGTCCATACATGGGCCGCCGACGAAAACGACCATCAGGAATTCAGCTCCGAACGCAGTGACGCGAAGGTCAGCGGGATCCTCCACACCGGGTTTCCGGTCCGCCGCTGGGATCACGATCTGGGGCCGGGCCGACAGACCCTGGCCGTGGCCACCCTCAACGAGGCGGCCGCCGACTTTCCCGAAGTCAGCGACGAGCTGAGTACCCCGTCGGGCTTGGGGTTCCGCTACCTGTCTCTGCCGTCCGGTCGACTGGTCGACTGGGCCGTCGACGATGAGGCACGCTTCGTCCTCGTCCAGCTCGAGAAGCCGATCCCCGGCCAGCTCGAGGCCAGTGAGATCTGGCGCGTGGACCTCGACGGGGAACCCGAACTGCACCGTCTGACGAAACCGGCAGCCGATCACAGCTTCGACATCGAAGCCATCAGCCCGGACGGAACGAAAGCGCTGGTCACCCGCGTACAAGCCTGGACTCCGCAGACCAACCTCGCGGCCGAACTCAAGGTCCTCGACCTGGAGACCGCGGAACTGAAGTCCGTGTGGCCGGATGCCGACTTCTGGTTCTCTCCGATCTGGGCGGACGATTCGACCATTGTGGCCACCGCCGATGATCACGGCCGCGGCAGCATCTTCATCGGTGATGTCAATGATGCGCAGCCCAGGCGGCTCGTCGGGGGAACCGATCAGAAGTATTCGTTCTCGGGGCTGGCCCTGCGTGAGGACACGGTCGTGGCGACCGCCTCGGCGATCGATGTCGCGCCTCTGCCGATCTCCGTCGACCTCGCCACCGGGGTCATCAGCGAACTCGCGAACCCGGCGACGGTCCTCGACGAGGAAGGCACCCTCACCGAGGTGGAAGTCCGTGCCGAGGACGGCACGCCGATCCGTGCGTGGCTGGTCCTGCCGGAGGGGGAGGGGCCGCATCCGCTCGTCGTCTTCGCCCACGGCGGACCGTGGGGGTCGTGGAATGCGTGGACCTACCGGTGGAATCCGGGTCCTTTTGCGGCCGCCGGTTATGCTGTGCTGCTGCCGGATCCGGCGATCTCCACCGGATATGGGCAGGCGATGATCGATCGCGGGCAGCAGCAGCTCGGCGGCACTCCGTTCACCGACATCATGGCGCTGACCGAGGCCGCAGGGGAGAGGACGGACATCGATGCCGAACGCATCGGCCTGGCTGGCGGATCCTACGGCGGGTACATGGCCAACTGGGTGGCCGGGCACACCGGCAGCGCGTTCAAGTGCATCGTCACCCATGCCTCCCTGTGGAACACCACGTCGATGGGGCGGACGACGGACAATTCGTCCTGGGATCAGGCGATGCGGGAACAGTCGGCGCAGTATTCGCCGCACCTGTTCGCCGATGACATCGAGGTGCCGATGCTCGTCATCCACGGTGACAAGGACTACCGGGTGCCGATCGGGCAGGGCCAGGAACTGTGGCTGGACCTGCTCACCCGGGCGAAGACTCCGCTCGACGCCGATGGCGACACTCAGCACCGGTTCCTCTATTTCCCCGACGAGGGGCATTGGATCCTCGGCCGTGGGAACGCCGAGGTCTGGTACCGAACCGTGCTCGCGTTCCTCGACTCGCACGTGCTCGGCATCGACGCGGACCGAGTCCGCACGCTGGGCTGAGTCGGCAGTCGATCCGTCGGCTTCCTGAGGTGGGGAGGCAAACGGTTCGTCTGCGCCCCGGGGCGGGGCGGCTGCCGGTTCGGGGCGGCTACCGGTTCGTCCGCGCCCCCGGGACGAGCCGATAGCCGATTCGCCGGCACCCCGCCCGTCGACACTCTGCTCGCCGGGACCCTGCGGAGGGGGAGCTCGCCGGGACCCTGCGGTAGGCAGTTCACAATCCGATTCCGTACCCTGAATGTTGTGTTCGCAGAGCGATGGAAGGACCTCGATGACACAGACCGCACAGATCCCCGCCGAGGCGGTCATCCACAATGCGTGCGTCCTCGACGGTGATCGGGCGACGTTCACCGAGGAGACCGCGGATACGTGGATCGCGATCGCCGAAGGTACGGTCACGGCACGGGGCCGTGGGGACGGCTGGAAGGACGGAGCCGCCTCGGGGCGGGGAGAGGTCATCGACGCCGCCGGCGGATACGTGGCTCCCGCGTTCGTCGACATCCACTGCCACGGTGCGGGCGGCGCAAGCGCCGAGGACGGGATCGAGGCGATCGATGCGATCCTCGACGTGCATCGGGCTCACGGCACCGGCAGGCTCGCGCTGTCCTACGTCTCGGACACGATCGACGGTCTGTGCCGGTCCCTGCGTGCCGGAGCCGGTCTCGTCCGCGATCGGGTCATGGTCATGGGGCTGCATGCCGAAGGGCCGTTCCTGTCTCCGGATTTCAAGGGTGCGCATGCCCCTGAGGTGCTCACGTCGCCGACCCCGGAGGCCGCCGAGGCGATCCTCGAAGCCGCAGACGGAACTCTCGCGCAGATCACGATTGCCCCCGAACTGCCCGGTGCGCTCGATGCGATCGCGCGGTTCTCTGCGGCGGGCGTGCGTGTGGCCGTCGGTCATACGGCCGCCGACTTCGAACTGACCGCGCAGGCGTTCGAGGCGGGAGCAAGCATCCTCACCCACGCATTCAACGCGATGCCGGGCATCCATCATCGTGCTCCGGGGCCGGTCCTGGCTGCGGCCGAAGCTGAGCATGTCACCGTCGAACTCATCAATGACGGCGTCCACGTCGTCGCCCCTGTCGCGCGCATGCTCCATGAACTCGTGCCCGGACGCCTCGCGCTCATCACCGATGCCATGGCGGCGACGGGCCTGCACGACGGGAGCTATCACCTCGGTTCGCTCCCGGTCGAAGTCAAGGATGCCGTGGCGCGCCTGGTCACCGCCGACGGCACTCAGGGAGCCATCGCGGGGTCCACGTTGACGATGGACGAAGCCGTGAAGCGGGCCGTCACCGAGGTCGGGGTCAGCCCGTTCGACGCTGTGCAGTCCGCGGGGCTCGTTCCACTGCGTGCAGTGGGTGGTGTGCCGGGGTCGGGTGATTCTCTGCGTGCGGTGGGTGGTGCCGCCGATGCCGGCAGCCTGTTGGCTCCCGGAATGCCGGCTGAACTCCTGCTCCTCGATGGGGACATGAGCATCCGAGGCTCGCGGTTCGGCGGTTGACTCCGGTCGAACATTGCTGAATCCGTCTGAGCCTCGTTGAGTTCGAAGGGCTGACCGATGCGACTGCGCCCGTCACGCAGCTGAACCGGGCCGAACCGGACTGAATCGGGCCGAACCGGACCGAACCGGGCTGAACCGGACCGAGCCGAGTTGAATCCGGCTGAGCCCGGCTGAACTTGGAAAGTGGGCACAGCTGTCCCCTGAAAGTGGGGCGGCTATTTGTCGAACAGGGAGTCGATGATGTCATCCGCGATGAAGCGGGCGTGGAGGATCGGAGTTCGAGCAGGATCCTTTGCGGCGGGCGGAACGTAGGCCGGTCGCCCGTCGAAGAGCATCACCGTGTCCCAATCGGTGCGGTCGAGCAGGTGGTGATGATAGCTGCAGAGCAGCGCGAGATTGTTGATCTCCGTCTTGCCGCCGAGCGCCCATGGAATCACATGGTTGGCATCGCACCAACCGGGAGGGGCGTCACAGCCGGGGAAGGTGCAGCCTCGGTCGCGGGCGGTGATCACTGCCAGCTGTCTGCGATTGGCGAAGCGCTGTTCTGTGGCCACCTGCATCGTCTTGGCCTTGTCGCTCATGAGGTGGAAGAACAGCGAGCCGTTGAGGCCGTTTCTCATCAGTTCCTTGATGGGAATGGGATTGTCGGCGCCCGTGGTGCCGTGTCCCGTGCCTTTGGCCAGATCTTCGGCGGTGGCGTTGATGACGAGAGCATAAGGCGCTCCTGCGGCCGTCCGCTGTTTGTCGATCGTGGTGACGAGGCCGGCGAATCGTTCGTAGATCCATTCGCGCGCCGAGGGCTGTTCGGCGCTGACGTCGACGTAACCGCCGTCCTCACGAATGCCGACACCGGGGGCGGCAGCCGGATTCCCGGTCGTGCGAGCTGCATCGAGATCGGGTTCTGGAACTCGCTTCGCGTCATACCGGTCGCCGGAGAGCACCGCATCGACGATCTCGAGCAGCTCTTCATCGGGCAGCGGCGAGCTCGTTGCCTCAGGAGCGGCGGTCTTGATGCCGGCGCCGCTCTCGTCAGCACCGGCGGTGTCGGTGCCGGCTTTGTCAGCGTTGGTCTTGTCGTCTTCTCCCGCAGCTTGGATCCGTGAGGTCAGCAGTCCGTTGAGAGTGCCCCCGGTGACGGGGTCGAGCAGCCCACGCAGCTCCCAGTCGCCGTTGGCCCTGGCCCGCATGGACATGTTGTAAGCCGAGCGGTCGGCCGAGTCTTTCGGTTCTTCTCCGTCCGGGTCGATGTAGCCCATGAGTTTGCCGAAGATCTCGCGCAGGTCCTTGAGGCGGACCTTGGGTGCGTTGTCGACCAATCGTGTCTCAACGTCGCTGCGGACGGCCTGACTGACCCACGTGGGCAGCTTGCGCATGCAGTCTTCGATGACAGACGCCTGGGCGGCGGAGATCGTGCCGGCATGGAGCGCATCCGCGACGACCGGGTAGAGAGGCGGCAGAGCCTGGCCGGCCATATCGACGCGTCCGCCGAGGTTCTTGGCCATATCGGTGCGGCGGTTCGCCTCCGCGCCGGTGAGGTTGAATCGGTTCTCGATGAGCGATTTCGTCGACTTGGCGCCGAAATCGCTGGGTGTTCCGACGCGTTCGCAGACGGAGAGTGCGAGCGTCGACAACGCGTCGTTGATGCGTGTGATCGCCTCGACCCCATCGGCGAGCATGATGGCCTGTTCCGGTCCCATGGGGCGATCGAACGTGCGCAGCTCATCTTTGAGGCTCATCAGCTGAGTGATCGAAGAGGTGACCTCGGGCGCAAAACGGCTGAGATCCGCCCACTCTTCGTCGGCCAGCAGCGGGTGACCGCTGGTCTGCGGGGAGTTGTCGGCGTTCCGAGCGGAATGATCGGAGCTGCGTTCGGGAGTGAGGGTCATGGGGATGATTTCCGTTCACCAACATCGTTGTTGTTGGAATCCAGTTTACTCTCCAAGGCAATAGAATGCCATAGAGAATCGAAAAAAAGTTCGAACAGATATAACGTGTTCGTCGATGTTCGATCATAGAACCATAGACTCTTGCCAGATGTCTGCAGAAGCGCATGCCCATGACTCGTGCTGCCTCCGGCCCACTTCACGGAGGCCTCCGCGGCAGTGTTCCGGCTTCGAAAGTGTCAGGCGGTCGTGGCACGATTGGAGTATGGATGCCCTGCTCCTCATTGATACCGACGACGCCAGCTACCCCAGCGATGACGCCATGGAGACCCTCGGCGATATCGTCACCCGGACCCGCGCTGTGGGCGGTGTGCTCATCTTCGCGTCGACGAAGGCCGACCTCGCCGACACTCCCGATGAGGAGCTGAGCATCTTCGTTCCCGACGAAGAGGATCTCGTACTCCGCTCCGAGAGCCCCGATGTGTTCGAAGGCATCGACGATCTGGCCGCAGGTCTGCATGACCTCTCCGTCGACCGGATCATCATCGCCGGCGCCGACGCCACCTCGGCCACGCCCGGCGCCGACGCCAACACAGGCGAGCCAGGCGCTGGAGCTGGCAGCGATGCCACTGACCCTGCCGCCAAAGCGGGAGGCGATGCCGACGCCAGCGCCTCCTCGGCGAGCACCCCCGGAGCCGTCTACGCCTCGGCGATGGCGGGCCTTGTGTGCAACTTCGACGTCGTCGTCCTCTCCGACTCCACCACAGATCCCGACGGAAAGCTTGTCACCTGGGGCGATGCTGCCGCTGACGCCGGCGCTATGGTCAAGAAGACCGCCGATACCTGGCTGCGGATGTAGGCTCAGCCGCCTTCCCGAAAGTGTTCTACGTTGAGTAGAATGTGGGAGCGAGCTGAGAGGAGGACCCATGACCGGATGGACGAAGTCCGTGCGCGCGCTCTTCGCCGCTCTCTTCACGACCCTCCTCGCCCTGCTCATGCACCTCGCCGCCGGAGGCGGAATCTCGGTTCCCGGCACTGTGGTCGTCTTCGTCCTCGTCCTGTGGGCGGCGATGATCGTCGCCGGCAGGCGCCTGGGCTATCTCACTCTGGCCGGACTGCTCGGCCTCGGGCAGGTGCTCATGCACCTGACGATGAGCTGGTCCGCCCGCACCCTCGCCCATGCGGGGGCGCACACGGGAACCGCCCATTCCGGACCCGGTCAGACCGGGGCCGCAGGGACCGGTTCCACCTCCGCCGAGGCGGCCCTCCACGCCCACGCCGGACACATCGTCCCGGCCCCGGGCTCCCTTGATCTCGGTCCGGCCGCATCCGCGCTCGGACATGCGAACCACGGTGCCGCCTCGGCGGGGATGATCATCGCCCACCTCGTCGCCGTCCTCGTCACCGCCGTGCTCCTCAAGCGCGGTGAGGACATCGTCCTCAGCATTCTGCAGCTGGCCCTGGGGCCGGTGATCGGTGCACTGCGTGCCCTCTCCGAGGCGGCCGGGGTCGTGGCCGACGAACCGTTCCGCAAGCTCAGCGCTTCGTTCCGACTGCCGCAGCCGGTCACCTCGGCGGTCGTCGGTCCGAACTATCGGCGCGGCCCGCCCGCACTCGTCTGACACCTCCCACGGCGATTCAATCGTCGTCTCGCACCCATTCTCTGGGTGAACCCATCCATCATCGGGCGACCGACCCCTCAGCGGCGGCGACCCGACCCCTGGTGACAGTCGAGCCAATCCGCCGCATCAGCGGCAGAGACTCTGCGGCTCCAGGCTCGAGCCGATTGGCGAGCCTGCATGATCGACCCGTGCTCGACTGCACCTGAATGACGAAAGTGCAGACATCATGCGAAAGAACATCACCCTGACACTTGCCCTGCCCATCGCCGTCGCCATCGGCCTGGCAGGTTGCGGTCACGACGACAGCACGGCAGCCGGGTCGACGCAGGCCGGAGGCAGCAGCTCCGCCTCAGCGGACACTGTGGACAGCCGAGTCGACGCCGAGGCGCTCAGCCTCGACGGCGCCTGGGTCAAGGCCGCCGACGACGGAATGACCGCAGTCTTCGGCGAACTGAAGAACAACACCGACCAGGACATCACCCTCGTCGAAGCGAAGTACGCGGACGCGAAGATGGTCCAACTCCACGAAACCGAAGGCGACGGTTCCGGCGGAATGTCCATGCAGGAGAAGAAGGGCGGCTTCACCATCCCGGCCGGGGAGAGCCTCGACCTCGAACCCGGGGGCGATCACATCATGATCATGGGCCTGAAGAAGGCCATCAAGCCGGGCGAGCAGATCAGCCTCGACCTCGTCACCGCCGACGGCGAGACCGTCGAGGTCACTGCCGTGGCGAAGGAGTACTCCGGAGCCCAGGAAGACTACGCGCCCGGTGAAGCCGAAGGCTCCAGCGACGGCGAGAATGCCGACCACGCCGACCACGGCGACGACGAAGACCTCGGCGACGACGAGGGCTCCGACCACGGAGACCACGGTGACCACTGAGCCCGGTTGCCCCGGCTTCAGCCGCCGCGGTCTCCTGACCTCGGCGGCCGCAGCCGGCGGCGTCGGAATCGTCGGTGCCGCGGGCGGATTCGCACTCGGCCGCGGCTCCGAATCGCAGGGCGCGAGCGCCGGTGACGGAGGGCCGCCTCGGCGAGATCTGGACGGGGCGAACGGGCCGCAGACCGAGCCGTTCTACGGCTCTCATCAGTCCGGTGTCGAAACCCCGGCGCAGGCGTATGCGCACTTCATTGCGTTCACACTGGGGCCCGGGATCACGGCCGCCGAGGCGGTGCGCTGGCTGCGGCTGCTCACCGCGGATGCGGCCGCACTGACGCAGGGGCAGGCGCCGTTGGCCGACTCCGAATCCGAACTCGCCGTCGACCCCGCCCGGCTGACGGTGACTTTCGGATTCGGCGCCGCACTGGTGGCATTGGCAGGAAAGGACCATGTCCCGGACTGGTTGAAGCCGCTGGAGGCGTTCTCGATCGATCGCCTCGATGAGGACCGCTGCACGGGTGACCTGCTCCTGCAGATCTGCGGCGACGACCCGCTGACCGTGGCACATGCCCGGCGCATGCTGTTCAAGGACTCACGCTCATTCGCCGAGGTGGCCTGGCAGCGCGACGGATTCCGACGTGCCTACGGCAGCTCGCGGGAGGGGAAGACCCAGCGGAACCTCTTCGGTCAGCTCGACGGCACAGCGAATCCGGGGCCCGGATCCGAGGACTTCGCGCGGATCATCTGGGGCCAGGGCACCGAGACTGCGGACCCGGTGTTCTCCGCCCGCGGGGAGCCGCCGGCCGATCTCGGCGCGCATCTGCCTGTGTGGATGCGTGGGGGAACGACGCTGGTGCTGCGTGATATCGCGATGAACCTCGACACCTGGGACCAGGCCGATCGACCGGCACGGGAGTTCTCGGTCGGGCGGACCATGGACACCGGGGCACCGCTGTCGGGCAAGGACGAGTTCGACGTCCCGGACTTCACCGCCGTCGATGAGCGCGGACTGACGAAGATCTCGCAGGTCGCGCATATCGCTCGCGCCCGCGACGGACTGGGTCCGGAGGCGCAGATCCACCGGCGCACGTTCAACTATGAGACCGGTGCCGGTGGGGATTCGGGGCTGCTGTTCGCGTCGTTCCAGGCCGATATCGAGCGGCAGTTCCTGCCGATCCAACGCCGCCTCGCCGAGGTGGACCTGCTCAACGAATGGACGACGCCGATCGGGTCGACCGTGTGGGCGATTCCGCCCGGAGCGACCCAGGACGGCTACGTCGGGCAGGAGCTGTTCGACGGGTGAGGAAGCGTCGCGGCCGCCGGGCCGATGACGGGCGCCGGGCCGATGAGTATGAACGGGCTCAGAACAGCGCCTGCGGCAGGGCGCCTTCGAACTCGAGGAGGCGCCGCTTGGTCTCGAGCTCGTGCCCGTAGGTGACCGTGGTCCCCGCGGGAACCTCGTCGGCCAGGGTCGTCAGCACGGTCCCCGCGATGTCCGATACCTGACCGAAGTCCACGGGCAGATCGATGTCACCGAGGCGGCCGTCGAAGTACGCGCGCACCTGGACGATCGCGTCGGCGAGGATCGGATCCGAGGCGGCGGTCGCCCCGGCGGGGAGCGAAACGTCGGCGACCGCCTCGGCGGGGATCGGGTCCGACTGTCTGGCTGCCTCGGCGGGGATCGATGCGGCGGACACGGCCGCCTCGGCGGATGTGCGCCATTCGAGCCGGACGATCGACCGGCCATCGCTGGAGACTGTCAGGGGACCGACGAAGGTGTCGACGGATGCCGAATGGATCGCCATGAGATGCCCTCCGTTCGAGTTCCGCGCACCGAACGCGGTGCCAACGGCGCTGCTCCATCGAGTCTACTCATACAGCTGTGCCCTCCCGACTCTGTCGAGTCGGGAGGGCACTGCATATTCATGACTGCGCGCCGCGCGGCGGGGAAGTCAGCAGCTGAGCAGAGGACGTCGACCTCAGGGCAGCTGCTGCCGCGGCAACAGGATCACTCCTCGTCAGGCAGCTCACCTTCGTAGGCGTCAGGGTTGGCCTTCAGCCATTCGGTGATGGCCTTTTCGCCATCATCCTCGTACTTGTTGACGACCAGGTCCTCGAGGTCTCCGTACTGCTTGTCATCGAGCTTGATGTTGCCGATGTAGTCAGCAGCGTCGGAGAACTCATCGCTGAAGCCCTTGGTCGCGGTGAAGTGGAGCTTCTCGGGATCGCCCATCGCGCCCTTCGGATCCTCCAGGTCCTTGACCGGGTACTCGTTGTTCGCCCAGAACGGACGCCACAGGGTAACGACGATGTCCTTCTCCGCATCGGTCGCGTTGCCGAGCTCGGTGAGCATGGCAGCCGTCGACGAGGTGACGAGCTCGTACTCGTCGTCGAGACCGTATTCGGGAATCATCGCCTTGGTGGCCTTCGTCAGACCGGCACCGGGCTCGATTCCGATGATCTCGCCGCCGAAGTCCTCGCCCTTGCCTTTGAGGTCCTCGATCGAGTTGACGTCGTCCATGTACTTCGGGACGGCGATCGTGAGGACGGCGTTGTCGTAGTAGGCGCCGACGTCTTCGAGATCGTCACCGTACTCATCGATGTACTGCTTGTGCGTGACCTCGGGCCATGAGGACGGATACATGTCGATATCGCCGTTGGCGACACCGGCGTACAGGACGGCGGCGTCGTTGAAGGTTTCGGTCTCGACGTTGTAGCCCATCTTGCTCAGCTGGTTCTCGAGCAGGAGCGAGATGCTCTGGCCGTCGGTCCAGCCGGTGACATAGCCGAGCTTGATGTCGCCCTTGTCGCCGCCTCCGCCGTCGTCCTGTGCCGCTTCCTGCGAGCAACCGGTCAGAGCGAGGCCGAGGGCTGCGGCTGCAGCGACGAACGGGGTGAGAATTCTTCTCTTCATTGTGTGTTCCTTTTCTCTAGTGTTCGACATTTCAGACTGTGTGGTCCATCGATTCAGGCTGCCGCGGCAGTTGCCTTGTTCTTCGTGCGGCGACGGCGCAGCCCTGCCACGAGCGAGCGCGGGTAGTCCTTCGCATTGCCCAGGGCCGCGGTGACTCGATCGAGGTAGACCGCGATGATCACCACGCCGAGTCCGGCTTCGACGCCGAGCGGCAGGTTCTGGGTGGCGATCGCTTCGACGACGTTCTTGCCGAGTCCGTCGGCGCCGACCATGCCGGCGATGACGGCCATGGCCAGTGCGAGCATGATGACCTGGTTGATGCCGGCCATGATCGTCGGCGTGGCCAAGGGCAGCTGGACTCCGCGGAGGATCTGGCCGGGAGTCGCACCGAAGGACTGTCCGGCTTCGACCGTCTCCGAATCGACGCCGCGGATGCCGAGCTCCGTGAACCGCACTCCCGGGGGCAGAGCGAAGATCACCGTTGCCACGAGGCCGGGGACGACGCCGATGCCGAAGAAGGTGACAGCAGGGATGAGGTAGACGAAGGCCGGCATCGTCTGCATGAAGTCGAGGACCGGTTTGATGACCGCTGAGGCCTTGTTGCTGCGTGCGGCCAGAATGCCGACCGGAATGGCGATGATGACGGCGATGACAGCGGCGATGATGATCAGCGCCAGGGTCTGCATCGCGGCCACCCATTGGTCCATCGTCATGATGAAGAACAGGGTGATGAGGGTGCCCACGGCCATCTGCCACGAGCGGAAGACCCAGCCGATGAGCGCCAGCAGGATGATGATGACGAGCGGATGGAGGTCGACGAGCACGTCGGTGAGGACGTCGATGAGGAGGTTGAACAGCCAGGTGACGGCGTCGAAGAACCACGCGACGTTCTCTTTGAGCCAGTCGAATGCTGTGTCGACCCAGGCTCCGATCGGAATTCGGATGTTCTCCATCAGCGCTCACCCCTTTCGCCGGCGACCTGCGGTGCGGCGGCATCATCGCCTTCGGCCAGTACCTGGTCGATGATCCCGGTGTCGACCGGCTCGGGCCAGCCTTCGACTGAGGCGTCCGTCGCCTGCTCGTCGTTGCCGTTTTGGTTGCCGAGCGCAGCGAGCAGGGTTGCCCGCGGCACGACACCGACGAGTTCGCCGTCGGAGTCGGTGACCGGCACCGGCAGAGGCATCTCCGCGGTCGGGATGAAGAGATCGATGAGCAAGTCGTCCGGGGACGCAGGGTGGGCGACCGGCTTGATGATCTCGTCGAGAGTCGTGGCGCCTGTCCGGATGTGCTCGACGCAGGCGCGGTCGCTGACGAGTCCGAGGAACTTCCGGTCCTTGTCCGTGACATACACGCCCGAGGCGTTGTTCTCACGCATGGTGCGCAGCGCGACGCGGGGGCCGTTCTGATTGGTCACGGTCTGACGTGCCTTCTCCATGACGTTGTTCGCGGTGAGGACCCGTGCTCGATCGACGTCGTGGACGAACTGCGCGACATAGTCGTTGGCAGGGTCGGTGAGGATGTCCTCCGGGGTGCCGACCTGGACGATGCGTCCATTGCGCATCACCGCAATCCGGTCACCGAGGAACATCGCCTCATTGAGGTCGTGGGTGATGAAGATGATCGTCTTCTTCAGTTCCCGTTGCAGTTCGACGAGCTGTTCCTGCATTTCGCGGCGGATCAGCGGGTCGAGGGCGGAGAAGGCTTCGTCCATGAGGAGGATGTCGGTCTCGGCCGCAAGCGCGCGGGCCAGGCCGACGCGCTGCTGCATACCGCCCGAGAGCTGTTCGGGGAATTTGTCGCCCCAGCCATCGAGGCCGACGGCCTTGAGCCAGCGGTCGGCGGCCTTGTCCCGTTCCGCCTTCGCGACTCCACGGATCTCGAGCGCATAGGCGGCGTTGTCCCGGACAGTGCGGTGCGGGAGCAGTGCGAAGTGCTGGAACACCATCGAGATGTGTTCGCTGCGGACCTTGCGCAGTGTCGCGGCGTCGACCTTTGCGATATCGGTGCCCAGCACCTCGACGGACCCGGCAGTGGGTGCCCAGAGCCCGTTGAGGGTGCGGATCAGGGTCGACTTGCCCGAGCCCGACAGGCCCATGACGACGAAGATCTCGCCCTCCTGGACGTCGAAACTCGCGTCGATGACGGCGGCCGTTCCGAGTTTGGTCAGATCATCGCGGTCCGCGCCTTCTTCGAGTCGCTTGACGACTTCGCCTTGGCGCTTTCCGAAAACTTTGTAGACGTGTGACGCTTTGACAACGCTCACGTACTTCCTCCTTGCATTCTTGGCAGTCCGCAAGAACGAGAGGCTTCACCCCCGTTTGCACGGTTCGGTGCTCGCAGAACAGATCCGAATAGCTCAATTGCGCACGCGCCTCACCGCACACGGATATCTGATCCACCATTGTAGTTTTATTCAGGGTCTTCGGCAGAGATCTTATCGGGATTATGCGGCGCGCCCTTCTTGACTGGCGCTCTGACCTGGGGAAACAACTGCTCGTGCGTTACTTGATTGTTATAATCATCGATTGGAGCATGTAGATGTGCCGTTTATGGATTTGTTACCGGATATGAGGTTTTGATGCAGTAGGCGGCCTTGTCTTCAGGGCGTCCGCAGCGATTCCGAGAGGAAGTGGATCACGGCCGGAGTGACCACCTCGGCGAACTCTTCGAAGAATCCGTGGCGGCCCTCCGGCAGAATGCGCAGCTGAGAACCGGGGATGCGTTCGTGGAGGATGCGGGCATTTCCGACCGGGTTCATCCTGTCGGCGTCGCCGTGCATGATCAGCGTCGGAGCGGTGATCTCCGGCAGTCGATCCCACGCGTCGTGATTGGCGCTGATGCGCAGATGGGCGGATGACTCGGCGGCCGTCATCGTGTCGTCGCCGAGCATCTTGCTGTACTTCGCCGACACCGTCCACTCGGGGGTGTAGAAGAGGTCGAAGAGGTACTGAGTGTGCTCATCTCCGCGCAGCCGCGCCAATGCCTGGCCGACCTCGCGCGGACGCTTGACCCCGTGCGGACCGCCGGGGGAGGTGCATCCGAGGACGAGCGCGCTCACCCGACCCGGGTGGTTGAGCGCCAGCATCTGCGCGATGCGCCCGCCCATGGACGTGCCGTACACCGCGGCCCGATCCACGCCGAGGTGGTCGAGCACGTCCGCGGCGTCGTCGGCGAAGCTCGCCGTCGACAGTTCGCCGAGCTGACCCCGGCTGCCGCCCGTGCCGCGATAGTCGAACGTGATCGTGCGGAAGTCCGGTTCGAAGTCCCCGCGCAGATCGTCCCACCACTCGTGCGAATTCGACTGTCCCTGCAGCAGGAGCAGCGCTGGGGCGTCCTCCGGCCCGCTGACCTGGGCTTCGAAAGGGAAGCCATCGCGTGCGCTGATCCTGTCCATCTGCATCGTCTCCACCCGTGTCCTCCCGCCTGCGCGTGCCTGATCACCGCCTACGCTTGAGAGATGAAATCATTGCCGTTCCTCAATCCTGCCGTAGGATCGCCCGCCGTGCGCAATCCCGACCGACCGGCCATCATCGTGCCCACGCTGGCGCTCGATGCCGAGGGTCTTGCTGCCGAATGCGCTGCAGCCGCCGCGACCGGGATCGTCGACGCCGTCGAATGGCGCATCGATCCGCTGCTCGCCGCCGCTTCCGGTTCCGCACAAGGTGGGGCGCACAGTGGTGTGCACGGCCTCGCCGAGGCGGCCCTTCGTCTGCTTCCGCATGCGCTCACAGCCGGGCTGCCGATCCTCCTGACCGTGCGCACCGGTTTCGAAGGCGGGCAGGTGGAGATCACGGAGGACGCCTACGCCGAGGTGGTGCGGGAACTCATCGCCGGGGTCGCTGATGTCGAGGCGAAGTCTGGTGCCTCAGCCGGCACCGCCGTGCAAGCGGTGGCGGGCGATCTCGGCGCCGTGGACTCAGGCGTTCCTGTCGCCGTCGACATCGAGCTCGACCGGGCAGAGTCGGGCTCCCTCATCGCCTCGGCGCGGGAAGCGAGCGTGCCCGTCGTCGCTTCACACCACAATTTCGAGTCCACGGACTCCGCCGAACGCCTGCTGAAGACGTTCGCTGCGATGAGCGAGGCCGGTGCAGATGTGGCCAAGGTGGCGATGATGCCGCAGGCGCCGGCCGATGTTCTGCGTCTCCTGGAGGCGACGGCCGCGGCGGATGCCTCGCTGCCGGTTCCCGTGCTCGGGATCGCGATGGGACTCTTGGGCCGGACGAGCCGGATCATGGGCGCCGACTTCGGCAGCTGCGCCACATTCGCGCAGATCGGTCGGGCCTCGGCCCCGGGGCAGATCGAGGCATCGGTCCTCGCCGAGATCCTCGACCGCGTCGGAGGTAGGTGTGTATGAGCGGCCTCAAAGTTCATACGCGGTGATCTTGATCAGGGCGTATGAATTTCTGACCCGCGTTTGCCGAGGGGTTTGCTGACGGGCCTGGCTCAACCGGCAGAGTCCGTCGGGGAAGCAGACGGCCCGCGAAGCATGTGCTTCGCGGGCCGTTTCGCTGGTGGAGGTCAGCGAAGGATCAGTCGGTGGTCTCTTCGATCTGCTTGCGGAACTTCTTCGGCAGGGCCTCATCGCCGAAGTTGTTGCGCACGGTGTTCGCGGCGATGCGCTGAACCACGAGCTGAGCCACAGCCACACCGACACCGGAGACGATCGTCCAGGCCAGTGCCTCGGACATCGAGATCTCGTCATCGACGGGGTTCGACGGCGCCGGGCGCTTCGTCGACTTCTCCCACGCGAAGGTCAGGGTCTTGCGAGCGACGAATGCAGCTGCGATAGGCGCTCCCACGCCGATGATCTGCCAAGCGAGCTTTCCCATGCTCGTGTCCTTTCCTTTGAACCTTGGATCCCGTGCCTCTGGGGAGTCGCGGGAACGTATTCCGTCGAAGACAACACTAACGCAGGACGATGCGCCCGGGGCCACCCCCGTTCGAACGAGGTCGAGAAAGTTCCCTCATTTCATACTTTTGGGGGATGTGCCGGGCAGATCGGCGGGGATAGCGTGAGAGCACGCTTCGGTCGGGCAAAGGGAAGGTCTGAACCGAAACGTGAAGAGAAAGGCACACGATGCTGAGGAAGTGGAAGACGCGCGTCGTCACCGGACTGTTCGTCTGTGGCGCCCTCGGATTCCTGCTTGCGCTGCTGCCGGGACTCTCCGGCGTCTTCTGGCCGGTGTGGCTGATCAGCTGCGCCGCCTGCATCCTCGGGCTCGTTCTCGCCTTCACTCTCCCCTCGGCGAAACCCGCCGACGCTCTGCCCCGAGCCTGAAGAGCTCGGGGCAGCGCATCCCCGACAGCACGCATCCCGACAGCGCATCCCGACAGCACCCAGAGACCGGACGGCCGAGGGAAGGTCATCCCCACAGACTCACCGGGGTGTCAGCGGCCGCGGACGATCGCCTGGAATCGGTCCGTGAGATTCTGATCTACAGCGATCGCGTTGCCGTCGAGTTCGCGCAGAGCGGCGGCCGTGCGCATCGACGAGACGAACCAGGCCCCGTCCGCGTCCTTGACGTCGTCGAGTCCGAGGTCGGCGTATTCGGCGCGCAGCCCCAGGCCCTGCGCATGATCGAAGATCAGGCGCTGCGTCGTTCCCGACAGCAGACCAGCCTCCGGATTCGGTGTGAGGAGGCGGTTGCCTCGGCGGATGATGAGGTTTGCGGTCGGGCCTTCCAGCACGATTCCGTCGTGGGAGACGAACAGCGCCTCGTCGGCGTCGTTCGCCGCGGCATAGCGGCCGGCCGCCTGATTGACCGCATAGGACAGCGTCTTCGCGCCGATGAGCAGCCACGGGGCCTTGCTGCCGATATAGGCGTCGAATCCGCGGTCGAGGCTGACGGCGGTGACACCCTGCTCCCGGGCTGTGAGGATATGGTCGTCCACGGGCACGGGGAAGGCCCATCCGCGGCCCCGGAACCGACCGTTCGCGTCCTGCTCCCCGCGCGAGAGGGCATAGCGGATCCCGAACTCGACGTTCTGGGGATCGGCGGCGGCCACCTCGGCGATGAGGGAATCGATGACCCGATCCCACAGTCCTTGGTCCGGATCGGACAGATCCAGCGCCGAGGCGGATGCGCGGAAGCGGGTGAAGTGCCGTTCCCGCGACACCACGGTGGCACCGTGCGTCCCCACGCTGACCAGCACGGTTTCGAAGATGCCGTCCCCGCGATGAGCGGAGAGATCCGTGACAGGCAGCTGAGCGGCACCGAGATCGGTGAGCTCGAACTCAGCCGCGGTGGGGTCGACGAGGATGAGCGGATCGGTCATGCGGTACCTCCGAAGAGCAGGCCGAGGACGTAGGTCACGGCGGCGGCACCGAAGCCGATGCCGAGTTGGCGCAGGGCGCGGGGGCCGGGTGATTTGCCCGAGAGCAGGCCGACGATGCCGCCTGTGAACAGCAGCGCGATGCCGACGAGGCCGGCGGAGAGGAACACGGCGGGCAGTCCGGACAGGCCGAAGATGTAGGGCAGGATCGGGATGAGCGCGCCGGAGGAGAAGAAGCAGAAGCTTGAGAGGGCAGCGCCGATGCCGGTGCCGAGTTCGTCACGGTCGACCTCGGAGTCGAGGTTCGGCAGGCGCGGCGCCTGTCTGTTCTTCGCCGCCGCGATCGTGCGGTTGGCGCGAGCCTCGGCCTCGTGGGTCTCCATGCCGCGGGCGCGGAAGACGAGGGCGAGCTCGTTGGCGTCGATGTTGAGGTCGGCCAGGGCGTGCCGGGACTCGGGGTCCGGGGTGGAGGCGTCGAGGAGTTCGCGCTGGGAGCGCACCGAGATGTACTCGCCGGCTCCCATCGACAAGGCGCCGGCCAGCAGCCCAGAGACGCCGGTGAGAAGGATGACGGTGTTCGAGACTCCCGCCGCGCCGACGCCGAGGACGAGTGCGAGGTTCGAGACCAGTCCGTCGTTGGCGCCGAAGACGGCGGCACGGAAGTTTCCCGACAGGCGGGCGCGGGAACGGGCAGCCAGAGCGCGGACCACCTCGGCGTGGATGCGTTCGTCGGCGGCCATCTCGGCCGAGGCGGCTTCGTCTTCGTCGTACGGCGAGCTCGTCTCCGACTGCTGAGCAAGAGCGAGGACGAACACGGAGCCGAACAGACCGCCGAGGAAGGCCAGGCAGCGGGTGAGGAGATCGGCGGAACGGCGCTTCTCGGCATGCTCGCCGAGCAGCGTGATCCAATGCTCCTGGTGCCGGGATTCCGCGGCGGCCAGGCTGAGCAGGATCTCACGATCCTCTCCGCTGCGGCGTTCGGCGAGGTTGCGGTAAACCCGTTCCTCGAGCCGTTCGTTGGCGAGGTAGCGCTGCCAGCGGCGAACGGTTCGTCTGTCGGGGGACGCAGGCGGAGTCGCTCCTGCGGAGTCATCGGTCGTCACTGGTCCGAGTCTAGTCGTGCGCTCTGATTCCCGGCACTGGGTGGGCGGCGTTGAGCGGCCGGGCGGGTTCGGTCGAGTGACCGTGACGCTGGGCCGGCGCTGCTCGGTCTGGTGCTGCTCGGTCTGGCGCGTGTGGGCGCGGTTCCGGTGCGGCTGGGGTGCCGCGGGAGCGATCGTCGGCGCGGAGGCAATGACCGCAGAGAATCCGCATCGCGACCGCAGGCCGTCCGCGTGTGCGAAATCGATCAGTGACCGGTTGTTATCAATTCGTAACATAAAAGCCGGCTGGTGTGCGTTAGATTTATGACCAATGTGAGTTGTGTCACCGTTTCGTTATAGAAGCATGTGATTCGTTACCAATGACGAGTCATAGCGAAGCGTCAGAATCGAGCTTCCCCGCAAGCGCAGCTGTAAAGAGGCCGACACCGGTATGGACGAGCAGTCATGCCGTGGCGGTCATTTCCGGTGCGCCGTCATGTGCGATTCCTCTGGACACAGACAAAGGAGCGAAAGGAACTCCATGAAGTTGCGAACGAAGAGCTGGCTGGCAGTCACCGCCACAGCCGGACTGGTCCTCGGCGGGGTGAGCCCGGCGCTGGCAGCGGGCACCGCGGGACCGACCGAACACACCGATATGGGCGTCAACGGCGACGCCGTGATGGAGCATCTGCAGAAGATCTCCGACATCTCCACCTCGCACGCGGATGAAGGTCACCGTGCGCTGGGAACCCCCGGCTACGAAGAAGCCGTGGAATACGTCGAATCCACCCTCGAGGCGACCGGAGCCTTCGATGTGAAACGTCAGGCCTTCGATGTCGAGGGCCAGAACTTCGGCACCGTCGACGTCAAGGTCGACGGGGAAGCGGTCAAGGTTGCGACCGCCTCATACACAGAGGGAACCACTGAGCCGCTGACCGATCTGCCGGTGGTGCTGCCGGTCGATGACGACAACAGCGACCTGGCCGGCGGACAGCTCGGCTGTCAGGCCAGTGACTTCGACTCCAGCGCCGAAGGTGCGCTTGTGCTCGTGTCCCGCGGCGAATGCGCCTTCGGTGAGAAGACCAAGGCCGCCACCGAGGCCGGTGCCGCAGCGGTCATCATCTACAACAACGACAAGGACAACCCGGACGAGGAGCTCAACGCCACCCTGGGTGAGCGGATGGAAGGCAGTGCCCCGACGGTGACGGTCACCTACAACGTCGGCACCGACCTCGTCGAGAAGGTCGAAGCCGCAGGTGCCGAGGCCGGCGCAGAAGCCGGCAGCCAGACTGACGCCGAGGCGGGCCTCGGGCAGGGTGCCGACGAGACCGAGGAAGCCGCCGCCGACGACGCGGCGGCCGAAGCCGCGGCCCTGACCGCCGACTTCACGCTCGAGACCGAGTTCGTCACCGAGACGACCTGGAACGTCATCGCCGAGACCAAGGCCGGCGACCATGACAACGTCCAGATGTTCGGCGCCCACCTCGACGGGGTCGAAGAGGGCCCCGGCGTCAACGACAACGGATCCGGATCCGCAGCACTCCTCGCTTCGGCCGAGGCGCTCGCCGAGCAGCCGACCGAGGTCGACAACGCCATCCGCTTCGGCTGGTGGGGCGCGGAAGAAGTCGGACTCGTCGGTTCGACGGAGTACGTCGCGAGCCTCGACGATGCCGAGCTGGGCAAGATCAAGTCCTATATGAACTTCGACATGATCGGCTCCGACAACTACATCGTCGGCACGCTCGACTCCGACGGCTCCGATGTGCCGATCCCCGACGGCGTCAACGTCCCCGAAGGTTCGGCCGAACTCGAGAAGGTCTTCACCGACTACTTCGCCGACATCGACCAGCCCAACGTCGGCACCGCCTTCTCCGGACGTTCGGACTACCAGGCGTTCATCGACAACGGCATCCCGGCCAGCGGACTGTTCTCCGGAGCAGACGGCACGAAGACGGCTGAAGAGGCTGAGATGTTCGGCGGCACCGTCGGCGAGAAGCACGACACGAACTACCACCAGCCCACGGACACGATCGAGAACGTGAGCAAGGAGTCCATCGACATCTTCGCTCCCGCCATCGGCTTCGCCGTCCACACGCTGGCCTATGAGCTGGCCGACGCGCCGACGGATCCACCGACCGATCCGACGACTCCGCCCACGGACCCCACCGATCCGCCCACGGAGACACCGACCGAGGCCCCTGATGAACGAGCACTGAGCATCGATCCCAAGACGATCGAAGCGCCGGACTTCGTCAGTGAGAAGGGCGTCCAGGTTGCGGCCACCGGCTGCGCCGCCGACACCACGGCGACGATGACGGTGACCCCGAACAACGGGAAGATCGAGACGTTCGAGCAGACCGCCGAGGTCGGAGCCGACGGCACTGCCCGATTCGGAGTCCGCGGACTCGACGCGTCGATGGTCGACAGCTACATCGGCACCTACGACGTCACCGTCGACTGCGAAGGCGGAGACCCGCTGACCGGATCCTTCGAGGTCGTCGCCGAAGGTGATGGGCCGGGAGCCGGTGACGGTGGCAACGGCGGCGGTGGAGGAGACCTGCCGCGGACCGGTAACGAAGCCCTGCCGCTGATTCTCTCGGCCGGAGCGCTCATCGCGCTCGGTCTGGCGATGACGCTGGGTTCACGCCGCCGCCGCAGCTGAGGGGCAGCCGAGACGACGTGCCCTGATCGGCACGGACGGCCCGATGCGTGGTCGGTGACTGGTAACGGTCACCGGCCCGTATCGGGTCGTTCTCGTCTGCGAAGATGGCGATGGCTGCGGAGTGATCCGGCGGCGCAGCTCGGATGGCGCAGCTGAGTCGGCACTGACCCAGATCTGAGATCGAGCGACTCACCTGGCGGCGCTCCTCAGTGGGCGTTCACCTTGTCCGGGCACAATGGTCTTCCGTGACTCCCAAACGCTTCTTCACCTTCTTCGCCATCGCCGAGACCGTGACCTGGACTCTGCTGCTGATCGGCATGTTCCTCAAATACGTCACCCACACCACCGAGGTGGGGGTGCGGATCGGCGGAGGCATCCACGGCTTCGTCTTCATCTGCTTCGTCATCGCCGTCATCGGGGTCGGCACCTCGCAGCAGTGGAGCAAGCGTCGTATCGCCACGGGCCTCGGGTCGGCGATCATTCCCTATGCCACGATTCCCTTCGAACGCTCGGTGGAGAAGACCGGGTCCCTCGAAGGCGACTGGGGACTGGGCCGCAACGGCCGCACCCCGCAGACCTGGTTCGAGAAGCTCACCTCCTGGTGCATCCGGTCGCCGTGGCTGGCAGTCGGCCTCGGGATCATCTTCGTCGTTCTCGTCTTCTCCGGGCTGCTGCTGGCGGGCCCTCCCGGCGACTGGGGCAGATGATCGACTGATCGACACCGCGAGCCCGCAGCGCGGACGGCTCTGACCGACCGCCTCGGCGAGGGGCGGCAGGTGCGGATCCGGACGGACGGCGGGCGTGAAGAGCCGCCTCGGCGGACATCCTCCCTGTCCTGTGTCCGTGGGCTCGCATAGGATGAATGGGACGGGCCGGACAACGGCCGCCCAACCGCGATGAAAGGCCCACCGATGGACCTGCTCTTCGGCGTCGGAGGAATCGGCATCCTCGTCGTCATCATTCTCATTGCCCTGCTCGTGATCCTCCGGTCCTACAAGATCGCCTCACCGTCCGAGGCGCTCATCATCACCGGCCGGAACGCTTCGGGGTCGTCCGGCACCGGTCGCATCGTCATCGGCGGTCGCTCGGTCGTCTATCCGATCGTGCAGAAGGCGTTCATCCTGTCGCTGTCCTCGCGGCAGATCTCCGTCGAGATCGACGGCATCTCCATCAACGGCATCGCCCTGCGTCTGCGCGGAGTCGCCCAGGTCAAGGTCGGCGGCACCGAGGATGATGTGCGCAAGGCCGCGCAGCGCTTCCTCGACCAGCAGGATCAGATCGACCACTACTCGAAGGAGATCCTCTCGGGTACCCTGCGCGCCGTGGTCGGCACGCTCACCGTCGAGCAGATCATCCAGGATCGCGCTTCCTTCGCCGCGCAGGTGCAGGAGGAGTCCGCGCACTCGATGAACAATCAGGGCCTCATCATCGACACGTTCCAGATCTCGGCGGTCGAGGACGAAGGCAGCTACCTGCGCGACTGGGGCCGCCCGCAGGCCGCCGAGGTGGCGAAGAACGCCGCCATCGCCGAGGCGAACGCCGGCCGCGCATCGGCCGTCGAGCAGGCGCAGCAGAACGAGGAGACCCAGAAGCAGCAGGCGCTGACCGACCAGGCAATCGCCGAACAGCAGCAGCAGCTGGCTCTGCGGCGGGCCGCGCTGAAGGAAGAGGCCGATCAGCGACAGGCGACGGCCGACAATGCGGGCCCGCTGGCGGCGGCAGCCGAGAAGCAGAAGCTGCTCGAAAAGGACCGGATCGTGGCGAAGGAGGCCGCGGAGCTGCGTGCCGAACAGCTCGACGCCGAAGTGCGCCGACCGGCCGACGCCGAACGCTACCGGCAGCAGGCTGCGGCCGATGCCCGTGCGTACGAGATCGAGGCGCAGGGCCGAGCCGAGGCCGCTGCCGAACTGCATCGGCGGTCGAAGGACGCGGAGGCGATCCGCCTCGAAGGTGAAGCCGAGGCCGATGCGATTCGTGCCCGCGGTGAGGCGGAAGCCGAGGCGCTGCGGGCACAGGCCGAGGCCTACAAGCAGTTCAATGATGCAGCCGTGCTGTCGAAGGTGCTCGAGGTGCTGCCCTCGGTTGCCGGGGAGCTGGTGGCGCCGTATGCGAACATCAAGGACCTCTCCATCGTGTCCACCGATGGCGAGTCGAAGCTCGCGAACTCCGTGTCGAACAACCTCTCGCAGGTCCTCGAGGTCGTGCGCGGAACGACCGGTGTCGACCTCACCGACCTCGTGGCCAAGGCGAAGGGCTCCGGCGAGGCTGGTTCGAGTGGTGCTGGGTCGGACGGGTCCGGAAAGCCGGGAGGGCCTGGTGGTTCCGGCGGATCCGACAGCGGGGGACCGGACGGAGCCTCTGCCGCGGATGCGAGTACAGGCAAGGTCGTCGACGGGGTCGTGGCAGACGGCGCGGCCTCCGGCCCCCGATCGAACCGCTCCGGCTTCGACCCGAAGGCCTTCCTCGATGACAGCGGGGTCGATCTCGACCGCATTGGCGACGAGGTGAAGAAGGCCACCGGCTTCGATGTCCAGGCCTATATCGACGAGGCGAAGCGCCGCCTCGACGAAAGAGGTGCAGGCGCGGCGGGGTCCGGTCAAGCCGGGACCGGCTCGGGCGAAGCCTCGCCCGGTGGCGATGAGCCCGGCGACGATCAGGACTCCGACAGCCAGGGCAGCGACGGTCGGGACGACGACGGTTAGGACACTCAGAGCTGACAGCAGCGGGTGCCGGGGCGCCCGCATCACGTAGGCAGCGGCCGCCGAGGACCTCCTCGGCGGCCGTTTCGTGCATGGAGCGCGCCGAGGTGCCGACCGGCCGGGCGGTGATGTGTCCTGCGGGTGGATCCACCTCGATTCTCCGAACGATTTCGAGGTGAATTCACCAGCAGGAGACGCAGCTGGGGTCGGGCGGCTCCGATGCTTCGTCGAGGTCGATCAGATGCATAAATAAATGTGCATATGTTAATGTGTTGAGTTGAGGAGGTATCTATGGCTCATGATCATGCGCATGGTTCAGGTTCACGGCGGCAGCTGAGGATCGTCTTCGGCATCGTCGCGACGATCTTCGTCTTCCAGCTCATCGGGTCCGTCGTCACGGGCAGCCTGGCGCTGCTTATCGACACCGGCCACAATGCTGTCGATCTCATCGGCATCGGGATCGCACTCTTCGCGGCGAGTCTGGTCAGCAAACCGACGGGCGGACAGAAGACCTGGGGGTTCCGTCGGGCAGAAGTGCTCGCAGCCGGGGCCCAGGCAACACTGCTGCTGGGGCTCGGCGTCTACAGCCTCATCGAAGGCATCCGGCGATTCTTCGTCCCGCCGGAGGTGCCCGGGCCGGGCCTGCTGCTCTTCGGCGCCATCGGTCTCGCGGGCAATCTCGTCTCCATCGTCATCCTCAGCTCATCGAAGGAAGACTCCCTCAATCTCAAGGCGGCGTTCCTCGAGGTCATCGCCGACGCGCTCGGCTCCGTGGCTGTGATTCTCGCAGCTCTGGCGATCTGGCTCTTCGGGTGGGAGCGCGCCGACGCGGTGGCTGCCCTGGTCATTGCGGCGCTCATCGTCCCGCGGGCGTTCGCCATCCTGCGCGAGACCGGGTCGATCCTGCTGGAAGAGGCACCGAAGGAGCTCGATCTGGACAAGGTCCGCGAGCATCTCGAGGCGGTCGAGCATGTGCAGGAAGTCCACGACCTCCACATCACCCGCATCGACTCGAACCTGCCGGTGCTCACCGCTCATGTCGTTCTCGCCGATGAATGCTTCTATGACGGGCATGCCCCGCGCATCCTCAAGGCTCTGCAGGAGTGCCTGACGGAACACCACAAGATCGCGATCGAACACTCGACCTTCCAGTTCGACCGGGCGAAGGACGCCGCCGAGGAGACCCACACCCACGACTGAGGCGGCCCGCCCATCATCGGTCCGTGGCCGGTGAAGGGAGGGCCGCCTCAGCGGGATTCGGATCACTGTCCGGGCAGGATCTCCACTGATTCGGTGCGGAAGCGTTCGAGCTTGGCCGGGTCGATGGAGACGCCGAAGCCGACGCCGGTGGGCACATCGACCTTGCCGTCGTACATGACGATCTCCTCGGTGATGTCCTCATGGAAGAAGCGGTTCGAGCCGGAGATGTCGCCGGGTAGGGTGAAGCCCGGCAGCGATGCCAGCGCCGCATTCGCCGCCCTCCCCAGGCCGGTTTCGACCATTCCGCCGTGCCACACGGCGACGCCGTGGGCGGCGGCGAGATCGTGGATCTTCTTCGCCTCGATGAACCCGCCGACTCGTCCGGGTTTGATGTTGATCACCGAGGTGGCTCCCAACATGATCGCGTCCGCGGCCGCCTCGGCGGAGACGATCGACTCATCAAGGCACATCGGGGTGTCCATGAGCTTCGCGAGCTCCGCATGCTGGCGGATATCGGCTTCGCCGAGGGGCTGTTCGATGAGCAGCAGCCCGTATTCGTCGAGGCGCCGCAGATGAGCAGCGTCGACGAGGGTGTAGGCGGCGTTGGCATCGACCTGGAAGCCGAAGTCGTCGCCGAAGGCCTTGCGCACGGCGGCCACGGGGGCGATGTCCTTGCCGGGTTTGATCTTCAGCTTGATCCGGGCGTACCCCTCGTCGAGGTAGTCGCCGATGACCTTGACGGTCTCCTCGACGGAATCCTGGATGCCCACCGAAACGCCCGAGGGAACCGTATCGACGACTCCGCCCAAGTAGTCCTTGAACGACTGGTCGTTGAGCTTCAGCTGAGCTTCGATGACGGCCATCTCGAGTGCGGACTTCGCCATCGGGTGGCCGATGACGTGGCGGAGATGCCACCCGACGGTCTCCGCGGTGAGGTCCTCGACGTCGAAGAGGAGTGGCGCCAGCCAGCGGCGGGTGACGTCGATGCCGGCGGCCACGTATTCGGAAGAGTAGAGCGGGGAGATCATCGCGACGGACTCACCCCACCCGGTGATCTCGCCCTTCGGAGTGTCGAACACCGCCTCGACGAGGTAGCAGTCCTTCTCGGTCTCCCGCATGAACGAGGTCTCGAACGGGGTGACGAGAGGAATTGAGACTTGGTGGAGGGTGACTGACTTGAGCTTCATGTGCCGGGGCTCCTGCTTCGCAACGGGGCGGATGGGTCTTCGCCTCCACCTTATGCCAGCGGTCCGCAATGAGGAGGCGAGTATCGCGATTCAGGTCGGGAAGGACTCTGGAGCCTCATTGCAATACCTCCGGGAAAGAAACCCTGGAGCGGCGGTCCCGGGATTGATAATGTGAACAAAAGTCTTCCTGTCAGCAAGGGGGCCACCGTCGTGAACGACCACCTGCGCACTCTCACCGCGCGCAGACAGTCCTGGTTCGGCCTCAAGCTGCCGGTCAAAACCGCCCTCGCGCAACCGGCGTTCCACCCGCTGCTGCGAACGATCGCGCCCCGGATCAGAGGGCTGAAGGTCGGTCGCCTCCCAGCACCGATCGAACTCACCGAGGTGCGCGGACGAGCCGGCGGAGCGGACTTCGTCCTCGTCGAGCCCTTCCGCTGCGAGATCGCCAAGGAGTTCTACTGGGGCAAGGGCCGACGCACCGAACCCGAAGACGCGTTCGCCCTCGACCTCATGGTCGCGCTCAGTGCGGACGCGGACGTCTTCCTCGACATCGGCGCTTACACCGGGGTCTTCACCATGGCCGTCCTCGCGGCGAACGAGAATGTGCGCGCCCACCTCTTCGAGATCATCCCGGCTGTCGTCGCCGGCGCGGAGAAGAACATCGACCGCAACGGCTTCAACACCCGCGTGACCGTCCACCCGACCGGTGTCGGCAGTCCCGACACCTGGATGAAGGTGCCCATCGGGGACGGGGGATCGGCGCTGCCGTCGTTCTACTCCTCGGCCATGCACTTCGACTCCGACGCCGAGGTGCGCTTCACCTCTCTCGACGCCCTCCTGCCTGAGATGCTGGCCGAAGTGCCGGACCGAGACACGCAGTCGCAGCCAGGGGAGGGCCTCCCCGACGGTTCAGTACGGGGCGAGACGCCACGTGTGACGGTGAAGATCGACGTCGAGGGCGGGGAGAACGACGTCCTCGCCCACGGGCGGGAATTCCTCTCGGCCTTCCGCCCGGACATTCTGTGCGAAGTCCTCTTCGACCGCGCGAAGCCACGAGAACTCATGAGCCACCTCGGCGAGCACAGCTACCACTACTATCTTGTCGGCGAAGACCGACTGTACGCACGGACGGTGATCCGGCCCGATGCGCACCTGCGCGACTGGCTGTTCACGCTGAAGTCACCGGATCAGATGCGCGCCGCCGGCTACCCGGTCGACTGATGCTCTGCTGCCGACAGTCAACTGTGTGCAGGGGAGGCCCCAGCGCACTGACAGCGGGACTGGTCGGCTAGCCGCAGACGCCGATCCGCCTCAGCCCTGCAGCTGATCGGCGATGAGGGCGGCCAGCAGCGCGGTGCGCGGAGCGACCTCGTCGATGACGGCGTGTTCGTGTTCGGCGTGCGCCCCATCACCGACGGCGCCCAGACCGTCGAGGGTGGCGATGCCGTCACCGGCGGTGAAGTTCCCATCCGAGGCGCCGCCCACCGACACTCCCTGCGGCGCGGGCAGTCCGAGTTCGCCCGCAAGGGCCGTCGCCCGGTCGAAGAGCGCAGCCGACTGCTCCCGTTCGAATGGTGGCCGGTTGATCCCGCCGAGCACCTCCGTCGTCGAGCCCTCCACCTGCGGCTTCGCGGCCAACTCACGGATCTGCGCATCCACGCGTTCGAGTTCGGCCGCCGTCCGGGCCCGCACATCGATGTCCACGCGGGCTTCGGCCGGCACGGTGTTCGACGTCGTCCCCGCGCTGATCACGGTCGGCACCACCGTCGTCCCCGCCTCGGCGTCGGCGAGACCCGCCACCAACGGAAGCGTCAGGGCCAGGGCCATGCCTGCGTTGATGCCCTTCTCCGGTTCGAGGCCGGCGTGCGAGGCTCTGCCGGTGAACTTCAGCACGTAGTTGCTCGTGCCCTTGCGCTCGAGTTTGAGCGCGCCGCCGGCGCTCGCCTCCAAGACGAACACGGCCTGCGCCTCGGCCGCCTCGGCGCGGATGAGATCCGACGAGGACAGGGAACCGATCTCCTCATCACCGGTGACGAGGATCGACAGACCGTCCAGCCCGCCCGCGCCGAGGTGGTCGGCCACGATCGCGGTCGCGTGCACGCTCATGATCGCCCCGGTGAGCATGTCGAAGCTGCCGGGACCGCGCAGGATCCCGTCCTCGGTGGAGAAGGGGAGGCGTTCGAGCGTGCCGTGCGGCCACACCGTGTCCTGATGGTTGAGCAGGACGACGCGGGCGGGACCGGTGCCGAAGCGCAGGCGCACGTGGGTGGTGCCGTCGACGTCGAGCAGCTCCGCCTCGGCGCCGAGGCGGTCGCCCAGGAGCGCGGCGAAGTCCCGGGCGCCCGCGGCCACGGCCGCCTTGTCGTGTGAGGGAGTCTCGCGGGAGATGACCCGTTCGATGTCGGCGAGCATGTCGGGCAGGCGTCGCTTCGCCTGTTCGACGAAGTCAGCGGGCCGGGACGACGATGATGCGGTGGAAGTCATGGTGCGAGTCTACGGAAGACCGGTTGCCGTCTCCCGCGGTGTCCGGATGGTGTGATCGATGCATGACCGGTGACGGCACCAGATGTGTGCCTGGATGCGGGACGGAGATCACCGCGCACAAACCCAGCCGTCTGTGGTTTGCTTGTCCTATGGGTGAGGCAGTCAGCTCGAAGCGGTACACGCCGGAGGAACGCACACTGTATCGGGAGAAGCTCGCGGAGAACCTCGAGCTGTTCGATACCTACCTTCGCCATGCGGATTTCAAATCGGCGGGCACGATCGGGCTCGAACTCGAGCTCAACCTCGTCGGCGACGGCAATCAGCCGAGCCTGCGGAACAAGGAAGTGCTCGCCCGGCTCGATGACGAGTACCAATCCGAGATCGGCGCGTTCAACCTCGAACTCAACCACCCGGTGCTTCAGGTCGCGGGCCGTGGGCTCAAAACACTTGAAGCCGGTGTCACCCACCGCCTGGAGAAAGCGCAGAAGGCCGCCGAGCAGGACGGACTCAAAGCGGTGTCGATCGGCACCCTGCCGACCCTGACCACCGAGTTCCTCACCGACGAGAAGTGGATGACCGAGGAGAACCGGTACGAGGCGCTGAGCAACTCGGTCATCGACGCCCGCGGCGAGTACGTCCGCATCGAACTCGGCCGCGAAGAGCGGTACAAGGCGGAGTTCTCCGATATCGCTCCGGAGTCCTCCTGCACGTCGATGCAGCTGCACCTGCAGGTGGCGCCGAATCGGTTCGCCGATGCATGGAACGCCTCGCAGGCGATCGCCGGGGCGCAGGTTGCGATGGCGGCGAACTCGCCGCTGTTCGTCGGCCGCAAGCTGTGGCACGAATCCCGGATCCCGATCTTCGCGCAGTCCATCGACACTCGCACGCCCGAACTGGTCAACCAGGGTGTGCGACCCCGCGTATGGTTCGGCGAACGGTGGATCACCAGCGTCTTCGACCTCTTCGAGGAGAACGTCCGCTACTTCCCGCCGCTGCTGCCGGAGATCAAGGACTTCGTCGAATTCCGTGCCGCCGACGCTCCGAAGCTCTTCGAACTCAATCTGCACAACGGCACCGTGTGGCGCTGGAACCGTCCCATTTACAACTCCGGTGACGGCGGCGCTCATATCCGTGTCGAGAACCGGCTGCTGCCGGCCGGCCCGACCCCGGTCGACATGGTCGCCGATGCGGCCTTCTACTACGGACTGGCCGAGTTCCTCGTCGGTGAGAACCGTCCCGTGTGGTCGCGGATGTCGTTCGCCGAGGCGGAGGAGAACTTCAACGCCTGCGCCAAGGACGGGATCGAGGCGCGAGTGACGTGGCCGAAGATCGGTCGCATCGGCGTGGCCGACCTCGTCATCGATGTGCTTGCGCCCCAGGCCAGGCGCGGGCTGGCGCGGCTGAACATCGACAAGGACGTCATCGACGAGTACATGTCGATCATCGAGGGCCGGGCGGCCAGCCGCATCAATGGGGCGACCTGGCAGCTGCGGACGCTCGAGAGTCTCGCGCCGGGCAGCCGACCGGATTCGCCGGAACGCAGCGAGGGCCTCAAAGCGATGATGGACGCCTACCTGGCGAACCAGGCGACCGGGAAGCCCGTCCACACCTGGGAGATCCCCACCCGCTGAGTCGCGGCCTCTGCCGAAAATAGGTCGCTATCGGACATTCTGCGCTAAACGTAGGTCGCAATCGGACACTTCGCCACGCAGAAAGTATCCGATAGCGACCACTTCTCGGACTCAGTCGACGAGGCTCAGAGGCGTTCGACCTCGACGAAGACGACGTCGGCGCTGCCTCCGGGATTCGAGACCTCGTGCTCGGACCCTGCCGGACGCGTGTAGGAGACTCCGGCCTCGAGCTCGGCACGGATCTCGGTGCCATCCGAATTGCGCACGAGCATCGTGTCCGTGACCATCGGCACCACGACGTACTCATACTCATGTTTGTGCATCGGGATGACGCCGTCGGGGCGGATCGTCCACGTCGTCACCCGGAATACGCCGTTGTCGAGCTGGACCTCGCCGGTCGAACCGGTGTCTGCTGCATTGTCTGCGGTCATGGTGATCTCCTTCGATGCGCGAACGGCCTGCGGCGGAAGCCGGGACGGACCTGACGTCTTCACTGTATCGCTCGCACCGCTCCGTCCGGGCACCTCACGGGCGCACACCGCCAGCAGCCCTCACAGCGAGAGGGCTCGACGCAGCCCGAGCCACCCGGGCTAGCATGAGTGATATGCGATACCCACTTGCTGACATCGACGACGTCGACGATGACATCCGCACCCAGATCCTCGAGGTCGCCGAGAAGTCGGGCTTCGTGCCCAACGTCTTCCTCGCCCTGGCCCGCCGACCGGACGAATTCCGCGCCTTCTTCGCCTACTATGACGCGCTCATGGAGAAGGAGACGGGGAACCTGACCAAGGCCGATCGGGAGATGATCGTCGTGGCCACCTCGGCGATCAATCACTGTCTCTACTGCGTCGTCGCGCACGGAGCGATGCTGCGGATCTTCCAGAAGGACGCGCTCATCGCCGATGTCGTCGCCACGAACTACCGGCAAGCCGATATCAGCCCACGTCAGGTGGCTATGCTCGACTTTGCCGTCAAGGTCTGCGAGGAACCATGGGCCGTGGGCGACGCCGACCACCAGAGGCTTGCCGACCACGGATTCGACGCCGAAGACGCCTGGGACATCGCCGCGATCACCGGCTTCTTCGGCCTGTCCAACCGCATGGCCCACATCTCCGGAATGCTCCCGAACCCGGAGTTCTACACCCTCGGCCGCCTCCCGCGTGAGAAGAAGTGAACCGATGACCTCATCCACCCCCGCCGAGGCGGACCCCACCACCCGTGCCAACGCCGTGTCCGGTCCGGCCGCCTCCGCCAAAAACATCCCGGCTGCCTCCGCCCGGTCCGGGCTCGTCAAACCGTTCGCCGCGATGGGCATCGTCGCCACCGTCGGGCAGATGCAGCGCGCCGGTCGCGACACCATCGCCATGTGCCTGGGCGAACCGACCCAGGGCGCGCCCAGCCCAGTGCTCACCCGCGCCGCCGAAGTCATGAACGACGGTACGGGACTCGGATACTCGCCGATCTTCGGCATCCCCGAACTTCGCGAAGCCATCGCCTCCCACTACCGCGACTGGTACGGACTCAACATCGCACCCGACCGCATCGCCGTGACGACCGGATCCTCCGGCGCCTTCCAGACGACGTTCCTCACCTGCTTCGACGTCGGTGATCGGGTGGCTCTGGCCCGGCCCGGATACGGCGCGTACAAGAACATCCTCGCCGCATTCGGCTGCGAGGTCGTCGAACTCGACTGCGGTGCCGACGAAGGGTTCCAGCCCACCGTCGACCTCTTGGCCGCCGCCCATGCGAAGGCCCCGCTCAAGGGGCTCATGCTCGCCTCACCCGCGAACCCCACGGGCACGATGATCGGCCCCGAGGCACTCGGGCAGATCGTCGACTGGTGCCGAGACAACGGGGTGCAGGTGATCTCCGATGAGATCTACCACGGCATCAGCTATATCGGCACCCGCGGAGAATGCGCACTCGCCCACGACGACACTGCCATCGTCATCTCCTCGTTCTCCAAATACTGGGGCATGACCGGGTGGCGCCTCGGCTGGGCGATCCTGCCCGAAGCGCTCGTCGCCCCGGCCCAGAACGTCACGGGAAATCTCTCCCTGTGCGCCCCGGTTCCGGCGCAGTACGCGGCGGTCGCGGCCTTCGCGGACGAGTCCTATGCCGAATGCGAAGCGGCCGTGGCCTCATTCGCCGGGGCTCGCGAGCATGTGCTGAACGCCGCTGCCGACCTCGGCTTCGGTGAGATGGCCCCACCCGACGGCGCCTTCTACATGTACGCGAGAGTCGACGACATCCTCGACCGTGCGGGTCTGGCCACCTCCGGGCAGTGGTGTGAGCAGGTGCTCGACGCGACCGGCGTCGCGCTCGCCCCCGGTGACGACTTCGACTCCGTCGACGGATCCAGGTCGGTGCGCCTGTCGCTGGCCGTCGGAGCGGACCGGACGGCCGAAGCCATCGACCGCATCCTCGACTTCGTGGGCTGAGCCCCGAACGTCGTGAGATGAGTCCCGCCGTGGTGGACCGATGAGCGCCGAGGATGTGCGCGCGGCAGGGTCGCCTCCCGCTCGCAAGGCCCTGCCAGTGCTCGGTGTCATCCTCGCCGCCGTTCTGCTCGGATCGGCCGGGCTCTTCGTCATCCTCGCCGAGGCTACCGCTCCCACCGCTGCCTTCCTGCGGTGTTGGATAGCGGTCATTGTGCTCGCCCCGTTGGCGGTGCTCGAGCTGCGCCGGCACGGCCGTTTCCCGCCGAAGGCGATCCTCATCGCCGCGGTCTCCGGAGCGGCGCTCGGAATCGACTATGTGCTGTGGGCGCAGAGCGTGCTCGACGCCGGCCTGGGCGTGTCCACGGTCCTCATCAGCGTGCAGGTCATCGTGTTCCCGGCGCTGGTGTGGGTGTTCGGCGGGTCCCGGCCGGGATGGCTGTTCATCTGCTGTGTGCCGGTCATGATCATCGGCATGCTGCTGACCGGGGGAGTGTTCGGCGCCGACGAGACGGCAGCGAATCCGATGCGGGGAGCGATCTTCGGGGTCCTGTCCGGTGTGCTCTACGGCGTCTACATCTTCGGCATCCACCACAG
>OMJG01000206.1_pt1 | contig 45413 bp, 38 predicted proteins | sample 1646431 | NCBI WGS metagenome assembly OMJG01 (sample SAMN03771674, study PRJEB25209) | food metagenome | isolation source: Cotija cheese | place: Mexico:Jalisco,Michoacan | collected 2011-12-12 | reverse complement strand
GGAATCGAACCCCTGACCTTTTCATTGCGAACGAAACGCTCTACCAACTGAGCTAAAGCCCCTCTTCCGGTTTCAGTTTACGCCTGCTCCCGGCGTTCGACCAAAATCGCGCGGCCCCAAACGGGGATCGACCGGCACGGCCTGTCACCTGGGGCGGATCCGGTGGAGCCCCTTGATCCCGGCGAGTAGAGTCGAAAGAGAGTCCCCTCTACGAAAGGACCGACAATGGCAGAAGAATTCGGAACAGTCGTCATCGGCGCAGGCCTCGCAGGAGGCACCGTGGTCGAATCACTGCGCGACGCCGGCTACACGGCGCAGATCGCTCTCGTCGGCGCCGATCCTGCGGCTCCGTACTACCGGCCGGACCTGTCGAAGAAGGTGATGATCGAAGGGTCGGATCCTGCCGATTCGGCGCTCCGAGGCGAAGACTGGTATCCCGCTCACAACGTGTCGACGTTCTTCGGCACCTCGGCGACCTCCATCGACACGGACGCCCAGACGGTCGACCTCGAGGACGGACGAGAACTGTCCTATGGTCAGGTGATCCTCGCGACCGGAGCGGTGCCCCGCACACTCGACGTCCCGGGCGTCCAGCTGGGCAATATCCACACTCTCCGCGATGCCGGGGATGCAGTGGCCATCCGCTCCCAGTTCGGCGACGGCAAGAAGGTCGCGGTCATCGGCGGCGGTTGGATCGGCCTGGAAGTCGCGGCAGCGGCGAAGTCCCACGGCTGCGATGTCACGGTCGTCCTCCGTACCGACGCTCCCCCGCTCTCCTCCGTCCTCGGACAGGAGCTTGGAGAATACTTCGAGGACCTGCACCGGAAGAACGGAGTCAACTTCCTCAAGAACGCGGATACGACCGCGTTCACCGGTGACTCCGCGGTCGAGGCCGTCGAAACGTCCGCCGGAAGCGTCCCGGCCGATCTCGTGGTGGTCGGAATCGGCGCCGATCCCGCCATCGACCTGGCATCCTCGGCAGGGTTGTCGACCGAGAACGGAGTGATCGTCGACGAACAGATGCGCACGTCGGACGACAACGTGCTGGCGATCGGCGATATTGCGAATGCGCAGAACACTCTGCGCGGTGAACGTCTGCGCGTCGAGCACTGGGACAACGCGGTGCGCCAGGCCGAGGTCGCAGCCTCGACGATCAGCGGCGGGACCAAGTCCTACGACTGGCAGCCGTACTTCTACACCGACCAGTTCGACCTCGGTATGGAATACGTCGGACGCGGCGCCACCGAGGACGACGTCATCATCCGCGGTGACGAGTCCAGCGGCGAATTCATCGTCTTCTGGCATCGCGACGGCACGGTCACCGCGGCCATGAACGTCAATGTCTGGGACTACGGCGACGAGCTGCGCGCGCTCATCGGCAAGGAAATCGCCGCCGATCGACTGGCCGACGAACAGGTGCCCGTCGACCAACTCTGAGGCCGAGAGGCTCGCGGACTCGCCGCTCGTGTCTGCTCGAGTCTCGTGATGAGTCCGGAGCCCGCTCTGGCATCCTGGTAGGCATGGATTCGCTCTTCGCCGATGAGGCTTTCGACCGCCGCCCGAGAATCGTCGCACCTGGCGCAGTCTGGGTGCCGGGCTTCCTCACCGCCGAGGCACAGCAGTGGATCATCGCCCGCTATGCCGAATGGCAGTCCGGTCCGGTGCCTGCCCATGCCACGATGATCGCCGGCCATCCGATGAGTGTGACGACGATCGGTCTGGGCTGGCATTGGCAACCCGGGCGGTACGACCGCCGTGCCGTCGACGTCAACGACAAACTCGTGCTGCCCTTCCCCGATTGGATGACCCGCCTGGGCCGTCAGGTTCTGCAGACGGCGGTCACGGTCGTCGAGGACTCCTGGGAATTCGCTGCAGGAACGGCCGCCGCATGGGGTTTCGACCCTGCCGGCTACCATCCGGATGTAGCGCTCGTGAACTACTACGACGAACACGCGAAGATGGGTATGCACCAGGACAAGGACGAATTCGACCCCGCTCCCGTCGTCTCACTGTCGTTGGGCGATACGTGCCTCTTCCGATTCGGCAACACCGACGATCGCAACCGTCCCTTCGACGATCTGCGACTGGCTTCGGGCGATGCCTTCGTCTTCGGAGGACCCGCCCGCTTCGCCTATCACGGGGTCAGATCGATCCAACCGGGAACTGCACCGGATGCGGGACGACTGGACCACCTCGGCGGCGGCAGGATCAACATCACGATGCGCACGACCGGGCGGAACTGACTCCGAGTCACCGGCGGTCCCGGTGCGGGGCGGCGGCTCAGGAGTCCTTGACGTCGGGGTCGACGTCGACGACGCCCTCCGGCGGCGCTGCCAGCCGATTGGGTGAGGTCTTGCGGAACACCGGCTGTCCCGACAGCACCGTCGACCTGGCCAGGGTGTTGCTCGCGACCGAGGACACGATGATCAGGCACAACACCGCGATGACGGCCATGATCAGCGAGAACCAGGAGAACCCGGACGAATAGAGGTCGAAGATGAAGGCCGCGATGACGATGAAGGGCATGCCCAGGCCCGTAGCCGGAGAGAACACGTTGATCCGCGACAGGGCGTCGCGAACACGGAACATCGCCAGCGCGGAGCCGAGCAGCAGCAGGGACCCGGTGATGCCGAAGATCCCGACGAGGGTCGTGGCCAGTGCTTCATTCATCAGCGGTGCCCCCTCGTGAGGATGCGCGACAGAGCGATCGTGGCGAGGATCCCCACCATGGAGGACAGGAAGACCACGTCGAGGACGATCGACGAGGCCACCATGATGCCGAGCATCGTGACGATCGCGATGGCCGAGAAGTAGATGAGGTCCGAAACCACTGCACGTGAGCCTTGATCCCGGGCCGTGAGCACGCGGATGAGGCCGATGATGATAGCGGCGGCGAGGATGACCGAGCAGATGCCGGCGATGACGATCATGGATGCCCTCCCTGCAGATCGGTGTGTGGACCCGGCGCACGTCCACGGGTCATCGACAGCAGCCGCGACTCCATGTCGATGAGCCCGTCGAGGGCGGATTCCTCCGACTCCTCGAATAGGGCGTGGACGAAGATCACCGGCGGGGTCGTCGCCGTGCCGGCCGCGATCGCTGTGACCAGCGTGCCGGGCGTGATGGTGATCGACGACGCGAACAGCGTGACTTCGAGGTCGGTGGCGCAGCGCATCGGCAGCTCGACGATCATCGGCTGGGCATAGTCGCTGCAAAAGAGTCGGGCGACGACGGTCGCCGACCCCGTGATGATCGCCCGGACGATGAAGCCGACGTAGGAGATGCCGTGGATAAGACGCATCACGGTGCCATCACCGCCTCAATATAGTCGCTATGGTCGAGCAGACCCTCGGCTCCCCGGAGTGTGAGGTCGAGCAGAGGCTCCGGGAAGCAGAAGAGCGCAACGGAGAGACCGATCATGATCGTCGCCGGCACCAGCAGACGGGCGGGGATGCGCACGCTGCGCATGATCGGTTCGGCCGGGGCACGTCCGGTCTCTGCCGAGTCCGGACGGTACGTCTGCATCGGCGGTCCCCAGAAGGTGTTGCGCCAGGTGCGCTGAAGCGCCAACAGGCTGATCACTGCGCCCGCGACGATGGCTGAGACAAGGACCCATCCGAAGCCGCCGCCGGTGTCCGTGGAGGCCCGGATGAGTCCGACCTTGCCCCACAGCCCCGAGGTCGGCGGAAGACCGACCAAGGAGAAGACCCCGAGGATCATGAGGATGGTCGCCCATCGCTCGCGGGAGGCGAGCCCGGACAGCTTGCGGAAGGATCCGGTGCCGTAGGTCTGTTCGACCGCGCCCATGATGAGCAGCAGGCCGGCCATCGTGATCATATGGTGCATCATGTAGAACGCACCGGCGCCGAGGGCTGCCGAGGTCAGCAGGGTGACGCCGACGAGGATGTGGCCGACGCCGGCAGTCATCTCGAATCCGAGCACATTGCGCACCCGCACCTGTCCGAAGCCGGACACCGCACCGATGAGGATGCTCGCCACCGCGACGATGACCAGGACCGTCGCCCACGGGGCGGGTTCACCGTAGACAGTGGTGTAGATGCGGTAGATCGCGTAGAGCCCGACCTTAGAATGCAGCCCGGAGAACAGCGACATCATGCCCGCCGAGGTGTTCGGATAGCTGCGGACGAGCCAGCCGTGGAAGGGCGCGCCGCCGGCCTTGATGAACAGCGACAGCAGCACCACGCCCAGCGCGATCCCTGCCTGGCCGGTCGGCTGTCCCTGACCTGCCAGAACCGCGAGGTTGACCGTGCCGGTGGCACCATAGACGAATCCGACGCCGATGAGCAGCATCGTCGAGGTCAGCAGGTTGACCATCACATAGAGTCGTCCGATCCCGAGCCTGCGCCAGGTGCCGGTGACGGCGATGAGCGCGTAGGCGGGCAGCATCATCACTTCGACGAAGACGAAGAGGTTGAACAGATCACCGGTCAGCAGCGCACCATAGACTCCGGTGAGCATCATCATGATGAGCGCCGGAACGAACCGGTACTGATCCTCTCCGGTGGAGATGAGGAACAGGCTGCTGACGAACGCGACGAGTGAGGTGAGCACGAGCATGAGCGCAGTGAACGTGTCCGAGACGAACACGATCGCCAGACCGGGCACATAGTCGCCGACAGAATGGGCGATCACCGGGGTCGAGCCGTGCAGGCCGAGGAGCCCGATCCCGCTGCCGCCGACGAACACGGGAACAGCGAGCAGGAGCAGTCGGTCGAAGGTGCGTGAGGTGATGAGCACGCTCAGGGCGGAGGCCAGGAGCGGGAGGCCGATGAGCAGGAGGAGCAGGGCTGAGTTCATGAGTCGCGCTCCTCCCCCGTCTCGGGGCTGCGTTTCTGGTCGTCGTCATGGCCGAGCACGGCCAGAGCGAGCATGAAGATCGTCACCGCCAAAGTGATGACGATGGCGGTGAGGACGAATGCCTGAGGCAGCGGGTCGGCCGCGTCGGCAAGGGAACCGCGCCCGGCCAGCGGTTCGCCTCTCCAGGCGCCGACCCCGGCCGAGAGCAGGATGAAGTTCGCGGCGTGGGAGATGAGGGTGAGTCCGAAGACTCCCCGAACCATGGAGCGCTGCATCATGAGGTAGACGCCTCCGGCGGTGAGGACGCCGATCGTCAGTGCCAGGATCATGCTTCCTCCCCATCTCCGCCGGCCGGTGAGTCCCCGCGGAGGATATGCGTCGAGTTCGCCCGCACCTTCGCTTCCTCGGAATCCTCAGCGCCGCGGCGGCGGCTGCGTTCGGGGCGTTCCCCGCGGATCGCCTCCATCGGACCGCTCAACTCCCCGTAGAGCAGCTCATCGGCACGTTCGCGGGTGCGTTCGACGTCGCGTCGGATGATGCCGTTGGTGAGCACATCGTCACCGGCCGGAGTCGCCGCGGAGTCCGAGACGCCGAGGAGGTTGAACGAGAGCAGCATGAGTCCGAGCACCGCCAGGTAGACGCCGACATCGAAGAGCATCGACGTCGTCCAATGCTGACCGGCGAACTCGGCGTGCATCGGGTGGAGGAACGAACCGGCGAACAGGAGACCGATGATGCCGGTGACCACTGCCGTGGCCACGCCGGAGCCGATGAGGTACAGGGGTGCCCGCGGCGGACCGATCGCACGATCCTTCGGCGTCGACAGGTAGGCCAAGCCGATGACGGCTGAACCGACGAGCGCGGCGATGAATCCGCCGCCCGGGGAATTGTGACCACGCCAGAAGATCAGCAGTGAGCTCACCGCCAGCAGCGGACCGAGGACCTTCAGCGTCAGCTGCAGCGGGATGACGTTCGGCCACGCCTCGTGGACGCCGCGGTACGCAGTGGTGCCCTTGGGGCGGATGGACACCCACGGAGGCCGCGGCGGTTCCGGGATGTTCTCGGCCGGCGGGTCGATGAACTTGTCCTTGACCGTCGACATCACAGCGACGATCGCGATTCCGGCCATGCCGAGGACGGTCAGCTCACCAAGGGTATCGAGGGCACGGAATTCGACGAGGATCGTGTTGACGATGTTGTCTCCGCCGCTGATCTCCGGAGCCTTGTCGAGATAGTACAGACCGAGGTCGGAACGTTCCCGCCGGCCGTTGAGCACCAGGGTGAGTCCGGCCGCGCTGGCACCGACGATGACCGCAAAGAGAAGGCGCGGAGTCTGTTTGCGCTTCGGGTACTTCCAGAACGAACGGGGAAGTTTCTGGAGCACGAGCATGATGACGATGATCGTCATCGCTTCGACGAGCAGCTGCGTCAGGGTGACGTCGGGGGCGCCGAGAGCCAGGATCTGCACGGTGGCGAGGATGCCGATGGCAGACAGCGCCACAACGGTCGTCAGACGCGAATGCGAGGTGCACAGGACGAGGACTGCCACGGTGATGAGGACGAGCAGGATGACGTCCACCGGACGGCTGAGATTCTGCTGCAGCGGCGGCAAGTCGGCGAAGACGACGGGAATCGAGCCGATGGCGAGCACGCTCAGCCCGCCCAACGACATCGCCAGATAGGGTCCGGAGTTCATCGGGCGGACGAAGGCGGCAAGACCGTGTCCCAGACGTTCGAGGCCCGTCGTCAGCGAGTCGATGACATCGGATCCGTCGAACGGCAGCGTGGCCTTGTGGAAGAAGACGAAGACGCGTGAGCGACGCAGGATGAGGACGACGCCGATGGCGATGATGAGTCCAGAGGCGAGCAGTTCGATGTTGAATCCGTGCCACAGCGCCAGATGGACGTGTTCGGTGGCGTTCGGCACCGCCGCGCGCACCACGTGGTCGAGCGGAGTGTCGAGGAGGAAGAGGACGAAGCTCAGCGGAAACGAGGCCAGGATCGGCAGGGCCGCCGCGATGAGCATGACGGGAGAACCGCGGTGGATGTCACCCGTCTCGGGTTCGCGCCCGTCGATGAAGCTGCCCCAGACGGTCTTCGCACAATAGGCGAAGGTGAGCACGGAGGCACCGACCGCGACGAGCAGAGCCACCCACCCGGCCCAGGGACCGCCCGGCGTCTCTCCCAGGGCCGTGAACAGGGCTTCCTTCGACACGAAGCCCAACAGCGGCGGAATCCCAGCCATGGATGCACAGCCGATGATCATCACCGTGAACGCCGCCGGAGCGGACCGCATGAGTTTCGGGATCCGTGCGAGGTCGCGGGTGCCGGCGAGGTGGTCGACGACTCCGACCATCATGAACAGGCCGGACTTGAACAGAGCGTGAGCGATGACGTGGAGAGTGGCGGCAGCGATGGCCGCCTCGGTGCCGACGCCGATGACGGCGGTGATGAGGCCCAGCTGGGACACCGTCGAATAGGCCATGAGCTTCTTCACGTCATGTTGGTTGAGTGCGAACCAGCCGCCCAGACACGCAGTGAGAAGTCCCGCCGTCACGAGCAGAACGTTCCAGGCCGGCGTGGCGTGGAAGGTCGGTGAGAACCGCAGCATGAGGAAGATGCCGGCTTTGACGACGGCAGCGGCATGCAGATAGGCCGAGACCGGGGTGGCAGCGGCCATCGCATCGGGCAGCCACGGGTGGAAGGGGAACTGCGCGGACTTCGTCATGGCGGCGACGCCGACGAGCAGAGCCACCAGCGTCGTGACCTCGGGCTGGCCCGTCCACACCGGGGAGCTGATCGCCTCGGCGAGGTTCGTCGTCCCGGTCACCGCGATGATCACACCGGTGGCCACCAGCAGGCTGAGGCCTCCGATGAAGGTGAAGAACATCGTCCGCAGGGCCGGTGCCTGTCCGGGTGATCCGGACCGGGCGATGAGGAAGAAGGACGCCAGCGACGTCAGCTCCCAGCACACGAACAGCACGAGCACATCGTTGGTGAGCACGAGCGCGACCATGGAGAACGTGAAGATCACCATCAGCCAGTAGAAGCTCGTGTTCCGGCCCGGGCTGAGGTAGCGGGTCGAATAGATGAACACGACTGCCCCGATGATCAGGGCGATATAGGTGAAGACGACGCCGATGCCGTCGGCTCGCAGAGCCAGGTCGACGCCGAGACTGGGAATCCACGGATAGGACGTCTCGGGATTGTTCCCGGCCATCACCTCGGCGGCAGTGGGGGTGAACAGCGCAGCCACGCCCAGGTAGGCGGCGGCGAGCGGCCAGCCGCTCTCCCGGCCGGCGAAACGAGTGAGGACCGGGGTGAGCACGACCAGTCCCGCCAGAGCGATCAGCGTTAGGATCATGAACGGGCCTCAACGGCCGCGGGCACAGGTGATGATTCCTTCACTCACTGATCCTTCGTCGCAGAATACGCATTCGGACAGACACAGACTTTCGAAGAATCAGACTATCGACTCGGAGTTCCATGAGCAAAAGCACACAGAGCCGTCAACCCTCTTCGAGGCTGTCGGTCTTCTTCGACGCGCGCTTCACCCGCACCGATCACCACGACGGGATCTCCCGGTACGGTTCGTGTCTGCTCTCGGCCCTGCTCAGGGCCGTCGAGGGCACGGAGATCGACGTCACCGTCATCATCAGCGACCGGGCCCAGCTGGCGCTGCTGCCCGATTGCGCATGGGTCGAGTTGTCAGACCCCACCTCCCCCGCTGAGGTGGCCATCGCCGGGAAGCTCAATGCCCTGGGAGCCGATGTCGTGTTCTCCACGATGCAGACGATGGGCTCCTTCGGTCGCCGGTACGGGCTCATTCTGACCATCCACGACCTCATCTACTACTCCCACCCCAAGCCGCCCGGCGATCTGCCGTTGCCGGTCCGGCTGCTGTGGCGGGCGTACCATCTGAGTTTCTTCCCGCAACGGCTGCTCCTCAATCGGGCCGACGCGGTGGCGGCAGTGTCCGAGACGACGAAGGATCTCATCGCCGCTCATCACCTGACTCGCAGGCCGGTGCAGGTGGTGTCCAATGCCGCCGAGGTGGCCGCCACCTCCACGCGGACGGTGAACCGACACGATGCGAAGACACTCCTGTACATGGGCGCGTTCCTGCCGTACAAGAACGTCGAGGCCCTCATCCGCGCCCTCGAGTACCTGCCCGGGTGGACCTTGCACATCGCCAGCCGCATCGACGGACGTCGGGAAGCTCAGCTGCGTGCCTTCATCCCCGACCGCGCGAAGGTCGTCTTCCACCGAGGAGTCAGCGAAGAGGAGTACGCGCGCCTGCTCGACGAGTCGACAGCTCTGGTCACGGCCTCGCGCGAAGAGGGATTCGGGCTGCCAGTGATCGAGGCGATGGCTCAGGGCGTGCCCGTGGCCGTCTCGGACATTCCGATCTTTCGGGAGATCGCCGCCGAGGCGGCCGAATACTTCGACCCCGAGGACCCGCAGTCGATCGCCGAGGCGATCACCCGGCTCACGGACGCCGAAAGATGGGCGGGGAAGTCCGCGGCCGGACAGGTGCAGGCACTGGCCTTCGATTGGGCGAGGTCGGCGGACTCGCTGGTCGAGCTCATCAGATCCGTCGCACCGGCCCGGACGGCCGACAGCTGAGTCCGGCGCGGCCCGGACGGCCCGGACGGCGGAGAACCGAACCGGCAGTGCCGCTGACCCTCGCCTCAGCGGGAGAACGCGCCCCAGCTGCGCAGCACCCAGCTGTCGCCGGTGAATCCGAACTCTCCGTGACCGCAGTTGCCGAGGACGCCGAGCCGACCGGTCCCGTTCATCTCCAACAGGATTTCGGCGGCTGCCCGCAGGACCGCACCGTGAGCGACGATGGCGATCGGCTCGGCGTCGGTCGACCGTACGATCTCGGAGATGGCAGCTGCGACGCGGTGACCGGACTGGGAACGGGACTCGCCCCCGGGCGGATTGACATCGGCACCGGAGGCCCATTCGGCGAGTTCGTTCGGCCAGATCTCGGCCACCTCGGCGCGCGTGCGCCCTTCCCACTCACCGAATGCGGTCTCGCGCAGACGCTCGTCGCGCAGGGGTTCGCGACCGACGAGCGTCGCCAGGCTGTCGGAGGTCGCCGCTGCACGGGAGAGGTCGGAGGAGACGATGAGTTCCGGATCGAACTCGGCGAGGAGTCGAGCGGTTTCTTCGGCCTGAGCTCGGCCCGTGTCGTTGAGGGGGACGTCGGACTGTCCCTGGAAGCGACCGGCGACGTTGAAGTCCGTCTGTCCGTGACGCCAGAACAGCACCGTCTTCGTCATTCGTCCGAGCCGGGTTCGGGCAGCTGCAGGTCGATAGCCGGTACGTCTTTCCACAGCCGTTCGAGCGCATAGTACTCGCGCTGCTCGGCAGAGAAGACATGGACGACGATCTCTCCGAAGTCGAGCAGCACCCAGTCCCCTCCCCGACCCTCGCGGCGCAGCGGGGTGAGGTCGTGCACGAGCTGCAGCTCTTGTTCGATCGCGTCGATGATCGCACCGATCTGGCGTTCGTTGTCGGCCGAGACGATGAGGAACGCGTCGGTGATGTAGAGCGTGGAGCTCACATCGAGGCCGATGATGTCGGTTCCGAGCTTCTCGTCCGCCGCTTTGGCGGCGGTTCGAAGCAGCTGGGTGGATTCGGCGATCTCGCTCACAAGATCCTTTCGCATGGATGCGGTGGTGGAGGTGGTGTGTCCCCGTGTGATGTTCAGAGGAACATGACGAGGGCGATGACGATGAGGGCCAAGGCGAAGAACGCGGCGACGCCGAGGACGATATAGGGCATCTTCGAGGGCTCTTCGCCCATGAGGATCTGACCGTCCTGCCCGGTGACCGAGCTGGCTCGGATGCGTGAGCCGGGAGGGTTCTCGGTCTCTTCGTCTTCGTAGTCGGCATTCGGCAGCGACCAGGCTTCGGGCACTGCGTCCATCGGGCGGGTCTCCGGGTTGGCGGCCAATGCGCGCGCCGCGTCATCGGAGCCGGCGTCACCCGGCGACTGATCTGCACCGTCGGACGCCGTGCCGGTCTGCGACTCTTCGCCGCGGACAGAGTCCGGGGTCTGCTGTCGCTGAGTTTCGCTCCCGCGCGCATCATCGACTTCGGGGATCTGAGCCGACGCGGCGGTGACGACGCGCACTCCGGACGTCGAGGGAGGCTGCACGATCGGCATCCGCCGCGAACGGGACGCGGGCTCGGGCTCGCTTGCGGCATCTGCCTCGGGCGTCGCAGCCGGCTCGTCCGCGGAAGCAGGTTCGTCCGCGGGAGCAGGTTCGCCTGCGGGAACGGCACCAGCGGCAGCTTCCGAGTCTGCTTTGTCGGCCGAGCCGCTCTGATCCGCCGATTCGGTCTGGTCCGCGGCATCGGCCGGCTTCTCGTTCTCGGACTCGTCTCCGAGCGCCGGAGCATCTGCGTCGAGGGCCGAGTACGGCATCGACAGCGCGTCGTAGGGCTCGCTGTCCACGGTCGTCGGCCGCGGTGCCGAGTCAGCAGTGACGGGGGCCTCGAAATCACGGGCGGCGACCTCTTCGGTATCTCCCCCGAAACCGGCGGTGTCATAGGATTCGTGCTCGGTGCCCGCGGCATTCGCATCCGGGCTCGACACGGACGAGGCATCTGCAGGGTCGGCTGCGGCGTCCGTGTCGGATGCGTCTGACTCGACGGCATCCGAGCCGGTGGCTTCCGACTGTGTGGCCTCCGATTCCGGGACCTCCGGGATCGGACCGGTCAAGCGACCCTCGGCAGCGGCCTGGCGTTCGGCCAGTTCCTGCTCGTCGGCCACAACCGGCATCGCGCCGGTGGACAGATCGCCGTTCAGCGAGAGTCCGTGTTCGCGCAGGTACCGCTTCTTCTCTGCTCGGGTCTGGAAGTGCGGCAGCGGAGTCCGAGTCGGGTCGAGACGGTCCTCGGCATGGACCGGGGGCCGCGACTCCTGCGGGTGGTCAGATGCCAGGGCACCGCGTTCGTGGCTGGTCCGTGGCGAAGGATCGGGGTCGATACGTGAGGCGGTGTCATCGCTGGTCTCGGCAGCGGGTTTCGCATCGGGCTTCTTCGGCGGCAGCGGATTGAGGAGCCCCGCGCGAGAGTTCGGAGCCTCCTTCGGCTGCTCAGGAACCTCTCGTGCTTCGAACGCCTGTTCCGCCGCCAGCCTCTCGGCTTCCCGCCGTGCTCGACGTGACGTGAACTGCTCCTCAGCCATTCTCACTCCTGTACAACTCGTACTTCGCGATGTACTGCACTACGCCGTCCGGCACGAGGTACCAGACAGGTGCACCATCCATCACCCGTTGTCTGCAATCCGTGGACGATATCGCCAGTGCAGGGATCTGCACGAGACTCAGCCGATCGACCGGCAGTCCTTCACCATGGAGTTCGTGCCCGGGCCGACTGACGCCGACGAAGTGAGCCAGGGAAAACAGCTCATCCACATTCTTCCACGTCAGGATCTGAGCCAAAGCGTCCGCGCCGGTGATGAAGAACAACTCGGTATCGGGACCATAGCTGCGGGCGAGGTCCCGCAGCGTATCGATCGTATACGTCGGGCCCGGTCGGTCGACATCGGCTCGAGAGACGGTGAACCGGGGATTCGATGCCGTCGCGATGACCGTCATCAGATACCGGTGCTCGGCGCTGCTGACCTCTTCGACGTCCTTCTGATACGGCCGTCCTGTGGGGACGAAGACCACCTCGTCGAGGTCGAAGGTCGCCTGAACCTCACTGGCCGCGACGAGGTGGCCGTTGTGGACGGGGTCGAAGGTGCCGCCCATGACACCGACTCTGCGTCTGTGCTCTGCCATATCAGTGGCGGTGCGAGATGCCCTTCCACGACCGAGACACCAGGCCCATCGTGATGAAGATCGCCAGGGTGATGAGTCCGTACCAGATCGGATCCATCGGCAGCTCGACGTGGGCGGCGTGCTCCCCACCTTCGGCTGCGGCGGCCATAATGGCTGCGTTCACGTCTTTTCTCCTTACTCAGTGTCCGACGCGCACAAGCGCGTCGGCGTCATTACCTTCTCAGTTTCTCATGAACGACCCAGGAATCCGGCATCGACATGACATCTTCCTCTTCCGACGGCTCCCCCGATCGGGGGTCCCCAACCGATCGGGCGGGTGTCGGAATCGCCGGCGGCTCAGGAACGGACCTGTCCGTTGCCCATCATCACCCACTTCGTCGTCGTCAGCTGCTCGAGTCCCATGGGACCGCGTGCATGCAGCTTCTGCGTGGAAATTCCCACTTCTGCGCCGAAGCCCAGCTCTCCCCCGTCGGTGAATCGGGTGGAGACGTTGACCCCCACCGCTGCGGCATCGATGGCTGTGACGAAGGTGTCGGCGTTGTCGAGGTCCTTCGTCACGATCACTTCGGTGTGGCCGGAGCTGTAGGCGCGGATGTGGTCGATGGCCTCTTCGATTCCGGAGACGAGTTTGATGGCGATCTCCAGCCCCAGATACTCCTTGGCCCAGTCACGTCGTGACACCCGGCGAATCTTCATCCCCGCAGGTGCCAGTGCTGAGACGTCCGAGTCGGCGTGGACGATGACTCCAGCGCCGTCGAGCCGTTCGAGGATCTTCGGCAGCACACGCTTCGCGGCTTTCTCGTGGACGAGGAGGGTCTCCAACGAGTTGCACACGCTGGGACGATGCGTCTTCGAATTCAGCACGAGATCGACGGAGGTCTTCACGGTGGCGGTGGAGTCGATGAACATGTGCACATTGCCCACCCCGGTTTCGATGACGGGCACGATCGATTCCTGCACGACCATGTTGATCAGATCGGCGCCGCCTCGGGGAATGAGCAGATCGACGTAGTCGCGGGCGTTCATGAGCACGTGCGCACCCTCGCGTCCGTACTGGTCGATGCCGCTGATCGAGTCGGCCGGAAGTCCCGCCGATTCGACTGCGCGGCGGAGGATGGAGATGATCTCCGTGTTCGAGTTCTGGGCCGCCGACCCGCCGCGCAGGACCGAGGCGTTGCCGGACTTCAGGGCGAGGACGGCGATGTCGACGGTGACGTTCGGACGGGCTTCGTAGATCGCGCCGATGACACCCATGGGCACGCGATTCTGGGTCAGCCGGATGCCGTTGGGCAGAGTCCGGCCGACGACGACATCGCCGACGGGATCGGCCAGGTCGATGACGTCCTCGACGGAATCGGCGATCGCGGCGATGCGATCGGCGTCGAGGCGCAGACGATCGAGCAGAGCGTCGCTCATCCCGTTCTCGGTGCCGGCTGCGATATCGGCATCGTTGGCTTTGACGATGCGGTCGGTGCTGCTGCGCAGAGCGTCGGCGATGGCGCCGAGCGCTGCATTCTTCTCCGCGGTCGAGGTCGTCGCCAACAGACTCGACGCGGCCTTGGCATTGCGGACGATGCGGGTGACTCCGCGCGCGGTCTTCGGGTGGATCTCGGCTGCTGCTGTCATGGGCTATCTCCCCCCGCTCACGTGTGTGAGAACGAGATCGTTTCGATGGATGACCTCTTTACGGTAATCATTTCCCAGACGGGTGCCAAGTTCCTCGGTCGTGGACCGGAACATCAGCGGCAGCTCCGCCGAGGAGAAGTTCGACATACCGCGAGCGATGACATCACCGGCGGGGTTGCGGATCTCGACAGGATCACCGGCCTCGAACTCTCCGCTGCAGGCGGTGACACCGGCCGCGAGCAGGGAGGTTCCACGGGAGAGCACAGCGGCCTCGGCTCCGTGGTCGATCGTGATCGAGCCGAAGGTGCGAGCGAGATGGCGCAGCCACAGCAGACGGGTGCCCCGCCGTTTGTGTGTGACCGCGAAATAGGTGCCCACATTCTCGCCGGTCAGCGCCCAGGCCGCCTGCGGTGCCGAGGTCAGCACGGCCGGAATGCCGGAATCGGCGACCATGATCGCGGCATCGACCTTCGTGGCCATTCCGCCGGTGCCCGTGCCTGCGGTCCCGACGCCGCCGATGGTGAGTTCGTCGAGGTCGCGTGGACCGTGGACGCGGTCGATCAGCCGAGAGTCGGGCTGATCCGGAGGACCCGAGTAGAGCGCGTCGACATCGGACAGCAGCACCAGCGCATCGGCGTGGGAGAGGTGGGCGACCAGCGCGGCCAGGCGGTCGTTGTCGCCGAAGCGGATCTCTTCGGTCGCCACAGCGTCGTTCTCATTGACGATGGGCAGCGTGCCCAGGGCCAGGAGTTTGTCGATGGCACGTTGGGCGTTCTTGTACTGGGTGCGGCGGATGAGGTCGTCGGCGCTCAGCAGCACCTGGCCGGGAACGAGGTCGTAGCGCCCCAGAGCCCGCGTATAGGCGGCCATGAGCAGTCCCTGGCCGACCCCGGCGGCCGCCTGTTGGCTGGCCAGATCCCTCGGACGCTTCTTCAGTCCCATCGGTTCCAGCCCCGCCGCGATCGCACCTGAGGAGACGAGGATGACTTCGTGACCGGCCGACCGGTGGGCACCGATGACATCGGTCAAGGCGATGAGTTTGGCTTCGTCGAGTCCGCCGTCGATCGTCGTCAGCGAGGAGGAGCCGACCTTGACGACGACACGACGGGCGCGGGCGATGTCATCACGGACGGACGCTGCGGAGGAGTCCGCCTGCACTGCGCTCACTCTTCGCCGGCTCCCTCGGCAGACTCCGTCGCAGGTGCACCGTCAGCGCTGTCACGGTGTGTACGTTCGGCCAGGCGCTCCTGTTCGAACTCCGCCCGAGTCGCGGCCTTCGCGTCCATCTTCTCGTGATAGGCGGCTTTGCGCTCCTTGCGAGTGGCTCGCGATTCCTCGTCGAGCCGGGCATCCGATCCGCGGGAGCCCAGCAGCTCGGCACCGCCGACGGTCGTGGGATCCCAGTCGAAGACGACTCCATCGTCTCCGCCCACGACGATCGTGTCACCAGGTTTGGCACCGGCCTTGAACAGGGCCTCCTCGACTCCGAGGTGGTCGAGCCGGTCGGCGAGGTAGCCGACGGCCTCGTCGTTGCCGAAATCCGTCTGCTGCACCCATCGCCGAGGCTTGTCGCCGAGGACACGGAACAGCGGACCGTCGGCGCTGCGTTCAGAACGGACTTCGAATCCGCGATCGTCGACGGCCTTCGGACGGATGACCACGCGCTGCGGAGTCGCCTCCAGCTCGGCGCGGCGCTCCCGCTCGGCGAGCACGAGTTCGGCCATGGCGAACGAGAGTTCCCGCAGACCCGCATGGCTGACAGCGGAGATCTCGAAGACACGGTAGCCGGCGGCCTCGAGGTCGGGTCGGACGATATCGGCGAGGTCACGTCCGTCGGGGATGTCGACTTTGTTCAGCGCCACGAGTTTCGGCCGTTCGGACAGCGGGAGGAGTCCGCTGCCATCGTCGAGGTCGACGGCATAGGCGGCGAGTTCGGATTCGATGATCGTGAGGTCGGAGACGGGATCGCGTCCGGGCTCCCACGTGGCCATGTCGATGACGTGAACGAGTCCCGCGCAGCGTTCGACGTGGCGGAGGAACTCGAGACCGAGTCCCTTGCCCTCCGATGCTCCGGGGATGAGCCCCGGAACGTCGGCGACCGTGTAACGCGTGTCGCCGGCCTGAACGACGCCGAGGTTGGGCACGAGCGTGGTGAACGGGTAGTCGGCGATCTTCGGCTTCGCGGCCGAGAGAGCCGCGATGAGACTCGACTTGCCCGCCGATGGGTAGCCCACCAGTGCGATATCGGCGATCGTCTTCAGTTCGAGCACCAGGCTCAGCGTCTGTCCGGGCTCGCCGAGGAGCGCGAAGCCGGGGGCCTTGCGCTTCGCCGATGCCAGCGCAGCATTGCCGAGACCGCCGCGACCTCCGGCGGCAGCGGTGAATTCGGTTCCGTCATCGACGAGGTCGGCGATGACATCGCCGTTGGTGTTCTTCACGACCGTGCCTTCGGGAACGTCGACGATGAGGTCTCTTCCGTCGGCGCCGTGCTTCAGGTCGCCCTTGCCGATCCCGCCGTCATCGGCACGGACGTGCGGACGGTGGTGGAGGGGAAGCAGGGTCGTGGTCTGGCGGTCGACGCGGAAGATGATGTTCCCGCCGTTGCCGCCGTCGGCGCCGTCGGGTCCGCCGAGCGGTTTGAACTTCTCACGCCTGATCGAGGCACACCCGTTCCCACCTGCGCCTGCGGCGAGATGAACGGTGACACGGTCTACGAACTCGGTGGCCATAATGTCCTTATATCAGATGAAGGGTGAGTCGTTCGACTCACCCTTCATGCTCCCTTGACTCAGGGAGAGATCATATTGACGACGGAACGGATCCGGGGAGGATCAGGCTCCGACGATGTTGACGATCTTGCGACCGTTGCGGGTGCCGAATTCCACGGCTCCGGCAGTCAGAGCGAAGAGGGTATCGTCTCCTCCACGGCCGACATTGGCTCCGGGGTGGAACTTGGTTCCGCGCTGGCGGACAATGATCTCGCCGGCCTTGACGGCCTGGCCGCCGAAGCGCTTCACGCCGAGGTACTGTGGGTTCGAGTCGCGACCGTTGCGGGTCGAGCTGACTCCCTTTTTGCTTGCCATGTGAGAAGTCTCCTCTTACTTGATGTTCGTGATCTTCAGGCGGGTGAGGTCCTGGCGGTGGCCCTGACGCTTCTTGTACCCGGTCTTGTTCTTGTACTTCTGGATCACAATCTTGGGACCGCGGAGTTCACCGGCGACCTCAGCGCTGACCGAGACCTTCGCCAGAGCGTCGGGATCGGTCGTGACCGTCTCACCGTCGACAAGAAGTACGGCATCGAGTTCGACGCTGTCTCCAGCCTTCGCCTTCATACGGTTGACTGTGATGATATCGCCGACGCTCACCTTTTCCTGGTGGCCCCCGGCACGGACGATGGCATAGACCATGCTCGAACCCTCTTTCTGCTAAAACACAAACGAACGGCGGTTGTCCCTTGGCTGCCGCGGGACGAACCCGCAGACATCCCATTGAGAGGAATCACCAGCCGTGGCGCGTCACGCGCACCGACGGTCAAGTCTAATCGAGAGCACACAGCATCGGCAAACCCACGCCCCATCGGCATGCGGACGATCTGCGTATTGTGAGCCATCTCTCGTTCGTCCGCAGAAAGGGCGCGATCCTCGCTTCTGCGACTCAGCTCTCGCGTGCCTCTGCGATGCGTTCGTGCCGGCGGATGACCTCGGCGACGATGAACGCCAGGAACTTCTCCGCGAACTCTGGATCCAGGTGGGACTCCTCGGCGAGCTCCCGCAGCCGGGCGACCTGCCTGGCCTCCCGGGACTCGTCGGCCGGAGGCAGACCGTGGTCGGCTTTGAGTTCGCCGACGCGCTCGGTGAGTTTGAAGCGCTCGGCGAGGAGATGAACGAGGGAGGCATCGATATTGTCGATGCTGCCCCGCAGCTCCTGCAGCCGTTCGACCGCGCGTGTTCTGTCGTCTCTGTTCTCATCCACGCGCCCAGTCTATCGATGGCCGGACATGCCTGTGCGCCGCGTCCGAATGGGCGCGGCGCACAGGCATCCTTGATCGAGGAGGTCCCCTCCGGTTGAGTTGCCTTTCCGGTCGAGGAGGCTCGGATTCAGGCGGGCTGGTCGACCGGGACCGCGTCGGTCGTGTCCGGGTCGTTCAATGTTCCGGCCTTGCGGTCGGCGAGGTACTTCTTCATCTCCTTCTTGACCACCGGCATGAGCATGTAGAGGCCGAGGATGTTGATGAAGGCACACATGAAGAGTGCGGCGTCCGCGAACTCGACGACCTTCGAGAAGGTCGCCACACAGCCGACGACGACGAAGAGGCAGACCAGTGTGCGGAAGACGGTGACGCTGGCCTTCGCATTGCCGAACAGGTAGCTCCATGCCCGCTCTCCGTAGTACGCCCAGGTGATGAGGGTCGAGAAGGCGAACAGCGCGACAGCGATGGCCAGCAGGACCGGGTACCACGAGGCGACGGTCGAGAAGGCGTCCGAAGTCAGGGCCACGCCCCCGATCTCACCGGCGCCGAGGTCCTCTCGGTAGGAGGCCTGATTGGCGACGATGATCGTCAGCGCCGTCATGGTGCAGACGACGACCGTATCGATGAAGGGCTCGAGGAGTCCTACGAATCCCTCGGAGATCGGACGGCGGGTCTTGACCGCCGAGTGGGCGATCGGTGCCGATCCGATGCCGGCCTCGTTGGAGAACGCCGAACGCTGGAAGCCGATGATCATGACTCCGACAATGCCGCCGGCCACACCCTGCGGGTTGAACGCCCCGGCGAAGATCTCACCGATAGCGGCCGGGATGTTCGAGAAGTTGAGCCCGAGCACGAGGAGACATGAGATGACGTAGAAGATGGCCATACCGGGAACGAGCTTGTCGGTGACCTTCGCGATCGAACGGATCCCGCCGAGGATGACCAGGGCGACGAGCGCTGCGAAGATGATTCCGAAGATGAGCGAGGCGAAGGGCCCGGCGAGGATCCCGTCGTCGCCGCCCGTGGCCGTGCGGACCTGGGCAAAGGTCTGATTGGCCTGGAACATGCCGCCGCCGACGATGCCGAAGATGAGGATGGCGATGGCGAACAGTCCGGTGAGCACCGTGGCCACCGGCTTGGAGAAGCGGCGGAAGGCCACAGGGAGATACTTGAATGGTCCGCCGTGGACCACCCCGTTCTCGTCGATCTCACGGTATTTCACTCCGAGGGTGCATTCGACGAACTTCGTGCACATGCCCAAGAGACCGGCGATGATCATCCAGAAGGTCGCACCTGGACCGCCGAGGGCGATAGCCACACCGACACCGGCGATATTGCCGAGACCGACGGTACCCGACAGCGCGGAGGCGAGAGCCTGGAAGTGAGTGACCTCACCGGGGTCGGACTTCGACGAGTATTTGCCACGGATGATCTCGAGCGACAGTTTCGCCCCTCGAGCTTGGATGAAGCCGAAGTAGACGGTGAAGACCCCGGCCGCGAAGATCAGCCACAGGACGACGAAGGGAAACGAGATCGATCCGATGGTGATCGGAAAGAAGATGACGCTGCCGAACCACGTCGCGATCGGATCGAACCATGAGTTGATGGCATCGTCGACCGGAGAGGCCGTCGCTGCTGAAATGAAGAAATTGTTCATAGTGTGACAATCTACTGAGACCTGCGTCACATTCAAGCGTTCCACCTAATGGGACGCGTTCAGTTATCGAACTGTTACGAAACAGGCGGCTCTGCGGCCATTTGAGATTCGTGTCTCATCAGCTGGCTAGACTGGGACCATGACTCAGAACCCTCAGCAACCAGGCCAGCGGCCGCCGCGGTCTCCCAACTCATCCGCCGATCGCGGGCCGATTCCCAGCGGAGATCCGAGCACGCACATCCAAGCCGGGCACAGTCAGCCTGCGGCATACCCCGGTGCGGAGGCAGTGACGAATCCCAACGGGCACTATGGATCCCAGGGAGCACAATCCGCGTCGATCGGTGGTTCGGAGGCGACGGCACAGTATGGTCCGCCCGCCGGAGCTCAGGCGAACACCGGTGCCCCGCCGCACCACGGTGAAGGCTCACCCCTGCCGCCGACACGGCGGAGTCGTCGTCACCTCGAACAGGGTCCCGGTTCAGGCCCGGGGTCCGGTTCCGGCGCTGGACCCACCGCACCGCAGACACCGGACCGCGGACCCCGACGCTCATCTGTGCAGGCGCCGAACGCCGGCCGGCCTCCCGCGGGGCCGGGGCAGCCCGACTCGGCCCCCACGCGCATCGTCTCCCCCGACGGTGAACGCGTGCGCGAGAAGCCGGCCGGCGGGGTCTCGGGCTATTTCGCTATCGTCGGTGCCATCGCCCTGCTCCTCGCCGCTGTGCTCATGGGCATCATCGGCTTCGTCATGAGCTTCGCCCAGGTCGCCGTCGGCGTCGTCCTCTTCGTCATCGCCGTGCTGTGCTTCATCGCCTCGATGTTCCTGTTCAGGGGATGCACCTCGGTCGCGCCCGGACATGCCGTCGTCCTCCAGCTCTACGGCAAGTACGTCGGCACGGTCAGACGTTCGGGACTGCGATTCGTCAATCCCTTCTACACGAAGGACCAGATCTCGACGCGCATCCGCAATCATGAGACCTCGACCCTGAAAGTCAACGATCTCGACGGCAATCCCATCGAGATCGGCGCCGTCGTCGTCTGGCAGGTCAGGGACACCGCGCAGGCGATGTTCGAGGTCGATGACTTCGAGGAGTTCGTCGCCATCCAGGCGGAGACCGCCGTTCGGCACATCGCAAACTCCTATGCCTACGATTCCTCGGATCCTCGCCGTATGTCTCTGCGCGACAACGCCGACGAGATCACCTCGCGACTCTCCGATGAGGTCGCCGCCAGAGTGATGGCCGCGGGCGTGACCGTCATCGAATCGCGCATCACCCAATTGGCCTATGCTCCGGAGATCGCCCGTGCCATGCTCCAGCGCCAACAGGCCACAGCCGTCGTTGCGGCTCGTCAGCTCATCGTCGAAGGCGCCGTCGGCATGGTGGAGACGGCGATCGAAGAGATCGAAGGACGTCAGATCGTCAGACTCGGGCAGTCCGAACGCAGCGATCTCGTGTCGAACCTGATGATCGTTCTCTGCGGTGATCAGGCGGCGCAGCCGACGATCAGCACCACCCGCAATCAGCAGTCGGCAGACTGACCGGCCCGAGCCGCGCCTGCCGAAGACGACAGCGCCCCGTCGACGGATGACGTCGACGGGGCGTCTGCTGTCTCAACGACGCAGTGGTGTCAGTCCTGACCGATGATGACGAACGAACTCGGCAGCTGTTCCTGCTTGGGGGCAGGAGACTTCTTCACCGGTTCGCTCTTCTTCGCCGGAGCGCTCTTGACCGGTGCGGCGGCAGCGACCTTCGTCTCGCTGTCCGCGCCGATCATCAACGGCAGGTCCTTCGGCTCTTCGGAGGCCGGTTCGGATTCGGCTGCAGGCTTCCGTTCGGCAGCCGGCGTCGGTTCGCCGGTGCTCTGTTCCCCGCTGCTCGACTTCTCTGCGCTCGACTTCTCGTCGGTCGCCGTCTCCTGTGCTTCGTCGCTGCGGTTCGAGCGGGAACGGCGGCGACCGCTGCGTGAACGCGAGCGGGACTTGCCGGTCTCGTCGCCGTTCGTCGAGTCAGCAGTCTGAGCGTTCGACGTCGACTCGGTCGCTTCGGTGTCGTCCTTCTTCAGGGTGGCCTTCGCGATCGCGGCGACGGCCGACCGGGACGCATCCGATGACACGGTCTCCTCGGTCGACTCGGACTCGCCGTGTTTGGTCTTCGAACCCGAGTCGCTCCGACGCTTCCGATCACGACGGTTGTCGTGGTTGGACCGGTTGCCGCGATGAGCCTTCGAGCCGTCTTCTTCCGATCCGGGCAGCAGCAGTCCCCGACCGGTGAGGTCCTCACCGGCGCTGACCAGGGATTCGGCGAGTCCGGTGCCGATGCGCTTGCGCGTCATCTGCACGAGACCCAGCGATGTCACCTCGGCGACCTGATGCTTCGTCCGGTCGCGACCGAGACACTCGACGAGCCGGCGGACCACGAGATCCCGGTTGGATTCGAGCACCATGTCGATGAAGTCGACGACGATGATGCCGCCGATGTCACGCAGACGGACCTGTCGAATGACCTCCTCGGCGGCTTCGAGGTTGTTGCGGGTCACCGTCTCCTCGAGGTTGCCTCCGGATCCGGTGAACTTGCCGGTGTTGACGTCGACGACCGTCATCGCTTCTGTGCGGTCGATGACGAGCGACCCTCCCGAGGGCAGATTCACCGTCCGCTGGAGAGCCTTCTGGATCTGCTCTTCGATCCGGTAGTGGTCGAAGATGTCCTTGTCCTCGTTGTAGCTGTGGACGCGTTCGAGCAGGTCCGGGGCCACCGATTCGACGTATTCGTGGATCGTGTTCCATGCACTGTCGCCGTCGATGACGAGCGAGCTGAAGTCCTCGTTGAAGACATCACGGATGATGCGCACGATCATGTCGGGCTCACTGTAGAGCAGCTGCGGCGCCAGCACCTTCGTCGACTTCGACTTCTTCTCGATCGTCTCCCATCGCTTGGCGAGACGATCGACGTCACGTGAGAGATCGGTGTCCGTGGCGCCTTCGGCGGCGGTGCGCACGATGACGCCGTTCGCATCGCCGACGAGCTGTTTGAGCAGCTTCTTCAGGCGTGCCCGCTCATTGTCGGGCAGCTTCCGTGAGATTCCCGTCATCGAGTTGCCGGGCACGTAGACGAGGAAACGCCCGGGCAGTGAGATCTGACCGGTCAGTCGGGCGCCCTTGTGCCCGACCGGATCCTTCGTCACCTGCACGAGCACGGCATCACCGGGACTCAGCGCGGTTTCGATGCGGCGGGCCTTGCCGTCCATGCCGAGTGCGTCCCAGTTGACTTCGCCGGCATAGAGCACGGCGTTGCGGCCCTTGCCGATGTCGATGAAAGCCGCTTCCATGCTCGGCAGCACGTTCTGCACCTTGCCCAGGTAGACGTTGCCGATCAGCGATGACTGTTGCCGGTTCTCCTTGAGGTAGTGCTCGACCGCGATCCCGTCTTCGACGACGACGAGCTGTGTCTGGTCGCCGTTCTCCCGCACCAGCATGGTGCGGTCGACGGACTCACGCCGGGCGAGGAACTCGGCCTCGGTGATGATGGGACGACGACGTCCGGCTTCGCGTCCTTCCTTGCGCCGCTGGCGCTTGGCCTCGAGCCGGGTCGATCCCTTGAGCGAGGTGACCTCGTCGCGGTCGGTGCTGCGTGTGCGGGAGCGACGACGGCGGCGCCGGCGTGAACCGGAGTCGGAGTCATCGTCGTCGTCGTCCGAATGGGAATCGTCGGAGGCTTTGTGGTCGGAGTCCTTGTGATCCGACTTCGACGGCGAGTCATCGCCGTCCGCATCGGAGCTCTGCTTCGAACCGCGTCTGTTCGACCGTGCTCCTCGCTTCGACGACTTCGAACTCTGCCCGTCGGCGGCATCCGAGGTCTCGTCCGCGGAGTCCTTCGCGTCGTCGGCGGAGTCCGCGGAATCGTCGTGTGAGTCATCGCGATTGCGCGAGCGACGTCCGCGCCCGCCTCGGCGCCTGCGCGGTCCGGCTGCGGACTCGTCCTCGTCGTTGTCGTTCTGCCTGTTCTCCTGCGAGGACGACGCGTCGTCATCGGAGTCGCGGGAATCGTCCCAGTCGTCGGAGTCGTCCTCGATCGTGACGACCTCAGCGTGTTCGGCCTTCGGCACCTGAAAGATCAGACCGCCGTCGTAGGGTGCCGCAGGGGGGGTGCGGGGTTCGGGTGCGGCAGCCGGCGGCGCAGGTGCCGCGAAGGGATTGCGCGGGTCGAAGCTCGGCGCCGCCTGAGCAGTCTCCGGTGCGCGGTCGGAGTTCCCGTTGTCAAAGCCTGCGCTGTCATCGGAATCGTGATCGGAATCGTCGTCGCTGTCGTCGTCCGAGTCACCTCGGACGAATTCCTCGAAGACGAGCCCCCGATTGGCCACCGCGTCACGTGCTGACTTCGGGCTGCCTCGGCGGGGGGCGGGCTCGTCCTCATCGGCGTCGTCGGCATCGCCGATGCGTAGCGATTCGGCCGCCTCGGCGATGTCATCGAGGCGTGCGCGCACGGTGTCGTCGACATCCTCGTGCTCGGCGTTCTTGGCACTGACCGTCTGCTGCAGATTCGCGAGGTCCGCGAGAATGCTTTCGGTCGGATCTGTCGACTCTGTACCGTCGGTATCGTTCATCGTATCTCCCAGTCCGAAGACGCCGTCCACACCGTACGGATCTTCGGATCCTTGCATGGTCCGCAATGGACCGAAACCTGTGGATGGCACATCAGGCTCGCGCTCAGCGCGTAGGCCTTCCGTGCTGCCTCATCTTGTTGTCGACCTGCGAGGTCGTACCCTCGACTCGGTGGAGGCACTTCTCCTGTTCGGTGTGAGAACAGGTATCCGTCTCCCCATTATGTCACAGAAGTGCCTTGTCTCTGGGGTTTCATGTGGTGCGGGGTTTGCCGCGCGGGACGCGGCCAGGCATTCTTGAGGAGTGAACACCGCACTGACTCGCTCCGATGACCTCGAAACCGCCGATACCGCCTCGTCGTGGGTGCTCAGATCCGCTCCGTTCGGGATCTTCCTCATCATCGCCTCCGTCATCGGCTTCCTCGCCTCGTTCTCTCTGTCGGCGGAGAAGTACGAGAAGCTGGCGAATCCGAACGTCGTGCTCTCCTGCGATCTCAACCCGTTCTTCTCCTGCGGTTCGGTCATGGAGCACGCCGAAGCAGAGCTCCTGGGCTTTCCCAATCAGCTCATGGGCATCGCGGCCTTCGTCTTCCCGTTGCTGCTCGGTGTGCTCATCCTGTCCGGAACCCGCCTGCCCCGTTGGGTGATGGTCGGCCTGAACATCGGTTTGGCCTGCGGCGTCGCGTTGGTGATGTTCCTGTTCTACATCTCGATCTACAAGATCGGCGTCGGCTGCCCGTGGTGCATCATCGTGTGGACCGTGACGATTCCGATGTTCATGGCCGTCACCGCCCGCAATCTGCTCACCGGAGCCTTCGGCCGTCGAGCCGCCGACAATGCCGTGCTGAGAGTTCTGGCCAAGGAGAACATCGCCCTGTCCGTGCTGTGGATGCTCATCATCTTCGCGTGCATCGTCGTGCAGTTCTGGGCGTTCTTCTCCAATCTGCTCTGATACCGCGAACGTGATCGTGATCCGAGCCGGCAGTCGCCGTCCTGTTCTCGAGCTGCGGAATCAGCGAAGGCGCCCCACCAAGTGGTGGGGCGCCCTCACCGCATCCGACCGGTGCGGGCCGGACTGCGGCCGTGTGCGATGTGCTGCGAACCGTCAGACTTCGGCCGGGTACCAGATCCCGATCTCGCGTTCGGCCGATTCGGTGGAATCTGATCCATGGACGAGATTCTTCTGCACCTTCTCACCCCAGTCGCGGCCGAGGTCGCCGCGGATCGTGCCGGGAGCCGCAGCCGTCGGGTCGGTGGCGCCCGCCAGCGACCGGAAGCCGGGAATGACGCCCTGCCCGGAAGCGATGATCGAGACGATCGGGCCCTCGGACATGAAGTCGACGAGCGGCTGGTAGAAGGGCTTGCCTTCGTGCTCGGCATAGTGTGCTGCCAGTTCGGCGGCAGTGGCCGAACGGAGATCCAAGGCGTCGATCGCATAGCCCTTGGCTTCGATTCGGGTCACGATCTGTCCGACGAGACCGCGAGCGACTCCGTCGGGCTTGATGAGGATGAGCGTACGTTCCATTCCGGTCCTTCCGATTGCGTGTGGACGTCGGTGCACAGTCTACCCGGGCGCCCCGGCGGTGCTCGCCTCGGCGCCCTGACAGGTCAGCCCCGCGCTGCGACCTCACGATCGATGCGCGCCGACCAGTAGACGGCCACCGCCCACAGTGCGATGAACAGCGCTGCGACGAAGAACATCGAGGTGAGCACGAAGCCGGAGGCCAACAGCAGTCCCTGGACGACCCAGCCGATGATCACGCCGGGGCGTCTCTCACCGATCCGCCGGGGGAGCAGGATGACGGCGATGATCGCCAGCACGGCGACGATCGAGGCTCCGATGAGCAGCTGAGCCAGGGTCAGGGTCTGCGCAGACTTCACCGACAGGCCGAATGTCGTGAGCACGGCGAAGTAGACGACGACGAGTTCGCAGATGAGGATCGATCCGCACAGGACGGGGTACTTCGATTTCACTGCTCCTCCCCTCGTCCGAGGAGCACACGAGCCTCGGCCACGGTGTAGATGGAACCGGTGACGACGATCCCCGGGCTCTTCGCATCGACGCTGTTGGCCAGGTCGATGGCCTTCATCAGGGCGGCATTGAGATCGGCGGCGACGATGACGGAATCCTCGTCGACCCATTCCCTGACCGCCTCGGCGAGGTCGCCTGCCGGCAGCGAACGGGAGTTGAGATTCTCACTGACGACGAACACATCGGCGCTGCGGTGAAGCTCTTCGATGACACCGTCGCTGTCCTTGTCGGCCAGCATCGCCAGCACCATGACGACGTAGTCGAAGTCGAACGCCTCGGTGAGGGTCTCGGCGAGCACATGCGCGGCATCCGGGTTGTGGGCGCCGTCGACGACGACGCTGGGCCCGGTGCGCACGAGTTCGGCACGGCCCGGTGAGGTCACCCGGGCCAGCCCCTCGGCCACGGTGACCGGGTCGAGCGGCTTGTCTTCGGCGCCGAGGAAGGCTTCGGCCGCGACGATCGCAACGGCGGCGTTATGGGCCTGGTGGACTCCGTGCAGGGGCAGGAACAGGTCGGAGTAGACGTCCCTGCGGCCCTGCACGGTGATGAGCTGACCGTCGACGGCTCGCTGCCGCTCGAGGAGGCGGAAGTCCCGGTCCTCGGTGACCAACGGAACCCCGCGACGGGCGGCCTCCTCATCGAGGACGGCCTGGGCGGATTCGTCCTGGTCGGCAGACACGGCGATGGGGTCCGGGGCCGGGCCGTCTGCGACGCTGCGATCGAGGATGCCGGCCTTGGTTGCGGCGATCTCCTCGATGGTGTCGCCGAGGAACGCCTGATGATCGAGTCCGATCTTCGTGAAGACGCATACCTGAGCATCGGCGACGTTCGTCGAATCCCAGGCTCCGCCCATGCCGACCTCGGTGACGACGACATCCACGGGGGCATCGGCGAAGACGGCGAAGGCCAGCACGGTCAGTGCCTCGAAGTAGGTCAGCCTCGCACGGCCTTCGGCCTCGAGCTGAGCATCGACGATCTCGAGATACGGGGCGATCTCGTCGTAGATGCGCACGAAGGTGTGAACGGACACGGGGGCACCGTCCACGGAGATCCGTTCCGTCACCGAATGCAGGTGAGGGCTGGTGAACCGGCCGACGCGGAGCTCGTGTGCGGTGACCAGCGAATCGATCATCCGCGCCGTCGAGGTCTTCCCGTTGGTTCCCGTGATCGTGATCGTCGGGGCCGCGGTGTGGATATCGCCGAGGATCTCACACGCCCGCCGGGTCGCGTCGAGGCGAAGTTCGACCTGGGTCTCCCCCGCCCGGGCCAACAGCAGAGCGTAGACCCGGGCGAGTTCCGCGCGAGTGGCCTCATCGACGACCGGTTCGGGCAGAGGTTCCGGATCCGTTTCGTCCCCGTACTGCGGACCTTCGACAGCGGCCAGCAGCTCCTCGGCTGCAGCCAGCGGATCCTCGGCTGAGGTGTCGTCGTCGCTCATGCGCGCTTCACCGCCAGACGGGTGCCGCCGGGAAGCTCTTCGGGACTGAATACCTCGGCGTCGGACTCGACCGGACCGAAGGTCAGCGAAGTCGTCAGTGTCTCACCGGCGATGAGGTCCGCGTGGGGTTCGAGGGCGGCGACCGCCTCGGAGCCCGCTTCGACGGTGACGGCGATCCGGTCGGAGATGTCGAGGTCGAGCTGCTTGCGGATGCCCTGGATGGCACGCACGGCGTCCCGGGCCATGCCTTCGGCCTCGAGCTCCGGGGTGACCCGGGTGTCGAGGGCGAGGAAGCCGGAGTCGAGAGCTGCGAGTTCCATGCCTTCGGTGCCGGATTCGGCGACGGATTCGAGGGTGTACTCGCCGTCGACGAGTTCGATTCCGCCGCTGACCACGGTGCCGTCGGCAACGGACCAGTCGCCGGTCTTCGAGGCCTTGATGACCTGCTGGACCTGCTTGCCCAGACGGGGTCCCGCGGCACGGGCGTTGACGACGAGATTCTGCGACAGGGAGAATCCGGCGGCTTCCGCCTCGGCGACGTCGAGGACCTCGACGGTGCGCACATTGAGCTCATCGGCGATGATCTCGGTGAAGTCGGAGTTCAGGTCCGAGTCGGTGGCGACGGTCAGCTGCGACAGCGGCAGGCGCACGCGCAGCTGATTGGCCTTGCGCACCGAGGAAGCCGTTGAGCAGATATCGCGGGTGAGATCCATGGCCGCGACGAGGTCGGCGTCGGCGGGGAAGACATCGGCGTCGGGATAGTCGGCCAAGTGCACCGACCGCTGACCGGTCAGTCCGCGGTAGATCTCTTCGACCGTGAACGGCAGCAGGGGTGCAGCGACCCGGCAGAATGCCTCCAGGCAGGTGTAGAACACGTCGAAGGACTCATGCGTGTCGGCACCGCCGTCCCAGAACCGGCGGCGCGAACGGCGCACATACCAGTTCGTGAGCATGTCGAGGTAGCTGCGGACGAGTTCGCATGCCGCCCAGATGTCCAGGCCGTCCATCGCCTCGGCGAATTCGGTGATGAGGTCGTGCGTCTTGGCCAGCAGATACCGGTCGAGGACCTGGCTGGAGTCATAGCGCGTCTGCGCCTGGTAGCCGGTCTTCTCCCCCGCTGGGCCGTCGGCGGCGTTGGAGTAGGTGGCGAAGAACTGCCACGTGTTCCACAGCGGCAGCACGACCTGGCGGACACCGTCGCGGATGCCCTGCTCGGTGACGACGAGATTGCCGCCGCGCAGGATCGACGAGGCCATGAGGAACCAGCGCATGGCATCCGAGCCGTCGCGATTGAAGACTTCGTTGACATCGGGGTAGTTGCGCAGAGACTTCGACATCTTCTGCCCGTCGGAGCCCAAGACGATGCCGTGGGAGATGCAGTTCGTGAATGCGGGACGGTCGAAGATCGCTGTGGCCAGCACGTGCAGCAGGTAGAACCAGCCGCGCGTCTGCCCCACGTATTCGACGATGAAGTCGGCCGGGAAATGGTTGTCGAACCATTCGGAGTTCTCGAACGGGTAGTGCACCTGGGCGTAGCTCATCGATCCGGAGTCGAACCACACGTCGAAGATCTCCGGGATGCGCTGCATCACAGACTTGCCCGTGGGGTCGTCCGGGTTCGGGCGGGTGAGGTCGTCGACCCACGGGCGGTGAAGGTCGACCTCGCCGGAATCGTTGCGCGGCAGTCGGCCGAAGTCCGCTTCGATCTCGGCCAGAGATCCGTAGACGTCGGTGCGTGGGTAGGCCGGGTCGGAGGAGATCCACACGGGGATCGGCGAACCCCAGAAGCGGTTGCGCGAGATCGACCAGTCGCGGGCGTTTTCGAGCCATTTGCCGAACTGTCCGTGCTTGACGTTGTCGGGCACCCAGTTGATCTGTTCGTTGAGTTCGACCATGCGGTCCTTGAACTCGGTGACGCGGACGAACCAGGACGACACGGCACGGTAGATCAGTGGGTTCCGGCAGCGCCAGCAGTGCGGGTAGGAGTGCTCATAGGACTCGTGGCGGACCAACAGCGCATTCCGCGATTCCATCGGCCCGGTGTGGTTGCGCAGGTCCTTGATGATCGCCTTGTTCGCGTCGAATACCTGCTGCCCGGCGTAGTCAGCGACGGTCGTGTCGAAGCGACCGGCGTCGTCGACGGGGCGGGCGGCGGTGATTCCGTAGGAGTCGGTGAGCTCTTTGTCCTCTTCACCGAAGGCCGGCGACTGGTGGACGATTCCGGTGCCGTCGTCGACGGTGACGAAGTCCGCAGCAAGGATCGTATGCATCTTCTCGCCGAATTCGTCCTGCCGGCCCTCGAAGTAGGGGAAAGCAGGTTCGTAGGCGGCGCCGACGAGTTCGCTGCCGGGGAAGGTGCGCAGAACCTGGGGTTCGGCACCGAGCTCACGGGCATAGGCGCCGAGCCGCGCCTCGGCGAGGATGAGCGTCTTGCCCTGGAGCTCTTCTGCTCCGTCTTCTCCGGGCACGACCGCGACGAGCGGGATCTCCGGGTTGACGGCCACTGCCTGGTTCGACGGAACGGTCCATGGCGTCGTGGTCCAGATGAGGACCCATTCGTCGGAGTCCTTGAGCTTGTATCCGATGGTCACGGCCGGATCCTGACGCATCTTGTACACGTCATCGTCCATGCGCAGCTCGTGGTTCGACAGCGGCGTCTCGTCCTTCCAGCAGTAGGGAAGCACGCGATAGCCCTCGTAGACGAGGCCCTTGTCCCACAGCTGTTTGAACGCCCAGATGACGCTTTCCATGTATTCGACATTGAGCGTCTTGTAGTCGTTGTCGAAATCGACCCACCGACCCTGACGGGTCACGTACTCTTCCCATTCCTGGGTGTAGCGCAGCACCGAGGAGCGGCAGGCGTCGTTGAAGGCGGCCAGACCCATGCGGCCGATCTCGGACTTATCGGTGATGCCCAGCTGACGTTCGGCTTCGAGCTCGGCCGGCAGACCGTGGGTGTCCCAGCCGAACCGACGGTCGACTTTCTTGCCCCGCATCGTCTGGAAGCGCGGGACGACGTCTTTGACGTATCCGGTGAGCAGGTGACCGTAGTGCGGCAGACCGTTGGCGAAGGGAGGTCCGTCGTAGAAGACGAATTCGTTCTCGCCGTTGACACCGGCGTCGCGCTGGGCGATCGATGCCTTGAAGGTGTCGTCCTCCTGCCAATAGCGCAGCACGGCGTCTTCGATGGCAGGGAAGTTCGGGGAGCTGGAGAGTCCGAACGTCGAGGTCGAAACCTTGGGATAGAGAGGCTGGGTCATGAGCGTCCTTCGGGGTCACTGCGGTCACTGTCACGAGGACGACAGTCTGCCGCGGTACCACCTCGCTTATCCGCGCTCCGACCGGTTCGGGTCGATCCGCGGATCGCTCATTGACTCAGACGATGACGGGTCCACCCGTCCGGTTCTACTGAGAACGCAGCGATCAGGACGCTCGTTCCGTTCTTCCGGATGCTCCCCGGTGATAGCCGGATCGACACAAGACAATCGTATACCGTCGACGCCGCCCGAGACCACCCGGCGGGTTCAGCCGAAACCCATCCCCGAGGCGGCCGCGGGCAGCAGCCGTGAGCACTCACAGTCCGCGGTTGCGGGCGACCTTGTGCTGAGCGGCTTGTGCGATGGGCCGGATGACCATGAGATCGACGTTGAAGTGGTGAGGCCGGGTGAGCGTGTACACGATGGCATCGGCGACGTCGTCCGCGGTGAGCGGATTCTCGACTCCTTCATAGACCTTCGCGGCTTTCGCTTCGTCACCGCCGACCCGTTTGTAGGTGAACTCATCGGTGGCGACCATTCCCGGGGCGATCTCGATGACGCGCACGGGTTCGCCGGCGAGTTCGAGGCGCAGGGTCGCCGCAACGGAGTGGGTGCCGTGCTTCGCAGCGACATAGCCTCCACCGCCTTCATAGGCCTGATGACCTGCGGTCGAGGACATGACCACGATGTCTCCGCGGCCGGAGTCGATGAGAGCCGGAAGCAGAGCCTTGACGACGCGCAGGACACCGAGGACGTTGATATCGAACATGTCCCGCCACCCGTCGACCGACGCCTCGGCGACGGTGTCCGTTCCGAAGGCGGCCCCGGCATTGGCGACGAGGGAATGGACGACTCCCCCGGCGAGCACCTGCTCGGCCATGGACGCCACGGCGGCGTCATCGGTGAGGTCGGCGACGATGTAGTCGGCTCCGGTCTCCTCGGCGAGGGCCTTGAGCTTGTCCTCACGGCGGGCTACCGCCACGACGTCCCAGCCCTGGTCTCGCAGCTGTCTGACCGCGGCGGCACCGATTCCGGAACTGGCTCCTGTGACGACTGCTCTGAGAGTTTCCATCTGAGTTCTCCTCTGTCGGGTCTGTCGGTGGGTCATGAGTCGGGATTCCGGTCGCGGGATCTCCTGTCCGCTTCTCAGTCTACGGAGTCGGCTCTCGGCCGGCAGCGGTGTCTTCTGAGTCGGGATCGCTGTCATTCGGTCGGCTCCGGGCAGGATCGGGTGAGTCGGGTGCGACAGGGTTCGTCGGCGTGCTCGGTCGGGAGTGCGGATTGCGCGGGCCGCCCTCTCCGAAGACGGCGCGGACACCCGGGATCTTCACGGCCAGCCAGGTGATCGCGGCGCAGACGAGCGCGTAGGCGATCGGCATGATCACGGCGTGGAGGAGGACTCCCGGCACGGTGTTCGGCAGGCCCATGGCGTTGCGCACCGGGTAGAGCAGGAGCGGATGGAGGAGGAACACTCCGAAGGAATACGGGTAGAACCGGTGCAGCAGTCCGAATCCTTCGCGCATATGGAAATGCAGAAGGAGGTACGCAGCGATGGAGGCGACGACGACTCCGGGGGCGAGATATTCGTAGGGGAACATCCACGGCTTCTCCCCCGGCCCCAGGCCGGCCCAGACTGCGGTTGCGGCGGACGCGATGATGAAGCTCGCCCAGGCCACGACGGCGCCCCTGGCGGAGAGGACGATATCGCGCAGCACCCACCCGAGGATGTAGAAACCGGCCATCGGCAGGAACCGAGTGGCGATATTGGCTTCGCCGACGTCGAAGATCATCGACACCCACTGGTCGGTCATGCCGATGCCGAGGAAGATCAGCCCGGTCCCCCACTGCAGACGGCGGGAGCCGTGGACGCTCAGCAGTCGGAAGAACGGGGTGAGCAGGGTCAGTCCGGCGAGGACGTAGAGGAAATAGAGCTGGACGAAGGGTGAACCGGTGAGGATCGCGATGCCCGGGTTCCACGCCTGGTCATCAGGTTGGAGGTAGAAGCGGCGGAACAGAACATAGACGATCGTCCAGAACACGAGGGGGATGCCGATCCGCCGGACCCGCTTGGACAGGAAGGTGCGCGGCTTGCCGCCCCGGTCGGGGTCGAGGGCCAACGCGCCGGAGATCATGATGAACACCGGCACCGACCACCGGCAGGCGGAGTCGACGGCGTTGGCCAGCCACCAATCGGGACCCATTCCCGCGAAGTTCTCTTCGACGACGGTTCCCAGGGAATGGATGGCCACGACGGCGATGATCGCGATCGCACGTGCCGGATTCATCCACGCGGTCGACGTGGGCGGCGGATTCTCTGTCGGAATTCGGTCCAGGGGCGCCATGCATCCATGATGTCATTGCCCGCGGCGCAGCCGACTCACTGCGCTTTCAGGGTGTGAGCTCTCCCATGCCGTCGACCGAGCCCCTGGGGAGGCGCGAGTGCCGCGCATGTGTTCCGGTGAGGCTTCGCCCGGCTGCAGGCGCGAACCGGTTTGGCCGATCGCGAACCGGGTGAGAAAATCAGCAATTATGAACACACCTGCCTTTTCGGACTCGACGCACGAGTCAGTGAACCTGCCTGACAAGCCGGCCCTCGAGGGCCTGCGGGACAAATGGGACGCCGCGTGGAGCGAGCAGAACGTCTACGCCTTCGACGTCGACACCGATCGCGAGCAGGTCTACTCGATCGACACTCCCCCGCCGACCGCCTCGGGGTCGCTGCACGTCGGTCACGTGTTCTCATACACGCAGACCGACATCATCGCCCGCTATCAGCGGATGACCGGCAAGAACGTGTTCTATCCGCTGGGATGGGATGACAATGGCCTGCCGACCGAACGGCGGGTGCAGAACTACTACGGAGTCACCTGCGACCCCAGTCGGCATTACGACCCGGACTTCCAGCCGCCGGAGAAGGCACCGAAGAATTCGCGCGACTTCGTCAAGGTCTCGCGCCAGAACTTCATCGAGCTGTGCGAGCAGCTCTCGGCCGAGGACGAGAAGGTGTTCGAGGACCTCTTCCGCTCCACCGGTCTGTCGGTGGATTGGAAGTTCACGTACCGCACGATCGACGACGATTCGCGTGCGGTGAGCCAGCGGGCCTTCCTCACCGACCTGCAGAACGGCCATGCCTATTCGCAGGATGCCCCGACGATGTGGGACGTGACCTTCGGCACCGCTGTCGCTCAGGCCGAACTCGAAGATCGAGAACGCGAGGGCGCCTATCACAAGGTGAAGTTCTTCCCCGAAGGCGCCGACGGCCTGGCCGACACCACGGCGGAGCCGATCATCATCCTCACCTCCCGCCCGGAGCTGATTCCCGCTGTCGTGGCGCTCGTCGCCCACCCCGACGACGAACGCTATGCCTCGCTGTTCGGCACCAATGTCGTCTCACCGCTCTTCGGCGTCAGCGTCGAGATCCGTGCCCATGAACTCGCGAAGTCCGATAAGGGCACGGGCATCGCCATGGTCTGCACCTTCGGCGATCTCACCGACGTGACCTGGTGGCGAGAGCTGGATCTGCCGACCCGCGCGGTCATCAACCGCGGCGGCCGCCTCAACCTCGAGGTGCCCGAGTGGATCGCGAGCTCGCCGAAGTCCGATGCTGTGGCCAACTATGAGGCTCTGGCCGGAAAGACCACCTTCTCCGCCCGCAAGGACATTGCGCAGATGCTCATCGACTCCGGTGACCTCATCGGTGAGATCGAGCCGATCACGCATCCGGTCCCGTTCTACGAGAAGGGCGATAAGCCGCTCGAGGTCGTCACCAGTCGTCAGTGGTACATCCGCAACGGCGGTCGTTCGGCCGAACTGCGGGGTGCGCTCATTGCTCGTGGGCGCGAGATCGAATGGCACCCGGCGTACATGCGCTCCCGCTACGAGAACTGGGTGGAGAATCTCAACGGTGACTGGCTGGTCTCCCGGCAGCGATTCTTCGGTGTCCCGATCCCGCTGTGGTATCGCCTCGATGCCGAAGGACAGCCCGATTACGAGAATCCGATCGTTCCTCAATCGCTGCCCTGTGACCCCATTGCCGAGGCTCCTGCCGGCTTCACGGAAGACCAGCGCGATGTGCCCGGCGGGTTCACCGCCGATCCGGACGTGCTCGACACCTGGGCGACGTCGTCGCTGACCCCGCAGCTGCTCGGCGGCTGGTCGCGGGACGAGGAGTTCTTCGACAAGGTCTTCCCGTTCGACCTGCGCCCGCAGGGCCACGACATCATCCGCACCTGGCTGTTCTCGACCGTCGTCCGGGCGAACTCGCTCAACGATTCGGCGCCGTGGAGACACGCCGGACTCTCGGGCTGGATCCTCGACCCGGATCGGAAGAAGATGTCGAAGTCGAAGGGCAATGTGGTCGTGCCCTCGGACATCCTCGGCGAGGCGAAGCCCGGATTCGGTCCGGATGCCGTGCGCTACTGGGCCGCCAGTGCGAAGCTCGGTGCCGATACCGCCTATGACGTCACACAGATGCAGATCGGACGCCGTCTGGCCATGAAGCTGCTCAATGCGTCGAAGTTCGCTCTCGCGCAGGGCGTGCACGCCGGTCTCATCGGTCAGCTCGGGGCCGTCACCCACGACCTCGATCGGGCCCTGCTGGCGAAGCTGGCCGACGTCGTCGCACAGGCGGGAACGCATATGGCCGCCTACGACTACTCTCACGCTCTGCGGGTGACCGAGAGCTTCTTCTGGGAGTTCACCGACGACTATGTCGAGCTCGTCAAGGATCGCTCCTACGGTTCTGTCGGGTCCGACGATCAGCTGTCGGCCCACGTCACCCTGGCTACGGCCCTGGACGTGCTGCTGCGTCTCTTCGCACCGTTCACACCGTTCGTCACCGAAGAGGTCTGGTCCTGGTGGCGCACCGGTTCGGTCCACCGTGCACAGTGGCCTGCCGATGAGGCACTGAGCCACCCGGGTTCGACCGTCGATCCCGAGCTTCTGGCTGCGGTGGCTGCGGCACTGACCGAGATCCGCCGCACGAAGACCGAGGCCAAGGTCTCGCAGAAGACCGAGGTCGCCTCGGTGACCATCCAGGCACCGGCCTCCGTCATCTCCGCGATCACGGCGGCAGCAGGTGACCTCAGAGCAGCGGGCCGCATCAGGTCGCTGACGACCGAGGAAGCCGGTGAGGACATCACCATCGCCGCGATCGAGTTCGTCGAACAGAGCTGAGCCGAGGACGCGCCGGACCTCCGATTCGGCCCGCGTCCCGATCAGCTCCACCGGAGCCCCACGGCACCCGTTCCTCCGCAGAGACGGAGCAGCGAGTGCCGTGGGGCTCGTCGCATGTTCCGGAACGGATACACGAGCGGAAGGGGTTCTGCGGCCTCTGCCCCGTAATATGGTTCTCGACCACCGAAGCACCACGAAGTCCTCGTTGAACGAAAGGCTCCCAGAACCGTGAGAAGCGAACTGTTTTCCCAGCGCAACGCCGAGATCCAGAACCAGGAGCGATGGACGCTCCAGTCGAACAAGATGCTGCGTTCGGTGGTCACGCCGAACGCTCCGATGATCGCCACCAAGGGCGCCATGGTCGCCTACCAGGGAGATGTCCACTTCACCCACCAGGGATCGAAGTCGGTCGGCCAGTTCATGAAGAAGGCGGCCACCGGCGAAGGCGGCAATGTCATGCGCGTCGAGGGACACGGTGAAGTGTTCTTCGCGCGGGAAGCGTCGAACATCTTCATGATGGCACTCGAAGGTCCACAGGACGCGCTGACCGTCAACACCGCGAATCTGCTCGCCTTCGATGACGCTCTCAACTGGGAGATCAAGCGCATCAAGGGCGGAGTCGGTGCCATGGTCAGCGGGTCGGGACTGTTCAACCTCGAACTTGCCGGACAGGGCACCGCCGCCATCTGCTGCAAGGGTGAGCCCATGGTCCTCGACTGCTCGCAGCAGCCGACATTCGTCGACCCGCAGGCCGCCGTGTGCTGGTCCTCGGCCCTGGCTCCGCAGATCAAGACCGACGTCAGCGTCGGCACCTTCTTCGGTCGCGGTTCCGGTGAGTCCGTGCAGCTGGCCTTCCACGGCCCCGGCTTCGTCGTCGTCCAGCCTGCGGAGAACGCCGTCTACTCGGCCACGACCAGCTGACACGCCGGCGGCCGTCCACTGCCTCACCACGCACCCCCGACCTGCTGCTTCGGCAGCGAGTCGGGGGTGTCGTCATCTGCACTCACGCTTCCTCATCGCGCATCCCTCCCCCGAGTTCGCGAAGTCGTCTGCTGCATCCCTCGTCCGTCGTGCCATGCCGCCACGCTGCATCGATGTGCTTTGCGGAGAACGCTGAGGGATACGACGGTACCGGGAGGTTCTGCCGCTGGCAGGGTGGGTGACGCTGTGGGTGATGCTGTGGCAGATGTGTTCCCGCCCGGACATCACGACAGAAGATCAGGCGGTGGGGACCGTGTGTTCGCGGCCGCCGCGTTCGACCCGGTATTTCCGGAAGGTCGGGAAGATCGCCGCACAGACCAGCACAAGGACGATGACGGCAATGCCGCCGCCCACCGAGGCGACCGTGGTGTCGGTGACGGCTGCGACGGAGCCGTGGAGGACGTCCGCGATCCGCGGTCCGCCGGCCACCACGACGATGAACACGCCCTGCATCCGACCGCGCATCGCATCGGTGGCACCCTCCTGGAGCATCGTCTGCCGAAAAGCACCGGACACGATATCGGCTCCTCCGCCGACCGCCATCGCAGCCAATGCGACGACGAGCGCGGTCAGCCAGAACCCTGCCGCCAGCTCAAGCGACAGCCCGAACACTGTCATGGCCGCACCCCAGACGACGATGGCGACGATGACGGCGAGCCCCTGACGCTGCACGCGTGAGACCCATCCGGAGAAGATCCCGGCCAAGGCGCTGCCGCCGGCCAGGGCGGCGAAGAGCAGCGAGAATACGATGCCGCCTTCGGGTGGGCCGTCGAAGGTCTCGACGGCGATTTGCGGGAACAGTGCCCGCGGCATTCCGAAGACCATCGCAATGATGTCGACCAGCAGAGAGACCATGACGACGGTGTTCGTCCGCAGATACCGGAACCCATCGACGATCCCTTTGAATCCCGACCGGGTATCGGGCTGTTTCTGCGGCAGCAGCGACGGCAGTCGGACCACTGCATAGAGCGTGGCGAAGAGGAACACGGCATCGATGACGTAGAGCAGCTGGTACCCGAACAGCGGAATCAGCGCTCCGCCGACGACAGGGCCGACGACGGCGCCCACCGTCATCACGGTCATATTCAGAGAATTCGCCGCAGGCAGCAGATCGAGCGGGATGATCGAGGGCAGCAGGGCGCCCCTCGCCGGCTGGTTGAGTGCGAAGAATGCCTGCTGCATGGAGAACACCGACAGCAGCAGCCAGACATTGTCGACGCTGAGCACTGCGATGAGTGCGAGTATCGCGGACGTGACGATCAGCCCGACGGTCGAGATGACGAGCAGCCTGCGACGATCGATGACATCGGCCAAGGATCCGCCCCACAGCCCGAAGACGATGAGCGGAACCAGACCGAACGCACCGGCGAGACCGACGTAGCCGGACGACCCTGTGAGGTGGAAGATCTGTGCGGGAATCGCCACGACGGTCATCTGCGCACCGATGACGGTGACGATGTTGGCCGTCCACAGCCGCCGGAAGGAGGCGTACCGCAGCGGACGTGTGTCAGCCAGGAGTCTCATGCGTGAGAGACTCAGGCAGATTTCTTATTCGTCCTGTTCCGTGACTTCGGCACAAGGGTCGGGGCGACGTTCGATTCGACGACCTCCTTGGTCACGACCACCTCGGCGATGTCCTCGCGTGAGGGCACGTCGAACATGACCGGCTGCAGGACCTCTTCCATGATGGACCGCAGTCCGCGCGCACCGGTACCACGCAGAAGAGCGAGGTCGGCGATGGCCTCGAGCGCCTCGGTCTCGAAGGTCAGGGAGACACTGTCGAACTCGAACATCCGCTGATACTGCTTGACCAGTGCGTTCTTCGGCTCAGTGAGGATCGACATCAGCGCGGCACGGTCGAGATTCGACACGGTGGCCAGCACCGGGAGGCGACCGATGAATTCGGGGATGAGTCCGAACTTGAGCAGATCTTCCGGGAGGATGTCCGCGTAGAGGTCCTCTTCGTCGTTCTTCGACTGCAGAAGGGCGCCGAAGCCGATTCCGTGCTTGCCCTTGCGGCCAGCCACGATCTCTTCCATTCCGGCGAACGCGCCCGCAACGATGAAGAGCACGTTCGTCGTGTCGATCTGCAGGAAGTCCTGGTGCGGGTGTTTGCGTCCGCCCTGCGGCGGAACCGAGGCCTGTGTGCCTTCGAGGATCTTCAGCAGTGCCTGCTGCACGCCCTCACCGGATACGTCACGGGTGATCGACGGGTTCTCCGACTTGCGGGCGATCTTATCGATCTCGTCGATGTAGATGATGCCGTGCTCGGCACGCTGGATGTCGAAGTCCGCGGCCTGGATGAGCTTGAGCAGGATGTTCTCGACGTCCTCACCCACATAGCCGGCTTCGGTCAGCGCGGTGGCATCGGCGACCGCGAAGGGGACGTTGAGACGTTTGGCCAGCGACTGTGCGAGGTAGGTCTTTCCCGAACCGGTGGGTCCGACGAGCAGAATGTTCGACTTCGCGATCTCGACGTCGGAATCGCTGGTGCCCAAGGTCTTCTCGTCGCCCGACTGCAAGGACCGGATGCGCTTGTAGTGATTGTAGACGGCTACGGACAGCGCCTTCTTCGCCGGTTCCTGACCGACGACGTATTCTTGGAGGAAGTCGAAGATTTCGCGGGGTTTGGGCAGTTCGAGCTCGGCCTGCTCCGGACTGGATTCGCTGAGTTCCTCTTCGATGATCTCATTGCACAATCCGATGCATTCATCGCAGATGTAAACACCCGGTCCGGCGATGAGTTTCCGAACCTGCTTCTGAGACTTCCCACAGAAGTTGCATTTGAGCAGGTCTGCTCCGTCCGCACTGCGAGCCACTGTCACAACCTTTCGCCGGGACGCTTGGTCCCAACTCTACCGCTCGTATTTCCTGTACCTCAATAGCTTCCCATACGTGGCGGACACGAGCCCCCAGCCACGTCTCGGTGTGTCGGCGGGCAGAACCGAGAACGGGTTCGTACGATCGCAATCGTACGAACCCGTTATCAGCGCTTGCCAGTGCTCAGCACGATGATCAGTTCGCGTCCTTGCGCGACGAGAGCACCTGATCGACGAGACCGTAGTCCTTGGCCTGAGCGGCCGTGAGGAAGAGATCGCGTTCGATGTCGTTCGAGATCTGCGAGGCTTCCTTGTTCGAGTGCTTGGCCAGAGTTGCCTCGAGCCATTCGCGCATCCGGAGCACCTCAGCGGCCTGGATCTCGAGGTCGGAGGCCTGTCCCTGCCCCTGGCCCTGCATCGCGGGCTGGTGGATGAGCACACGTGCATTCGGCAGAGCGAGACGCTTGCCGGGTGTGCCCGCGGCCAGCAGAACGGCGGCAGCGGAGGCGGCCTGACCGAGGCAGACAGTCTGGATCTCCGGCTTGACGTACTGCATGGTGTCGTAGATGGCCGTCATCGCGGTGAACGAACCACCGGGCGAGTTGATGTAGAGAGTGATGTCACGGTCAGGATCCTGCGATTCGAGCACCAGCAGCTGAGCCATGACATCGTCGGCTGACGTGTCGTCGACCTGGGCACCCAAGAACACCACACGATCGTCGAAGAGCTTGGTGTAGGGATCCTGGCGTTTGAAGCCATAGGGTGTGCGCTCTTCGAACTGCGGCATGACGTAGCGCGACTGCGGCATGTTCGACGCCGTCGACCCCGGCATAAAGTTCATTGCATTCATACTTCCCTCACTCCTGCTCAGTTGTTCTCGACGTCGGACGCGCTGGTGACCATCTTGTCGATGAATCCGTATTCGAGCGCTTCCTCAGCGGTGAACCAGTGGTCGCGGTCGTTGTCCTTGAGGATCTGCTCGAGCGACTTGCCGGTCTGCTGAGCGGTCAGTTCCGCCATCTGCTTCTTCATGTGCAGGATCAGTTCGGCCTGGATCTTGATGTCAGTGGCCGTTCCGCCGATGCCGCCCAGCGGCTGGTGCATGAGGATTCGGGCGTGCGGGGTGGCATAGCGCTTTCCCGGCGCACCCGAGGACAGCAGGAACTGTCCCATCGAGGCGGCCATGCCCATGGCCACGGTGGAGACATCGGGCTTGATGTACTGCATCGTGTCGTAGATGGCCATACCGGCGGTGACGGATCCGCCGGGCGAGTTGATGTAGAGCGAGATGTCCGCGTCAGGATCTTCGGCTGCGAGCAGCATCATCTGCGCACAGATGGCGTTGGCGTTGTCGTCACGCACCTCCGAACCGAGCCAGATGATGCGCTCCTTGAGAAGACGATTGAAGATGTGGTCGTCCAGACCCATTCCCCCACCGGCGTCGAGGCCGACGGGAGCTGTCGTGTCGTATGCGCTCACGTTTCACTCCTGTGTTCTGTGGATGGCTTGATATGGACTCTAACCGCTCTCCCCCGGGTTTTAGTCCGCGGCGAGGCCTGTGTTCGCCCTCAGCGTGATCGGGACCTGAAGATGCAGAGACGGTGGGCACGGATCGCAATCCGCACCCACCGTCTCATCAGGATTCCACCGCCGAGGCGGCTGACCCTCAGTTCTCTTCGGCGGCCTCTGCAGGGGCTTCGGCGTCAGCGTCCGCGCTCTGCGCGTCAGCGCTGGCGGCCTCGGCGTCTGCATCCTCGGCGTCGTCGCCGGCGGAGGTGAAGGCCTCCATGTCGACGACGTTTCCGGCCGTGTCCTTGACCGTGGCACCGGCGAGGACGGCGGCCAGAGCCTTACGGCGCGAGACCTCGCCGACGAGGGCGTTGACCTGGCCGGAGCTGTCGAGCATCTGGGCGAACTCGTTCGGGTTCATTCCGTACTGCTGCGACGCGGAGATCAGGTACTCGATGAGTTCGGGCTGGCTGACCTCGACGTTCTCGGCTTCGGAGACGGCGTCGAGGATGAACTGGGTGCGCAGGTTGCGCTCGGTCTCCTCGGTGACCTCCTTGCGGTGCTCGTCATCGTCCGAACGGTTCTCGGATTCGAGGTGACGCTCGACCTCGTCGGTGACGATCTTGGCCGGGACCGGGACCTCGAGGGTCTCGATGAGGTGTTCGAGGACCTTGTCGCGTGCCTGCACGCCCTGCTCGGTCTCCTTGGACTTGCCGGCCTGGACGCGCAGATCCTCACGCAGTTCGGCGATCGTGTCGAACTCGCTGGCCAGCTGAGCGAAGTCGTCGTCGGCCTCGGGCAGTTCCCGTTCCTTCACGGCACCCAGGGTGATCTTCACGGTGCCCTGTTCGCCGGCGTGCTCGCCGCCGGCGAAGGTGGTCTCGAAGGTCGTGGTCTCTCCGGCGGAGAGGCCGTCGAGAGCCTCGTCCATGCCTTCGAGCATCGTTCCGGCGCCGACCTGGTAGGAGATGTCGGAGGCGGTGTCGATCTCTTCGTCGCCGATGGTGGCGACGAGGTCGAGGGTGACGAAGTCGTCCTTGGCCGCGGGGCGATCCACGGCGACGAGGGTGCCGAAGCGGGTGCGCAGCTGCTCGAGCTCGGCATCGACATCGGCGTCGGTGACATCGATCGGGTCGACCTCGATGGTGATCGAGTCGTAGGCAGGCAGTTCGACCTCGGGACGCACGTCGACCTCGACCGTGAAGCCGAGCTCGCCGTCTTCGGTTCCGTCGAGGCCGGGAACCTCGGAGATCTCGACCTCGGGCTGGCCCATCGGCTTGAGGTCATGCTCGTCGACCGCGTTGCGGTAGAACTCGTCCAGACCGTTGTTGATCGCTTCCTGGATCACAGCAGGACGACCGATGCGCTGATCGATGATGCGCGCGGGGACCTTGCCCTTGCGGAAGCCGGGGACGGTGACCTGAGCACCGATGGTCTTGTATGCCTCGTCGACGCTCGGTTTGAGTTCGGCGTATGGGACTTCCACGCTGATCTTGACCCGGGTGGGGTCGAGTTGCTCGACGGAGCTCTTCACAGTGTGACCTTTCAGATTCGACAGTCATGCATTTTCGGTCATCTCCGACCTGATCGTCCGGGTTCGTGACCGCAAACGGCCATCTCACAGCCTGATCGGTCATCTCGTGACCTTGGAGGGAGCGAAAGTCCACGAATAGTTCGCGCACGTCCGCAAGACGCAATCACCTATGTTACGCGAAACCCCCGCCGTTACGCGAAACCGGGGTGTTGTCACGAGGCCGCTCCGCCTCGGTGCCCGTAGAGCTCGTCGAGGGTGATGATGACGTTGGCCGCCGTCCATGACAGCGGGGCTGCAGAGACCGGATCGCCGTCCGCGCTGATCTTCTCCGGAAGAGACCCGGCACTCGTGCGGTGTTCCGTCAGCCAGTCGAGGACCGATTCGGCCCTGGCGCTGAGTCCGAGGCGTGCGAAGCCGAGCCCCATGAGCGACGTCGACGGCGTCCAACTTGAGCGGTCGAGGATCCACCCATGCCCGGGCTTGATCCCGCCGGCCGGCTGTTCGAGACGGTCCCAGACTCCGGCGAGGAGCTCGGGGTCGAGCGCGTAGATTCCGTCCTCCGCGTTCGGCACGAGTCCGGCGGCGGGCAGGTAGGCGATGGCCGAATCGGATCCGCCCGAGGTGGGATACCGCTGCATCCCATTGGCCCCGAAGGTCCGGCTGAAGGTCTGACGATAGTCATCGGCTCCCCGCAGAACCTCGTCGGCTTCCTCGCCGAGGCGGCTCCACAGCCCCGGATCCGCTTTCGTCAGCGCGGTGAGCGAGTTCATCCCGACCAGAGTCGGTCCGGCCAAGCCGAGCGTGACCTGTGATTCTCCGACCTCCCAATAGTCCGGTCCGACCGGAGGCAGACGGCGGCCGCGGGACGTGAGATCGAACAGCCGCGAACTGGTCCGTCGCAGCAGATCGTCGAGTCCCCCGAGATCGGAGCCTCCGGTTGTCGCCGTGGAGACGGCGTGCACTTCGGCAACCGCCCAGAGGACGAGGCCGAGTGAGTCGAACTGCGACGCACGATCGTCCGGCGCCAGACCGGTTTCGGGGTCGACGCGGGCGGCGAACGCCCCGTCGGGCGCCTGTACGGACTGCAGATAGCGCAGATGACCCCAGGCCAGGCCCGAGAGCCCGACCCGCGCCAGAGCCACCGCGCAGAAGGCGGTATCCCGCGGCCAGACATAGCGCCACGCACCCGCCCATCCGGCGACCGGAGCGGGCAGCCCGTCGCTGAGCACCCACAGGTCGAGCAGAGCTGCGACCGCGAGCTCTCGACGGTGGGCGGGCAGCGTTGTCAGCCATGACTCGCAGCCGTCGAGGAACTCCTGCTGCCCGAGCGCCGGACCCGGATCGGCAAGGTCCGGCATGACTCTCGACTGTGCGGGCAGGATCTGCACGGATTCGGCATCCACAACCTCGCGCAGGCCCGAACGAGTGTAGGCGGCGGTGACCGAACGGACCGGGTCCGGTCGGGCTGCCTCGGCGAGGGCCGTCGTGATCGCTGAACCGAGACCGATCGCGCCGATTCCGATAGCGGCACCGGTGAGAACCGCCCGCCGACTGGGCCGGGCGGTGTCACGCTCATCGCGCGGGAGCGTGCCGCGTGGCGGCCGAACGGCAGTGGTCATGAGAAGGATCCTACCCGTCCGGGAATAAGAAAACCGGCCTGACCATCTGGTCAGACCGGCTTGTGGAGGGGATGACGGGAATCGAACCCGCACCATCAGTTTGGAAGACTGAGGCTCTACCATTGAGCTACATCCCCGTGTTACGAGTTCGACTATAGTCGAGAACTTCCTCGACCGCCAAATCGACATTCGGTGACCTGCGTCACTTGATCGCTGGAACTGTGAGGTGTGTCGCATTGGCGGGTTTGCCTGATTCGCAAGGTGCGAGTCGCGACCCGCCTGTGGTTAGATAGGAGCCGTCGCGGGATGTGGCGCAGCTTGGTAGCGCATCTGTTTTGGGAACAGAGGGTCGCAGGTTCAAATCCTGTCATCCCGACAGACTTCAGCCGCCCGGACCGATCGGTCCGGGCGGCTTTCTCGTGCCCAACTACGCTGGCCCCCAATTACTACCTGAGGGTGGCCCAGATACCTGGCGCTAGGTTGCTCAGCCGCCGTCAGGTAGTACCAAAGGAGACATCTCAGGTGAGGCTCAGGCCCCGAAGTCGATGATCTGTCGCACGACGGATCCGGCGGCCAACGCG
>OMJG01000205.1_pt1 | contig 45454 bp, 39 predicted proteins | sample 1646431 | NCBI WGS metagenome assembly OMJG01 (sample SAMN03771674, study PRJEB25209) | food metagenome | isolation source: Cotija cheese | place: Mexico:Jalisco,Michoacan | collected 2011-12-12 | reverse complement strand
CAAAAACCCGTGATACAACAAGCAGCACAAGTATTCTTTAACTTTCAACCTTTAGTTAAGTAACAAGACTAGCAAGTTCATCAAAATATGAGTCGCCATAGAGCCTTGGATCTTACCAGTTCTTTCATAGACTAAACAAAATATTAAACCGATGGCTGTATACGTTAAAAAGTGACCGTCTCCATGTCCTAGTGCGAAAAGAAGGCTGGAAAAAAGAGCTGTCTGCCACGGTTTGAACCAATAACTAAAATTGCCGAATAATACTTTACGGTAAATTAATTCTTCGATAATTGGTTCGGTGAACACAATAACTAGCAGATAATACGGGTATTTACCGGCAACCGCCATTAATTGACTGGTGTTTTCAGAAATAACAGGTTGTTGCAAAAACGCAGTTTCAAACCACAGCAAAACTCGCTGTACGGTCAAAACGATGATCACACCGCCAAGCATCCATAAAAGTGACTGCCAAATAACTGCTTTCTTTTCTTCTAATTTGTTTTTGTATTTAAAGTGGAGTGTCAGCCAAATCAAACTAATTGCTCCCAAAAGATTTAGAATAGTCTGAACTGGATACAAAAGATCATTATTGTGGATAAATTGAAAAGCTATTTGCTGAAGCAGGATCAAAATAAAATACCCCAGCAATAGACTTAATGAATTGGATTTTAGTTTCAATTATAGGTCTCCTTTTTGATGCTTCAGTCATTATAGCATAATCTTTTTGGCAAATTAGCACTCGAAGCAAGAGAGTGACAAAAAGTACTTGCATTTTAAAAATAAAGTGTTTATTATAATAACTGTAATTTAATTAGCACTTGGATGTGCTGAGTGCTAAAAATATATTGGAGGGATCTAGAGTGCTGAAACCATTAGGAGACAGAGTTATTCTTGAAGTTCAAGAAGAAGAAGAACAAACAGTTGGTGGGATCGTTTTAGCAAGCAATGCTAAAGAGAAGCCGCAAACTGGTAAAGTCGTTGCTGTGGGCGCTGGTCGTGTTCTTGACAACGGCGAAAAGAGTGTACCAGAAGTAAAGGCTGGGGACTCAGTGATCTATGATAAATATGCAGGAACTGAAGTAACATATGAAGGCAGCAAGTATTTAGTAGTCCGTGCCAACGATATTGTTGCTGTGATCGACTAGACTTTTAGTTAACGCGTAGAACTCTAATTTTTTGATGAGGTGAAATTAATGGCTAAAGAAATTAAATTTTCAGAAGACGCACGAGCAAAAATGCTTGCTGGTGTAGATAAATTAGCAAATACAGTAAAATCAACTATTGGACCAAAAGGCCGGAATGTAGTTTTGGAACAAACATACGGTTCTCCAACTATCACTAATGATGGTGTTACGATCGCTAAAGACATCGAATTAGAGGATCATTTCGAAAACATGGGAGCTAAACTTGTTTCGGAAGTTGCATCCAAGACAAATGATATTGCTGGTGACGGGACTACAACAGCTACCGTCTTGGCTCAAGCAATCGTTACAGAAGGTATGAAGAATGTGACAGCTGGTGCCAACCCTGTTGGGATCAGAACCGGTATCGATAAAGCTACTAAGACTGCTGTTGAAGCTTTGCATGAAATGTCTCATGATGTTTCTTCCAAGAGTGACATCAGCCAAATCGCCGCCGTTTCATCTGCAAGTGAAGAAACCGGTAATTTGATTGCTGAAGCTATGGAAAAAGTTGGTAATGACGGTGTTATTACTATTGAAGAATCAAAGGGTATCGAAACTTCCTTAGATGTTGTTGAAGGTATGCAATTTGATCGCGGCTATCTTTCACAATATATGGTAACTGACGAAGATAAGATGGAAGCTAATTTGGACAATCCATACATTTTGATCACTGACAAGAAGATCTCAAATATTCAAGACATCTTGCCATTGTTACAAAATATCGTACAACAAGGCCGTCCATTGTTGATCATTGCTGATGACATCGAAGGCGAAGCATTGCCGACATTGGTTTTGAACAAGATCCGCGGAACATTTAACGTAGTTGCTGTTAAGGCTCCTGGTTTTGGTGACCGACGTAAAGAAATGTTGCAAGATATTGCTGTTTTAACTGGTGGTACAGTTATTACTGAAGATTTAGGCTTACAGCTTAAAGATACTACTATCGACCAATTAGGTACTGCAGGCAAAGTCACTGTAGATAAGGAAAATACAACTATTGTTGAAGGCTCTGGCGATAAAGATCAGATCGCAGAACGTGTTGCACAAATCAAAAAACAGATCGGTGAAACAACATCTGACTTTGATCGTGAAAAATTACAAGAACGTTTGGCTAAGTTGTCTGGCGGTGTTGCTGTAGTTAAAGTCGGTGCCGCAACAGAAACTGAATTGAAAGAACGTAAATACCGGATCGAAGATGCTTTGAACTCAACGCGTGCCGCTGTTGAAGAAGGCTTTGTACCTGGTGGTGGTACTGCTTTGGTCAACGTTATTGATAAAGTTGCCGCTTTAAAGGAATCCGGCGATGTTCAGACTGGTATCAACATTGTCAAGCGCGCCTTGGAAGAACCAGTTCGTCAAATCGCATTTAACGCTGGTTTAGAAGGTTCTGTCATTGTAGAAAAATTGAAGAGTAAAAAGCCTGGTATCGGATTCAATGCTGCTACAGGCGAATGGCAAGACATGATCAAAGCCGGGATCGTTGACCCAACTAAGGTCACTCGTTATGCTTTGCAAAATGCCGCTTCCGTTGCTGCTTTACTTTTAACTACTGAAGCAGTTGTTGCTGATAAGCCAGAAGCAAAAGATGATTCTGCTGCCGCACCACAACCAGGTGCCGGTATGGGCGGAATGATGTAAATCATTAAAAATTATTTTAAAGCTGAGGAATTTTTTCCTTGGCTTTTTTTAATGAAAAAATTCCTCAGATCCTTTCATGAAGCGGTTTTTGATATTTTATTAAATTGAGCAAATTTTTTTTAAAAATTTGCTTGCAAGTTATATGGAGAATGGAGTAATATTAAATTTGCTAAAATGACCATTTGAAAATAAAAGTTAGTGGATGATGGTGATATTCCGTAACGATTTGTTGTAGAATTAGGGCGTTTAGATCAGTAATAAAATTTCTTAACGTTTAAAGGAGTAAAAATTATGTGGCGTTACTTAAAACGGCTGTTGATCGGTAAACCTTTAAAAACAGCCGATGAAGGTGTCCAATCATTGACCAAATTTAAAGCACTGGCTTTGCTTTCTTCTGATGCGTTGTCTTCAGTGGCATACGGGACTGAACAGATAACGACAACTTTAATTGTTCTATCTGCAGCTGCAGTTTGGTATTCAGTGCCTGCGGCTGCGATCGTTTTAATTTTATTATTCGCTATTACGATGTCTTATAGACAGATCATTCATGCATATCCATCAGGTGGTGGAGCATATGTGGTTGCAACGAAAAACTGGGGTTCAAGTGCCGGTCTAGTTGCTGGGGGCTCTTTGTTAGTCGATTATATGTTGACGGTTGCCGTTTCAGTGACCTCAGGAACAGAAGCAATAACTTCTGCGCTTCCTGTTTTACGACCGCATGCAATATTGATTTCAGTGTTGATCGTTCTTTTTATTATGACGCTGAATTTAAGAGGAATGCGTGAGTCTGCCTCTTTCCTCACTGTGCCGGTTTATTTGTTTGTGGTGATGATCGCTGTAATGATCATTTGGGGGGGTGTCAATATTGCTACAGGCAACATTGACTATCATGCTACTGCTAGTCTAGGTGCACCTGTCAAAGGAATGACGCTTGTTTTGTTCTTACGCGCGTTTTCAGCAGGTTCTTCCTCATTGACTGGTGTTGAAGCTATCAGTAATGCAGTTCCTAATTTTAACCGTCCAAAAAGAAAAAATGCTGCCAACACTTTGGCGATCATGGCATTGATCTTAGCTGTCTTTTTTGCAAGTATTACTTTCTTAAGTTATTATTTGGGGATCTTGCCGAACAGCCACGAAACAGTTTTGTCACAAATCGCGGAGACTATTTTTGGGCATGGAGTGATGTATTATCTATTACAATTAGCAACCGCAATGATTTTAGCAGTTGCTGCTAATACTGGGTTTTCTGCTTTTCCGATTTTGGCTTATAACTTAGCGAAGGACAAATATATGCCGCGTATGTTCATGGATAAAGGTGACCGCTTAGGCTATTCCAATGGGATAGTTGCTTTAGCAGTTGGGGCGATCGTATTGATCTTTATCTTCCATGGTCAAACTAACTTATTGATACCATTATATGCTGTGGGTGTTTTTGTGCCGTTTACTTTATCGCAATCGGGAATGATTATCCATTGGTTCCGAGAACGTGGTAAAAATTGGATTTTAAACACTATTTTTAATTTTCTAGGAGCAATAATTTCATTGGCTTTAGTCATCTTTTTGTTCTGGCTGCATTTTTCAAATGTTTGGCCTTATCTGATCATCATGCCTGTTTTGCTGTTTACGTTCTACCGAATAAAAAAACATTATCAGCAGGTAGCAGAACAGCTCCGTGTTAATTCACAGGTTCAGCAGCTGCATGATTATAGCGGATCGACTGTGATCGTCTTAGTCAGTTCAGTGACTCACGTTACGACTGGTGCAATCAATTATGCTCGTTCTATTGGGGATAACGTGATCGCAATGCATGTTTCCTTTGATACAGATCCGAAGAAGGAACATAAGACAGCTAAGGAATTCAAACAAGCTTTTCCAGAGGTCAGGTTTGTCGATCTTCATTCTTCATATCGTTCTGTTGTTAGCCCAGTTATTCGTTTTTGTGATGTGATCGCGAAAAATTCTGGTGAACGCAATGATTCTGTGACGGTTCTGGTTCCGCAATTTGTACCGCGTAAACCATGGCAAAATTTCTTGCATAATCAAACCGCATTGAGATTGAGAAACTCATTGAACACTAGAGAGAATATTATTGTCGCTACCTACAATTACCATTTGAAAAAATAGAAAAAAAGCTATGCAACTAGCTGGCACGTTTAACGTGTTCACTAGCTGCATAGCTTTTTTTAGTAACGAGCATTTTTATTACCAAGGTCGTAAGGTAGTTCATGGTAAACTTGCGGTCCTTTATCAATAGTGGCTTGCGCGTTCAAAAAGTCATTGATCAGTGCAGCTTTTTCTTCATATTCTGGGGTGTTCAAAACAATTTTAAGCGCAACCTTATCTGTATATTGGGTGTCTATCGTAGCAATTTTTTGTTCTTCTAAGAAGTGTTCCAGCTTACCTTGCAATGGGTATGCGATGGTTACGAGCGCCTCGGTCTGTGGCTGTCGTTTGATCACACCAATGTGCTCAACTGCTTTTGATGTGGCATTACTATAGGCACGAATCAAGCCGCCTGCACCTAATTTGATGCCGCCAAAATATCTGGTCACTACCGCAGTTACGTTCCTTATTTCTAATTGTTCTAAGACATTTAAGATCGGAGCTCCAGCGGTGCCTGAGGGTTCACCATTGTCGTTTTGTTTCATCACTTCATTTTTCATACCTAAAACATAGGCATAACAATTGTGTGTGGCAGAAGAATGTTCCTTTTTGATTTGGGCAATAAATTCTTCAGCTTCTTCTTTGCTTTCAGTTCGTGCAATATTGCAAATAAATTGTGATTTTTTTATGTCAATTTCGTAATTTCCTGCCTGTTTGATAGTTAAATATGATTCCATTAAAGATTTCCTCCCTAAAAATAAAATATTTTGCGTATATACGTATGAGGTGAAATAGATGGAACTTAATGAATTATACGGTCGATTATTGTTAGATACGGAGGTCCCAGCTGATCTGAAAAAAGAGCTGATCAAGAATTCACGTCCTGCACTGATTCAACATGAAAACTATATCGAATGTCAACGGTGCTTGTCAAAAACCCTAAAGAATAAGGCGCGCTTGCCAAATGGTGCATATTATTGTCCGAAATGTATTTTACTTGGAAGAGTTGCTTCTAACAATAAATTATACCATCTTCCAGAAAAAAACTTATTTTCTAGTTTAGAGTGCAGCCCGTTAGTCTGGCAGGGAAAACTCTCATTGTTTCAACAACAATGTTCTGATCAGCTGAGAAAAGCAGTAGATCGAAGTGGTGAATATTTGATGTGGGCTGTGACTGGAGCAGGCAAAACTGAAATGCTATTCCCAACACTAGAAAAAGTTTTACTTCAAAGAAAGCGAGCCTGTTTAGCTTCTCCTAGAGTTGATGTGTGTAATGAGCTTTATCCGCGAATTTGTACGGCATTTACAGCAATAGATCCTGTACTTTTACATGGACATAGTAAAAAATCTTATCATTACAGTCAATTAACGATCTGTACAACACATCAACTTTTACGCTTTTTAGGTGCTTTTGATCTTTTAATAATTGATGAAGTTGATGCTTTTCCTTTTACAAATAATGAGATGTTAAAGCAGGCAGCGAGAAGAGCACTCAAGCCCAATGGAACTCTAATTTTTTTAACAGCGACTCCTACACAAGAACTGCTTGGGAAAATTGAGCGGCATCAGTTAGCGGCTAGTTATTTACCGTTGCGCTTTCATCGGCATTTACTGCCAGTTCCGCAGGTCTGGTTTTGTGGTAGGTGGCAGGATAAAATGTATTGTCAAAAATTACCGGTAAAATTGAAAAGTGAGTTGAATAGATGGATCGATGAAGGTTTTCCATTCTTGGTTTTTGTTTCGCGGTTAGAGTCACTGGCTCCGGTTTTAAGAGCACTTGAAGCTAACTTGCCTGCCAAAGCTAAGGGGGACTCGGTTTTTTCTGCTGACCCTAAACGTATTAACAAGGTGCAAGAAATGCGTGATCATAAACTAAATTATCTGGTGACTACGACCATTTTGGAAAGAGGGGTGACTTTTCCCTCGTTGAATGTCATGGTCTTAGGTGCTGATGAGAAGACTTTTTCGACAACAGCATTAGTGCAAATTGCTGGACGTGCGGGTCGCAGTCAGAAACGACCTAATGGTGATGTGATTTTTGTGTGCACTGACCAGGTCAAAAATGTACGCAAAGCAGTTAAGCAGATCAGAGAATTAAACAAAAAGGGGAAGCACTTGCTGAATGGATAAATGTTTGATTTGCGGCAGAGAAATAAAAGTGGCCTTGGATCTCAAGTGGCTTTTTTCTTTACAGCCGTTCAAAGAACCAGTAATTTGCCATAATTGCGAAAAAAACTTTAAAGCGATCAGCGACAAACAAACTTGTCCTGGTTGTGGAAGACTTCAAGATGATCAACTTCCCTGTAAAGATTGCCAAAGATGGTCAAAAATGGGTGAGGCCGCTCTGTTGGGCAATCGGGCATTATACGTTTATAATGAGGCAATGAAGTCATACATGCAGCGGTATAAATTTAATGGCGATTATCAGTGGCGGTTAATTTTTCAAGATAAATTCAGCCAATTTGTGACGAAAAGTTACTGCAAAAATGTGCTCTATGTTTTGATCCCGGTTGATCAGATAACTTATAAAACAAGGGGATTTAACCAAGTTGCCGGTTTATTGCAGAATGTTAAAGTTTCCAACCTGCTTGCATTTAAAACTACTAAAGCCCATATCAAACAATCTACTAAGACACGTCAAGCGCGGATGGAAACTGCTCAACCGTTTAAATATTGCGGCAAAAAAAGATTGACTGGGCAAAAAGTGATCTTGATAGACGATATTTATACTACTGGAAGAACACTTTATCATGCAAAACATGTCTTACAACAAAATGGGGCAAGTCAGGTCAGATCACTGACTTTGGCCCGTTGATCTGACGTTCAAGATATTCAGAAATTAAGAAAAATAAATAAAAAGTTGAATTAGTTGATTGGCGCTAAAATTTCACATATGCTGTAATAACATAATTGGAAATGGGGCAATGCAGAACATCTTATTTGTTTCTTTAGTAAAAAGAATAGAAAAATTTGTTTATTTAACCGCTTTCTATTATAATTGAATTGTAGATGAGATATTTAATTTATTAAATATCCACCCCCCAGGACAATAAGTTCTGGTTGTGAAAGGAGAGGTTAACCATGTTAAAAGTCAACGTACGTGGTGAGAATATTGAGGTAACAGCTGCTTTGAGGGATTATGTCGAAAAGAAATTGGCAAAACTTGAAAAGTATTTTGAAGATACCTCCAATTCAACTGCTCATGTCAATTTGAAAGTTTATTCAGATAAAAACGCTAAGGTCGAAGTAACTATTCCGTTACCTTACCTGGTTTTACGGGCAGAAGAAACATCGCCTGACATGTACGCAAGTATTGATTTGGTGACCGATAAACTTGAGCGTCAAATCAGAAAACATAAGACTAAGATCAACCGGAAATCCCGTGAAAAAGGATATAAGGGATTGGAATTCGCATCTCCGGTTTCAGAGAAAGATGAATCAAAAGACGATGACGATATTCAAATCGTTCGGACTAAAAACATCGCTTTGAAACCAATGGATAGTGAAGAGGCTGTTTTGCAGATGGAAATGTTAGGACACAACTTCTTTATCTATGAAGATGCCGAATCTCAGGGAGTTAATATAGTGTACCGGCGTCGCGACGGACGGTATGGCTTGATCGAAGCTGGACAATAACAGATTTTTTTAAATCTCATTAAAGTAGGAGCAAAACGTTTGTTTTGCTCCTACTTTTGGGTTTAAACTAATTCGCAGTGACTAAAGAGAACTGTCTGCGAGTGTTAAGATTAGTTCAAGCTTTGGGTCAGCTTTTTGTTTTAATTTGTAATTAAGAATGCTAAAATATAAATTAGTGTACTATATCTTGCAGATAAAAAAGTTAAAAATTAAAGTATTTTGTTAAAGAAGGGAATTATTTCATGGCAAATGTCCTGAAAAAATGGGTTGAAAGCGATAAGCGAGAATTAAAGAGGCTTGATAAGATCGCCAATAAGGTCGAAGCATTTGCGTCTGATATGGAGGCCATGTCTGACGAAGAGCTACAGGCTAAAACTCCTGAATTTAAAACTAGGATCCAAGAAGGCGCCACTTTAGATGATATTTTACCCGAAGCATTCGCCGTTGCTCGTGAAGGAGCACGACGTGTCTTAGGCCTATATCCGTTTTATGTGCAAATTATTGGGGGGATCGTTCTCCATGAAGGTAATATTGCGGAAATGAAAACTGGTGAAGGTAAAACTTTGACGGCAACTATGCCGGTTTACTTGAATGCTTTGGGCCAAGAAGGCGTTCACGTAGTTACTGTTAACGAATATTTGGCTTCCCGTGATGCAACTGAAATGGGTGAGTTGTACAAGTGGCTCGGTTTAACAGTCGGCTTAAATGTTAATGGGATCTCAGCAGAGGAAAAACGTGAAGCATATAACTCTGATATTACGTATTCTACCAATAGTGAATTGGGTTTTGATTACTTGCGGGATAACATGGTCGTTTATAAGGAGGACATGGTTCAACGTCCGTTGAATTTTGTTATCGTTGATGAGGTCGATTCGATCTTGATCGATGAGGCGCGGACTCCTCTGATCATTTCTGGTCAGTCCCAAGGGTCTACGAAGCTATATATCAGGACCGATCGTTTCGCTAAGACATTAACTAAGGATGAAGATTTTAAAGTTGATTTAGAGTCCAAAACTGTTTCGTTAACTGAACAGGGGATTCAAAAGGGTGAAAAATATTTTGGTTTGACTAACCTTTTTGATCCAGACAATACTGCATTGAACCATCATTTGGATAATGCTTTGCGTGCCAATTATATTATGATCAACGACAAGGACTACGTTGTCCGTGATGGTGAGGTTTTGATCGTTGATCAGTTTACTGGTCGGATCATGGATGGACGTCGTTATTCTGACGGCTTGCATCAGGCGATCGAAGCTAAAGAGAGAGTTAAGATCGAAGAAGAAACCAAGACTATGGCTAATATCACTTATCAGAACTTCTTTAGGATGTACAAGAAATTAGCCGGTATGACTGGTACAGCTAAAACGGAACAAGAAGAGTTTCGTGAGATCTATAATATGGAAGTTATTGGGATCCCAACAAATAAACCGGTTATTCGTGATGACCGTCCTGATTTATTGTATCCAACTTTAGTCAGCAAGTTTAATGCAGTCGTCGAAGATATTAAAACTCGTCATGAATCTGGACAACCGATCTTGGTCGGAACGGTGGCAGTTGAAACGTCTGAATATCTCTCGAACTTATTGGATAAAGCTGGTGTTCCACATGCAGTCTTAAATGCTAAAAACAATGCTAAAGAAGCTGACATTATTACAAATGCTGGCCAACGTGGAGCCGTAACTATCGCTACTAACATGGCCGGTCGTGGTACGGATATTAAATTAGGACCCGGTGTCACTGATGTTGGCGGTTTAGCTGTGATCGGGACAGAGCGACACGAGTCTCGGCGGATCGACAATCAGTTACGTGGCCGTTCAGGACGTCAAGGAGATCCTGGTGTAACGCAATTTTATCTTTCGCTTGAAGATGATTTGATGTTACGTTTCGGTTCAGATCGAATCAAAGATTTATTGCATCGTATGAAAGTTGAAGATGATGAAGCGATCATTCAATCGAAAATGATCTCTAAGCAGGTCGAATCTGCTCAAAAACGAGTTGAAGGTAATAACTATGATACTCGTAAACAGGTTTTACAATATGATGATGTGATGCGTGCACAACGTGAAGTTATCTATGCGCAGCGTCAGCAAGTGATCATGGAAGAAAATTCTTTGAAGTCAGTCATTATGCCGATGATCAAGCGGACCGTTGAGCATAATGTGCAGATCCATACTCAAGGTGAGAAAAAAGATTGGGATCTACAGGCCATCTTAGATTTTGCGATTGCTGTAATGGTCAATGAAGACAGCATTTCCGTGAATGATCTAGCCGGTAAGAAACCAGACGAGATCGTGGATTATTTGATGTCTAGAGCTGAAGCTAATTATCGGTTGAAAGAAAAACAACTATATGATCCTAGTCAGATCTTGGAATTCGAAAAAGTTGTTATCTTACGAGTGGTTGATTCTCGTTGGACTGACCACATTGATGAAATGGATCAGCTGCGGCAGTCGATTGGTTTGCGAGGCTATGGACAGTTGAATCCATTGGTCGAATACCAGTCAGATGGTTATCGCATGTTTGAAGAAATGGTCGGTAATATCGAGTATGATGTGACTCGTTTGTTCTTGAAAGCAGAGATCCGTCAAAATATTAAACGTTAATAAGTCTGAAACGGGCGAGGCTACTAATATTTGCAGGCCTGCGCCTGTTTTTTGCTGAATTGAATAGTTGCATATGTTAGAAATATTTTATGAAGTTAAAAGTGTAACTATTTCCTGGGAGGAAATCAAAATGGAAATGAGCGATTATAATCGTGAAATTGAGCATTTGAAACAACAATTGGCAGACTTTAGGGGGTCTCTTTGACCTCGAAGGTCTGAAAGAATCAATTGCAGAAAATGAATTAAAAATGGCTGAACCTTCATTTTGGGATAATAGTCAAAAAGCACAAACTGTGATTGATGAAAACAATACTTTAAAAACTAAGTATGATAATTTTAATTCGTTACAGGAAAATGTGGACGACCTTGAAGTGTTATTAGAACTTGCAGAAGCAGATCCAAGTGACAATGAGATCACCGAAGACCTGGCTAGTAAATATGCAGCGATCCAAAAGCAAATGGAGCAATATCAATTGACTTTGCTTTTGAATGGCCAGTACGACAAGAATAATGCGATTTTGGAGATTCATCCCGGTGCTGGCGGAACTGAATCGCAAGACTGGGGTTCAATGTTGTTACGGATGTATGACCGTTGGGCAGAACAACATGATTTTAAAGTCGAAACTGTAGACTATCAAGAAGGAGACGAAGCGGGGATCAAAAGCGTGACGTTGTTGATTTCCGGTACAAACGCTTATGGTTATTTACGCAGTGAAAAAGGTGTCCACCGTTTAGTGCGGATCTCTCCTTTTGACTCTGCTGGACGTCGTCATACTTCATTTGCTTCAGTCAATGTGATGCCGGAATTGTCAGATGATGTTGAAATAGAATTACGCCCGGAAGATATTAAAATGGAGGTTTTCCGTTCTTCTGGTGCTGGTGGTCAGCATATCAACAAGACCTCTTCTGCAGTTCGTTTGATCCATATTCCAACAGGAATAGTAACTTCAAGCCAGGCACAGCGTTCACAGTTTCAAAATAAGGCTACTGCTGAAAAAATGATGAAGGCTAAATTGTATCAGATGGAAATGGAGAAAAAGGAGCAAGAAAAAGCTGATATTCAAGGAGAACAGATGGATATCGGCTGGGGTTCTCAGATCCGCTCGTATGTCTTCCATCCCTATTCAATGGTCAAAGACCATCGGACTAACTATGAAACAGGTAATATTTCTGCGGTAATGGATGGTGAGCTTGATGGTTTTATCAATGCCTACCTTCAATGGAAATTACAGCAGGATAATCCACAATAAACTCTATAACAGGTCAAGCTGGCCTGTTATTTTTTTCGCAATCTTTTTGTAACAATAATGTTCTGTTAATCGAATGTTAAGTAATGTTATACTAATTTAGTATGAAAAATATTTTGGAGGAGAAGTTCTCTTGATCGAATTTAAAAATGTAGTGAAAGACTATGGCAATGAAGTCCTGGGTGCTGATCATTTAACTGTGAAGATCAACCAGGGCGAGTTTGTCTATGTTGTAGGACCAAGTGGAGCAGGAAAATCCACTTTTATCAAGCTAATGTATCATGAAGTAGGTGCAACATCAGGTGAGATCCGTGTCAACAATTATAATGTGAGTTCTATCACAAATAAAGAGATTCCCTTTTTGCGTCGCGAACTAGGGATCGTGTTCCAAGACTTTAAATTGTTGCCTCGATTAACTATTTTTGAAAATGTTGCGTATGCCTTGCAAGTTATCGAAAAAAAACCAGAGGATGTTGAAAAACGTGTCAATGAGATCTTGGCAGAAGTGGGATTAACGGAAAAAGCCCAAAGTTTTCCTAATGAGATCTCTGGTGGTGAGCAGCAGCGTGTGGCGATCGCACGGGCAATCGCAAACAGACCTGGTATCTTAATTGCCGACGAACCAACTGGTAACTTAGATCCAGATACATCTGAAGAAATTATGAGGATCTTGGAAAAGATCAACTCCGATGGGACAACTGTCGTGATGGCGACACATAATAGTAATATGGTCAATGAACATAAGCATCGAGTTTTAGAAATCTCTGCTGGAAAGATTATTCGTGATCAAGAAGGGGGAGGTTACGAGAATGAGTAAGTTAACTTTTAAGCGTCATATTACTGAAAGTTTGCGCAATTTAAAAAGAAATGGTTGGATGACAACAGCTGCGATCGCTGCTGTTACTGTGACCTTGCTGCTAGTCGGAGTTTTACTTTCAGTATTACTTAATGTGAATAAAATTGCTAACGATGTTCAAAACGATGTTGAAGTCAGGGTCTTTATTGACCGCAAAACATCTAGTCAAGAACAACAAGATCTTAAAAAGAAGTTAGCTAAGATCGATGGTGTGGATAGCATTAGTTATTCTAGCCGAAAAAAAGAATTAAACAACGTGGTTGGTGCTTATGGGAAAGAATTCCGCTTGTTTTCAGGGGATGACAATCCGTTGTATGACGTTTATATTGTAAAAACTAACGAACCAAAAGATACGATCAACGTCGCTAAAACTGCTGAAAAATATCAACATGTTTATCAAGCCCAATATGGTGGTGCATCGGCTAAAAAGCTATTTAATATAGTTTCAGGTATCAGGCGTTGGGGTGTCATCATCAGTATCTTACTGTTGTTTGTTGCAGTCTTCTTAATTTCTAACACTATCAGGCTGACTATCTTATCACGGCAAAATGAGATCTCGATCATGCTCCTTGTTGGAGCAACTAACAGCTATATCAGATGGCCGTTTATTTTAGAGGGAGCTTGGACAGGGCTTTTTGGCTCTATTATCCCGATTTTAATAGTTGATTTCAGTTACGGTTGGATGTATAAGGTGATTTCAGGATCATTGCGTAGTACAAATATGGCTTTGCTAACACCACATACTTTCTTGGTAGAGATCGATTTACTATTGGCTGTGATCGGTATTGGGATCGGTGCACTTGGTGCTGGATTATCAATGGGACGTTTTTTGAAGCTAAAAAATTAATATCTATTTTAAAGAACTTGGCTTGTTTAAAAGCAATGAGTCAAGTTCTTTTTTGGTAGAAAGAAGTTCTGAGGCAATTTAGTGCATACTTTTTTGTTTTAATTAGGTTAAATTGATATACTTAAAGGATAGTACATAGTGTATTTGAGTTTAATAGTCAGTCTAGGACTAACATCTAAATTTTGAAGCAAAGGATCAAAAAATCTTCAAAGCACCTAATATACTTTTTTGAAGATGGGGAGGCCTGATCGTGGAATTTTGGAAGATCATTTTGACGTATTTAATACAGCCTTTAGTTTGGGTAGGGATAATAATGGCAGTCATTGTTTATCGGCAACGATTGGCCAAAGAGCGGCGTTTCTTTAGAATAGCGATCGATCGTGATTTTTATGAAGGACGCCATTTTTTGAAAACCGCTATTTTTGGTTTAGTGGTCGGAAGTATTATTTCTTTACTAGCTGGTTTGATGTTGACATTTGGCACGATCGTATTCATAGAAGCAGTGGCAATTTTGGCAGTGTTATTGTTACCACTGGGCGATTTAAGTTTAGCTGCACTGTGGCTTGCGGTTTTACTGACCAATCTTTTGAATTTAACAAATTTAACCAGTTTTTCTTTAGGTACCTTCGCACTCTCATTTTCTGGAAGTATGTTGTCTGCTAGTGGTTTATTGCTGTTGGGCATATATTTTATTATTAGAGCATTTTTATTACATTACAATAAAAGTACATGGTTTACACCCAAAGTTAAAAGTGGTAAAAGAGGCAGAAGAGTTGCTTTTTATAACTGGAAAGAATTTAGCGTTATTCCCTTAATAGTTCTTGTACCGACAAATGTCTTTGAGAGCCAGTGGAGTTTTTGGCCGGTATTATCATTTAACGGGCATTCATTTGGGCTTTTTATTTTGCCGTTGTTGGTTGCGGCTTCTTTGAAAGTCTTTAAAGAAGAGCCTCAAGTTATTTTAGATAATTTCTATAAACAATCTATTACATTAGGGATCTGTAGTATCATTGTGGCGGTTATAAGTGCGTTTTATCCGATAGCTTCACTGCTGGGGTTGCTTTTTATCGGGGGCCTGGCTCTTTACTATTATTTTCAGCGCCAACGTTTGGACGCAAAAGGCAAACGCTGGTATGTTGAAACTAACGATGGTGTTAGGGTGATTGCTGTGATACCTGATACTCCAGCTGCGAAGATGGGGGTCCAAAAGGGAGACATAATCTTAGATTGTAATGATGAAGAGGTAAAAAATGAGTCGGAATTATATGCAGCACTGCAAAAAAATTCTGCTTATTGTCATTTGCGGATCAGAACATTTGAAGGCGACTTAAAAATTACAGAAAGCGCGATATACGCAGATGGCCCACATGAAATTGGGTTAATATTGTTTCAATGAAAGGGAGAGCTTAATTGAAAAAGATATTAGTTGTTGATGATGACCAAGCCATTTTAACCTTACTAGAATATAATTTGAAAAAAGAAGGATTTGAAGTGCAAACTGCAACAGATGGGCAACAAGCGTTTAACCTTGCTCTTTCTTCTACTTTTGATCTGATTTTATTAGATATTATGTTGCCTAAACTTGATGGGATCGAAGTTACTAAGAAACTACGACAAGAAAAGGTTGCCACTCCGATCATTATGCTGACTGCGCGCGATGAAGAAACAGATAAGATCATCGGCCTTGAGCTTGGTGCGGATGACTATATTACTAAACCTTTTTCACCTAGAGAAGTGATTGCACGGATCAAAGCGATCGGTCGACGGGTCGAACCTGCACAGAACGAAAAAAATGATGAACAAAGTGAACTATATCAATTTACAGATTTCTCGATCGACCTGTCCAATTACACTGTCAGTGTTGCAGGCAAACAGATCTCTTTGACGCCCAAGGAGTTTGAGTTGTTGGCATATTTTGTGAAGCGACCAGATCGTGTGTTAAGTCGGGAAAAACTATTAAACGGAGTTTGGGGTTACGATTATGTTGGACAAACAAGAATGGTTGACATGCACGTTAGCCATTTACGTGAAAAAATAGAACATGATCCTAGTCATCCGACTAACATTCAAACTGTTCGGGGGTTTGGTTACAAATTTGAAGGGAAACTAAATGAGGATCAGACAAGTTTTTAATCGTTTAATAGCAGGTGGATCAGCTGTACTGTTAACTTGGAGTCTTTATGCAAAATTTGCAGGAAAGACTTTAAGAAAAGCAGCGGATGATTTACATTTGGCCTGGATAATTTTCGCTGTTTTGCTGGTCATTTTGTTGATTCTGATAGTTGAATATTTGGAAAGACGGCGTGAAAATAACTTACTCAAACTTTTTACTAAGAAATTAGAGGAAGTTACTCAAGAACAAAAGACTGGTCACGTTCTGGTGGATAAACAAAGTGAACTTTACGACTTAGGTCAGGCCGTTAACCACGTTCAAAGCATGACACAAAGTCTTTTTAAAGATTATAATCGGCAAAAGAGGGGTTATTTAGGCCTGTTAGAATATGTACCGATCGGTGTGATGGTCATTGATCAGGATCGTGAAATTTACCTTAGTAATCATTATTTGGATGATATTATGGAACACGAGCTTGATATGGTCCACGAACTATATTACTCGGCTTTGGCGGAATTTGATATTGTAAAAACCGTAGAAGAAACGTTTCGGACTAAACAAGATCAACGAGCCGAGATCAAGGTCAATTTGGCTGAACAAACGAAGATTTTAAATGTTAATGTAGTTTTCATACCGGTCAGTGGCCATCACTTTTTTGTGATGTTAATGATCGATGATGTTACTGAACAAAAGCAGATCGAACGTATGCAAAATGATTTTGTCAGCAATGTTAGCCATGAACTAAAAACCCCAGTTACCTCGATCGCTGGTTTTAGTGAAACTTTGAAAAACGGTGCGCTTGAAGATCCTGGCGCAGCTAATAAATTTGTAGACATAATTTATAATCAAAGTTTAAGACTAAAGGATCTGATCAATGATATTTTGTCACTTTCACGGATCGGGACAAATATGGAAGTGGACTTTAAAGAGATTCAGTTTTCACAACTTGTTTCTGAATGTGCTCTAGCTTATGATTCTTTGCTCGATGAACGACAAGTTGTTGTTTTGAATAAGGTGCCGGCAAAAATGAAAGTGCAGGCTGATCCCGGCAAACTCAAATATATATTGAGTAATTTGGTGCAAAATGCAGTCAGATATAACAAAGTTGGTGGAAAAATAACTGTCACGGCAAAAACTCTTGAAAATAAATGGCAGTTTCAAGTTTCGGATACAGGGATCGGTATGACCAGTGAACAACAAGGACGTATTTTTGAGAGATTTTATCGTGCTGATACTTCTCGCAGTAAAGAGGTGGATGGTACTGGTCTAGGCTTGGCGATCGTCAAAGAGTATGTTGAGGTTTTGTCTGGACAAATCAAAGTTGATAGCCAGTTGAATATTGGGACAACATTCACAGTTATTTTGCCGCTAATTAGCGAAAATAACTAATTATTTCTTAAATCTAAACGTAGTAGAAACACAAATATTGCAGTCAAAATCATAAGCATGTAAAATTTATGTTAGAGTACCCGTAAAAGCTGAATTTAGATAAATAGCTATTTTGTAAGTACTGTAAAAATGACATTAATAATTTTTGGAGGAATGATTTTTTGAAGAAAAAAATACGCCGTTCATCGTCTGATCGCTTTTTGGCAGGTGTTTGTGGAGGAATTGCCGAATATTTTGATATTCAATCAAAATACGTACGGATCGGGTATTTGATCTTTACTTTGATTTGTTCTTTGATCCCCCGACTGGCAATTTTACCTGTTGGGATCTACTTGATATTATATTTGGCAATACCGCAAGAAACTGCGGGAGGGACATGGTCCTCATTTTTCCACAATGTTGATCCTGGTGCAAAGATGAGGAATAACTCGCATTCCACTCAGTCGCAAACTGGGCGAAAAGTATTACATGATGCACATGAAAGGAAGAGCAATTGAATTTCATTAAACGTGTTTTAGTTAATGCTTTGATATTTGTTGCTGCAGCAGGATTGCTTCCAAATCAGTTTCATGTCGCTAATTTATGGATCGCAGTGCTGGCAGCGGTAGTTTTAAGCTTGTTAAATGCTTTTGTGAAACCCATTCTTGTGATTTTGTCACTTCCGATCACTATGTTGACTTTGGGTTTTTTCTATCTTTTTATCAATGCTTTTATCTTGGAAATGACGTCTTATTTTGTGGGGAGTACAGTTTTTAGCTTTTCAAGCTTTGGTAGTGCCTTTCTGGTTTCACTGATCGTTAGTTTAGTAAACTTGATCGTGACTGATCGCTTTTCACTATAAAAACTGTATAATGGTTGTAGAAAAGAATTAGTCTATTTTCAATAAGGGGAAGCAATGGTCTTTCCCTTATTTTTACATAAGATAATAGATGTCTGTGGGAGGTTTCAATTTGAATAAAGTCAGTGTACAAGAATTAGTCGAGGAATGTGACCTGGTAGTTTATAGTGGGGGAGTTAATTTGGATTCTCGCTATATTGTGACTAGTGATATCTCACGACCAGGATTAGAAATGACAGGATACTTTGATTATTATCCAGCCGAACGGATCCAGCTGTTAGGAATGACTGAGATCTCTTATTCACATAAAATGAAGAAAGACGAACGAGCTCGGATCATGGACAAGATGTGCGGTAAAAATACCCCGTGTTTCTTGGTGTCTCGTTTTTTGCCTGTGCCGCTTGAACTGGAAGAAGCCAGTAAAAGACACAGTATTCCGATTTTAAGATCCAAGTTATCTACTACTCGTTTATCTTCACGTTTGACTGATTTTTTGCAGGCGAAGTTATCAGAACGTCGTTCAGTACACGGTGTTTTGATGGATATTTATGGCTTGGGAGTTTTGATCACAGGAGATTCTGGTGTAGGAAAGTCTGAAACTGCTCTGGAACTTATCAAGCGTGGACATCGCCTGATTGCGGACGATCGTGTGGAGATCTACCAGCAAGATGAGCGTACTTTGGTCGGTGAAGCCCCTGAAATTCTCAATCATTTGCTTGAGATCCGCGGAGTTGGTATTATTGATGTCATGAATCTTTTTGGTGCAGGCTCAGTACGACAAAACACTAATATTTCGGTGATCGTTAATTTGGAAAACTGGTCCGCTGATAAGCAATATGACCGCTTGGGTAGTGGTGAACAGCAATATGAACTATTCGGTGTATCCCTGCCTAAGATCAATATTCCGGTTAAAGTTGGTCGGAATATGGCCATTATAATTGAATCGGCCGCTATGAACTTCCGGGCAAAATCAATGGGGTATGATGCAACACAGAAGTTTGAGGATAATCTAAATCGGTTGATCAAAAAAAATTCGCTCAATAATTAAGTTAATGTCCAATTGAAATTAAAATATTTATGGCAAGACTAAATTATTGAGCTTCAGAGTAGTTTGGTCTTAATCTATTGTAAGGAGATAATTAATGTATGGATCTTGTGTTGGGTGCCTTGAATCCGATTGCGCTAAAATTTGGACCCTTTGAGATCCGTTGGTACGGTGTGATCATTGCTTGTGGAGTTATTTTGGCTGCGGCACTTTCTGTTAAAGAAGGTCAGAAACGCGGCTTGAAAGATGACTATTTTTATGATTTTCTTTTGTGGGCTTTACCGTTTTCCTTGATCGGTGCGCGACTTTATTACGTAATCTTTGAGTGGCCATATTATCTGGCTAACCCAGGCGAAATTTATCGGATCTGGGATGGCGGGATCGCGATTTATGGTTGTTTGATCGCAGCTGTGTTAGTCCTGCTAGTTTATTGCCGCCATCAGCAGATCTCAAGTTGGCTTTTTTTGGATGTGATTGCCCCCAATGTGATTTTAGCGCAAGGAATTGGCCGCTGGGGTAACTTTATGAATCAGGAAGCTCACGGAAGAGCTACAAGTTTGAATTTTTTACAAAATTTGCATTTACCTCATTTTATTATTGATCAGATGAACATTAATGGTATTTATTACCAGCCGACATTTTTGTACGAATCGGTTTGGGATGTTTTAGGATTTGTTATCTTAATACTATTAAGACGAAAAAACCACTTGTTCAAACAAGGAGAAGTCTTTTTCGGTTATGTGATCTGGTACTCATTTGGCCGTTTTTTTGTAGAAGGAATGCGGACAGATAGTTTGATGCTCGGGCCGTTGCGTGTTTCTCAATGGTTATCGCTTGCACTGTTTATTGGTTCAATTTTATGGTTATTACACCGTAGATATTGGCAGCCTTATGCTCCATGGTATCTTGATGGGCAACAGTCTTTTGCAAAACAAGACCAAGAAAAATAAAAGTGAGTGTTTTACTAGACAGCTTACAAAAAGTAAGCTAATATGGATACATGGTAAAAGAGAAGGAAGGAATGGCTAATGGCAAAAAGTTATGATGTGATAGTTATCGGTGCTGGACCAGGTGGAATGACAGCTGCTTTGTACGCTTCTCGGGCTAATTTATCTGTTTTGATGTTAGACCGTGGCATTTATGGCGGTCAAATGAACAATACGGCAGAGGTCGAGAATTACCCTGGTTTTAAGTCAATTCTAGGACCAGATCTGGCTGAAAAAATGTACCAAAGTTCTACCCAGTTTGACGCGGAATATGCCTATGGAAGTGTTGAAAGTGTTTCTGTTGCAGCCGACGGTTTAAAGACTATCACCACAGATAGTGATGTCTATGAAACACAGGCATTGATCATTGCTACGGGTTCAGAATATCGAAAACTGGGAGTTCCGGGTGAAGATGATTATAGTGGTCGCGGTGTTTCATACTGTGCAGTTTGTGATGGTGCGTTCTTTAAGAACAAACCAGTTGCTGTGATTGGCGGGGGAGATTCTGCTGTTGAAGAAGGCGGGTATCTTTCTCAAATGACGTCGGCGGTCAATATTATTCATCGCAGAGATCAATTGCGTGCCCAAAAGATTTTACAGGATCGCGCATTTGCTAACGATAAAATCGGTTTTACTTGGGATACAATTGTCACAGAAATTTTAGGTGATGGACAAAAGGTCACTGGAGTTCAGACACACAACAAAAAAACCGGCGAGGATAGTGTTAAAGATGTCGATGGGGTCTTTATTTATGTTGGTAATCAGCCAATGACCCAACCTTTCTTAGACTTAGGTATTACTGACGATAAAGGATGGATCAAGACTGATGAAAAAATGAAGACGAGTGTGCCGGGAATTTTTGCAGTTGGTGATGTTCGGCAGAAGGATCTTCGTCAGATCACTACTTCGGTTGGCGATGGTGGTATCGCTGGACAAGAAGCCTTTAATTATCTCCAATCATTGCAAGATAAGGTTCCTGCTAAATAATATGAGCAAAAGAAATTACTGAGAGCTTGGATAAAGTTAGTTCTTAGTATGAAAATGAGCTAGAGAAGTCAATCAGCGCTTTCTCCAGCTTATTTTTAGGACGGCTGTGCCTCATTTGATGATGAGGTGCGGTCGTTTTTTATTAGGGTCATTGTGTTATCCTAGTAGATTTGGCAAATGTGACGCAAAGTCGAGCAAAGTAAGTGTTACAAGTGGAAATGTGACGCAAACTCAGGCGAAGTAAGTCACACAAGCGGAAATGTGACGCAAACTCAGGCGAAGTAAGTGTTACAAGTGGGAATGTGACGCAAAGTCAAGCAAAGTAAGTCATACAAGCGGAAATGTGACACAAAGTCGAGCAAAGTAAGTGTTACAAGTGGAAATGTGACGCAAAGTCGAGCGGAGTAAGTCACACAAGAGAAAATGTGACACAAACTCAGGCGAAGTAAGTGTTACAAGTGGAAATGAGACGCAAAGTCGGGCAAAGTAAGTCACACAAGTGGAAATGTGACGCAAAGTCGAGCAAACTAATAATGACAACAAGATGTTTAAATTTCCAGATAACAATACAGCCCGCAAGAGGAGCAGAAATATATATTTTTGAAATCAAAGATCCGCTTTGTGTCCAACTTCTAGGTTTTATTTTTTGGTAAACCTTGAAAAATTTGCTTCAAAATTCATGCAGTGTGTTACAGTTAAGATTGAAAAACAGCTTTTAAATACAAGATTTAAGTTAGCAAAACTCATATAATTGGCGGACTTAAGGAGAAAACGCCTTAGTTTTGAGTGGTAATAAGTGACGTGAATAGTTATACTTATACTTGAAAGACATAATTTTTACAAGGAGTGGAAAGCATGAGCTGGGAAGACACTTATAAAGTCTGGAAAAATAATAATGATTTAGAATCAAGTTTAAAAAAAGAATTAGATGGTTTGGCTGGAGATAAGGATGCGTTGGAAGACGCTTTTTATGCCCCGCTTGAATTTGGGACTGCCGGGATGCGTGGCGTTTTGGGCGCAGGAATCAACCGCATGAACATCTACACAGTACGCCAGGCAACTGAAGGATTAGCATCTTTTATGGACACATTAAACGATGACGTTAAGAAACGCGGAGTTGCTATTAGTTATGATTCTAGACATCATTCACAAGAATTTGCATATGAATCGGCTAAGGTTTTGGGTGCACATGGTATCAAATCTTTTGTGTTTGAAAGCTTACGTCCAACACCAGAACTATCCTTTACGGTCCGGCACTTACACACTTATGCCGGGATCATGATCACTGCTAGCCACAACCCCAAAGAATATAATGGCTATAAGATATATGGAGAAGATGGCGCACAAATGCCTCCTAAAGAGTCTGACTTGATCACCAAGTATATTCGTCAGGCTGATGATCTTTTTGCGATCAAGGTTGCTGATAAAGACAAATTGATTTCTGATAAGATGTTAGAAGTGATCGGTGACCAAGTTGACCAGGCATACTTGGCTGAAATCAAAAACGTTACTATCAATAATGAATTAGTCGAAAAAGAGGGCCAAACCATGAAATTGATTTTTAGCCCCTTACATGGCACAGGGGCAATGCTCGGCGAAAAAGCTTTGCGCCAAGCAGGTTTCAAAAATTTCACGATGGTTCCGGAACAGGCTATTGCTGATGGTGATTTCCCAACAGTGAAAAAGCCCAACCCAGAAGATGCTGCAGCTTTTGACCTTTCGATCAAGTTAGGTCAAGAACAAAATGCTGATCTTTTGATCGCTGTTGACCCAGATGCAGACCGTTTAGGTGCAGCTGTTCGTCAGCCGGATGGTGAATATCAATTATTGACTGGTAACCAGATTGCCGCATTAATGTTGAATTACATTTTGATCGCACATGAAAAAGATGGTAGTTTGTCAGAAAATGCTGCTGTTGTTAAATCGATCGTTTCTAGCGAATTTGCAACAAAAATTGCTGAAAAACATCATGCACGAATGATCAATGTGCTGACAGGCTTTAAATTTATCGCTGAACAGATCAAGGATTTTCAGGCAAATAATAGTCAGAACTTCATGTTTGGCTTTGAAGAAAGTTATGGCTACTTGATCAAACCCTTCGTGCGCGACAAAGATGCTATTCAATCTTTGGTAATGTTAGCGGAAGTTGCTGCTTTCTATCGTGAACAAGGTAAAGATCTTTATGACGGCTTGCAAGATTTATTTAAAGAGTACGGGTATTTCGCTGAAAAGACTATCTCACGGACATTTGATGGGATAGAAGGTGCTGCTCAAATCGAAAGCTTGATGGCTAAGTTTCGTGATGAAGCACCAACTTCGTTTGCAGGTTATTCAGTTACCGCGATGGAAGATTTTGCTAAGTCTGAAAAGAAATTTGCGGATGGAACGATCGAAACGATCGAACTTCCTGAAGCTAATGTTCTGAAGTACCTATTAGAAGATGGAACTTGGATCGCTATTCGTCCTTCAGGTACTGAACCAAAGATCAAGTTTTATATTGGTACACAAGCAGATACAAATGAAAAAGCTCAACAAAAACGGGCTGATTTTGAAAAAGCAATTGATCAATTTGTTAATGAATGATCAGTAAATTTAATAGCTTGGCGATTTAGGATAGATTGACTTGAGAGGAAAACAACAGCAAGTCATTAGTTTGTTATTTTGATGAGCCAAACTTTAGGGGTGGAGTTGTTGCTTCATCTCTATTTTTATACATGAAGAGCAAATCATGGCGTATAGAAGGAGAAGGCCACGGATCTTCACGGTATAAGACGCTTTTAACTTTGCAACGTGGAAGTTGAGCAAGCGCCGCCTTCTGCTATTTGCAAGTCTACTATAAAACAAGTAAAGTCAATCAAAAATATAGCGAAAACATGTTCGGTATGCTACAATATACATTGCTGGCTTCGGCCTGAAACGGAGAATGATCGGGGGGATCTATGGTGATCGAAAGACAAGATGATCATGAATTTGAACTTGTTTCAAAGTATCAACCGACTGGTGACCAACCTCAAGCAATCGATGAATTGACCACTGGAATCAAGAATGGCGAAAAAGCACAGATTTTATTGGGCGCGACAGGGACAGGTAAAACTTTTACTATTTCAAATGTAATTAAGAATGTTAATAAGCCAACACTGGTATTAGCGCACAATAAAACATTAGCGGGGCAATTATATGGTGAGTTTAAAGAGTTCTTTCCTAATAATGCTGTCGAATATTTTGTAAGTTATTATGACTATTACCAACCGGAAGCTTATGTGCCCTCAAGTGATACGTATATTGAGAAAGACTCAAGTATCAATGACGAGATCGATAAGTTGCGGCATTCAGCCACAAGTTCTTTGTTAGAAAGAAACGATGTGATCGTTGTTGCCTCAGTTTCTTCTATCTTCGGATTAGGTGATCCGTCGGAATATAAAGCTCACACGATTTCGTTACGTGTTGGTCAAGAGATAGAACGTGACCGTTTGTTGGGTCAACTAGTGGATATTCAATTTGAGCGCAACGACATCGATTTTCAACGTGGTCGTTTTCGTGTTCGTGGTGATGTTGTGGAAATTTTCCCAGCTTCTCACGATGAGCGTGCTTTAAGAGTCGAGTTCTTTGGTGACGAAATCGATCGAATTCGTGAGGTCGATCCATTAACTGGTGAGATATTGGGTGATCGTGATCACGTAGCCATCTTTCCGGCTACCCACTTTATGACTAACGAGGAACGAATGGAAGAAGCCGTTAGTGGTATTGAAGAGGAATTAAAAGATAGGACCGCCGAGATGAAGGCTGACAATAAATTGTTGGAAGCTCAACGTTTGGAACAACGGACTACTTATGACGTTGAAATGTTGAAAGAAATGGGTTATTGTTCAGGAATCGAGAATTATTCACGCCATATGGATGGACGCAAACCTGGAGAGCCGCCATTTACACTGCTTGATTTCTTTCCAAAAGATTTTTTGATCGTTGTTGATGAATCTCACGTTACTATGCCACAGGTGCGTGGTATGTATAATGGTGACCGTTCTCGGAAACAAATGCTGGTCGATTATGGCTTTCGATTACCAAGTGCGCTTGATAATCGACCGCTAAAACTAGCTGAATTCGAAAAACATGTCAACCAAATCGTTTACATGTCTGCGACTCCAGGTCCATATGAACATGAACAGACTGATGATGTGGTCGAACAGATCATTCGGCCAACTGGTTTGTTGGATCCAGAAGTTGAGGTGCGAAAAACTGAAGGGCAAATGGAAGATCTGGTCGCGGAGATCAATAAACGGGTTGAAAGAAAAGAACGTGTCTTTGTAACTACCTTGACTAAAAAAATGGCTGAAGATTTATCTGATTACTTTAAGGAATTAGGGATCAAGGTCAAATATCTTCATTCGGATATCAAGACTTTAGAAAGAACTGAGATCATTCGTGACTTGCGTTTGGGTAAGTTTGATGTTTTAGTAGGAATTAATTTGCTGCGTGAAGGGATCGATGTTCCTGAGGTTTCTTTGATAGCTATTTTAGATGCAGATAAAGAAGGGTTCTTACGTAATGAAAGATCTTTGATCCAAACTATCGGACGGGCTGCTAGAAATGAGCATGGACATGTTATTTTGTATGCAGATAATGTGACTGATTCAATGCAAAGAGCGATGGATGAAACTCAGAGACGTCGTGAGATCCAACAAAAATATAATAAAGATCATGGTGTTATTCCTCAGACCATTAAAAAAGATATTCGGGCTTCGATCTCTGGAGTATTGCCTGTTAATGATAAGAAGAAGGAATCTGAGGGAGTTGATTTCTCAAACATGAAGAAGTCAGACCAAAAAGAAATGATCGAGAGCTTAGAAAATCAAATGAGGCAAGCGTCAAAACAGCTTAACTTTGAAGACGCAGCAACTTTACGTGATACTATTTTGGAATTAAAAGCACAGATCAGTTAGATAGTTTGCTTATTTGCTGTTAATAGATAAATGTTTGAAAGAGGGAGAGAGATTGGCACAGGATAAAATTGTGATCCATGGCGCACGGGCGCATAATTTAGAAAACATTGATGTTGCTATTCCCAAAAATAAATTGGTCGTTATGACTGGGCTGTCTGGTTCAGGTAAGAGTTCACTGGCCTTTGATACCTTATACGCTGAAGGACAACGCCGTTACGTGGAAAGTCTGTCAGCATATGCTAGGCAATTTTTAGGACAAATGGACAAACCAGATGTTGATTCGATCGACGGTTTATCTCCGGCAATATCGATCGACCAAAAGACAACTTCTAAAAATCCTCGGTCAACTGTGGGAACTGTGACTGAGATCAATGATTATTTGCGTCTTTTATGGGGACGTGTTGGGACACCGATTTGTCCAAATGATGGTCATAAGATCACCAGCCAATCACCTGAACAAATGGTGGATCGGGTATTATCTCTACCAGAAAGAACTAAGCTGCAGGTCTTGGCACCTGTCGTTCGTGAAAAAAAGGGGCAACATAAAAAGGTCTTCGAAAAGATCAAGCGTGAGGGTTTTGTCAGACTGATCGTTGATGGAGAATCCCATGATGTTGAAGAAACATTGGAGCTGGATAAGAACATTAAGCATTCTATCTCAGTCGTTGTGGATCGAATCGTTGTCAAACCAACTGTCAGGTCCCGGCTTTTTGATTCATTTGAATCGGCGTTGCGCTTGTCTGGGGGTTATGCATACGCTGATGTGATCGATGGTGAGACCATTCAATTTTCAGAGAATTTTGCGTGTCCTTATTGTGGGTTTACGATCGGTGAATTAGAACCACGCTTGTTTTCTTTTAATGCTCCATTTGGTGCTTGCCCTGATTGTGACGGATTAGGCGTTAAACTTGAAGTGGATGTTGATTTGGTAGTGCCAGATAAAGACAAAACTTTAAGGGAGGGCGCTTTAGCACCTTGGAATCCGATCAGCTCCCAATATTACCCGACTTTGCTGGCTGAAGCTTGCGAAACATTTGGGATCGATTTGGATACTCCATTCAAAAAGTTGCCAAAAAAGCAACAAAAGACTGTCTTGTATGGAGCGGGTAGCAAAACTTTCCATTTTACCTTTGAAAATGACTTTGGCGGTAAGCGTGACTTAGACATGCAATTTGAGGGTGTAGTCAACAATGTTTCACGTCGTTATCGTGAAACGAACAGTGATTTTACCCGTGATGTTATGAGAAAATATATGACAAGTTTAACTTGTCAGACTTGTCATGGCTATCGTTTAAACCGCAAAGCTCTGTCAGTCAAGATCGGTGGCAAGCATATTGGTGAGGTTTCTGATTATGCGATTGGCGATTCACTGGGCTTTTTTGCTGGATTAACCTTCTCAAAGCAAGATCAGCAGATCGCGCAGCCGATCCTGAAAGAAATTAAAGATCGGCTGTCATTTTTGCAAAACGTTGGTTTGGATTATTTGACTTTGAGTCGGTCGGCCAGGACTTTGTCTGGTGGTGAAGCGCAACGGATCCGCTTGGCAACTCAGATCGGTTCTAACCTTTCAGGGGTTATGTATATCTTAGATGAGCCTTCGATCGGTCTGCATCAACGAGATAATGACCGTTTGATCGCTTCACTGAAAAAAATGCGTGATCTGGGTAATACTTTAATAGTAGTTGAGCACGATGAGGATACGATGCGTGCTGCGGATTATATTGTGGATATTGGCCCTGGTGCTGGTGTTAACGGCGGACAAGTTATGGCTAGCGGGACACCTAAACAGGTCGAAAGATCTGCTAAATCAATTACGGGACAATATCTGGCTGGCAAACGTTATATCTCGGTTCCTAAAAAACGCCGGCAAGGTAATGGCAAAGTTGTTACGGTTACTGGTGCCAGTGAAAATAATTTAAAAGACATCACAGTTGACTTTCCCTTGGGTAAGTTTATAACTGTGACTGGTGTTTCAGGTTCTGGTAAATCAACTTTGGTCAACATGATTTTAAAACGTGCTTTAGCACAAAAGTTAACACGTAATTCTGAAAAACCAGGGAAATACAAGAAGATCTCTGGCTTTGATTCGTTGGAAAAAGTTATCGATATTGATCAGTCACCGATCGGACGGACACCACGGAGTAATCCGGCCACTTATACCGGTGTATTTGACGATGTGAGAGCTTTGTTTGCTCAAACAAACGAGGCAAAAATGCGCGGTTATAGTAAGGGCAGGTTTAGTTTTAACGTTAAAGGCGGACGTTGTGAAGCTTGCAAAGGTGACGGGATCATTAAAATTGCGATGAACTTCTTACCAGATGTCTATGTGCCATGTGAAGTTTGCCATGGTACACGTTTTAATTCGGAAACTTTGGAAATCGAGTATAAGGGTAAAAATATTTCTGAGATCTTAGATATGACTGTGGAAGAGGCCTTGGCTTTCTTTGAACCTATTCCTAAGATCAAACGTAAGCTGCAAACTATTATGGATGTTGGATTAGGCTATGTGAAACTGGGCCAGCCGGCCACTACCTTATCTGGCGGCGAGGCTCAGCGAATGAAACTTGCATCTGAATTACACCGTAAATCAAACGGCAAAACATTTTATATTTTAGATGAACCTACAACTGGTCTGCACACAGAAGACGTTAAAAATTTGTTGACCGTTTTACAAAGATTGGTTGATAAAGGAAACACCGTTTTAGTGATCGAACATAATTTAGACGTGATCAAAACTTCTGATCATCTTATCGATCTGGGACCTGAAGGCGGAGAAGGCGGAGGTCAAATCGTTGTGACCGGTACGCCAGAAGAGGTTGCTGATTGTAAAGAAAGTTATACCGGTCAGTATTTAAAAGGCGTTTTAGAAAAGAGCAAGCATGAATAGCTAATTGATACTTTTGCAGGTAGATAACTTGCATTTTACAGTGAAACTGCTAAAGTTGATTTATATTTATTTGAAGATTGGAGAGATCATTTTGGCAAAAGTTGAAAGTTTTACATTGGACCATACAGCTGTTAAAGCTCCCTATGTTCGTTTGATCACTACTGAAGAAGGCGCCAAAGGTGATAAGATCGCTAATTACGATCTGCGCTTGGTTCAACCTAATGAAAATGCTATTCCTACTGCAGGATTGCATACTATCGAGCACATGTTAGCAGGCTACTTGCGTGACTATATGGATGGTGTGATCGATTGTTCTCCATTTGGCTGCCGGACAGGATTTCATTTGATTACTTGGGGTGAACATGACACCGTTGAAGTGGCAACAGCTTTGAAGAAGTCCTTGGAAGATATTTCTCAAGCATCATGGGATGATGTTCAAGGAACTGATATTAAGAGCTGTGGGAACTATCGTGACCATTCCTTGTTCTCAGCTCAAGAGTGGGCTAAAAAAATCTTATCTGAAGGCATTTCTTCAGATCCATATGAACGTAAAGTTGTTGAATAACAAGTAAAATTTGACTCAGGGGATCTCCTGAGTCTTTTTTTATTTCTGATTTTGCAGCGAAGGTTTTCTAATGAACGCAAAAAATATATAATTGAGAAGAACGTTCAAGCTGTGAAAAAGTTCGTTTTCGGAGCTTGAGTAACTGAGCTCATCATGAACAAAATATACCATGAATATAATTGTTGCCAGAGGTGTAAAAATGGAGGAAAAATATCAGAGTATTTTTGATATAGTGGGGCCGGTCATGGTCGGACCGTCAAGTTCGCATACAGCAGGAGCGGCTAAACTTGGCAAGAAAGCAGGGCAGCTTTTAAAGAATAGACCACAAAAAATAAGAATTGATTACTATGAATCTTTTGCCAAAACACATGTCGGCCACGGAACTGATCTTGCAATAGTGGGAGGGATCCTTGGAATGGATGCAGATAATCCGGCACTTGCGAACTCCCTAGAAATAATCAAAGCACAAGCCATCTCTTTGCAGATCAATGAATTAAGTGAACCAAGTCCGATCGGCCACCCGAACACGGCTGCAATTACATTGAGTGACGGCAAAAACAAGATTTTTCTTTGTGGTTGTTCTATTGGGGGAGGAAAAATCGAGGTCAAGCAGATCGAACTTGATGGATATAACATTGAATTGCCTGGTTCACTTCCAGTTATCTTGTTTAAGTGTTCTCCTCGATCACTAGTCAAGATCTTAGAAAAGTTATCTGATATGGGATCGATCGTCACTGCACAAAACTTTTGTCATTTTGCGGAATGGGAAAATTTATATGCCCTTAATTTAAAAGAAATGCCAGTTAATGATCTCGAAAGAAAAATTCAAAAATATTGTGACAATTTAATTTGTTTATGAGTAAGGAGAAAAAAATGTATCAAAGTATTGCTGAAATAGTGCAAACTGCTCAACAACGCGGTGTAACCATCGCAAAGCTGATGCTCGAACAAGAAAGTACATATTCTGGTAAAACGGCCGAAGAGATCATAAAGCAAATGAGCGAACAGTTGACAGCAATGAGCTTGGCAGCAAGTAAAGGCTTGACTGGAAACGGTGTTGCGTCAAAAACGGGTTTGACTGGACACCAGGCGGCAAAATTGGCCAAGTATCATCAACGAGGGAAAACTCTTTCTGGCGACATAGTCTTGACGGCGATGGAAAATGCGATCGCCACAAATGAGGTCAATGCCGCTATGGGAGTTGTTTGTGCTGCTCCAACAGCGGGATCTTCTGGAACTTTGCCGGGTGTTTTGTTTGCATTAGAAAAAAAGTTGAATTTAAGTCGGAGGAATGAAATCGACTTTTTATTGTGTGCTAGCGGTTTTGGCTTGATCGTGGCTAATCATGCCACGATCGCTGGCGCGACAGGCGGCTGTCAGGCTGAAGTCGGCAGTGCTTCTGCAATGGCTGCCGCTGCTGCAGTTGAAGTTAGTGGTGGGACACCGCAACAGTCTGCGGAGGCTTTTGCATTTTCGTTAAGTAATTTGTTGGGTTTGGTTTGTGATCCGGTTGCAGGTTTGGTTGAAGTACCATGTGTGGATCGAAATGTTGTTGGTGCAGTCAATGCTTTGGCTGCCGCTGATATGGCTTTAGCAGGATTGACTAACACGATCCCAGCTGATGAAGTTATCATGGCAATGAAAGATGTTGGTGAAAGAATGCCGCGAGAACTTCGTGAAACTGGGCTAGGAGGATTGGCTGCAACCCCGACGGGAAATCAAATCAAATTCAATATTTTCGGTACAGAGGCTTAATTTTATCATGCAATTTGTGTTGCCGGGCGAAATACAAAGAAATAATAGTTTAAGAAGTGATTATATTTAATGACACGCCCGGATTGTTGTGGTATTCTAGGAAAGAATGTTTGAAATTGGAGGATCGATAATGAGTGAACAATTTGAACTAGTAATTTTAACAGGGATGAGTGGTGCTGGTAAGACAGTTGCAATGCAAAGTTTTGAAGATTTAGGTTATTTTTGCATTGACAATATGCCACCGACATTGATTCCAAAGTTTTATGAGTTGCTGCAAGATACTGGTAAAATTCAAAAAGTTGCTTTGGGGATCGATTTACGTTCGCGTTCATTTTATGATCAGATCATTGAGATATTGCATAATATTGAGGATCAAAGAGCTGTCAATGTAAAAATTGTTTTTCTTGATGCATCTAATGAAGAACTGGTTTCTCGGTATAAAGAAACCAGACGAGCACATCCTTTAGCTCGTGAAGGTCGGTTGTTAGATGGGATTGCTAAGGAAAGGGAACTACTGGCTGAAATCAAAACGCAGGCGCAGCTGGTGATCGATACAACTAAATTGTCTCCGCGACAGTTGCGTGAAGAAATATTCCATACGTTTGAAAGCGGCAAGGAAACTCCTTTTCATATTGAAGTTTTGTCATTCGGCTTTAAATATGGTTTGCCGATCGATGCCGATATCGTTATGGATGTTCGCTTCCTGCCTAATCCTTATTATGTACCAGAACTAAAGGGTAAAACGGGCTTGGATAAACCTGTTGAGGATTATGTCATGAATTCAAACGGTGCCCAAAGTTTTTACGAACAATTTGCGCACTTACTTGAGTCGATCCTTCCGGGTTATGTTAAAGAAGGCAAATCAAGTGTAGTTATCGCGATAGGCTGTACAGGCGGTCAACATCGGTCAGTGGCACTGACTAACTTGATCGGCAAACGGTTAAAGAAAAAATATCCGGTGCGGATCTCACACCGCGACATGAACAAGCGGAAGGAGACTGTTAACCGGTCATGAGTAATTGTAATAGAAATGGTCAGCGCCCTAAAATAGTAGTGATCGGGGGAGGAACTGGCTTGCCGGTCGTATTATATGGACTGCGTAAGAAAAATGCTGATATTACTGCGGTGGTAACTGTGGCTGATGATGGCGGGTCATCTGGCGTGATCAGGGATTATATCAATGTTGTCCCACCTGGAGATATTAGAAATGTTCTAGTAGCTTTGTCTGATATCCCTCAGATTTATAAAGATATTTTTCAATATCGTTTTGATACCAAAGATCAGTTTTTTTCGGGGCATGCGATCGGAAATTTGATTATTGCGGCATTATCAGAGATGAATGGTGATGACATATTTTCCGCCGTGCAAAAGCTGTCACAGATGATGCGTATCGACGGCAAGGTCTATCCGGCAGCCAGCGTTCCCTTGGCTTTGAATGCTGAGTTCAGCGATGGCACTTGTTTGTCTGGAGAAGCCGAGATCACTGCTGCTGAGAAAAATATAAAAAAAGTCTGGGTCACGAGCAATGACGGCTCTAAACCTGAAGCTCGCCCTGAAGTGATCAAAGCCATTATGGAGGCAGATCAGATCGTATTAGGTCCAGGTAGTTTATTCACGAGTATCTTACCCAATTTAATGATCGAAAATGTTGGTCGTGCTGTTTGTGAAACTCAAGCGGAAGTTGTCTATATCTGCAATATTATGACGCAAAAGGGTGAAACTGAGAAGTTTACGGATGCTGATCATGTCCGCGTTTTAAATAATCATTTGGGTGATAACTTCGTGGATACTGTACTGGTAAATACTGAAGAAGTCCCGCAAGATTATATGGATTATCAAAAATATAATGAGATCTTAGACCAGGTCAAATATGACTTTGCCGGCTTGCGCGAGCAAAATTGTCGTGTGATCTCAGATAATTTTTTGAAACTCAGAGATCATGGCGTTTTTCATAATGGAAAAAAAGTCGTTGAAGAGCTGATACGACTGACAGGTCGTCCAAATTCCTGGGTCGTTGATAGATATAACTAAGGTAAATCTGTTAGTCAGTTTATTCACTTTAATGAAGGGAGGTCGGAGTATTGTCTTATGCTAGTGATGTAAAAAAAGAGTTGACTACTTTAGAGGTCAATCATCTTAAAAATGGTAAGGCTGAATTGACGGCATTGATCCGTATGAACGGTGCGTTAAGTTTGATCGATCATCAATTTGTGTTGAGTATTCAAACCGAAAATCCTGCAACTGCACGGAGGATCTATTGGTTGTTAGAAAAATTTTATGGTATCAAGAGTGAATTGATCGTTAGACGTAAAATGAAGTTAAAGAAAAATAATTTATACATTGTTCGTCTGCGCTCCGGCAGCAGCGAGGTTTTACATGACTTGAATATAATTGATGGCTTGCAGATCAAACAAACTGTGAACAATGATTTCTTGACTACGGATGGCCCTGTCCGTTCTTATTTACGCGGTGCCTTTTTAGCAACAGGTTCCGTGAATAATCCCGAAACGAGTCGTTACCACTTGGAAATTTATTCACTCTATGAGGAACATAATGATTCTATTTGCGAAATGATGAATCACTATCATTTGAATGCACGCAAAACTGAACGGCGTAGCGGCTATATCACTTATTTAAAAGAGGGAGAAAAGATTGCTGACTTTTTGTCTTTGATCGGGGCAACAAGTTCAATGCTAAAGTTTGAGGATATTCGCATTATGCGTGATATGCGTAATTCGGTCAACCGGATCGTGAATTGCGAAAATGCTAATATGAACAAAGTTGCTGACGCAGCCACTAAGCAGATCGAAAATATTAAGCTGATCGATGATGTTGTTGGTTTAAACAAGTTGCCGGTTAAATTGCAACAAGTTGCTATTTCTCGGGTTGCCCATCCGGAAGTTAGTTTGAAAGAATTGGGTGACCTAGTGGAAGGCGGTCCGATTTCTAAATCAGGTGTAAATCACCGTCTACGTAAAATAAATGAATATGCTAATAAAATCAAGACCGGAACATTTGCTGATCAAAATGCTTGATCAAAAAGGTATTTTTTCAAATAATGTTCGGTAGTCCATGAGAACTCTATCTTTTAGGTAGGGCTCTTTTTTATGTTTTAAGCCAAAAAAAGAACCATAGCTCACAATGTAGAGTTACAGTTCTTTGTTATTAGAAATTAAAGCTTATTCGGCTTTCTTCTTGTTCTTCATAATACCATCGATCAAACCATATTTAACGGCTTCTTCAGCGGTCATAAAGTTATCACGTTCGGTATCGCGGTTGATCGTTTCGATGTCTTGGCCTGTGCGTTCGGCTAAGATCTTGTTGATCAAGTTACGTGTCTTCGAGATATGCTCAGCAGCGATCTGAATTTCAGTTGATTGACCCTGAGCACCGCCTAATGGCTGATGGATCAATATTTCAGAGTTTGGTAGAGCAAAACGCTTGCCATCAGCACCTGCCGTAGACAAGATAGATGCCATTGAAGCAGCTATGCCCAAGACGATAGTCTGAACATCGGAATTTACGAAATTCATCGTGTCATAAATGGCCAATCCAGCTGAAACAGAGCCACCAGGTGAGTTGATGTACATATAGATGTCTTTTTCAGAGTCCTGTGCATCTAAGAAAAGCAACTGCGCGATCACGGCATTTGCCATGTCATCTGTGACTTCACCAGAAACCATAATGATCCTATCCTTTAAGAGACGAGAATAGATATCATAAGCACGTTCTCCTTGTGGAGACTGTTCAATAACTGTGGGTACTAAATTCATAGTAATAAATACCTCCTGCTCGTTAATTGATTGCATGAAATTCTTTTTTCATGACTTTGATTTATAGTTTACCCTATAGGTCAAAAAAGGTCAAACTTGAAGCATTATTTTTTGTTTAGTGCAGGATTTTAATTTCTTATCGCTTTCGTTAGTGGATATTAATTGGATATATAATGTATAATGATGGATGAAGAAAGGACGATAAGTTGACTATTGGCTTGGCAAAAGTCAAATGTAAGCAAAGAAAAAAGCCTTTGAAATCAAAGGCTTTAAACCGTATGCTACATTAGGTCAAGTATCCATGCGCCAGCAGGGAGTCGAACCCTGATTACAAGAACCGGAATCTTGTGTGCGATCCATTACACTACCGGCGCGTACTTATATATAGTAACTTAAATGTTATTAAATTACAAGATAAATTTATTGAAAACCACTTATTGAATTTTAAAAGGGGAAGTCAGCATGACACTGCAACAAGGACTTGGTCAACAACAAAATCAAATTCAAAAACTGGCAATGACTCAAAGAATGCAGCAGTCAATCAGGATGCTAAAGTTTAGCTCGGATGAGCTCCAGAATTTTTTGAAACAACAGGAACTGGAAAACCCATTTATGGTGATCAATCCGCGAAATTCAAATGCTAGTTCAAATGTCGTCAGCGTTTCTAAGGCGGCCAACAATGAAACGGATTGGACTGAATTCGCAACTTCTAAACAAAGCCGCTCGCTTTTTGACTATCTGCTAGATCAAGTGCATTTGACCATGAGAAAAACTCCTCTGCGGGGGTGGGTCATTTTTTTAGTAAATCATTTAGATTCAAATGGATATTTAGACTTGGATCTAGAGACTTTGGTAAAAAGTGAATTGATCGATAAGGTGATGCTGATCGATGCATTGACGCTTTTGCAAAATTTAGATCCGCCGGGTGTAGGGGCCAGAAACTTACAAGAATGTTTGATCTTGCAAACTAGAAACGACGATTTTGCTCCAAAACATACCGAAGAAATTTTGCAAAATGATTTTTCAGATTTTATTGATCGTCATTGGAAAGCACTGACACAAAAATATGAGATCACTTTGACTCAAGTACAAGATATTTTAGATTATGTCCAAACACTTTCTCCTACTCCCGGTTCAGAGTATAGCCAAGATGAGATCGGGTATATCCAACCAGATCTCGTTTTAAAAGAAGCTGCTGATGACAAGTTAGATGTTAAGGCTACTAAACAGACCTTGCCGAAAGTCGTTTTTAGGGAAAATTATTTTAATGAGATGCTAAAGACTAACGATCCGCAAGTTAAAAAATACGCTGAAGATAAGAAAAAAGAATTTGCAGAGATCTATCGCGATATTGAGCAAAGAGGCTCGACTCTTTTGCGGGTAGGTCGTGAGATAATTAAACGGCAAAAAAATTTTTTACTAGACCCTAAGCAAGCGTTGGTACCTTTGTTGTTACGGGATGTGGCGAATTCTTTACAGTTGCATGAATCGACGATCAGTCGGACTGTAAATGGTAAGTATCTGCAAACGAAACATGGTGTATATGAATTAAAGTATTTCTTCACACAAGCTGTAAATTATAGTACAGAAGGGGCAGTTTTGACTGCAAGTGATGTCAAAGCACGGATAAAGGCCGCAATAATGGCCGAAAATAAGCTTAAACCACTATCGGATCAAAAAATTAGTCAACTTTTGGCAAAAGAGGGACTAGAATTGTCCCGCAGAACAGTTGCAAAATATCGTGAACAGTTAAATATTCCCAGCTCTTCTAAAAGAAAAAAATATTAGTGAAAAATAAAAGTTCACAAATTTCATAGTTGTCTTCACCTTTTCACAATAATAATTCGTATTTTCACAAATATCGTTGATATGGTTGCTGCAATTGAGTATAAAAGCAATAATTTCATGAAAATGAACGAGAAGAGTTTGAAAAAATTGCTTCACAAAACTTGCAATACCTTTATATTGTTGTTATAATTCACTTGTAAATAAGGAAACAGTTTGCTGGATTTTCAGTTTAATTGTGATTCTTATTTAAATAGATTGTTGGACATTATCAGTCCCAGGGGAGAGACGACCGATGAACCGTGAACTCGAGTGGATTCAAACTGTCGTTCCCGATATGATCGATGTCTTAAGTCGCCGGTTTTTGATCTTAAAAAAAATTAAGACAGATCGGCCAGTAGGACGAAGGACTTTAGCTGCTCAACTCAAGTTAAGTGAGCGAGCCCTTCGTACCGAAACTGATTTTTTGAAAGAGCAGGGCCTGATCGATTCAAGCAAATCAGGGATGACTCTTACCGAAAATGGTGCACTGGTCGTTCGTAGTCTGGGTGAATTTATGGATCAGATGCTGACACTACAAGCAACTGAGAAAGAGTTAACTGCCTTATTTGGCGGTATTCGTTGTTTGGTGGTCCCTGGCGATAGTGATGAGGATGAAGCAGTGACGTGTTCGATGGGGCAGACTGTTAATGAGATTTTGCAGGCTTTGTTACCACAAGGGCACAATATAATCGCTGTGATGGGCGGCACAACAATGGCCGCCGTTGCACAGTCGCTGGACTCAGAACTAACAACCGGGCGCGATTTGATGTTCGTTCCTGCTCGTGGCGGGATCGGAGAAAGAGTGGATGTTCAGGCTAACAATATTTCTGCTCAGATGGCCGAAAGAACCAAGGGCCAACATAGAGCACTTTATGTTCCTGAACATGTTAGCGAGAAAACTTATGAGCCGTTATTGCGCGAACCTGCCGTTCGAGAAGTGATCGAGATGATCAGGCAGAGTAATGCGGTGATCCATAGCATCGGTGAGGCGATTCCGATGGCAAAGAGACGTTCGATGTCGCAAACTGCCATTGATTCACTTAAACAGAAAGGTGCTGTCGGTGAAGCATTTGGTTATTTCTTCAATGAAAAAGGAGAAGTGGTCCAAAAGCTTTCCCGAATTGGATTGCAACTAGAGGATCTCGCTTCGATGAAATGTGTTGTTGCCGTGGCCGGCGGATCATCTAAAGGTCATGCGATCGCAGCATATATGAAACTTGCTCCCAGTCAGACATATTTGATTACTGACCAAGGAGCTGCTAACATGATTTTAAAAGGGTAGTGTTTAGCCGCATTACTTTTTAAAATAAATTTTTTATTTCCTAAAGGAGGAAAATTTTAGTATGACTACTAAAGTAGGTATTAATGGCTTTGGCCGTATCGGCCGTTTGGCATTCCGTCGTATTGCTGCAACATCAAAGGACTTGGAAGTTGTTGCAATTAATGATTTAACTTCACCTGCAATGCTCGCTCATTTGTTGAAGTACGATACAGCTCATGGTCAATTTGACGCTGAAGTTTCCGCAACAGACAACGCACTTGTTGTTAATGGCAAGACTATCCCTGTATATGCTGAAGCAGATGCACACAACATTCCTTGGGTTAAGAATGACGGCGTAGAATTAGTACTTGAATCAACAGGTTTCTATACTTCTACAGAAAAAGCAACTGCTCATTTGGATGCAGGCGCAAAACGTGTTCTTGTTTCTGCACCAGCTGGCGACATGAAGACAATCGTTTATGGCGTTAATGATGACACAATGTCAGCAGACGACAAGATCGTTTCAGCTGCTTCATGTACAACAAACTGCTTGGCACCTCTTGCAAAGGCTGTTAACGATGCATTTGGTATCAAAGCAGGTACAATGACAACTGTTCATGCTTACACAGCTACACAGTTATTACAAGATGGTCCTGACAAGAAGGGCAACGTTCGTAACGCTCGTGCTGCTGCTCAAAACACAATTCCTCATTCAACTGGTGCTGCTAAGGCTCTTGGCTTGGTTGTTCCTGAATTGAACGGTAAATTGGATGGACATGCACAACGTGTTCCAGTTATCACAGGTTCATTGACAGAATTAGTAACAACTTTGGACAAAGTTGTAACAGCTGACGAAGTTAACGAAGCAGTTAAGAAAGTTACTGATGGTAACGAATCATTTGGTTACAATGCTGACGGCATCGTTTCTTCAGATATCATCGGTACAACATTTGGTTCAGTCTTTGACCCAACACAAACACAAGTTGTTGGTGATGGTGAAGGCCAAGTTGTTAAGACAGTTGCTTGGTATGACAACGAATCTGGCTTTACAGCTCAAATGATCCGTACACTTGAAAAATTTGCTAGCATGCTTTAATATTCGATTTTAAATTGAATATTACGCCTGTGTGGCGCTAATTAAGGCGGGGGGAGGCAAAACTCCTTCCGCTTTTTCTTTGAAATAAGCACGGGAACTAGGGCTAGCTTTTTAAGTATCAGTGCGACTCTTGTTTCCGAGAAAAATCAATGGAGGGTTTTCAATGGCTAAATTAACAGTTTCAGATCTGAAAGATCTTAAAGGAAAAAAAGTCTTGATCCGTGTTGACTTTAATGTCCCTTTGAAAGACAGCAAAATCGGTGATGATAACCGAATGGTAGCTGCACTTCCAACCATTAAATATGTTACTGAAAATGGCGGAAAGGCTATCTTGTTCTCACACCTTGGCCGTGTTAAGAAGGAAGAAGACAAGAAAGAATTAACTCTTCGTCCAGTTGCACAGCATTTGGCTGAATTACTCGACAAACCAGTTACTTTCGTTCCTGTAACACGTGGACCTCAATTAGAAGAAGCAATCGACAAATTATCTGATGGCGATGTTTTGTTAGTTGAAAATACTCGTTTCGAAGATTTAGACGGCAAAAAAGAATCAGGTAACGATCCTGAACTTGGTAAATACTGGGCATCACTTGGTGACGTTTATGTCAACGATGCTTTCGGTACTGCTCACCGTTCACATGCTTCTAACGTTGGTATTGCAAGTAACATGGACCAAGTCGCTGCTGGTTTCTTGTTAGAAAAAGAAATCAAGTTCTTGGGTAATGCTGTGGATGATCCTAAACATCCATTTGTTGCTATCCTGGGTGGTGCTAAAGTTTCAGATAAGATCGGTGTCATCGATCATTTGTTATCAAAAGCTGACAAAGTTGTTATCGGTGGTGGGATGACTTATACATTCTATGCTGCTAAAGGTATCAAGATCGGTAATTCTCTTGTTGAAGAAGATAAGATCGATCTTGCTAAGCAAATTATTGAAAAAGCTGGCGACAAGTTAGTATTACCAGTTGATAATGTTGTTGCACCTGAATTTAAGAATGACGCTCCTAGTGAAGTTGTAGAAGGAGACATTCCTGATGGTGAAATGGCTTTAGATATCGGTCCTAAGTCAATCGAATTGTTCAAGGATACTTTGAAAGATGCTAAGACAGTTGTTTGGAATGGCCCAATGGGTGTATTCGAAATGAGCAACTTTGCTAAAGGTACTCTTGAAGTAGGTAAATTCTTAGGTACTTTAACTGACGCATCTACTATCGTTGGTGGTGGCGATTCGACTGCTGCTGTTAAGGAACTTGGTGTAGGCGACAAGCTTACTCATATTTCTACTGGTGGCGGTGCATCACTTGAATATCTTGAAGGTAAAGAATTACCTGGTATTGCTGCAGTTTCCAACAAATAATCTAGGAAAATAAAAAATTTATTATAATTGCGAGTATTGGTTTTGCCCGCAATTATTTTTTTGAAGGAGAGGTATATTTTATGCGTACACCAATTATCGCAGGTAACTGGAAATTAAACATGAATCCAGAACAAACTGCTGAATTCGTTAAAGCTGTTAAGGATCAACTGCCTACTGACGGCAGCGTTGAAGCTGTGATCGGCGCACCGGCTGTTGACTTGCCTGCATTGCTTGAAAATGCTAAGGGTTCAAGTCTTAAAGTGGCTGCTGAAAACAGTTATTTTGAAGACGAAGGTGCCTTTACTGGTGAAACTTCACCAAAAGTTTTGGCTGAAATGGGCGTTGACTATGTGATCATCGGCCACTCAGAGCGTCGTGAATATTTCCATGAAACAGATGAAGACATCAACAAAAAAGCTCATGCGATCTTCAGAAATGGTCTCACACCTATCATTTGCTGTGGTGAGACTCTTGAAACTCGTGAAGCTGGTAAATATCAAGAATGGGTCGAAGGACAAGTTACAGCTGCTTTGAAAGATTTGACAGCTGACCAAGTTTCTTCTCTTGTTATTGCTTATGAACCAATCTGGGCTATTGGTACTGGCAAAACAGCTAGTTCCGACCAAGCTGAAGAAGTTTGCGCGATCGTTCGGCAAACAGTTGCTAAATTGTATGATCAAACAGTTGCTGATAAAGTTCGCATTCAGTACGGTGGCTCAGTTAAACCTGCTAACGTTAAAGAATTAATGTCTAAAGAAGATATCGATGGCGGTTTAGTCGGTGGTGCTTCATTAGTTCCTGAATCATACTTGCAATTAGTTAACTTCAACAAATAAGCAGTAGATCCTGAAAAAGCTCGTATTTAAACACAGACCAGATCGATTTGGCCCGACTGTTTAGGTACGGGTTTTTTGTATACATCCTAATAAAGTTTTTGCTATAATGACAGTTGAATATAGCCATATTAGTGATACTCTGGTTGTTTTATCGGCTGTTTTGTGCTAAATTAGAATGGATGTAGGTTACACCTAGATAGGTAAGGAGGAAACTTGTTTGTACAATACATTATTGACCCTATTGCTGATCGACTCAGTCTTGATCATCATCGCTGTTTTGATGCAACCAGCAAAGAATGATAATGCTGCTTCGGCATTGTCCGGCGGAGCAACAGACCTATTTAGTAAACAAAAGCCACGTGGTTTTGAAGCTTTTATGCAGAGAGTTACAGTTGTTTTAGGAGTGTTATTTTTCGCTTTGGCGCTGGCTTTGGTATATATTTCTTCACACTAACTTTGAAGTAAACCTCCTGCACAGTATGAAACAGGAGGGTTTTTTGTTTGGTAAAAGTCAAAATTGTTATGATACGGGGATTTAGATGAATAAAGAAAAGATTATTGAAAAATTAACCGAGCTTTTTCAAGCAGAACCAACTAAAAAATTTGCAGTTGGTGAACTGGTTCAAAAACTCGGTATGGAAGGTGCAGGACAGTTTAAGTTTGTTGTTCAGGCACTGACTCAAATGGAACATGATAAGAAAGTAGATTTAGATGATGAAGGCAATTTTTCATTAGCACAAAGTGCTGACTCTGAAAACTTAATGGGAATATTTCATGCAAATGATCGCGGCTACGGTTTTGTAACTGTTGACCCTGAAGAGCCCGATTTTTTCATCAACCCAACGGCAACCCTCTCTGCTTTAAATGGGGATGAAGTCAAAATTGAAAAGATCGGTGATGGAGACCCAACGATCAATAAACGTCCAGAAGGAAAAATCGTTGAGATCTTAAACCATTCCTTGTCTCAGGTGGTTGGTGAATTTCAATCTGCTGAAGATGAAAATTTGCCCGCTGGTATTATTGGGACAGTTCACTTAAAAGACAAGAAGTTGTCTAACTTCAAGTTTTTACTAGAAGATAAAGGACTTCACCCGGTGGCCGGTGAAGTTATTTTGGCAGATATTTCTGCTTATCCAAGTGCGGCATTGCCCGGGATATTGAAGGGTGTAGCCGTCAAAATTTTGGGAAATGTGAATGATCCTGGAATGGATATTTTACAGATCGTTTACGAGCATGAAATTCCACATGAATTTCCCGAAGATGTTATGGATGAAGCAGAGGCTATTCCAGACCATGTTACAGATGAAGAAAAAGCTGGTCGCGAAGATTTAACTGATCAAAATTTAGTTACGATCGATAGTATTGAATCAAAAGACTTGGATGATGCAGTTAATGTTTGGAAGATGGACAATGGCAATTTTCACTTAGGTGTGCACATTGCTGATGTTTCACATTATGTTACTCCGGGCACGGCTTTAAATCGTGAAGCCTTTGAGCGTGGGACATCTGTTTATTTAACAGACCGTGTGATCCCAATGCTGCCGCCCAAACTTTCAAATGGCATCTGTTCTTTAAATCCACACGTCGAAAGATGTGCGATGACTTGTGAGATGGAGATCGACCCTGATGGTCATGTAGTTGATCACAGGATCTTTCCAAGTATTATTAAGTCAACTGAACGGATGACTTATATTGCCATCAATAAAATCGTTGAGTCACATGACCAAAAAACGATGGATCGTTATGCTGATTTAGTACCGATGTTTCAAGACATGGCGGAATTGCATAAAATCTTGTTGAAAATGCGTAAACGTCGTGGCGCGATCGAATTCGACGATACAGAAGCAAAGATTATTGTTGATGAGCAGGGGCACCCAACGGATATTCAGCTCAGAGAACGTGGAACCAGTGAAAGAATGGTCGAGTCATTTATGTTGGCTGCCAACGAAACAGTTGCAGCACATTTTCATAAGTTAAAGGTACCATTCGTTTATCGGATCCATGAAAGTCCTAAACCCGAAAAAATCGATACATTCTTTGAAATGCTTGGAGGTTTGGGAGTCGAAGTTACTGGTAAAAAAACAGAGATCAAACCCAAGATGTTACAAAACATTTTGAAAAAAGTTGCTGGTAAACCTGAGGAAGCCATGGTTTCGACTATGCTGCTGCGATCCATGCAACAGGCTAAATATTCACCAGAACCTTTAGGCCATTTTGGGATCGCTGCTGCTGATTATACTCATTTTACTTCTCCAATCCGCCGGTATCCTGATTTAATGGTCCATCGTTTGATTCATTTTTACTTGGAAAATGGGATCGGTGATGAAGCACAGGAAAAATATGCGGATCAATTAGATGAGATCACCACACATAGTTCTGATGCTGAAAGACGGGGAATTTCTGCCGAACGTGATACTGACGCTATGAAAAAGGCAGAATTTATGTCAGATCATGTTGGTGAGGAATTTGATGCTGTGGTCAGTTCTGTGACTAAGTTTGGGATGTTCATCGCTTTGCCGAATACTGTTGAAGGCTTGATCCATATCAGTCAGATCCAAGATGATTATTATGAGTATTTAGAAAAACAAATGGCATTGGTTGGCCGTCGGACTAAGCAGACCTATCGTATCGGTCAACCTGTCAGAGTTAAGTTGATCAATGTTAATGTCGAACAAAAAGAAGTCGACTTTACTTTAGCAGATCCGGGTCATGCGCCGAAGACTGATTTGCTTGATGGGGTCGAATTACCTGACCGTCGTCCTAAACGACATAATGACCAACAAAGACGCAATGGTAACTTTCATAACAAAGGAAAGTATAAGCACCAAGGTGGGAATCGTCACAGTAATAATGGTTCGCGTCCTAATAAAGCGTCTGGACAACATTCCCACCAGTCACACCAAAATTTCAAAGGAAACAAGCAGCATCGTAAGAATAGATGATCACTGATGTGTAATTGTACTTATTTCCAATTTCTTGACATTTATGTTTAAGAAAACTATTCTTTTTAAGACATTTGTACAATACGGAGATGATTTGAATGGCAAAACAGAAACAACATTCACGTCCCTTGGCTCAAAATCGTAAAGCCAGTCATGATTATTATATTTTGGATACCGTTGAGGCTGGTGTGTCTTTAACTGGAACTGAAATTAAATCGGTTCGTGCTGCACGGATCAATCTAAAAGATGGATTTGCCCAAATCAGGAATGGCGAAGCATGGTTGCAAAACGTGCATATTTCACCTTATGATCAGGGTAATCAATTTAATCATGATCCGTTGCGTAACCGTAAACTTTTGTTGCATAAAAAAGAAATCATGCGTTTGGAACAAGAAACTTCCAAAAAGGGCGTGACTCTGGTTCCTCTTAAAGTCTATATCAAGCATGGTTTTGCGAAGGTCTTGATCGGTATTGCCCAAGGTAAGCATGATTATGATAAACGTGAATCTATTAAGCGTCGCGATCAAGAGCGCGAGATCCAACGAACGCTTAAAAATTATTAAATGAATATATTAGTTTGAAAACAAGGTTCTATAATATTTGGTACTGATAGAAAAATCTTTTCTCAGTACCAATTTTGTTTTATGATAAAAAAATAGAGATGAAGACACACTTCATCTCAAAGAAACAATCCCTACACTGAAAGGAATGTCCTACATGAAGAATTGTACACTAGATCT
>OMJG01000204.1_pt1 | contig 45685 bp, 46 predicted proteins | sample 1646431 | NCBI WGS metagenome assembly OMJG01 (sample SAMN03771674, study PRJEB25209) | food metagenome | isolation source: Cotija cheese | place: Mexico:Jalisco,Michoacan | collected 2011-12-12 | reverse complement strand
AGCAGCGCGGAATCCAGGTCGCCGTGCCGGGAGCAGTGAGCCAGCCAGCCATCGGGGCGAACTTGGACCACCATGCGCCGCCCACATAACTGGCAATAGCGTGGAACATCCAGCCCGGCCGCCGCGGCGGCGTGTAACTGGATCTCTATCCCGGTGCTGAATTCTTGGCCAGTGTTGGGGTGAAAGATGGGTGTCTCACCTGCTGCGACTGCGGCGGCAAGCTCGCCCAACTGGGGCGGCCACGTGGCTTCATGCCGCGGCATTAAAGAGCCTTGATGGGCAGGTCAATGCGTCCGAGCATGTCAATGTCTTTTTCAATCTGCTGGCCCAAAGTGGTCAGGTAGTTTCCAGCAATGATTGCGTTGATACCGGACAGCAAACCCTTTTCGGTGCCGTCATCACCCAAAGAAAGCTCGCGGCCACCGGCAAAGCGCAGGGTGGTTGATGGCATGGCCAAACGGAAAGCCGCCACCGCGCGCAGGGCATCACCCATGGGAACCAGCGGGCGGTTGGCAAAAGGTGTGCCGGGGCGTGGGTCAAGGAAGTTCATCGGGACCTCACACGGAGAAATCTCCGCCAGCTGCACCGCGAATTCCGCGCGCTGCTCCAATGATTCGCCCATGCCGATGATGCCGCCGGAGCACACTTCCATGCCCACCGAACGCACCAAGTCCAAGGTGTTCTTGCGCTCTTCCCAGGAGTGCGTGGTGACAACCTGCGGGAAGAAGCTACGCGCGGTTTCCAGATTGTGGTTATAGCGCTTGACGCCCATCTCCGCCAGCTGCTGCGCTTGCTCTGGCGTTAACGTGCCCAAGGAGCAAGAGATATCAATATCCACTTCCCGCTCAATGGCTTGCACCGCCACCGCAACCTGATCCAACAGGCCCTGGTCCGGGGATTTCACCGCGGCAACGATACAAAATTCGGTTGCGCCTGACTTTTGTGTCTTCTTCGCCGCTTCCACCAATTCCGCAATGTTCAAGCGTGCCGCGCGCACCGGCGACTGAAACAGCCCCGACTGCGAGCAGAAGTGGCAGTCCTCCGGGCAACCACCCGTCTTGATGGAGATAATCCCTTCAACCTCCACTGCCGGCCCGCACCACTTCAACCGTGTCTGGTGCGCGATGTCCGCCAGCTCTTCCAGCTGCGAGTCATCGCTGGTGAGAACCTCGATGAGTTCTTCTTTGTTTAGTCCGTGCCCCTGTCCCAGAGCTTTTTCACGTGCGACGTCAATGATAGTCATGACACAGCAGCCTAAACCATCAATTGAACCCTGTTTAATTGACAGACTTAAACATCGTTTAATTCCCTCATTGTAGGGTAATTTCTCATCCGAAAGAACTATCAAAAACCCGCTTTGAAGAATCCGCTAGAAGCTTTTTGCATGTACCGTGGCAGGCGATCCAGCCACCTACCACCGGGGGAAATTTATGAAGACCATTGTTGTAGTAATCGCTTTCATTCTTTCTTTTCTGCTCACAATCGCCGTGTTAACTGGGTTGATTGCCGTCACCGGCCTGGGCGCCGGCATTGTTGAAATGGCAATCATCCTCATCATCGCAGCCATCGTCGGCTACTTCGTCGCACGTGCAGTAAGCAAGAAGCAAAAGCCTTAAACCCACGCCGCCACATGCGCGCATGAATCTCGGCCACATTGAACGTTTGGGCACTACGATGGGCCGGTATGAGCCTGTATGAAGACACTTTGGAATTGCTGCAAGAACTTATCCGTAATGCGTGCGTGAATGACTTAACGGCCGATTCGGGTGAGGAATACCGAAATGCGGCGACGTTGGAGAAGTTCTTTGAAGGCACCGAGGTGAAGGTGCAGAAGTTTGAGCCGCACCCAGGGCGGGTGTCGGTGGCGTTCACAGTGGAAGGCTCCGATCCACAGGCGGAGCCTTTGACGTTGCTGGGCCATATTGATGTGGTCCCGGTGGATGAGCCGAAGTGGACCAAGCCACCGTTTGAGGCGCTGATTGAAGATGGCAAGCTTTATGGCCGCGGCGCAGTGGACATGCTGTTTATCACCGCCAGCCAAGCAGCAGTTACCCGTGAGGTGGCGCGCAAGGCAGCGCAGGGCCAGCGTCCACAGGGCACGTTGACTTTTGTGGGATTGGCCGATGAAGAAGCGCGTGGCGGACTCGGCGCGAAGTGGATTTCAGAAAACCAGCCAGAGGCATTTTCCTGGCGCAATTGTCTATCCGAAACCGGTGGTTCGCACCTGCCCGCACTAGATGGCAGTGATGCCATTGGTTTTAACGTGGGTGAGAAAGGCGCGGGTCAGCGCCGCATTCACATCCACGGGGATGCCGGGCATGGCTCCACGCCCTTTGGCAAAGACTTTGCTGTGGTCAAGATAGCGGAGGTTGCGCGCCGCATTGCAGCAGCTCAGCCGCCGGCAGTGTCCAACGAGACATGGGAAGGCTTTGTGCGCGCCTTCAAGTTTGATGAAACAACGCAGCAGACTCTCATCGATGGCACGGCCGCTGATGCTGATTATGAAAAATTCGGGGCGCTTTCGGCCTATGCCCATGCGTTTTCCCACACGACCATTGCGCAGACGGTTTTGCGTGCTGGCGGGGCGATTAACGTGTTGCCATCGCATGCCTGGCTGGAGATGGATATTCGCCCATTCCCAGGCCAAACCCAAGAGGACCTGGATGTCTTCTTGCGTGAGGCATTAGGGGATTTGGCTGATGAGGTAGAAATTGAGCACCTCATCACCGAGCCAGCAACGCATTCGCCTACCGATGGTCCCCTATGGGACGCGATTGTGAACACCACCAAGGAGTTCTTCCCAGAGGCCGCAGTAGTACCTGTGCACGCAACCGGCGGTTCCGACCTGCGCTTTGCGCGACGGTTGGAAGGCCCGAATGGCGGCAGGGCCTATGGCTTTGCGATGCACGCACGTGAGCGCGACATGGCCAGCGCCAACTCCCAGCTGCACAGCCATGACGAGCATCTGTACCTCGAGGACCTGGAGCTAACAGTGCGCGCCTACGACTCACTGGTGCACAAGTTTGTGGGCCTCAGCTAAACACCGCCTGAGTGAAAATACGGCACACATACAGTGTGAGATAGGTCTGATTCCAAGACAAAAGCCCGTGGCCAGAGCGTTTCTGTGCGCCCGGCCAGGGAATTCACAGGCTCTAGCGGTTTTGCGAATGTTACTGGTGTGACATAATGCGCTTATGCCAAAACTGATTTCCGCGAAGACCGGGCTGATCGCAGCCGCTACTGCCTTGACTGCCACCCTTGCTGGCCCAGCCATCGCATCCGCAGATGTTGTCGATGACATGCTGGCAAAGATGCCATCAGGCCAAATCTCTTGCTCCCAGGCCGAATCCCAGTACACCAACGCGTCTGACTACAACTCCAAGAAGCAGCAGGCACTTGCTGTAGCTAACTTCCACTCCCGTGGCGGCGAAATCCGCGCTGCGATCTCCCGCATGGATGAAGCCATCGCACGCTGTGGCCTCAACGGCGGCGGTAACTCCGGCAACACCAATTCCGGCAACAACTCCGGAAATAATTCCGGCAATACTTCGGGAAACCAGAACAACTCTGGCAACAATTCCGGTAACACCAACTCCGGTAACACCAACTCCGGCAATAAGAACACTGGCAACAAGTCCAACACTGATGTCAACGGCAAGCAGGTCATCCCAGTGCTGGTTCAGCCAGGTATGCCAACCGTTGACGTTCCAGTAGCGAACGTGGTCACCTTCCGCATTCCAGATGCAGCAAAGATTGTGTCTGACGCTGTGGATCAGGGCTCTTCCAACGTTCAGGGTTCTTCCCGCTAATCAAGCTTGAAGTAAATATGGCGGTGTAGCGAACACCCCGGATTAAACAGCTGTCCACATTCTGGGCAGCTGTTTGTGCTTCCGGCATACTCTGAAAACACCATTTCGCGGCCACATGCCCCACACATCACGGCTGGTGATTCCAGGTCCATCGCTCCAAAGCTGTGGTCAGTCATCTCAGCATGGCACTCATAGCATGCCCAATACTTATCGCATGTAGCACACTTATTCGCAATCACGTCTACCGCGGAATGATAGTGCGCACAGCGCCCCGCTTCATCGAGAACGTCTCCGTAAATTGTGGCCATAGCGCCCAGCTTAGACTTCAATCACTTGCTCGCCTTAGCTTTACGCGAACTAGGAGTCCGTGGGGGTCGCGGCATAATGCAGTAGGGCCTGAAACTGCCGCGGATGGCTAAGCCGATACACCGGCGGCACGGTGGGATCTGGTTCCATGGTGCGCGCAAGATCTCGGCGCGAGCGCCACGTTTTGATCCACCACAAGAAGATGGAATCTTTGCTCATCAAGGACAAGCGGAAAGATTCACGGTTGCCGTTGCAGCAGGTTTGCCCCAAGAAAGAACGGGACATGGTGCGTTTAAATAGGCGGCTAAATGACACCCATGGCGAGTAATCCAAATATAAGATGACATCTGTTTCCGGATATACAATGTCCGTTACTTTGGACCCGCAAGAAGCCATCACCCAGGCTTGAGACTTCATATGTTCCAGCACACGTTCGCGCTGTTCTTCGGGGGAAAATAAGGTCCACGGGGATTGCTCCGCGGGCATCCACAAAACATCATTGTCAAAGTCAATAGCATGCAGATTCTTCAGCGACGCCCATTCACGAGCTGCGGTGGATTTACCTGCACCCGTCACGCCTTGGATTACAATCCGGCGTGCGTCTAAAACATCCATGGTTGAGGCACGTGACATGACAAAGACCTTCCCGATAGCTGAGCCAGAAGCAAAGAGGAATAACCTCTACCGTCTTGCTTGCCTCTTCCGCTACTGAATGAATAGTGCTACAGTCATCGGCGTATTTGTTGTCAAAGAACAGGATTAAGACGTGAAGATTGCACGCCGCACCGCATAACCACTGCTGAAGCGCGCGCAAGCGAAGCATGCCTTCAGCAGGAAGTCCCACTTCTACTGCACACTAAGGCGCTGCTTTCATGTCTACTTTTTTAAATAGTTCGTTTTCTCACGTCACCTTCAACAAAGTTTCCCTCACCTGGTCTAACGGCACCCCGTGCTTGCGCGATATTTCTGGCACACTATCAGCGCCTTTGACTGGGCTCATTGGTGATAATGGCTCGGGTAAATCAACACTGCTGAAACTAATATTGGGTGAGCACTCCCCTACCTCCGGAAACCTTGAAGTACCCGAAAACGTTGGGTATCTACCTCAAGACTTAGGTCTCAATACTTCGGCGACCATCGCTGATGTTTTCGGCATTACAGAAATTCTCAACGCTATCGAGGCGGTTGAATCAGGTGAGTACAGCGAGCAATTACTTGCCACCATCGGCGATGACTGGAATGTGGAAGAACACGTCCAGCAATTCATCGGCGCGCTCGATATACGTCGTACTATCGGAACACTTTCTGGAGGCGAGGCCGTATCTGTTGCTCTCGGCGCAGTGTTTGCGCAGCAACCAGACCTAGTCTTGTTGGATGAGCCGACTAACAATCTGGATACGGAGGCGAAGCAGAAACTGGTCTCAATGCTGCGCTCGAGCACTATTCCTGTCATCGTGGTCAGCCATGACCGCCAATTGCTGGCGCATGTGAGCGAAATTGCTGAGCTGTTCAACGGCCAGCTCCGCCAGTTCAGCGGAAATTATCAGAACTATCTTGATGCTACTGAACAAGAACAACACACTGCGCAACAGAAAGTGCGTGACGCCAAGTCCGTCTTAAAAAAGGAGAAAGATGAGCGCGCTGCGCTAGCCACCCAGATTGCTCATGATGCCGCCAAGGGCAAGAAGAACATTGCCAACCGGCGCAAAAGTCGCTTAGCTTTAGGCAATGACAAAGCGCGTGCGCAAAACACTGCTGCGAAGCAAACACATAAACATGCGCAAGGAATAGCGGATGCCGCGCTCGATCTCGATTCAGCGCAGCGTCGGGTTCGTAAGGATTCCCAGATCTATGTCTCTTTGCCGCCCACCCAACTTGCCGCCGGTACAAAAGTCTTGCAGCTGCAGCTACCACCTAATGCTGAAGGCAGAACAGAGTTCATCATGGCGGGCCCGGAGTACCTTCGCATCGCGGGTGCGAATGGGTCAGGAAAAACCACGCTCATCAATCACATCTTCGCCGCCAGTCAGAACTGCGCTGCCAATCAGGAATCCACGCTGACAGCAGATAGCGATTCTGCCGTGGATTATGTGATCGGCAACGTTGGATTTATCCGCCAACGCATTGAATTCGCACCTTATCTCACCGTGATGGAAACCGTAGCTAAGCGCCGGCCAGAATTTACTACGCAGGAGCTTCGTGACCAGCTCGCACAGTTGTTGTTCCACAATGACATGGTTAATCAAAAGATGGGGAGTTTATCTGGAGGTGAGCGTTTCCGGGTGGAGTTTGCCTGCAATGCGCTCGCGGCCCCGCAGCTACTCATCCTAGATGAGCCCACAAACAACCTGGACATCTCAACTACTCAATGGCTGGTGGATGCCTTGTCCAGCTATAACGGCGCGGTCATTGTGGTCAGCCACGATGACGCTTTTTGCGAAGAGATCGGTATTGATTACACCATTACGCTAGGTAGTCCCTCGGAATCTGATCCAGAAATTATGACCGATGAATTTGCTGAAGACACCACAGACTCAAACCAAAACTAGACCAGCTATGTTGGCTTTCGTGGCAACGCCCGTGAGGCTCTCATCTTCTACCAAGAGGTTTTCGGTGGCGACTTTCAAATCGGTGGGTGGGACCGCATGTGTGCCGACAACCACGAGCTCGGTGAGGACGACTCCGCTAACCAACGCATGAACCTTGTCATCTGGGTTGATGATGCTGAAACAATGACCGCCCAATTTTAAAGCGCTTTCTGAAGGCACAGGAGTTCACATGCCCCTGGTAGAACAAGAATGAGGCGCTAAATTCGGCGGGCTCAAAGATAAGTTCGATGCCTGGCACGCCACTGGAGGTTAGATTCATTGGCCTGCCCACCATCGACATCCTGCAAGACGTATTGCAACAGCAACTGTCAGGCTTTGAAACAGCCTAGTCCGGGGTCTTCGCTTATTCGTCGAGGTGCCCAGACCGGATAACGGCAACGGCAAGACTGAGACGTGAATCGACGCCGAAGACAGCGATGAGGTTTGAGACTTGCTTCTTCACCGTGGATTCTGAGTAGTTCAACGCTTCTGCGATGGCTGTATTTGATTTTCCATTACACAGGTGCCGCAGCACCCTTTTCTCGGGCACGGTGAGTGAGAATCCAGTCGACGGCGGATTGATTCTTGGTGGTTTGCCGCACATCTTCTCTTCGGGGAGGTGCCCCACCAACCGTTTCAGAGCGTAGGGCGATACGGACATACCACCTTCGACTGCATCACGAACGGCGGAGATGATTGTTTGTGGCCGTGAGCTTTTTACAATGTATCCGGCCCCACCAGCCGCAAGGACTTCGAGCATTGTGTCATCGGTGTCCAGCGCGGTGACGGCAACGAACACGGGTGGGTCTTCCATTTTGCGTATTTCCCGAAGCAGCGTGACCCCGTCCATTTCAGGCATGTGGATATCAGCCAGGACGAGGTCGACTTCAACGGTGTCGAGCAACGCCAAAGCCTCGGTGCCGTCACTGGCTTCGGCTACCACACGAATGTCACTGGTCGAAGAGAAGTAGGTCCGCAGCGCGGACAACATAATGGGTTCATCATCAACGATCATGACCCAGATAGAGGAAGTGTTATTTTTACGCATCATCAAAACCTTATCGGCACCAGGGAAATGTGGAAGGGCGCTTACACTTGAGCGGCCCCCTGAGGCTGGCCAGCACCAGAAAAAGTGGTGTCAAGGTGGCATGGTTTTCTTCTTGTAGCACCATCACGGCTGGAGTTGCAGGGCTAGCCGATAGAACCGGTGCTCCCGCTACCGGCATCGTCACAACCACCAGGCCCGCTACGATTCGGCCACGCCACGAAATTTTCACCCGATTCCCACTTTCGCTAATGAAGGACAAGCTCCTTGCCTTTCATTCTTCCTTTAATGCAGCCGAATACACCAGATCTATCAGGAATTGGGTACGAAAGTGACCACCCTAAGGGGGGGTTAATTCATTGTCGTTCGGTGTTATTCGGTGTCATAGGAGATTTCGAGTTCGGACTTCCACTCATCTGAGCTGGTGAGAATGGTGAGGTTTCCACCGATTCCCTCCATCAAAGTGGACAATGCTGGTATTCCCATTCCGGAAGACAGTGATTCATTGTGGTGTTGTGGGCGAATAACGTTGGTTATACTCATGTGGATATTCGAGCCGGTGTCGTGGAAGGAAAACGCGACCGTGGAATGTGGCTCTGCGTACTTAACAATGTTGGTGGATAGCTCGCCGAATACTTCCCGTAGGACCTTCAGATGACCAGGTTTGATAGTGACTTTCGGAATACTGCCCGTGAGCATTACGGTAAATCCGTGGGATTTTAGATTACTCGTTGTCTTCCGGAGCTGGTCAGAAATGGAAAGCGCCGGTTCATTGGCTCGCGGACTATCTTCAGTGCTCAGCGTACGGAGAAGATCGCGTACTTCTTTCATCGACAAGCGAGCTTGCTCTGAAAGATCTACTAGTTCTTTTCTCGTTGCTGGTGCTAGGTCAGGCTGAAGACTCATCGCTTCCAGGCGCATTATCAATGAGGTCAGCGATGATGCAACGGAGTCGTGCAGCATCTTGCCCATGGTTTCCCGGCGCGTTTTCACGTCGGTATCCCATTGTTCATGCAAGTACTTTTGCTGCCGTCCGGATCGGTATGAAACATATCCGGCAATTACAGGGAAACGACCATCGCCCATACGCTTGCTTCTACCCAATCTGAAGGTATAAATTCGCCATTTGCCCACTCGCCCAATCCCGCGTACCAAATAATGATGGTGCCCACGACAGTGGCAACCATGTAGCCTTTCGCAGCGAATACCATGATGACTACCAAGAACATGAGCGATAGTGCCGGAACACCAATGACGGAGTGGCTCATAATGAAAATGAACAATGCCACGGATGCGACCCATGCTGAACGTGGGTACCACGGCATCAAAAATAGGCATGCCACCGTCGCGATTGAAGCAAATACAATCCACGGCTTTGAAAACGGCTCTGGCGAGGAGAAATAGCTCGCGACGAAGACAATGACGCCAAAAAGCCCCGGCCACAATGATGCCGGCGGCACGAACCTCAAAAGCGTCCGGCGTATATCCATCAACATTCACAGCCCCTTCTACCGATACCTAGCACTGGGATAGTATGCCTCATACTGCGCTAGTCGCTCCATACCACTCATCCTTGTATCAACCAGATTGAAGAGCTAGCGTGAAACCATCAGGTTTCCAGCTACGCAACTGGCGCAAATTGCGCCCATTTCAGACGAATGGTGGCCAATTGTGCTCATCTATTATTCCTTGTTTGTCGCCGCTACTTTGATTTTGGGCGCCACTGAACATTGGACCGCCTTTGGCTTGACGGTTTTAGGTTTTCTCGTTGCAGGCAGTGTCATTTCCCGGCGCAATAGCCCACCAAAACTCCAGCGTCCGCTCATTAACCAGCTCGCCATAATCTCACTAGGTTTTGCAGCCGTCTCGGTGTTCACCGCCTTCTTCTCCTTTGTAGGAAATCTCGGATTCAACACGATGTTCTTGGTGTTTTACGCAACGAGCCTTCTGTTTTTCGGCAGTGGCTTCGTCATAGCTTCACGTACTAAACAACGCTAATCTCGGCGTCTGTACTTCACTGCTTGGCATTTCCGAGAAGCATCCGCCATCGTGTTTTGTGCAGCTTATGGCTTCGCTTTCTCCGGACCAAGCTCATAAGTCTTCGGACCATTGAAATCGCAGCGCGTCTCACATTCAACTGGGAGTGGTTTCTTTAGACTTGGAGACTATGATTCCTGTTCTCATTGATTGTGACACCGGTATTGATGATGCATTGGCGCTGTTGTATTTGGCGGCGCTGCACCAAAAGGGCGAGGTTAACCTCGTTGGCGCGACAACCACTGCCGGCAACGTTGATGTCACGCAGACAGCAATCAATACCCGGTGGGTGCTTGATCAGTGCGGGCTGGGCCACATACCTGTTCTCCCCGGTCAGCCGGTGCCGCTGAAGGTTCCATTGACCACCACGCCAGAAACACATGGTGAGTTTGGGTTGGGATATATCAATCCAGGTCCCCAACACATCAGCCAGCACCTAAACCAGCAACACAGCCCGAGCAACTGGCAGGATTTGTGGCGTGATGCGATGAGCCAGCATGCTGATTTGCGTTTGATTGTCACGGGCCCGGCAACCAACCTTGCTACTTTTGGGCCAACACCGCGCACCACGCTCATGGGCGGTACTTACTTATATCCAGGCAATACAACGCCCACTGCGGAGTGGAATACGTGGGTGGATCCACACGCGGCAAAGACCGCGTTCGCACAGGCCACAGAACCTATCACGGTGTGTTCTTTGGGTGTGACAGAGCGCCTCACCTTGAATCCGGATTCGTTGCAGTTGCTTATCGATGCCCTCTCCGACGCCCCCATCGCCTCATACCTGCCCGAGATGCTGCGGTTTTATTTTGAGTTTCACGAAAGCCAAGGCGAGGGCTATCTGGCGCAGATTCATGATCTGCTCACCGTCATGATTGCGCTGGGCAAAGCCCCTTTCACTACCCGTGAGGTCACCGTGGATGTCGAGGCCGATTCGGAGCTCATGCGCGGCACCACCGTTGCTGATATGCGCGGGCATTGGGGACGAGAGCCCAACGCATTGCTTGTCGATGACGCCGATGTCACCGCCGCCCACGCAGAACTCCTTCGCGCAGCGCGTAATGACTCAAAAGGTCAGTAAAAAGTCAACCCCTTTTGACAAAGACGGTACGAAAGTACCGTCTTTGCCAATCCCCCTTTAAATGAAGCATTGAACATGCCAGACTGGCATCCGCATCAAACAAGTAACGAAAGGGGGATTCATACTAGACAACCTGACTTTTTCACCGGACGTAGATTATTTCTGATGAATGGTTATCTGTGAAGGCAACCCGCGAAAATTTATGCATCCCTGCTATCACCGATGACCGTCTACCATTCTGCGACTAATCATCCACTCCGAGAGTCCATACTTTCAGGTTCGTTCTATCGGAAAGCACAAAACCTTGGTGCTTAACAACACCGGAATTCTGGAAGCTGTTAGTTGTAGTCGCTTTTCAAGCTAGTCGGCAATGAACTTCCTAAGTGTTACAAACGAATCCTGCTCAGAACTCTAAGAAGTCAAACTTCTATTTTCATCTCTCGTGAAATCTCTACCGAAAGGAACATTTCCAATGCACCCTTACTCTCAAAGAACGCTCAGCAATCATATTGCAACCCTTGCATTGACACTCCTCGCCGCTTTCAGCGCAATCATGATCAGTTCAAACGTCCCTTCAAATGCAACTACGGAGGACAATGTAGATTCATCGCTTCAGGCAGACAAGTACCCTACTGAAAGTGAAATCCACCTAACTCTGGATAAATACGCTACGACAAACCTCGACGGATCAACCTTTTATGATGTTAATGAGGCTGAACAAGACAATGTCGACCCACGTATTGTTGAGATCGCCGAGGTTGCAAATGACATCACAAGCGATTCCAAAGGTAAACAGGAACTGGCACAGCCCGCAGACTTGAATCCAACCAACTATGGCAACTGGTGTGGAAAAAATAATTCTGGCCCCGGAGAACCAATCAACGAATTGGATAGAGCATGCATGGGCCATGATCACTGTCTAAACATAAATCGACCAACCTGTGACTGCGACCAAGAATTCGTTTCCCGTCTACGAGAGATTCGGGGGCAGTTTTCTGGGTGGGCTCGCACTTACCTAGAAGCAGCAATCGTTGCCGTTCCAACCTGGCACGGATGCTAATTCTCGAGAGAGGTAACCATGTATTCTCAGAAATCTGAACATTCTTCAAGCCTGAAACAGATCAGGCTATTTGGTTGGGCAAGCGCGATCGTCGCACTGGCTTTGGGCTACCTTTTCTGGATAGTTTCTCAGCACTGGTGGACACCATCGTTGGTCATCTTTGGCATACTCTTCCTCGCCATCTGCATTGGCAATTGCTATGCCGCGGCTAAGCACAAGGCCTACGATCTGTATTTTGCCGCCATACTTTCCTTGGCCGCGCCGGCCATCGTGATCTTCTTTGCTTTTGGGTTCTTCTTCTCCGGCCCTCCTGCTTAAGAAATAGATCCGCGCTATTTCTGCACTAGGCTCCGCCGGCGCTATACTCTGAAATCGATTCGCGTTCGAGGTGACATAGGACGTGAACGTTTCAGTCGTTTTATGATTTTCTAGGGGAAAATTCCGCATGTCACGATCCTCCACGCACAAAGTTTTAGTTGCCGTTGGTGCCGCACTTATCGCCGCAACCTGGCTTTATCTAGTTCTTGTTCGCCCTACGGACTGGGAATCTGTGGGTGGATCCACCGAAGCATTGATCACCCTGGGCGGTTATGTTGGCGGTACCTTGGCGCTGCTAGCGGGTGTTTTGCCTACGCTACCGGCACGTACCGTTGCGATTATCCCGGTGGCGTTGATTCTTAACATTCTTATCGGCCAGGTAGTCGGTTCCATTGGTATCCCTTTGTACTTGGACGCAGTCGGCACTATTTTGGTGGCAGCGCTAGCTGGATCGCGCGCTGGTTTAGCAACCGGTGCTTTAAGTTCCGTGGTGTGGGCACTGTTTAATCCTCTGGCATTGCCTTTCGCGGCTGGTTCTGCGTTGACGGGCTGGTTGGCAGGTTGGGCCATCCATAAGGGAGCTTTCCGCAATATTTTCCTAGCTTTTGCTTCTGGTGTGGTACTTGGTTTGATTACCGGTGCCATCGCCGCACCCGTGGCCGCCTTCGTTTACGGCGGTACAGCCGGTGTGGGTACCGGTGCTTTGGTAAGCCTCTTCCGCGAAATGGGTAACTCGCTCCTGGGCTCCGTCACACTGCAATCCTTTATTTCTGACCCGCTGGATAAGGGCCTCATCATGGTGATCGTCTTCGCAGTTATTGCAGCATTGCCAAAGAAAACCCGGCGCGCTTTGTCGCCCAACCGAAGTGAAGTAAGCCTCAGCCACTAATGAATCCACTGACCTGGATTGTCGCTGCGGCAAGCTCATGGATTGTGGTGCTCGGCCTTAATGAATTAGCGGTGAGTGCCGCTGTCGCGGTGCTCGCGCAGCTCATTGCGGTGGTGCGGTTGCGTAATCTTCCGTGCTGGCCGCAACTGCGGCTTTGAGTATCCCGGTTGGTTTATCTATGTTGATAATCCACGTTCCATTTGGCAGGGATGACTGGTCTACAGCACTGGAGTTAAGTGTCCGTTTCATCGCGTTGATGTCTGCATTTCTGGCAGCGGCTAGTGCGATTACTGTGGCTGATCTTGTAAAGTCTCTTAGCCACATACCGCGGGTGGCGTACATTGTGGGCTCTGCTGTACAGCTTCTTCCTCAGGGCCGCGACACGTTGGCTTCCGTGAGGTATGCCAATCATCTGCGGACTCTCAGTACGCGTGCGCACAGTACTCGTGGTCCGCTGAGGACGGTGAAGTTTGTGGTTCTTCCACTTATAACGCGGTTGCTCTCTGCTGGGGCTGCGCGCGCTATTCCGTTGGAAGTCTCCGGTTTGGAGCGCACTGGTCGGCGTACGGTGTTGAATCCGGTGAAAGATACTGCCGTGGAGAAGGTTCTGCGGTGGTTCATGCCGGTTTTGGCGTTGGTGGTGGTTGTGTGGCTATAACTCAGATTGTTGGCCAGTCTGGTTCGGGGCTCACCAGGCACTTAACGGCGTTGTATGAAAGTACTGCTGGTGCGGTCATGTTGACCTCGGATCCGCGGGCGCACATAACCTATCTGCGCACCACTGTGGAAGAAGAGTTAGCTTTTGGTCTTGAACAGCGCGGGGTTGAGGTAGATGAGATGCGCAGGCGCATTTCTGCGATTGCTCGAGCCTTGAACTTGGACGATCTTCTTGGGCGTGCGCCGAATCAGTTATCCGGCGGGCAGACTAGGCGGCTGGCTTTAGGTACGGTGTTAAGTCTTGATGCTCCGCTGGTGCTTCTCGATGACCCCTTTGCCGGCCTCGACCCCACTTCCCGCGATGCGGTATCTCGTTACATTCACACCCTCGCCGCTGACGTGGTGGTTGCTGGCCACCAGGCGTGGCTTGGGAATGTTGATACGCAATATTTAGGACAACAGCCGGTTCTTAAACTGCCAGAGCCAGTGAATCAAACCAGCCTGGAAGATCAGTCTGACTTTCAGTTCCCGGATGTTGTAGGCCGGAATGGATCCGCCACGCGGCGCTGGTGGCAGTTTCGGAAATTACACACGAACCAGTTTGAGATAGGTCCGCTGACTCTTTCAGTTCCGCGCGGTGGCGTGTTGTGGTTGCGTGGCGCGAATGGCACCGGCAAAACTACTTTGATGAAAGCGCTAGTAGAGCATGACTCTCGGATTGGATTGATGCTGCAGGATCCGATTGACCAAGTCATTGATTCGCGGGTGGAGCAGATGGTTCCGGATGCACAGCTGCGTGCGCAGTTCGACTTGGACGGCGAGGCGCACCCATTGGATTTGTCGCAGCGTGCACTGCGGCTGGCGCAGTTCGCCTCGGTCATCGGCGCAGACAATGGACAAAAGGTGGAAGTGTTGTGTGCAGATGAGCCGGATGTCGGATTAGATATCACCGGCCGCAGTGCATTACATGCAGGTTTTGCTTCTCACCTACAACGCGGTGGCGGAATCGTTCTGGCTTGCCATGATGAAAACTTCATTGAAGAGCTACGCATCTACGCCCACGTGGAGTTACAGGAAATTACACCACGGTCTCCTCACGCAGGCAGGTAGGCTCAACCTCGTGAGCGAATGCCGCGGCAGCCGGGGTTTTAAGATCTACCTTCCAAGCGTCACTGCAACGCCCACGTGAATGTGCCCATTGAGAATGGAGAAAACATGTCCGATCAGATCTCGCCAATTACTGGTAAAGACACAATTGCCCGCTGGCTTGCCCACCCCACCGGCGGCCCCATCATTCGTGAGTTCCTCAGCGCGATGAGTCAAAGTGAAGATATCACCGATAAAATCCAAAATCTTCCACTGAACTCCTTGGTTGAGCTCAGCCAAGGAAAGTTCACCCAAGAAGCAGCAGATGGACTCGTACGCCAGGCCAACGGCGGCGCTATCCCCGAAGAGTCCGATACTTCCGCATCCGCAGCGCGCTTTTCCGGCAAGACGATCATAGTAACCGGAGCCGCATCAGGAATTGGCAAGGCCACTGCTGAACAAATTATCGCCGAAGGTGGCCGGGTGATCGCCGTCGACGTCACCGCAGATCGACTTGAAGCGCTCTCACAAACATCACCCGAAGGCACCGTCATCACCGTTACTGGTGACATCACCAACGACGCCGATATCGAATCAATCGTAAAGGCAGCGGGCGACCGCATCGATGGCCTGGCTAATGTCGCGGGAATCATGGACGGCATGTTGCCACTGCATGAAGTTGATAATGACTCCTGGGAACGCGTCATAGCTGTCAATGTCACCGGCACATTCAAGCTCAGCCGCTCCGTTATCGCCGTCATGCTCAAAACCGGTGGTGGCTCCGTGGTCAACGTAGCATCGGAAGCCTCGTTGCGCGGCAACGCAGCCGGAACCGCCTACACCGCTTCCAAACATGCAGTAGTCGGGCTAACCAAGAGCGCCGCTTTCCTATACGGCCCCAACAACATCCGCACTAACGCGGTTGCTCCTGGCCCAACCGCAACTGGAATTGAAGGTGATTTCAAGTCTGAGTTCGGGCAAAAGCGCCTCGGGCCATTCATGGCTTTGATCCCACCGGTCACCACCGCCGAAGTACTGGCCAAATCCATCACGTGGCTACTGAGCGATGACTCCGTAAACATCAACGGCCAAATCCTCGCCTCCGACGGCGGCTGGTCGGCGCAGTAGCCTAGATTTCAAAACTGGCTAAGCAAAAGAAATTGCTCCGAAACATAATCTGAGAAAATGTTTCGGAGCAAAATTTTGTGCCCGAGGTGGGACTTGAACCCACACGTCCTAAAAGAACACTGGCACCTGAAGCCAGCGCGTCTGCCAATTCCGCCACCCGGGCTGGGTGAAGAACATGAAACCTAACGGCTCATATCGACTAGATAACGATAGCACGCAATATCACACTAGTACCAAAACGGCTGTTCAGTACCTAAAAACAACCTAGGATTTTCCCAACAAAACTATCCAATTGGCGCGCGCGAGCTATTGGTTTACGTCTATGGTTGCCTATAATAAAGAAGGTTTCATTAAGAACGCAGACAGAAAGGAGGCGCCGCTTCCATGGAACTATTAGAAAAACTAGCTCGCTTAGATTCCGCCATGCAGCGGGGCCTCGACAACGGAATGGCATTTGTCTTCGGAGGCAAAGTCGTTCCAGCCGAAATTGAAGAGCTGCTCAAACAAGAAGCACATGACAATGTCGTGCGCGGTGATGATGAGCTGCTGTACTGCCCAAATGTTTACTCTGTCGGCGTGAGCTCCAAAGATCTAGAAAACCTTTCCCGCAATCGCTCAGTTCCGGCTGACCTTGCTGACCAAATCTCACGGTTCATCCGTAACAGCGGCTGGCAACTTGCCGGCCCAGTTGTGGTTCGAATCGGTGAGGAATCATCACTACGCACCGGTCAGCTTCGGGTTTCCTCTTTCATTACGCACGAACCAGAAGAAGAAATCGGCTTTGACGCGATTTTTCACGACGCCAACGAAGACGAAGACACCGAGTCTTCGGATTCACAAGCCCAGGAGGATTCCATGACTAACCCAGATTCCAATTATCCGGCTGAGGAAGCAGCAACCACCTCATTCGTACGCCAGGAAGCCTCACAGGAGCAGGCCGGAACGCACGGTCCTGCTGTTAACCTACTGCTGCAGGACGGTTCTTCGCGTACCTACCACGTGCAAGAAGGCTCCAACATTATTGGACGCAGCAATGATGCTCATCTGCGCCTGCCAGATACCGGGGTTTCCCGCCAGCATGCGGAAATCACCTGGGATGGAAAAGACGCGGTCCTCGCCGACCTGCAATCCACCAACGGCACCACCGTCAATGAGACTCCAATTGAAAATTGGCTCCTTGCAGACGGTGACATCATTACTATGGGTCATTCGCAGATCGAAGTGCGTATCACCGGCCTTGAGGATTAATTAGGCACCAGTGACCTAAAACCACTGTGTATTGAAAGTCGGAACATATTCAGCACGAACTTTTATGTTTCACCGAGAACGAAAACCGGTTATGCTTTTCCGCTACGGAACTAGTGCCAGCACTACTGAATTAGTTGGCATGCCTGACTAAGCTAGTTTCAGACGTTTTATTAAGGAGGTCCCCATGGATTCAGTCATTATGTCCGGACTGAGGATCGGACTGCTGATTCTCCTGTGGCTGTTTATTCTGGTGGCCTTGAACGCAATGCGCCGTGATGCCAACAAGGCGGCCGGCTCTTACCAGGCATTGAAGGCTGAGCCTGCTGCCCCACGCGTGAAGGGGCGCACGGTATCAGCGCGCGAAATCAAAATTATTGACGGTCCTTTAGCAGGCTCCCATATGGCGCTATCTGGTCTGGAAGACTTCACCTTGGGCCGTGCCCAGGACTGTGATTTTGTGTTGGGAGATGACTACGCGTCATCACGTCACGCTCGCTTGTTCCGCCGTGGCAGCCAGTGGTTTGTAGAAGACCTGGAATCCCGCAATGGCACTTTTGTTGGTGGTAGCCGCATTGACCAGCCTGAACACGTAGGCGTTAACACTGATATTAAACTGGGTCGCTCGACTGTAAGGCTGGTGGCGTAAATATGCTGAAACTGAACTTTACTGCCGCCTCCGACCGAGGTCTGGTGCGTGGAAATAACGAGGACTCTGCTTATGCGGGTCCATATCTTCTTGCATTGGCTGACGGCATGGGCGGTCACGCTGCTGGTGAAGTCGCATCCCAGTTGATGATTACCCACCTTATGGGTCTGGATAAGAACCCGGGCGACAACGACATGCTGGCGCTGTTGGGTACCGTATCCACCGAAGCAAACTGGTCCATTTCTGAGCACATCAAGCAGCACCCGGAAACCGACGGCATGGGCACCACCCTGACATCCATGATGTTCAACGGTTCTCAGTTCGCTGTGTGCCATGCCGGTGACTCACGTGGTTACTTGCTCCGTGATAATAAATTGCAGCAGGTCACCAAAGATGACACGTACGTGCAGTCACTTGTTGATGAAGGCAAGCTGGACCCCGAAGACGTCACCTCGCACCCGCAAAAGTCTTTGATTTTGAAGGCATACAACGGCCGCGATGTTGAGCCGACGCTCTTTTTGTTTGATGCCCAGCCGGGTGACCGCATCCTGTTGTGCTCCGATGGACTCTCGGATCCGGTAACTGCTTCAACCATCGAGACTGCTCTTGCTGCCGGCCCCATCGAGGAAGTCGCGTCACGCTTAGTAGAGCTCGCGCTGCGTTCCGGTGGCCCGGACAATGTCACCATTGTTTTGGCTGATGTTGTCGAAGCTACTGAGGAAGAAATCGCTGCGGCTAAAGAGCAGGGTATTTCTAATCCGGCAGATGCAGATACCTCAAAGTTCGCTGCAACTGCTGGTATTTCTGAGGAACAAGCAGCAGCTGAGAAGGCTGCTTCCATCAATCCGCAGGCTATTTTGGTTGGTGCAATCGCTGGTGAAGTTCCGGAACCAACTCATCCGGACTCAGCAGCATCCCGCGCGGCTGCACTTAACCGCCGCTCGCAGGTCATTGAACCGTACTCCGGTCCAACCACCGCGAAGGGCACTCCGCGTGCCACGCTGTCCCCCACCGGTGGCAACCCAACTAACCCAGTCAATGGTGATTCTGGTGCTGCCGGTAGCGCCGACGGAAGTTCTGAAGGCGCCACCGACCCAGCTGATGAGGAGCCCCGCAGACCTCGCCGCCGGTTCTTTGGATGGCCACTGATCGTGTCCATCATTGTCATCATCACTCTGGTAGCCGGCGTTTGGTTCGTGGGTAAGAACTACCTCAACAACAACTACTACGTTGCTGTCGCCGACGCTGCTACCGCTGACGCAGATGCTGGAGCGGAAGAAGCGACTGCTGTGGAGGATGAGTCTTCCACGCCGAGTGAATCTACGGATGCCTCGGATGCGCCGGAGGGGTCTGAAGCAGCTGAGCCTGCAGGAGAGTCTGAATCTGCGGATGCTGAGGCGGCTGAGGTGCCGGCAGGCCAAGAGATCACCATCAAGCAGGGTGTTGACGTGGAGTTGTTCGGTAGGTCGCTGAACCAGCCATACCAGGTTGCTTGTCTGAGGGAAGACGGTGCGCTGCAGTTGGCTGGTGCTTCTTGCCCATCGGGTACCCAGGCTTTTACCTTGAGTGACTTGCCGCCATCAGAGCGCAGTGCCGTTGGGAACCTCGAAGCAGGTTCTTATGATGAGGTGCAATCACAGCTGACCAAACTGTCCGAACGTGCACTGCCCAAGTGCCGTGAATCTACAACCGACAAGGACAAGTTCCGGTCGACCCCGGGGATTGACTGCCGGGAGGTGAACTAAATGCTCAAAGAGTTCCACAGTCGTTGGACTGAACTCTCCCTGCTGATCATGGCAGCAGCTGTCTTCACCATCACTTTGGTCAGCCTCGAATTTTCCCAAGGCAATGCGCTGACCACTGAAGTGTTGTGGATCATCGCTGGTTTCCTCGGCGTGCTCCTGGGTGCACACATTGTGTTGTGCTTCCTGGCGCCGCATTCAGATCAGCTCATGCTGCCAATCGTCGCAGTACTCAACGGAATTGGTCTGTTGATGTTGGCACGAATTGATCTGGCACAGGGCTGGTCCTTGACGTCGCGGCAGGTCATGTGGACAATTGTTGGCCTGGTTCTGTTTGCTGCCGTTTTGGCGATCGTGCGTGACCACAGGGTGTTTACGCGCTACTCCTACATTCTGGGCATTGTCGGAATCGTTTTGCTGGCCCTGCCACTGGTGTGGCCACAACCGCCAGACGCTGAAGCACGTATCTGGATTTGGCTTGGACCATTTTCCATCCAGCCAGGTGAGTTCTCTAAAATCTTGCTGCTGCTCTTCTTCGCCATGCTGCTCGTGCAAAAGCGCTCCCTGTTCACCGTCGCGGGCTACCGCTTCCTAGGCTTATCCCTGCCACGTCTGCGTGACCTTGCCCCAATTCTTATTGTCTGGGCAATCGCGATTGTCATCATGGGCATTTCTAATGACTTCGGTCCAGCGCTGCTGCTGTTTTCCACGGTGTTGGGCATGCTCTACATGGCCACTGGCCGTGTGTCCTGGTTGGTCATTGGTGTCATCCTCGTGGCCATTGGCGCCACTGCTATTTGGACGGTGTCCACCAAAATTCAGGAGCGTTTCTCCAATTTCTTAGATCCGCTCGCTAATTATGATGACTCCGGCTACCAGCTCTCCCAGGCACTATTTGGTATGTCCACCGGCGGTATTACCGGTTCCGGGCTAGGCAACGGATATCCAGAATTGGTGCCGGTGGCACATTCTGACTTCATCCTCGCCGCCATCGGTGAGGAATTCGGTTTGATCGGCCTATCCGCTGTGCTTGTACTATTCGCCATGCTGGTCTCCCGCGGTTTCAACGCCGCGATGAACGTGCGTGATTCCTACGGCAAACTCGTAGCCGGCGGCCTTTCCTTAACCATTGCCGTTCAAATCTTTGTGGTCACCGGCGGTATCTCTGCCCTGCTGCCAATGACTGGTCTGACCACACCATTTATTTCCGCGGGTGGTTCAGCACTGATGGCCAACTACATTCTGTTGGCAATCCTGCTGCGTATTTCTAACACCGCCCGCCGCCCACAGGCAGTAGATGCTGCGTCCGATAACAACGCTGACGTGGCGGAGGTTCGCTCATGAACAAATCAATTCGCGTAACCGCGCTCTTTTCCATCCTGCTCACCATTATCCTTTTGATTAACCTCACGGTGGTGCAGGCATTCAGCGTTGATAAGTACGCAAAGAACGAACACAACCAGCGTGGGTTCTATGACATGCAGACCATCGCTCGTGGGCAGATCTTTGCCGGCGGTGCCGTCTTGGCTGAATCCACGCCAAATGAAGATGACACCTATTCGCGTTCCTACCCGGTTGACTCCCCAGCATGGGGCCCAGTCACCGGCTACCTGTCCTCCCAATACGGTGCATCCCAGCTTGAGGCTTCTTATAACGACATCCTCAACGGCACGGATGATTCCCTGCTGACCACCAACTTCATGGATCTCATCACCGGTGAGCAGCCAGACGGCGCCAACGTTGAAGTCACCATTGATCCACAGCTGCAGCAGCTGGCCTATGACCAGCTCAACCAGCAAGGCTATGAAGGCGCTGCGGTGGCGCTGCAGCCATCAACAGGCAAGATTTTGGCGATGGCATCCAGCCCGTCCTACAACCCGAACAATATTGATGAGCAGTGGGGACAACTGCAAGAACAAGAAGGCAACCCGCTGTTGAACCACGCGACGCAAGAAACGTTGCCACCGGGTTCCATCTTCAAAATCATCACCACCGCCGCCGGCCTGGATAACGGCTACAGTCCAGACTCCACATTGACCGGTGCTTCGGAAATCACCCTGCCGGGCACCGAAACCCAGCTGACCAACTACGGCGGCCAAGTCTGTGGCGGATCCCAGCAGGTCTCCTTGACCACAGCATTCTCCTTGTCCTGCAACACCGCTTTCGTGGAAATGGGCATGGATGTTGGCGCGGATGAACTACGCAGCTACGCCGAAGGCTTCGGCGTAGGCCAGTCCGCTGACATTGGTGTGGAAACCGCGTCCGGTAACTTGGGCGATCTGCCTGATGATGCAGCAGTGGGACAATCCTCCATCGGCCAGCGCGATGTCTCCATGTCTGCGCTGCAGGCAGCAGGCATGGCAGCAACCGTGGCCAACAATGGTGTGCGCATGGAGCCATACCTGGTCAACCGCATCACTGATTCGACCATGAATGACATCCGCACCACGGACCCAAAGGAAGCATCGACCGCTGTCAGCGAAGAGCTTGCCGCAACCTTGACCGATTTGATGTATGAATCCGAGCGCAACACCAGCGGCTACAACGGCAACAGCTACGCATCCAAGACCGGTACCGCTGAGCACGGCGCGGATTTGCCGCCGCACGTGTGGTACGTAGCCTTTGACCCAGACCGTGACATCGCGGTTGCTGTGGTTGTGAAAAATGGTGGCAATCTTGGTCAATCCGCCACCGGTGGTCAGGTCTCAGCACCGATTGGCCGCGCAATCTTGGATGGCTACGGAGGTGGCCAGTAATGAATACTGCTGACAACCAAGAACTCCTCCAATCTTTGATTGGTGAAGACTATGTTTTGCAGTGGATCATCGGCCACGGCGGCATGTCTACTGTCTGGCTCGCAGACGATACCGTCAATGAGCGTGAAGTAGCGCTGAAAGTTCTGCGCCCCGAGTTTTCCAACAATGAGGAATTCCTCTCCCGTTTCCGCAATGAAGCAGACGCCGCAGAGAACATTGATTCAGACAATGTGGTCAAAACCTATGACTACCGTGAAGTAGAAGATCCTTCCGGATACCGTTTCTGCTTTATTGTGATGGAATATGTCCGCGGTGAATCCTTGGCGGATTTCTTGGCGCGTGAAAAAGCGCTGCCGGAAACGCTCGCGTTGGATGTGTTGGAACAGACCGCGCATGGCCTGTCCATCATTCACCGCATGGATTTAGTCCACCGTGATATCAAGCCGGGCAACCTGCTGATTACCCAAAATGGCCAGGTGAAAATCACTGACTTCGGTATTGCGAAAGCTGCTGCGGCGGTGCCACTGACCCGCACCGGCATGGTGGTCGGTACCGCACAGTATGTTTCCCCGGAGCAAGCACAGGGCAAGGATGTCACCGAGGCTTCCGATGTCTATTCGCTTGGTGTTGTGGGTTATGAGATGCTCGCCGGGGAACGCCCGTTTTCTGGTGATTCCTCGGTGTCCGTTGCGCTTGCACATATCAGCCAGGCGCCGGCGCCGCTGTCCACAAATGTGTCTGCACCAGTGCGTGAGCTCATCGGTATTGCTCTGCGCAAAGATCCCAATACCCGTTATGCCGATGGCAATGAACTAGCTCTCGCGGTTTCGGCGGTGCGTTTGGGCAAGCGCCCACCGCAGCCCAAAGCCATGCCGGATAATCTAATTGCGCCAGAGCCTTCACCCACCGCAGCGACCGCAATGCTGGGTGAAGCAACAAACCCCACCACCATTCACCCCGCGGTCTCCGCTCATCCCGGCACTGACCCGGATGCACCAGCGGTAACCGGTGCCGGTGCTGCTGCTGGAGTTGCTACCCAACAGCGGGCACGCGCGCAAGCACCAGCAAAGAAATCAAGTGCTGGTAAGAGCTTTGGCATCGGCGTGGGTATTGCTGCCTTGGCGGTCGCGTTAGTCGGCGGCGGTTTCTACGCAGCCACCATGTTCAGTGGTGAAGATGTGGATACTGAACCAACAACGAAACCAGAGCCATCGATTGTGACCGAGTACGTCACCACCGAAAATGAAGCCACCGAAACCGTGGTGGAGCCAACCCCAACGGAAGAAGAACCGGAACCAGAAGAAACCACCACTAACACCCCATCACCGTCGCGCACTGCGACTGAAGGTTCCCCAACCCCAACGAATACCTCACCTGGCAATACCAATACGCCAACCGAGGGCAACGGCGGCGGTGACAGTTCGGATGATGGCTCGGGTTCCGGCTCTAATGATGGCACCGGTGGTGAATCTGGTGAACCAACTGACACGACCGGAGGAGACACCGGAGGTAACACCGGTACCGAACCTGGTGAAGATATTATTGGAGACATCTTAGACAGCCTTGAAGGAGGTGCCAATGGTTAATGATCGCTACCAGTTAGGCGAAGTCATTGGCACCGGCGGAATGTCAGAAGTCTTTGCTGCTACTGACTCGCTGTTGGGCCGTGATGTGGCCATCAAAATGCTGCGCCCGGAAATGGCGCGCGATGTGAATTTTCGTGAGCGCTTCCGCAAGGAGGCGCAAAATTCTGGTCGTTTGAATCATCCCAATATTGTTGCGGTGTATGACACCGGCGAAGTAGATGATGATGGCCTGGCCATTCCATACATTGTGATGGAACGCGTGCATGGGCGAACTTTGCGTGACATTGTCCACGAGGATGGCCCGTTGGCGCCGCGCGAGGCAGCCGAGGTGTTGATCCCGGTTGCGCACGCGCTTCAGGCTTCGCATGATGCGGGCATTATTCACCGTGATATTAAGCCGGCGAATATCATGCTCACTAACACCGGCCAGGTCAAAGTCATGGACTTTGGTATTGCGCGCGCTTTGGATGATTCTACGTCCGCAATGACGCAGACGTCGGCGGTCATTGGTACGGCGCAGTATCTCTCGCCGGAGCAGGCACAGGGCAAGCCTGCCGATGCCCGTTCGGATGTTTACGCCCTGGGCTGTGTGCTGTATGAAGCCGTGACGGGTCGCGCTCCTTTTGAGGGTGAAACTCCTTTCGCGGTGGCGTACCAGCACGTGCAGGAAGAACCGGTTCCGCCATCGCAGTCATTGAACCCGGATGCGATGGCCCCCACAGAGCGTTTGAACTTGGACGCTGTGGTGTTGACGTCGATGGCGAAGGATCCTTCGGATCGTTACCAATCCGCGCAGGAAATCAGTGAGGATTTGGAGCGCATGCGCAGCGGCGGAGTTACCCGTGCTGCGCAGATGCATATTGCTGATGATGAACCTTCAGCGCACAGCCAACCGGAAGAGGATTCCACGCGTGTGGCACCGGCGCATCCGGCAACCACCACGATGGAACCGCAGCCCGCCGCAGCTGCTGCCGCAGGTGTTCCCGTGTCACGTCCTGGTGTGCAGTCGCAGCCGGAGTATTACGAAGATGATGATGACGATGAGCCAAAACCATGGATGAAGTGGATTGCCATCATTTTGTCCGTCGTGCTCGTTGCGGTGATTGCTGGTTTTGCTTTTGATTATTGGAGCACGTCGCGTGAGCGTCAGGCGGAGCAGGAGCAACGCCAAGAAGAGCAGGCGAATATGGTGACGGTTCCGGATGTGGAAAACCGTCCGCGTTCGGAAGTTATTGCTGAGTTGGAAGAGTTGGATCTTCTGGTCACGGTAAATGAGGAAGCAAATCCTGATATTGCGCGCGATAGCGCTATTCGGATTAATCCTGCGCCGGGTTCACAGTTGCAGCGTAATTCCACGGTGATTTTGACTGTGTCTTCGGGCCGTGAGATCACTGAGGTTCCAGATGTCGTGGGCATGAGCTTGGAAGATGCGTCGCGTGCGCTTTCCGATGCCGGACTCGAGCTTGCAGAAAACGTTGAGGAAGAAGATTCCGATGCCCAGGACACTGGCCGCGTTACTCAGCAGAATCCACCTGCCGGCTCACAGCTATCCCGTGGTTCGCGTGTGACCTTGACTGTTGGAACTGGTCCGCGCATGGTGCGTATCCCGTCCAATTTGGTTGGCCAGGATGTGGAAGAAGTACGTTCCACCTTGGACGCCATGGGTCTGACCGTGAATGTGGAAACTGTTGATTCCACCGAAGATGACGGCGAAGTGCTGTCTGTCTCCGATGAGGGCAATGAGATTCCAGCGGATAGCACCGTGACGGTTCGTGTTTCTAATGGCCAGCTCATTGAAGCACCGCAGTTAGTTCGTCAAAGCCAGCAGAATGCGGAACGTGCGTTGCGTGATGCTGGTTGGTCCGGCAGTTTCAATGTGGGTGAGCCGGTTGATACCGGTGCCGCTGTGGATAGTGATCTGATTGCGTGGGCATCCGTCAACAAGGGTGATTCCATTCGCCGGGATGAAGATATTGATATCCGCATCTGGGATTTCAATCTCGGTGCGCTCTTGCCATCCAACTAGGTGGGATTGGTGCCATCCGGCCCCAATGCGTGAAGACATCTACCAGTGCAAGCTGGTAGAGTCTGATCGCACAATAGAAAAATTGAACGTCTCATTAATCGCGTAAAGGTTGATAAAGGCCCATGCCAAAGTCAAAGTACAACCCATCCTCGACTCCTGCTGCTCCGAGCGCAGGTTCGGCGGCGAACCGCACCCCAGTAAAGATCAATGCTGAGGGCACCCCAAAGTGGTACATCGTTGTCATGCTGGGTCTGATGATTATTGGGTTGGCCTGGATTGTTGTCAACTACCTCGCCGGCGAGCAGATCGCTTTCATGGCAGCTCTCGGCGCGTGGAATTACCTTATCGGTTTTGGCCTTGCCATCGTTGGTCTTCTCATGACCATGGGTTGGCGCTAGTACTTTAAACACACGCAGCGAGCGAGATGGAAATTTTATCCATCTCGCTCGCTGTCGTTTTCTGGGTACCCCACAGATAGGTTCAGCCGTTATGGCTTAGTGAGGCTTGTGCTGTTTGCGGCGAAAAGCTATGACACCTAACCAGATTGCCGCGATGAAAACCAGAGCGATGATGACACCGAGGCCGCTTCGCATGAAGGTATCAATAGCAACTTCGCGAAATGCTGGGTCTTTGGATAATGGTGCAACTGCGAAGCAGTAGACCAATACGCCGAGTACTGCTGCGAAGAATCCTGTGATGACGTTCTTCGGGTTGGTGAATTTGTAGTTGTTCATTGTCTTACTCCTCCAGTTTCTTGCGGGCTTTGATGAGTTTGAACTGAAATCCAATCAGCGGGAGCCAGGTGTAGACCACTACGAATATCGTGGCCACGCCAAGTACAACCTCAATGATGTTGGGCCAGTTGACGTTGCTGATGAGCAGGAATACCGCGATGAATATGACCGCAGCGACTGCCGAGGATTTCGCGAACATGTTGCGGCGGCTTTCAAGAACTTCAGCTTCCAACTCATCATCGGTGTGCAGTGCCACGGTGCCAGGGGCAGCTTTGAAGATATGGGTATCGCTCAAAGACAGCACATGAGTCCAACCGGCTTCTTTACACATGGCGAAGAATTCTTCATCAGCATCTGCTTCGGTGGTCATGTCAAAGATGACATCTTCTTTCTCACCGGGCGTGAACTCCCATCCATGCCCAGCCATCGCTGTGCCGGAAAGGTGCTCACCTTTCAATGCCATCTCGCGGAATACTTGTAGTTCACGCTCGGGCCGAAAAGCTAGACCTGAGCTCATGCGTTTCTTAGTCATTATCTTCTCCGTCTTTTCCGATCTCTTCGGTGAGCAGATTCTGCGCGGCGGCAACTAGTTGCCTACGGCGCTCGACGTTATTCGTTGCAACCTCTATGCCCTTGACGGTCATGCGGTAGCTGCGGCGGTTGTTGGAAGAATCGACTTCTTCAATTAGTCCGGCATCGGCGAGCTTTTTCAACGTTGTGTACAACGACGCGGGACCAATGGTGACCAATCCGCCGGTGCGTTCTTCCAAGTGCTGCATGATTGAGTACCCATGGCGGGTTTGTTTCACAGCCAGCAAGATGAAGAACGCTGCTTCGGGAAGGTTTCCTTCATCAAAGCCGGATTTTCTGGCCATCGTGCAGCTCCTTATATCGATCAACGTTATATCTCTTATCGATATATCGTTTAATGACATAGTAGACACAGATCGAAGTTGTACACAAGGGCCAAAACAACCTTTGTGTGTAAAAACCGCTGTTTCACCAGTTCACACGCGCAAAACTTTTTTAACAGCACTCACGGAAACCTAGTTCTACGCGGAATAACGCAGTATTCCACGGATCTGTACCCCACCGTGCATAAAGTTATCCACAGGCTGGGGACAAGTATGTGAAATTCGAGTGTCCACAGGTTTACACACAGCCTGTGGATAACTTTTCTCACTGTTTGAACAGGGCTCTAGAATTTCGAAAAATGCTCGAAAGATCGGAATACCTGGCGTTTTATATGTTCGATTAGCGTTTTCTTTCGACAATTACACGCGTGTAGTTATCCACAATGTGGATAACTATTGTGAATTACTATCGCACACATGTCCCCGTGGATAACACGCCGCAGTTATCCCCACTCCCCTGCTCAGAGCGCACGCTAACACGAGAACGAATCCCTGTAATTTTGCGACGCGGCCGAGGCCACTCCTCTACGAAATTCTCCACCGAACCCACAGCCGCAGACCACTCAACAATGAAGTTCAGGATCACAAAAGGCGCCCTCCACGCACTTGTGAAGAACGCCTGTGTTGCTTTATTAGTTGAGCTTTTCAAGCCCCAACGGCTGTGTAGAAGAAGAATGCTGCAATTGGTAGACCAATGATGCCCAGCCAGTGGAAGGCCGCCGATTTACGGGTCACGCACAGCGCCAGGATGATGCCTGCAAAGAGCCCACCAAGGTGGCCCCACAGGGATACTCCCGCGGAGATGAACGTGTAAATTACGTTGACCGCGACTAACACGATCGGCGCACGAAGGTCAGCACCCCGGCTGCGATAGACAGACACCAGCAGCACCATGAGCGCGAACAGCGCCCCCGACGCACCAGCGGTGGGTGACATAAAATCCAGAGTCAAAATCAGCAGACCCGAACTAATCGCCGCAGAGATATACAAAGCCACAAACAAGACCGTGCCAAAATGGCGCTCAACTTCACGGCCAATAAGCATCAACATAAACATGTTCACCGTCAAATGGCCAATATCCAGGTGCATGAACGCGTAGGACAACGGCGTCCACCATTGATTGCCTAATTCGAATGCCGGCCCCCACACCATCATGTTGTGCACAAGCTCAGAATCATTGAACACATTGGTCAGTGAGCGCGCCTGAAAAGCTGCAACAAACCACAAGATAATAGACGCACTGGTGATGATCAGGGTTGCGGGAGCAGTGCGATAAAAAGACTTTAGCCAAGTCTGCATGTGTCAGGTTCCTCAAAAACCCAGCACCACCTGTGAATCAGTGTGGTGCTTCGGGGCGCAGTTAGTGTGTGGAAAACTAGGAAACCCACGTGGGCTTTCTCTACAGGTTTAACTATAGAGAGCGCTCACGCGGGTAAAAAATGAAGATGAAAAGTTACATCATCGAGTTGGTGGCCAAGCCCGGGCGGGGGTTGGCCAGCGAAAGCACTAGGCCTGTGCAATCTCCACGGACTCAATAACAACGTCTTCAGCAGGGCGATCCATGCGGTCGGTCTGAACCTTGCCCAGCTTGGAAACAACTTCCTGGGAAGCCGGATCGGTAACCTCACCGAAGATGGTGTGGTGATTGTTCAGGTGTGGGGTTGGTGCCACAGTGATGAAGAACTGTGAACCATTGGTGCCAGGACCAGCGTTTGCCATTGCCAACAAGAATGGGCGGTCGAAGGTGAGCTCTGGGTGGAACTCATCCTGGAACTGGTAGCCAGGGCCACCACGGCCGGTGCCGGTTGGGTCGCCGCCCTGGATCATGAAGTTATCAATAATGCGGTGGAAGATAGCGCCGTCGTAGAACGGGCCGGTCTGCTCGCCCTTAGCGTTCTGAGCAGAGTATTCCTTCTCACCGGTTGCGAGGCCGATAAAGTTTTCAACAGTTACTGGTGCGTGGTTACCGAACAGGTCGATGACAATGTCACCGAGGTTGGTGTGCAGCGTTGCAGTTGCAGTCTTCTGAGTCATGCCAGCCATTGTAAACAAAGATCTAAAGCCTTGGCGCTCGCTTCGGGGGATGCTCGCGCACAGCGATCACCACCGCCCGCACAAGCTTTTAACTTTTGTACACTGAAGTATTATGATTCTAGCTGGTTATGACGGAATTCTCTTCGACTTAGATGACACGCTCATGGATCACACCGGTGCGTCCATTAAAGGCCTGGATAGCTGGTGTGCGGAACTAGGCCTGCCCACCGGGCAATACAAGCGCTGGGCCGAGATCGAATACAAGTGGGTCAGCCGTTATGAACGTGGCGACATCACTCATCCACAGCAGCGCCGTGAACGCGCTAAAGAATTCACGGGACAGTTGAATTTAAGTGATGAGGAAGCAACGCAGCTTTACGCCGGGTTCATCCGCGGCTACCAAGCACACTGGACGGCATTCAATAACGCCATTCCAACCATCCACAACGCGTTGGCGGCCGGTAAGAAGGTGGGCATTTTGACCAACGGTGCCCGCGAAATGCAGGAAGGCAAAGTCCGCGCCGGCGACTTGGTCATTGATGGTGTGGAACTGATTCCACTGGTGGAATATGACGCCCCGAAACCACGCCCGCGCGCGTATTCGCTCGGCTGCGAAAAGATCGGCACCGCCCCAGAGCGCACCGCGATGATTGGGGATAACTGGCTCAATGATGTCGAAGGCGCGCGCCAGGCCGGTCTAACCGGCGTGTACTTCTATCAAGGCTTGGCACACCAGCCAAAACCACAACCAGCTGACCAGGAGGTAATTTCCTCACTGAGCCAGCTGGTGTTTAATGCTTAAACATTAAACACGAAGAGTTTTGCCTTTTTGCGCTTAAGCGGAAGGCCGAAGGCCTGAGCATTAAGCGTTGACGGAAACCTTGAGGTTCGCGGCGACTTCGTCGCGGGCGAGGACAAGGTTGCGCAGGGACTGCTCGGTCTCTTCGTAGCCGCGGGTCTTGAGGCCGCAGTCCGGGTTGATCCACAGGCGCTCCAGCGGAACGTGCTTGAGAGCGGCGCGGATGAGCTCAGCCATCTCAGCCACGGATGGGATACGTGGAGAGTGGATGTCGTAGATGCCAGGGCCAATCTCTGAGTGGAACTTCTCATCAATGTCCTGGAGCAGTTCCATGCGTGAACGAGCGGCCTCGATGGAGGTGACATCGGCGTCAAGACCAGCAACGGCGTCGATGATCTGGCCGAACTCGGAGTAGCACAGGTGGGTGTGAATCTGGGTGGTTGGCGCAGCATCCAAAGACACCAGGCGGAAGGAGCGCACAGCCCAATCCAGGTAGCTTGGGCGGTCTTCTTCACGCAGCGGAAGCAGCTCGCGCAGGGCTGGCTCATCAATCTGAATGATTTCAATGCCGGCCTCTTCCAGGTCCTTGACCTCATCAGCCAACGCCACACCAATCTGATCGGCGGAGACGGACTGGTGGACATCATCACGCACGAACGACCACGCGAGGATAGTAACTGGGCCGGTCAGCATGCCCTTGACGTGCTTTTGTGACAGGGACTGCGCGTACTTTGCCCACTCCACGGTCATAGCCTTCGGGCGGGAGACATCACCCACAACGATTGGTGGACGGGTGCAACGGGAACCGTAGGACTGAACCCAGCCGTTTTCGGTGACCACGAAGCCATCGAGAAGCTCAGCGAAGTACTGCACCATGTCATTACGCTCCGGCTCACCGTGCACCAGCACGTCCAAGCCCAGGCGTTCCTGCAGCTCAATCACGCTGGCAACTTCCTTGCGCAATGCCTCAACATACTGCTCATCCGTCAGGTTTCCGCCGCGGTGGTCCGCGCGCGCCTTACGGATATCAGCGGTCTGTGGGAAAGAACCGATGGTGGTGGTTGGCAGCTTCGGCAAACCAAGCGCCTGCTGCGCTTCTTGACGCTGCGCGAACGCCGGCTCACGCTGCACCTGGCCATCAGGCAACGCCGCGGTGCGGTCCGCTACCTGCTGATTGTGGGTACGGGTGGATTCAGCACGGGTGCGCACCGCACGGTCGGCGCGGGCAAAAGCCTCCGCCGCATCCAACGGACCGGCAGCCAGGGCAACAACTTCGGCGATCTTCTCATTGGCAAACGAGAACCACGCGGCGACATCAACAGGCAAGTTAGGCTCCGCCTCCACGGTGTGTGGCACGTGCTGCAAGGACACCGAGGTAGAAACGGATGCGCCCGCGAACTGCTCAAAGACCTCACGCAACGCGCGCAGGTCACCTGCCCACACGTTGCGGCCATCCACCAGACCGGTCACCAGCTGCGTCTTTGCAGTATCCACAGCATTCTTGATGCGGTTCACATAATCCGCATCCAGCGCCTGCGTACCCACAGACAAGTCCACGTGCAATGCCTCCGGCGCAACCTTCGCCAGAACCTCCAGCCCGGCGCGCGCGGAACCATAAGGAGTGGTCAGGTAGACCTGCGGGCGGTTCTCAGCCGCCAAAATCCGGGTGTATGCCGCCTCCAGGTGCGCGGCAATCTGAACATCATCGGCAACAGCCAAATCTGCGACCGTTGCAGGTTCGGCGAGCTGTACCCACTCCACACCGGCATCGGCAAGAGCTGCAAGAACCTGAATATAGGAATCCACCAGCTCATCCAGGCGAGCCAACGGCTGACCGGTGGAGCCCTCTGCCTGCTTGGACAATGCCAGAACCGTCACCGGACCCACCAGGTAAGGGCGCACGGCGTGGCCCTGCGCGCGGGCTTCTTCCACCAGGCGAACCACGCGCTGCGGGCGGGCGATGAACTTCTGCTCATCCGCAATCTCCGGAACAATGTAGTGGTAGTTGGTATCAAACCACTTGGTCATCTCCAACGGCGCGCGCTCAGCGTTACCGCGAGCCAACGCGAATTCTTCCTCCAGGGAAACCTCAGCAGCGTCGCCGCCGACAACGCCCACGGTCAAGGAAGTCTCCAGCACCTGGTCATACAACGCCACATCTGCTGGGATGGCGTAATCTTCATTCAAGCCCAAGTCCTTCAGGCGGGCATAGGTGTCCACGCGCAAAGAATGCGCCGCAGACTCGAAGGTTTCCTGGTCAATTTTGCCGGACCAGAAAGCCTCCAGGGCCTTCTTCAGCTCACGCTGGGCGCCCACGCGTGGGTAGCCCTCAATGGTGGCTTGTGGAAATGGTGTGTTCGCAGTAGTCATTTCTTCTTCCTTAAGGTTGTTTCTTCACATCGGGTGTAATACCGATGCTGCTTAGAAGTTCTTGGGTAGTTGATGCGTTGTTGTGGGTGTAGATGTGCAAACAGCCTGCGCCGCCAGCAAGAACGGCCCGGGCTAGCTCCACGGTGTGCGCCATGCCGATGGCATATTCCTCATCGGGGCTCCGTGCGAGCGAGAGCTTTTCGATGAGCCTTTGTGGCACCTCCAGCCCCGACAGCTCGCCCATGCGTTGGACCCTTTTGAGCGAAGTAATAGGCATGATGCCGGGGATGAGCGGGATTCTGGTTCCGGCGAGGCGCGCTCTTTGCGCGAATTTCAGATAGTCTTCTGCGTCAAAGAACAGCTGGGTGATGGCCAGATCCGCGCCGGAGCGCTGCTTGGACAAGATGACGTCAAAGTCTTCATCGGCGTTTGCGGATTCGGCATGTCCATTGGGATAGCACGCCACTCCCACCGCCAAGCGGCCGGCGGCAAAGCGGGCAGCCTGCTCTCCTTCTAACTGGCGGATAAGGCGCACCAGTTCATCGGCATGCTGCAAATAGCCTTCCGGCAGTTTGTCCTGTCCCGGCTCCAAGTCCCCGCGCAAGGCGAGGAAACCGCGCACTCCGGCGTCGACCAAAACATTGATCCAGGAAATAAGCTGCTGCCTATCCCCCGCCGTGCACGCCAAGTGCGCCAACGGGCGCATGGAGGTGGTGGAAGAAATCTGCGCGATAAACTCCGCGGTTCCCTCCAGCCACCCAGAGCGCTTGGAACTAGTCACCGCAATATAGTCCGGGTTATAGCTTCCCAGAACCTGCAGCAGGTTTTCCGTCTTGGCGCTATCTACGTCATGGCGCGGCGGGATGACCTCAAAAGACAATGCGGTTCGGCTAGGAGCCTTCCCCACACTTGCGGCGCGAGGGTTTCCGGCGTGATCCAGCTCAAGATAATCGAGCGGCGCAGATGCTGACATTCGGGGCACCATGATTCCTCCTGTGCTGGTAGTTGATGTGCAAGTAATGAAAACGTACCAAGCTGTTCACTTTTTCCGACAGGGGTTTTTAATGGTGTTACCTTTGAATCTGCGCTGCCTTGTAAAAGGCCCAGATCCTGCATGAATAAAATCAGGAGCTTATGAACCAAGCTGTCTATTTCTGGGTGAATTGGCAGGGATTTTTATCCAAATTATTCCCCAAAGTGCCCCCACAGCCACGCAAAAGACAACTACTGTGGGTAAACAGGTAATAAAGACCAGAAGCAAACGCTGGACAGCAAGCAAAGGAGTTAAAAGGATATGAATCCCATCGCAGCGCAACAAGCGTTGAAGGTTGCGTCCTCACTGTGGGGCCAGTTCAATAAGTACCGCAAGGAAAAGGCTGCCGAAGCCTACTCCGCACTGGAAGACGCCGCGTCCACCGTCAAGGACAACGCCAACTCTTTCAGCGATGACGTTGAGTCCCGCTTCCCTGAGGCCCGCAAGCAGGCCGGCGCCGTAACCAAGGCGGCGCATGACCGCGTTGAGCGCGCACTAGCTGAGTTCAACTCCCGCGGCGAAGAAGCCAGCGAACGCCTGGTCTCCGCCGCATCCGACTGGAGCGACCGCGCCGAGAAGGCCACCCGCTCCACCCGCAAGAAGACGCGCAAGCAGGCTGCTCAAGCCACCAAGGCAGCGCAGGCCAAGCGCAAGCAGGCTGCTCAAGCCACCAAGGCAGCGCAGGCCAAGCGCAAGCAATTGGAGAAAACCGCCAATAAGAAACTGGATAGGAAGCTGGGCAAGAAGAAGTCAAAGTCCAAGGCTAAGTCTTTCTTCTCTATCGCCGGCATCATCGCGCTGATTGCCGCTGCCCTCGGCGGCGTGTACTACTGGCTGCGCCGCAATGACACCCCGGGTGAAGTCCCACCGCGCGTTGAAGACTTCGCTGATAAGCCAGGCACCCCGGACACCTCCGGCTCCACTTTGGTCTACACCTCCACCACGGAAGATGACCAGAAGGACAAGGCTGGCGTGAAGGTTGGTTCCGCCGGCGACCTCGCCGAAGACGGCGCGGAGGAGCGCGATGAGGAACTGCTCAACTCCCTCGAGGAGCAACTCGCCGCACACCGCGAACAGGCCGAGCAGGCAGAGACTGATGCTGCAGCCAACACCAACGATGTTGACGCCACCGAACCAGTCGCTGATTCCGACGCCCCTGAAGCCGACGCCGAAGCAGACAAGGCGCAGGAAACTTCCGATGATGCTGCAAACACCACGGACGCTGACGACACCGCGCGCGTGACCGACGATTCCGAGGACGAAGGCAAGCACCGCCTCGAAGGCGATGAAAAGTAGGCGCTTCTAACTACCCCACAGCACCATGGCCGCTGCACTCCCGAGCTCTGGGATGCAGCGGTATTTTCATTGCCCGGTTGAAGTCAGTGCGTGATTCCCCCACCCGAATCTCACCTTTGCTTGGTGCTGACTACTTGGGATTGGTTGACATATCGCCATTTGGGGGTGAGGGAAAAGTAATGTAGATCCCACTCAATTGAAGTTAGTTATGGTCGCTGGTTCAATTATGCCCAACACTTCTAAAACAGGTGATAGAACCCTATAACTGCATCGACATCAACACCGTTTACACTGCCGGATTCCGCGCGGATACTGCCTTTAAGATGTCGGTCAGTTTTTCTTTTCTATCTGCACTTTACGTTCCCTGACCTATTGGAGGCCGAGATTTACATGAGCTACGAAACACTTACGGTCAACCTTAAAAACGGCGAAACCCACTACTTCCCAGTGGGTGCGGTAATTGGGGACAGCTCCCCTCGCGTCGATCTGCTCCGTGAGGCTATTGAAAATTCTAGTGATTTCCGCTCCCTCGACTCCGACGGCTATGAGCAGGTATTTAACGGCACTGAGGTTGAGCGTTACCACATGCGCTAGACGCTTTAAACACCTATTTATTCAGGTTTTTAAGTTTTTCTTTCCCTGTTCAGAAAAACTGCTGTGATCGGGGTCAATACGGCATAGACTAAATCACCATGATTGTGCCGAAGTACTCACGTATGCGAACGTGGGCGTGGTATTTGCCCGAGGATTCACCGCCGAGCACATATGCCATTGATGCCACCCGGTGGGATTCCCCTGCCCGGGCGACTCTTTCTCTTTTAGGTATGCACCGCACTAGTGTGTGGATGACGCTGGTGTGCATGCTGCTGTCCGCGCCGGTGGGCGCCGCAGTTTCTGCTGTCATTGGTTATGCCACTGAGTCAGTCTTTAGTGAGCTGACTTGGAAGTCGCTTCTGGTGCCGGTGCTGTTGACCATTTTGTTGTTGTGGTTCCAGTGGGTTGCGGAATCAACGGCAGATGCTTTTACGGGCATGGGTGCCGCGCGCACCACGCATGATTTGCGCTTGGGCCTGCTGCAGCGCCTGTTGCGCAGCCGCACGCAGGGGCTAAACCCGGGCCGGTTACTCAATACCATGGACGAGGACAGCAACAACATTGGCTTGTTGAAAGAAATCCTCAACTTTCCGGTGATGATGCTGGGCTATGTGGTGGGCGCTGTGATTGTTATTGCGCCAGCATCACCCGTGGTGGCTATTGCGCTGCCGGTGGGTGTTGCATTGACCATGGTGGTTTCTTATCTCACCGCGAAGTCTTTGACGAAGGTGACGGCGGTGCGTCGCGCGAATGACAACGTGGCATTGAGTCTTGCCACGGATGCGGCGCAGGGCAACCGCGTGGTCAAGGGTTTGGGCGCGGGCGATATTGTGGCGCAGCGTTTCGCGGATGTTTCTTCCACGGCGCTTGAATCCATGCTCAAGGAAGTGCGCACGCTGACGTGGACTACGTTGGTGCGCCAGATGGTGCCCACTGTCTGGGCGATAGGCTTGGTGCTTTATGCCATCACGCGTACTTATGCTGGGGAAATTTCCACGGGTGCGTTGATGACCATTGTGATGTTGGTGCCACCGGCGTTGACATCGACAGGCTATTCACTGGGCTTCCTCACGCAGTTTTATGCCCGCGGGTTGGCATCCACGCAGCGTATTGCAGAACTTGTCGATGACCTCCAGCCGCACGCCACTCCCGCCGACTCGACGGAAAGCAACGAAGAGTCCATTGCCACGGCATTTAACCTTGGTGAGGGTCTAACCGTGTGGCAGCCCAAGACAGTGGAGGGCCGCCACCGGATTGCCGAAGATTTGGAGCTGCTGGGTTCTATGGGTGCGCTGTGCCCGCCGCACCAAGTATCCGTGCTGGAGGGGACGTTGGAGGACAACATCAATCCAGAGGGCACATTCGCGTTGGAGCAGGTGCATAATGCGCTCAATGCCGCGGCGTGCCAGGACATTGTCACGCGCCTGGGCGGTTTCGGAGCAAACGGCGAGCTGCCCACCACCGGCATTGGTGAGGCCGGATTGAATTTGTCTGGCGGCCAGCGTCAGCGCGTAGCCTTGGCGCGCGCTTTGGCCTATGACCCGCAGGTGCTGGTGTTGGATGAGCCGACCACGGGTTTGGATTCCATCACGCTGGCCACCGTGACCCGGCGCGTGGCAGAGCTGCGCCCGAACCGCAGAACGGTAGTGATTTCTTCGTCGCCTTCCTGGGCGGCGATAGCAGATGAGGTGGTGCAGCGATGACTCAAGCAAAACCAGTGGTTCGTGAGGCAGATGCTTTGGCGCCGGCTGGTGCGAAGGATATGTGGCAGTTCATTAAGTCCCTGCCTTCGGCACCGAAGCGTTATCAGGTTATCGCGACGCTGATTTCCATCATCGTTGCCGCGGGCGCCATGAACATTGGCGCGACAGTGATTGGCCAGATTGTGGATTTGATGACCGGCGGCAGCTCAACGTTGTTGGGCACGGGCAGTGATGCAGTGAGCTTAGCGATGATTATCTTCGCCCTCGCTCTCATCATCGAAACCGTGGGCCGCGCGTTGAACCTGTTTCTGATCAACACGGCAACCCGCCGGTTGAGCATCGACCTGCGCAAATCCGCGTTGGATGCGGTGATGCGTGCTCCGGTGCCGCGCATTTTGGAACTGGGCACGGGCAATGTGATCACGCGTTTGTCCAAGGATATTGACACCACGGTCTCCACCATTAGCCATACTGGTGACCGTCTTATTGTGACACTGGTCTTCTTGCCGGTCACCGCCGCGACGATGGTGTTAATTCATCCGGCTTATCTGCTGCTGTTGCTGATCACAGGCGTGTTGATGTGGCCGTGGATTAAGCAGGTTATTCGTGATGTCCCGGCCGTGACCAACGTGGTCTCCGCGGTGGAGGCAAAGCGTAATAATGTGCTACTGGATTCCATCCGCGCGTTGGAAACGCTGCGGCAGTTCCGGTTGATGCGCTGGGCGCATCGCCGCATGGACTACGTCTCCTGGGAGACGGTGCAGGCCTGGGGCGATAGGATGCCGCTGTTTAACCGCATCATGGGCCAAGGTAGCATCGCCTTTGGTTTCTTGCTGTTGGGTGCCTTGGTGATGTCTATGCCGATGGTGGCCGCGGACTGGCTCACCGTCGGCCAGGCTGCTGCCGCGGTCTTGCTGGTCATGCGCTTGGAGATGCACGTGTTTACCCTGCTGTTTTCCGCTGGCGATATTCAGCACGCGCTCACAGCACTGGGCCGCGCGGTTTCTCTAGCCAAGATTGCGGATGATGACGTCGCTGTTACCGATGACCTTCCCCAGGTCACCTCACAACCGGCTGTCACCATTGACAACCTCAGCTACGCCTACCCGGGCGGCGCGCACGTGCTCAAAGATGTGTCAGTTACCCTCGCGGGTGGCACCACCACCGCGTTGGTCGGTACTTCCGGTGCCGGCAAGTCCACGCTGGCTGCCCTGGTGGCGGGGCTGCAATACCCCACCGCCGGCAAGATCATCGTGGATACAACCGATACCGCAACGGTTCCCAACGTGTGGGTCAGCCAGCACGTCGCGCTGATTACCCAAGATGTGCACTTGTTCTCTGGCACCTTGCGCAATGACTTGCTGCTGGCCAAGCCTGATGCCACCGATAATGAACTGCTCAAAGCACTGTCCACAGTCGGCCTGCGCCACGACACCCCTGCCTGGGACCGATGGCTGCCCAAGGGGCTCAACACCGAAATCGGCGCCGGCAACCCCGAGGTCGGCGCGGAAGTCGCCCAGCAGATTTCACTTGCGCGCATGTTCTTGCGCCAGCCCCCAGTGCTGATCATGGATGAGGCAACCTCCGAGGCAGGCAGCGAGCACGCTGAGGCCCTCGAGTCAGCCGCGCGCGCTGTCGCCCGTGGACGCACCACCTTGGTCGTGGCACACCGCTTGGATCAAGCCCGCGTCGCCGACCGTATCTTGGTCATGGAGGCCGGCGAAATCATTGAGGACGGCGACCATGATTCCCTCATCGCCCTCGGCGGGCACTACGCCCGTTCTTATGCCCAATGGGAACACGGAACCCGCTAGGTAGTTGGGGTTTATCTGTGGCTACCTGTGCCACCACACCGACCAAGACCCCAACGACCGCAACCCACACTGGGTTCCACCCAAACGGCACCACCCACGCGCCAATGATCGCCATGCCGAGCCCAACAGCAGCAAAGCCGACGAGTACCTTAAACCGGCGTGTACTCGTGCGGTATTCCTCCATATAAACGGCATGCACATAATCCGTGACCAAGGCAAGGAAGATGAATGCGGATGCAGAGGTCAAAAACCATGCTGCTCCGCTGACATCCTCGTTTCTCATAAAGTCACCCACGTACAGCACCCACACATGCACCGCCACTAAAGCCAAGAACGTGCTGAAAGCTTTGCCCACTTATCAACCCTCCCCTTGTTGAAACTGGGTCTCACTTTATCCCCCGATAAGTTTCCCTGCAGAGGATTTAACCAGCGATATTTCTTATCGCGCTAAAATATTGGCATGAATTCCCATGCAGAAGACGACTTGCTGCTGGTTGCAGCAACCGAATCCGACCGAACCTATCTGTCACGTTTGAACCTGCTCACCGACACCTTTGGTGATGAATTTGGTGAAGTCACCGCCGAGTTTGAACGGGACTGGCTTTATTACCTTGAGAGCTGGAATGAAGACAAGGGCGGGTTTGTGGCTTGGCGCGGCCGCATCCCCGCCGGCGGAGTCTGGTTGAACTGGGGAACAGACGAATTCCACGGTTTCGGCCACGTCGAGGAAGGCATCCCGGAGCTCGCCTTGGCGGTAGAAAACCGCTACAAAGGCGAAGGAATCGGTACTGCACTTGTGGAAGCCGCAACAGAGCTTGCCCGCCAAAAAGGCGCACCCGGCATCTCACTGTCCGTAGCCGCGGCAAATGAACGCGCCCACCGCCTGTATCTCCACCTCGGATTTGAACAGGTCAGTGAGCGCGAAGGCCACTACGTCTTGGTCAAGCGCTTTTAAAGCAAGCCCTTTTCTTCCAGCCAGTCCTGCGCAATATCGGCGGCCGGAAGCTGCTCGGTGACACTGCGGTTGTTCAAAGAAACCAGGTCTTCGGGGCTCATCGCTGCGGCGATCTCATTGATTATCTCAGTGGCCTGCCCATCGACTTTGTCGCTGGCCAGCGGCACAACATTCGATGACAAGAACAAGCCCTTGGTATCTTCCAGCGACACCAGGTTGTTGGACTCAATCGACGGGTCAGCGGTGTAGATGATTGCCAGCTGAACATCGCCATCGCGCAGCGCCTTGACCGTCAGCGGCCCGCCGCCGTCTTCAATCGGCGCAAATCCCACTTCAACGCCGTAAGTTTCCTCAAGTCCCTTCGGGCCATTGGGACGGTCTTCCGCCTCGGAGTTTGCACCCAAGGTCATGGGTTCGGTGACTTTTTCTAAGTCTTCGACGTTCTCGATCCCCCACTCCTCGGCAAATTCTTGCGTAATTACGTAAGAATCTTGGTCCGTAGCCGGTGACTGCTCCAAAACATTCAAGCCTTCAGGCGCTGCTTCTTCCAGCGCAGCAAAGACATCATCAGGCAAGCGTGCTTCAGTGTCTGGCTCCCAGTACTGCAAAACCGGCCCGGAATACTCCGGGAACAGGTCAGTCTCCCCGGACTCAATCTCTGGCAAATAGGCCTCACGTTGTCCAATCCGGAACTGGCGGTCAACGTCATAGCCAGCGTTTTCCAAGGCCTGCGCATAGATTTCGGCGATGATCTCATTGGAATAGTAATCCTGCGAACCAATGACAATGGTCTCATCACCGCCACCATTTGTCGCGGTATCTTCTTCCAACGGGCTGCTGTCGGTACCACACGCGGTGAGCGCAAAAATACTGGTCAAAGCTAGTGCCGCTACTGCGGTCACGCGGTTTTTCCGGAACATGGGGACATCCTTTTGAGATTCGAAAGTGGTGAATAGGAAATGTAGGGAGCAAAGTGGGAGTTCGATGGGGTTATCACGGGATTGCGCCAGGCAATGCAACTCGTCGCGCAAGGTGCTGGCATCTAGCGAGGACAATCTCGAGGATAATCGCAACCAAAATCACCAGCACGGCGCCGCCGAGCATCTCGGCGTAATCACGGGTCTTAAGCCCAGAGAATATGTAGCGGCCGAGCCCCGTATCAGAGGTATAGGCCGCCAACGTGGTGGTGGCAACCAGCTGCAACGTCGCGGCACGAATGCCGCCCACAATAACGGGCAGTGCCAGGGGCAATTCCACGGTGAGCAGAACCTGCGCGGGGCGCATGCCAATGGCTTGGGCGGCCTGCGGGGTTTGACTGTCAATAGCTTCCACCCCGGAATACGCGCCGACCAGCAAAGACGGAATGGCCAGCACAACCAGCGCGATAAACGGCGCCTCGATGCCAATGCCCAGCCACAAACCAAGCAGGGTCAGCAAACCCAAGGTCGGAATCGCACGCACACCACCAGTAACCGCACCCACCACCGCAGCGCCGCGGCGGGTATGGCCAATGATCATGCCAATCGGAACGGCAATAATCAGCGCGACGAGCAGCGCCAAAAACGTGACGGTGATGTGCTCAACCAGGCGATTAGGAATCCCGGAAATGCCCACCCAGTTGGCGGAATCAGTCAGCCACAGCCACGCTTGCGTCACAAGATTCATCGGCTAACCACCTTGTTTGCTTTCACCCGGCGCGTCCATGGGGTGAGCAGCTTGCAGGCGGCCAACAGCACCGCGTCAATCACCAGCGCCAGCAGCACGGTCAAGATGACGCCGACAGCAACTTCGCCAGCGATTCCACGCTGAAAGCCGTCGGTCATCAGTGTGCCCAGGTTTTGCACGCCAATAAGCGCGCCGATAGTGACCAGCCCGATGGTGGACACAGACACCACGCGCAGCCCGGCAATCAGCACCGGAATGGCCAGCGGCAGGTCGACCTGCCAAAACAGGCTGCGCGGCGCATAGCCCATCGCCTTAGCAGCATCCCTGACGGTCCGGTCAACAGAGCCGAATGCATCAGCGCTAGTGCGCACATACAACGCGACGCCGTAGGCGGTCAGCGCAATAATCATCGTCGCCGGAGACCGCAGCGCCACGCCAAAAATGACGGGCACGATAATCAACATCGGCAGCGCCGGGATGGCATAGAGCAAGGTCGCCGTGCTGAGCAGCGGGCCGCCGATGCGTGGACGTCGAAAAGCAAAGCGTCCCAGCGGGATAGCAATCACGGCGCTGAGCACGATCGCCGGAATGGACAGCGCAAGGTGCGCCCACAAAAGCTCCAGTGCCTGCGGCCAATTCAGTCGCAGCCACGTCATGGCTCAATCACCCCGACCGGGCGGCCGTCAGCGTCCACGGCCACCGTTCGGCCATTAAGCCTTTCGATGCTCAGCCGCCGCTCCGCCCGCTCACTTCCCACAAAGCCGCGCACGAAATCATCCGCCGGGTGGGCAAGAATCTCCGCGGGCGTTCCCTGCTGCGCGATGACGCCACCGGGTTTCAAAATCACTACTTCATCACCCAAGCGGAATGCTTCATCAATGTCATGGGTGACAAAGACAATGGTCTTTCCCAGCTCCGCCTGCAGGCGCAGCAGTTCATCCTGGAGTTCCCGGCGCACAATCGGATCGACCGCACCGAAAGGCTCATCCATGAGCAAAATATTGGGCTCCGGGGCCAGCGCCCGCGCAACACCGACGCGCTGTTGCTGCCCGCCCGATAATTGCCCGGGATAGCGATTGGCCATAGCGCGGTCAAGGCCAACTCGGTCCATCATCGTCAACGCGCGCTCTCGCGCCTGCGCCTTGGTCATTCCGTTAAGCCGCAGCACAGCGCCAACGTTGTCCACAATCGTGCGATGCGGCATCAACCCGCCCTGCTGCAGCACATAGCCAATAGAGCGGCGTAGATTCACCGGGTCAACGCCCGCCACGTCTTCCCCGTCAATGAGGACGCGGCCCGCGGTGGGATCAACCATGCGGTTGACCATGCGCAGCAGTGTTGTCTTGCCCGAACCAGAAGAGCCCACCAGCGCAACTGTGCGATGCGAGTCTATGCGGAGCGAGAAGTCAGCCACCGCCACGGTGCCGTCCGGGTAAGACTTCGTGACGTGTTCAAACTCGATCATGCGCACCAGTATATGGCAAATTCGTTCGATAGGAACCAAAAGAGGACCAAAATTCTCTTTGAGGGAAAACTCTTTCCTATGTACCTTAAGGCCATGAGGATTCACCACAAGACTGGCTTCACACTCGGGGCGATAGCGATGGCATGCGCCCTTGCGGTTCTCGCGACAGCGCTTGTCGGCGACACATCCAATACAGGCTTCACGGTGGTTTCCGCACTGCTCACCATCGCGCTCGGCGCCGCGGTCATCTACTGGAGCACCTCGCCCAAGCACCGCGACCGCTTCGAATCCAATAACTCCTAGGAGCCCACCTTGAATGAAGACATCTATGAAATCCTCAAAGATGAAATCGACATCATGCAAGACTGGATTCCATTTACCGGCGCGATCGGAGCATGTGGCATTCATGCCCACTCCGCAACAAACGAACACGTTTCAGCGTTGGCCAAGGTAGTTCGGGAGGACCCGCGAATAGTCACGGCTTTTCACATAGTGGGTGAACCGATGGAATTCCACAGGGACTCAAAGCTCTTCGATGAAGTCATTTCTGAAATCCTCGAAAGCCAAGATGAAAGGTTCCGGATGGACCTGATGGCGAACTTGTTTCTAGACATAAACAACCCCGCCGACGCTCACAGATCAGCCTCCCGCTGACTCGAAGTCGAACAAGCCATTATTTCTCGAGAATCTTGAAATCTGGCGGGCACTGACGAGGGCTGTTCGTGTCACGAACATCACCTTTTTTACACGTTAATGGGCTTTTCAAACGCTATGGCGGCTAACTAGAATGGATGTTGGCGGGAGGGCAAGGCCCTAGCTTTTCTGAAGTGTCGCGCCTGCGAGATTTTGGGGGAAGGCAGCCGCTGGATAAACGCCAGCGGTGTCCGCGTCGGACTCCGGCAAAGAGCGGGAGCAGTTCCAAGACAGGAGCTTCCTAATGTCCAATGGCACCACCACACAGCCGCAGCAGCGAGTCGATGCTCCTCCCGGCGAACACTGGCGGAAAATGGCAATCGGGTTTGGCGTTCCCATTCTGATTGCAATTGTCTTCTGGTTCAGCCCTCATCCTGAGCAGCTCACCGATCAAGCCTGGCGCATGTTCGGCATTTTCGTGGCCACAATCGTGTGCATCATCATGGCGCCGATGCCGATGGGTGCGGTGACCATCATTGGCATGATCGCCACCGTGTTGACGGGGATCGTCCCGCTTGCGCCAAGCGCCGATAACCCAGGCGCGCCCTATGCGCTGGTCGGTTTCGGCAACTCAACGATTTGGCTCATTGTCATGGCCTTCTTGCTCTCACGCGGGTTTATCAAGACCGGGTTTGGCCGCCGCATAGCGCTGTTTTTCGTCTCCAAAGTTGGTGGCCACATGCTCGGCGTCGGCTATGGCCTGGGCCTAGCTGACCTGGTACTCTCCCCGGCAATCCCGTCGGCGACGGCGCGCGGCGGCGGAATCATGGCGCCGATTATGAAGTCGGTGGCGCTGACTTATGACTCCGAACCGGGGCCAACCTCGCGCCGCGCCGGCGCCTTCTTGTCACTGGTGGTATCAAATTCCAACTCCATTACTTGTGCCATGTTCCTCACCGCCATGGCGGGTAACCCGCTGATTGCTTCCCTCGCCGGTGAGCTTGGCGTGGAAATCTCCTGGACCACCTGGGCAATGGGCGCCATCGTCCCCGGCCTGCTTGCCCTGGCTGTAGTGCCGCTGGTTATCTACCTGATCTATCCGCCAGAGCTGAAGAAAACCCCCGAAGTACAAACCATGGCGAGTGATGAGCTCAAGAAGCTCGGCGGCATGAGCTACGGCGAAAAAGTCCTGGGCGTCACCTTCGTGGTCTTGCTGCTGCTGTGGACGGTCGGCGATCTGGTGCTGGGCATCTCCGCAACCACCACCGCATTCGTGGGCGTGATTATCCTGATGGTCTTCCAGGTTCTGACGTGGGAAGACATCATCCGTGAGAAAGCCGCCTGGGACACCATGACGTGGTTTGCGGTGCTGTACATGATGGCCACCGCGCTATCGGCCTACGGATTCATCGACTGGGTCTCCGAAGTCATCGCCGGCTCCCTCGGCGCGCTCCACTGGCTGACCGCACTAATCCTGCTGGTCATCATCTACTTCTTCGCGCACTATTTCTTCGCCTCGGCCACCGCGCACATTTCCGCGATGTACATCGCATTCCTGGCCGCCGCGCTGGCACTGGGCGCACCACCGCTGCTAGCCGCGCTGGTCCTGGCCTACTGCTCCAACATTTTCCAGTCGCTCACCCACTACGCAGGTGGCGCATCCCCAAC
>OMJG01000203.1_pt1 | contig 45689 bp, 44 predicted proteins | sample 1646431 | NCBI WGS metagenome assembly OMJG01 (sample SAMN03771674, study PRJEB25209) | food metagenome | isolation source: Cotija cheese | place: Mexico:Jalisco,Michoacan | collected 2011-12-12 | reverse complement strand
TGAGCTATGTACAAGAAGCATTTTATTCTAGCTTAATTTGACAAATCATATTATAAATAATTGACGTTAGTTTAAAAAACGTTTACCCTAACATTACAAGTTTTAGAAAGGAATACCTTTATGGCTTTTTTAATAACATATATAATAAAAAAGAATCTTTTTATTTACGTATAAAGTGGAGCATAATCATTATATTATCATTGTTATTTTTAACAGGAATTGCTTATTTCTTTTATTTTATTTTTTCTCCTGCGGACAGCAATCAAATGAAAGAAATAAAAGATTCGTGGGTTTTCTATACAAAAGATGATCCTGATTTTAAGTTTGACAGCAAGTACACTCGTACGATTCCTACCGTGGATAAAGACGAAACATTCATTATGGAAACGACACTTGAAAAACCGTTGGACGAAGCAAATTTACTAATCAAAGGAAACCATCAATGGATTACTGTATATCTAGGCGAAAAGATTTTATACCAACGGAAAGATTATCAGGAAGAAAGCAATCCCGGACTCTCATTGGCTGTGATAGATTTACCAGCAAATTATATCGGAAAAAAATTGACCCTTACAGTCTCATCTCCTTATCAGAACTATGCTGGACTGCCACCGAAAGTTTATCTAGGAACAACTGGACCATTGATTAGTTTTATTTATTCACAATCAGTGCCGCAAGTATTGACGATGATAATCGCTGTTTTTATCGCTATAGGGACCTTTTTCTATACGATCTACTTGATGTATAAACAAAAACGTCTTGAATACTCACTTATTCTCTTAAGTTGCTTTGCTTTGGCATTAGGATTTGAAGCTGTATCAGAAGATATTTTAAGTGGTATTCTTTTTGAACCATTCGTTCATTCTTTTTTATCTCATTTATTTATTATCTTAACGTCAGCTTTCATCATCTGCTACTATTGGAGCCGAATGTTTTACTATAAAAAATGGTACGGAATTTTTTGTACGTTCCAACTTTTGATTTTTATCGGCGTTCTGCTTTATGCAACTTTTACTCCTGCAGAACTTCCTGAATTAATGCCGATTGCTAATATTGCTAGTGTTATAAGCACTTTAGTCACTTCACTTGCATGCATTGGCGAAGCATATAAGAATAACCGTTTTTATGTAGCTTGTACACCTTGGATCGTCTTGGTAGCCATTATCCATTGCTTGATTTACATCCAAACGGCATTAGGTATCTATCAAACAACGATCAATTGGTCTACGATTTTATATATTATCATTCTAATCGTTATTATCAGCTACAATCTAATCGATCACATCTTAAATACCGACAAAGATCGGAGACAAGTAGATTTCTTAAAAATCAAAAATGATTTGTTGGAGCAACATTATGAGCAGCTTCGACAGCATATCCAAGAAGTAAATACACTTCGCCTGGAATTTGTCCAAGAGATGGAGAATCTGCAAGATTTAATGCATACGGACCAAACAAAAGCTAAAAACTATGTGGAAAAGATATTAGAAGAAGCAAAAAATTTCGAAATGCTGTGTTCTTTTTGCAACCACCAGGTGACAAATCTTATCTTAGCGCGTTACCAGAAGTTAGCTGCCAAACGGAATATTCAGATAACCTTCCAAGCAGATCTTCCCGAAGAACTTCCTATCAACGATGACGATCTGGCTCAACTTTTGATCCACGCTTTAGAGCATTCCTTTAGAGAAACTCATGCCATCGAAAATCCACTGTATCGAAAAATTTATTTGTCGATACACGAACAAGAGGAACATTTCGTCATTTGTTGCGAACATAGTGCACATTACGATACAAACCTATTTAGTCGAGGCATCACAGAAGAATTAGATGATCAGGAACGTTTTGACTTAATGATGATGAAAGACGTAGCGGATCGTTACACAGGAACACTAACGCAGGAAAAAGATACTTTCATTGATCGGATCACTGTTCAACTCTCTCGAAATTACCCGAATCCTGTATAAAAAATAGCGGAATCCATATATGTGGATTCCGCTATTTTTTATTTTCAATAAAGTAAGGTAAGCAATTCTTCTGGTTCTATCGCACCAAAATATTTCTTCACATCAATTTGGCTGACTATTTTTGATAGAGATGCTTTATCATATTTCTGTCCAACCAATTTTTTTTCCACGTCAGAGATATCTCCTAGTCCGAAGAAATCGCCAAAGATTTTTGCTTCTTTGATCATTCCTTCTGAGACATTCAAATGGACTTCAATCGAACCGATAGAAAAACGTTTTTGGCGAGAGAAATTGAAATCTGGAGACTTCCCGTAATTCCAATCCCAATTTCGATAATATTCCTCAGAGATTCGATTGATTTTTTTCCAATCTTCATCAGTCAATTCGTACGTTTTTACTTCTTCTACTGACTCTACGCCGAAAATTTTCAACAAGATTTCTTGACGAAATTCTTCTGTTGTCATTTTTTGCTTTTCTTCTGGAAGAAATGGTTTGATATTCGTTACACGAGAACGGATCGATTTGATTCCTTTTGATTCGATTTTGTCTTTTTTTACTTTTAATGCATTGACTACTTCATTGATATCAGAGTCGAACATAATTGTTCCATGAGCAAACATCCGACCGTTGGTAGCATACATCGCGTTGCCAGAAAATTTCATGCCATCAATGACTAGATCATTTCGGCCTTTCAATTCCGCCCCAGCAACACCCAATTCATGAAGTGCTTGGATGATTGGCTGTGTTACTTTCGCAAAGTCACGGAATGAATCCCCATCATCAGGCATGATAAAACTAAAGTTCAGGTTTCCAAAATCATGGTAGACAGCTCCGCCTCCACTTAAGCGACGGACAACATGAATGCCATTTTCTTCCACATAATCTCGATTGATTTCTTCAAGCGTATTTTGGTTTCTGCCGATGATGATTGAAGGTTCATTGATATAAAAGAGCAAAATAGGTTCATCTAAAGGCATTTCTTGCAGCAAATATTGTTCAATTGCTAAATTGATTCTTGGGTCGTTGTTTTCATTTGGTACAAAAATCATGTTCTTCCTCCTAAATGTTAAACACTTTGTCAACTGCAGCAAGTTCTACATCAATCCCTTTGCCTGCTGCCTTTTGCGCTTCATTTTTCAATTGTTCTAAATCACCAAACTGAGGTAGGTGTGTAAGTACAAGTTTCTTTACGTTAGCTGATTTCGCAAGTTCTCCAGCTTCTTTTGAAGTGAAATGGGCATGATGATGTTCATTTCCTTCAAAAAGATAGGTATCTGCTAGAAACAAATCAGCATCTTTCGCAAAATCAGCGAAACTTTCCAAATAACCTGAATCACCTGTAAATACGAATACTTTCCCCGTTGTTTCTTCTACGATACGCATGGCGTAACATACTACTGGATGGATTGTTTCCATAAAAGTAATCAGAAAAGGACCAATTTTTAATTCTTCAGCTTCAAAATAAGGATGTCCTTTTGAGACATTTTCCATCGTCAATTCTTCAAAGTGAATGGAATCTTTTGTGTGTCCATAAATTGAAAGCAATGTCTCCGGATTTCTCTTAGGATGAAGTTGCCAGTAATACTGTAATACACCAAGGTCAGCAATATGATCATGATGATAATGGCTAAGGATCACAGCATCTAGATCAAGTGGATCAAGGTGTTCTTGTAATTTGATCAGCGTAGCACTACCTGCATCGATCAACAAATTGAACCCGTCAGATTGAAGCAAATAACCTGTTGTCCCTTGATTTTTATAAGGATACGCTCCTAAGCATCCTAAAACAGTTAATTTCATCGTACATTCCCCCTCAAAGATTTATCCTACCACAAAAGTTATTTTTTTGATGAATAAACTGCTTACATGCTAAGTAAAATAGGCGTCTGGACCTCCTTTTTCAATCCGTGCTTGTTCATAAAATTCTGCAACTGACACATTCACATAAACAATGACCCACAAAAGACCGATGAACAAAGCGATTGCTCCTAGCAAATACCAGCCGATAAAAGACAGCTGCAACAAAATATACGTACCAATTCTATCTTTCAATAAAAACCAGCCATATTTCAAACATTGAATAACCGACAAATCAGGATAGTCGAACTTTGTCCATGCAGCAAATTGGAATAAACCGCCAACAATACTCATGATGAGTGCTGAAACAAAAATCATCCCTATCATCGATAAAACAAAGCTGATATCAAGAAAATCTTCTGGCATGACACTCGTAGGTACCGCATTTGAACTGAAAAGCAGCTGCATATAAGTACTCACTCCGCTGATTAAAAACATGGGCAGAAAGATTAAACTGTTGAGTAGCCAGTTGATGACTGAATTGATCAAATTGATGCCAAGTATCGAACCAAAATACTTTCTTTGGAAAACTGAAAATAAAAGGTTACTTTTTGGTCTGCCACCCCGTACAACTACTAGCGCAATGTAAAACAATGCATAGTTGAATGCGAATAAAAGTAAATTATCGACTAGAAAACTCAATAAGTGCTGCTGCATGCTTTCTTCCGGAAAAGGACTGAAACCGTCAAAAAAGTTCTGGATGACGCTCGTAAATATTATAGATAAGAAAACAAGCCAAGTATTGATTCCCCATTGATTTTCCAAAGAAACTCGTGCTTTTTTCCGATATTCAGAAATAGGTATTCTATTATTCATTATTCATAACTCCGAATTTTTTCAACTGTTTCACTATCAAGCCGTTTCACTAATTCTGTGACTAGTTTCACTGTATTCAAATAATCATCTTCATGAATCACTGATGTATGGGAATGCAGATAACGAACAGGAACGGTAATGGCTACAGACGGAACACCATCTCTTGTCAAATGCATTTGTCCTGCATCAGTTCCTCCGCCAGAAATCACTGTATATTGGAATGGAATATCCATTTCCTCTGCTACATCAATAACAAAATTCAATAATTTTTTATGCGGGATCATAGATGCATCAAAAATCAAAATCTGTGGGCCTTTTCCTAAAATCGAATCTGCTTCTTTTGGTGTCATTCCTGGAGTGTCTCCTGCTGTACCAGTATCTAAAGCAAAAGCAATATCGGGATTTACAAGGTGTGTACTTGTTCGAGCACCTCGCAAGCCTACTTCTTCTTGCACATCGCTTCCTGCGAATAAAACATTTGGGTGTGCTTCTTTAGATAGATTCTCTAATACTCGCAGAGAAACAGCTGTCCCGATACGATTATCCCATGCTTTTGCCAGTAAATATTTACTGCCATTCATTCGTTTGTATTCAATATATGGAGTGACCATATCTCCAGGACGTATGCCCCACTCTTTGGCTTCTTCTTGGCTTGATGCGCCAATATCAATGAACATATCCTTTATTTCATAAGGTTTATTTCTTACTTGAGGTGTTAAAACATGTGGTGGTTTGGAACCAATCACACCGTGGACGATTTTCCCTTCACGTGTTTTGATTTCAACTTGCTGAGCAAGCATGACTTGCCCCCACCAACCTCCAAGAGTTTGGAATTCCAAGAAGCCTTTTTCGGTTATTTTTGTTACCATAAAACCAACTTCGTCCATATGACCAGAAATAAAGACCTTGGGGCCTCCGCCAGCACCATGTTTGGCAATCACACTGCCTAAACCGTCATAAAAAATATCATCAGCGAATGGTTTGGCATATTCTCTGAATACTTCTCTTACCTCTTCTTCATTTCCAGGTACTCCTTTTGCAGAAGTTAAATCAATAAGTAGCTGTTCTTCTTTTGTATCCAAATGTTTTCCCCCATTTCTATATTCATATTGTGATTATACCATTGCTTATGATTTTTGTTCAGGCAAACTTGGTATTTTTATCTTTTATTCAGAATATTCAAAAATAAAGAAAACAAGCGAGCAACACTCGCCTGTTTTCTTTATTTTAATTGTAGTTTATCTGGTATTTGATGTTGCCAAGATTTGCTAAAAAAAGCATCGTCAAGATGATACTTACTAGCAGTAATATGATTTTCTTCTAAAAACGGTCTGATCTGTTGATCTGCAGCCAACCAGCCTTTCCAGCCTAGATGGATCGTGTCTTCCATAAAATAGTTGGTACCCGCTTGATTGACAAAATCAGCTATTCGATTGAATCCTTGGCTATTTAATTGAAATTTGATCTTTTTGGCAAATCCTTGTAACATTTCTTGAGATAGTCCGGTATAATCGCTCCATTTCTCGTTAACCGGTGGGATGATGAACAATACTTCGTTATGGTTTTTTGCTAATTGATCCAAGACCAGCTGAAAATCAGAAAATTCTGGCGAAAAACGATAATCCCAATTTTTTTGTGACTGTTTGAGCTCTGGCTCGTGGGCTCGGATACGATGCGTATAAAAATCGTTTTTCAACCCGAATGGATTATTCGTCGTTTCTCGTTCTCCAATTTGATTTGCTAAAATGGATAATTCTGTTTCTTGGTATTGTTTTGGTAATCGTTTTGACTCATGATCGATTTTTTGCTGTCGATCTTTCAACCCAATATTGCTGAATACTTCATCCTCTCTCTTCAGCATGTTCCATTGGCTGCGCAGCTGATTCAAAGATTCAGGTAAAGGTAGCTTCCCTTTTTTGATCGTTTGCAGAATCGCCGTCAACGTATCATTCTCTTTTACTTTTGAGAAAGTTAATAATCTTCTAGCTAAATAGCGATCAGCAGGCGTTACTTTCTTCATTGAAAACAACCAGTCGTATGTTTGAAGTTCAGAATAATACGTATTAAAGTAATCAGTTTTTACACCATTTTTAACGAACCACTGAGGAGAAATAATAAAGACGACTTTCTTGTTTTTCATAGCATCTCCTGCAGAACGCATCATCATATATTGGCTTAACGATTGTGTCCCGGGTGCTCCCAGCAAAAATGGACGATAGTTTCGCTGGTATTTTTCTGCCAGAACAGACGGATGAAATGGACTGATTCTGCTTAATTCACTTGAGCCAAAAAAAGGAATATATTGTTTTTCAGATAATGCATAATTTTTTATCGCATCTCCTTTCAACACGTTCACTGACATGGAAGAAGAGGCACGTCTAATCGTTTCTGGATTAGAGATATCTACTTGATAGGAGGAGGTAAAAAACACAAACAGTAAGCCAACAGCTAAAACAACCGGGCCGAAAATAGCAAAAAGTTTCTTTTTCATACTCAACCCTTCAATGCAGTTGCTTGTTGAATGATTTTATTCGGTGTGCTCCAATCCTCTCGCTCGAATTCAGATACAGGGACTTGGATATCCAGCTCTCCGTCTAGCTCGACTAATAATTGAACAGATGCTAAAGAATCAAGCAACCCTTCATCAAATAGATCAATATCACGATTTTTTCTTACTTCATCTGTTCCTGTTATTTCTTCTAAGATTGATAAAATTTGTTCTTCCATTTTCCTTTTCTCCTTTGTTATATAAATTAATATGTCACTATTCGTTAGCTAAAAAAAAGTTTATCTAAAAATCCTGAAAAAATCAGGAAGCTAAAACATACTGCTTGAAATGTCAAAAATACGGCTAAGCCATGCGTAAATTTGTTAGAAGGCAACTGATCTTTATGCTTCTTCTTAAATCGGATCCATGCATCTGTCAGACAGATCAGACAAGCATGATACAGTCCATATACGATGTAGTACCATGTCAATCCATGCCATATACCCATTAGAAGAAACAAAGCAAAATAACCGATATTTGACATTACGATCTTGCTTTTAAAAAATTTTTTCTTCATCATGAAGAACATCAATCGCATATATACATAATCACGGAACCAAAAGGACAGCGTCATATGCCAACGATTCCAGAATTCTTTGATATTCCATGATAAAAAAGGTTTATTGAAATTGATTGGTGTCTGATATCCCATCATGTAGCTTGTACCGACTGCAAATAAGCTATAGCCAGCAAAATCAAAAAACAAATACATACTGTACACGTACATATAACCTACTAATGCCCATGAAATACCACCATGCTGTAAGGCAATGCGTCCCACTACAGGAAGCAGTACTTGACCAAAATAATAACCGATAATGAATTTATATAAAAAACCGACAAAAATATTTTGGACGCCTTTTCCCAAAAGATCAACATATTTATCACGAACAGGCGGATGGAGCTGATCTTTTTCAAATCTCCTATAGCGATCGATTGGTCCAGAAGAGATTGTTGGAAAGAACAGCAGAAACTGGATATAACGAAATGGCTTATATGTTTTGATCATGCCATCTCTTATTTCCATGATCATTTGTACAGATTTAAAGGTTAAATAAGAGATTCCTAAAAAACCAAGTAACGATGCTTTTCCATGTTCAAAAAAAGGAGTCACTTTCGTTAAAAACAGTGGAATTATCGCTAAAATAACGGCGGCAAAAAACCATCCTGTCTGATTTTTCCTTTGCCGATAAACAAAATAGCCCCATACAAGTATCGTCTGCCACAAAACATACCCAATCAGCGCCGCTCCCTGTTGCCAATAATTACCTCCAAAGCTGACAAATAAAAAGAAAAGTGTCACTGCTGATTGATAAACTGGTAATCTTTTTTCCCATATCAATAAAGATAGAACGATCGGTACAAGCGCAATGGCTAAAAGAAAAAAATAAAACGGCTCTGCATAAGGGATCATATGAGGTAACATCATTCAGGATTCACCTCAGCTGTTAATTTTTTTCGATCGATTTTTCCATTAACTGTCTGAGGCAGCAGATCGACATAATGGAACTTCTGAGGAATCATATAATCCATCACAACTTCTAGTAATTGTTCTTTGATAGATTTAGTCAACTGAAAATCCGGCTGTTTCGTTTTGTCTTCTAATACGACAAAAGCAACCAGCTGCTGTACTTTTGTTCCTTGGTATTTTGGTACGACGACAGCTTGTTTGATTCGGTTGTCTTGGAGCAGATAATGTTCGATATCCCCGAGTTCAATCCGGTATCCATGTAATTTGACCTGCTGATCCATACGTCCTTCATAAAATAAAAGCCCATCTTCATCTAGTCTACCTGCATCCCCTGTATGGTAACTTGCTAAGTCATTTTGACAAAAGAACGCAGCAGCTGTCTTTTCGGGATTGTTCAGGTAACCTTTTGATACGCTTGGTCCTGCAATAATGATTTCACCCGTTTCTCCTTTTGAAACAGGTTTGCCTTCTTGGACAATAGAAACTTTCGTGTCTTTTTTTACGTAGCCAATCGGTAGTCGGTCATAACTATCTAGTACATGCTGGTCAATCTGAATACTTGAAATAGCTACAGTTGCTTCTGTTGGACCGTAAGTATTATATATCCGTGCATTTGGGAATCGATCAAGTAGACTTTCTGCAGTTTTTTTCGTCAATTCTTCTCCGCAAAATAAAAACATGTCCAATTCCGGCACATTTTCTCCATTGAATGTAGGTTCCATCAAGCAAATATCCATAAATGATGGAGTAGAAACCCACACATTCAACTTCAAGGCTGGCAATGTCGCGAATAATTGACGAAAGTCTTGAACAACTGCTTTATTTAACGGCTTCAGCATTCCGCCAGAAACTAATGCAGGATAAATAGAAAATACCGATAAATCAAAAGAAAATGGCGCTTGGGCTAAGAAATGCATACCAGGCTTGATCCCAAAGTCTTCCATCGTCCATTGAACAAAGCTGACTAGATTATCATGACTGATTTGTACGCCTTTTGGTTCTCCAGTAGTACCAGAAGTAAAAATAATATAAAAATTTTCTGTACCTTTTACGCTATTTCTGGGATAAAATCCTACTGGTATCTTCTTGATTTCTTGAAATTCTTTTTTTGTTATGACAGGAACCGAAGGAATATCTTCTATCCAGTCCCCGATACTGATGACCATAGATGGTTTAGCCACCCGAAAGATCGACAGGATACGCTCCTTGGGTGTATGCTCTTCAATCGGCAAATAGGCATGGCCAGATTTGACAACCCCTAGAAATGAGACAATCATTTCAAACTCCAAATTGCCAAAAACGACAATTGGTCCATCGCCTTCTACCTTTTTTTCTAAATAATAAGCAAGTGCGTCTGATGCTTGTTTCAATTCACCAAAAGTATGCGTCTCATCCGCCTGATAAGCAACTCGATCAGGTTCATTTATTCCCCAATCATCGATTGCTTCAATAATCGTTTTGATTTCCATACTCTTCCTCCTAAAATTCGTTATAGATAAAAGTTCCTCCTTGAATATTTTTATAGTGATACAGATAAATCAGGAACAGCAGTACTGCACTATAAAAAATTGTTCGAATGATGAATTTTCCCCAATAATTCAATTTTGGATTAGAACGCCATTTGTTCATTGGATTCCCTCCTCATATAACCTCACACAAAGTGTAACTAATTTTGACAAAAAGAAACATGTGTCTAGCTTACAGAAACCGTTTTTTTACTAACAGTTTTGTCACATAGCTTTTATAAAAATAGCACATCAAATCACTGCTTTTTTCTTTATAATTTCTCGTACTTTTAAAAAATATAAAAAATAAAGAGGTTGTGACAAAAATCGTGTCACAACCTCTTATTCCAAATAAATGGTATTCAAAATTTAGTTCTATTTATTATCTTGTCTTATTCCGTATATCATTCCTCGATAATCCGACAATATAACTGACTCGTAATGACATAAAGCAAAAGATAGATAAGGATCAATAAGCCACTCACAAGATAAGCCAACCAGTAATCGGCAGTTTTTATATACTGAGTGAAGACATTGATTGCAAATACTGCGTGAGTGATCCCTAATATCATGGGTGGAAAGAAGGTAAGTGCGTTTTGCTCGAAGATCATCCGTCTGATCCTTCTTTGTGGAATCCCCAGCTTAGTCAATAGGTGATAATTTTCTTTTTCTTCCTCTGCTTCTGCTAATTGCCGGACTGTCAAAATACTACCAGTAGCAATAATCACGATCATCCCGACAAATAGTGTGACAAAAATATTGATACCGATTCGCCGATTGACTGCACGCAATTTCGAATAGCTGGAAGAGAAATTCAAACGAGAGCTTTCTTGGCTAAATTGTGCTTCCTTCATTTGGTCATCCGGAAGTTTCTTTGTGCTAATTTCTCCTTGTAGACTTCCATTTACGATATCATAAGAATAATAAACAGCATTGAGCCACTTTATCGACAGGTCATTGCTCAGTCGTTCATCTATTTTTTCATTATTTCCACCTGATACATCTACATTGACTACTTGATAATCCACACCTTTTGCTTTTTCAAAAACGGTATCATCTACAATCAGTACAGGACTTAGATATACCATTGTTTCGTCACCTAATACACTTGGAAGCATTTGTTGAATCTTCAATTCTTGATTATCTGGCAGTCCAATACTAGATCCATATAATGAAATATTCCGAAAAAGAGTTTGCATTTGATCAAGCAAAACAGTATGACCAGGTGATTTCAAAGAAATGTTCGGCAAATCTGGATTAACTTTTCTGAAGGCTTGATATTGTGTTTCCGTGATCAGATTAGCAGTTTGAAACATAGGTTCTTCGAGATTTTGACTATAGATACTCCCAATGACTTTATAATGCAAGGTGATTTCTTTAGTTATCTTCTGCCCTTCCTCTGCTAGAATCGGCTTGATTTTTTTCTCTGTCTCAACATCAAACTGATAGTCCATCGGGGAGGAAACTTTCTCCTGGTAGGATAAAATAGTAGAGATACTAGCCGTGCCGCCAATTGTCATTAAAGAAATTCCGAGAATGACTGTAATCAGAGAATTTGTACGCCAACTTTTGAGCAAATGAACTTGCGTGTTACCCATTATCAAAAAATTGATACCATAGTAATAAATCTTCCATTTACTCAATATGATCAAAAATAACCGAAATGTATAACAGAAAAACAAATAAGTACCGACCACACAAACGAAAAAAATTAAAAAAGAAAAAAAGAAAACTAATGTATCAAGATAATGATAACTGATCATCCATGAAGTGATTTCCCTAAAATGACTAGCTCCAAAATATCCGCTCGTTAAAAGTAGTAACCCGATGACTGCGAGTAATCGGTGCCTTGTCCTGAAGCGCATTGTTGAACTATCTGCTTGTTCTTTTTCTCCAAAACTTCGAATCATTGGATAGCGCCATATTTTCCATATTGAATATACAGATACTGCTAAAAGGATGATGAAAAAAGCAAATAAAGTATCTACTACTGATGGAATGGAGATAAAAAATGGACTAGTAAGATCCATATCCATCATTCGAACCAAAATCATTGAAAAGAGTTTGGAAAAAATAATACCGAGTAATATCCCAGAAATGCAGGCGAACAATCCAATTATCATGATTTCTAACACATATATACCTGATATCTGCAGTTTATTCATACCAAAAAGCTGATAGATGCCTATTTCCTTTTGCCTTCTATTCAAGAAAAATCGGTTGGCACTGAATACGAAAAAAAGCAAAACAACAGTAATGATAAATCCGCCAAAACTCAATCCACCATCTATCGAAGTATCTTGACTTGCTCTTCTGACTAAAGATTGATCGTAGGTCATTGCGCTGAAGGAATAATAGATCATTACGGATAAAGTCAAACTGAAAAAATAAACAAGATAGCCTCGTGACTGCCGAAAAAAACTTTTAACGGCTAGTTTATACAGCATTCATTTTTCCTCCTCCGCCAATCGTCGCCTGCATGTCTATTACTTTCTCAAAGAACTCTCTTCTTGTCCCTCTTCTGACAACTTCAGAAAAAATCACACCATCTTTAATAAATAAAATTCTATCGCAGTAGCTTGCTGTATATGGATCATGGGTGACTAACAGTATCGTTGCTTTTTCTTTTTGATTCATGGTCTTCAAGTAGTTCAACAATTCTGTAGCCGACTTCGAGTCCAAAGAGCCAGTTGGTTCATCTGCAAAAATCACTTGTGGCTGAACAACAAGTGCTCTAGCAGCTGCAATTCGTTGTCTCTGTCCGACAGAAAGTTCATCGGGATACCGTTTGAGCAGTTCTTCTATATTCAACAATTGAGCTACATGTCTTACTCTCTTTTCCATTTCCTCTTTAGTCATCCGTTCAACTGCTAGGGGCAATAGGATATTGTCTTTTGCATTTAGGGTATCGATCAAATTGAACTCTTGAAAAATGAATCCTAGTTTTTTTCGACGAAAGTCACTGAGCTCACTATTTTTCATTTTTGTGATTTCTTTTCCTTGGATCGAGACACTGCCCATCGTAGGCAAATTGATCGTGGACAAGATATTCATCAGCGTTGTCTTTCCTGCACCACTTGGGCCCATAATCCCAACAAACTCGCCTTCTTCTACTGTGAATGAGATATTATCTAAGGCTTTGACGGGAGAAAGTTTGCTGCCGTAGCTTTTACTTAGATGTTTCACTTCGATCATCTTTTCCAATTCTTCTCCTCCTCTTTCATTTTTCATTTCTATTTATTTGCATAGTAGCATATCTACGAATAATTTGCTCTTATGTTTTTGTCATTTTTACTTGGACTGAATAAAAAATTTTATTCAATTATTTTATTCAGCAAAATTAAATATGCAAAAAACAAATCCACCAGCTACAAGTTTTCACCTTTTTTCACAATAAAATATACACTACATATAGTATAGAAATCCAATTATACAGCACATTGAATACTATATATAGCCGATATTTAGTTGCTCCTTCCCAGATTTTGTTTTATGATAGACAAGAACAATTTAGCAGGAGTTGAAGATAATGAAAGTAAATTATGAAGAAAAAACTGTCGTTACTCAGCAGCCAGAGACATCCCAGATGAAAGTCATCAAACGCGATGGCCGCCATGTTGATTTCGATGAACAAAAGATCAATGAAGCACTGATCAAAGCAGAAAAGAAAATTCACGGCTCATTATCACCACTTACTTACGAAAAAATTCAAATGATTGCAGACTTGGTTGTCCAAGAAATCAAAAGCCGGTTTGCTGAAAATGTCAAAATCTATGAGATTCAAAACATCGTGGAACATATATTACTAGAAAAAAACGAATATGAATTAGCAGAAGAGTACATCAATTATCGTACCAAACGAGATTTTGCTCGCAGTAAAGCAACAGATATCAACTTTTCGATTGAAAAGCTAATCAACAAGGACCAAACTGTCGTGAACGAAAACGCAAATAAAGACAGTAATGTTTTCAATACACAGCGAGATCTGACAGCCGGGATCGTTGGAAAATCAATCGGACTGAAAATGTTGCCACCACATATAGCAAATGCGCATCAAAAAGGCGATATCCATTACCATGATTTGGATTATCATCCTTATACACCGATGACGAATTGCTGCTTGATTGATTTCAAAGGCATGCTGAACAATGGGTTCAAAATCGGCAATGCCGAAGTCGAATCGCCAAAATCTATCCAGACCGCCACAGCACAAATCTCACAGATTATTGCCAATGTAGCGTCAAGTCAATATGGTGGCTGTTCTGCCGACCGAACAGATGAATTGCTTGCTCCTTTTGCAGAATTGAACTATAAAAAACATCTAAAAGACGCGGAAGAATGGATCGATTCGCCAGAACGCCAAAAAGAATATGCAAAAGCAAAAACCAAAAAAGATATCTTCGATGCTATGCAAAGTTTGGAATATGAAATCAATACCTTATTTACTTCAAATGGACAAACTCCTTTCACTTCATTAGGATTTGGACTAGGAGAAAACTGGTTTGAAAGAGAAATTCAAAAAGCAATTTTACAGATTCGAATCAATGGATTAGGGAGTGAAAAGCGGACAGCTATCTTCCCTAAACTGATCTTCACTTTGAAAAAAGGTGTGAACTTAAACCCTGAAGATCCTAATTACGACATCAAACAACTAGCATTGGAATGTGCAACGAAAAGAATGTATCCTGATATTCTGAATTACGATAAAATCGTTGAATTAACTGGAAGTTTCAAAGTACCTATGGGCTGTCGTTCATTCTTGCAAGGGTGGAAAGACGAAAATGGTCAAGAAGTAAATGTCGGACGAATGAATTTAGGTGTTGTTACATTGAATTTGCCAAGAATCGCGATCGAATCAAAAGGAGATCAGAATAAATTCTGGCAGTTACTGTCTGACCGCTTAGAAATCATGAAAGATGCGCTTCTCTATCGTGTAGAACGTTGTAAAGAAGCCATTCCAGCAAATGCGCCAATTTTATATATGTATGGTGCTTTCGGGAAACGTCTTTCACGTACCGATTCTGTCAATGAATTATTCAAAAACCGTCGAGCTACTGTATCGTTAGGCTACATTGGATTGTATGAAGTTGCTTCAGCTTTCTTCGGTGGCGAATGGGAAACAAACCCAGAAGCAAAAGCTTTCACACTTGATATCGTCAAAGAATTAAAAGCTAATGCAGATGCATGGGGGGATGAATATGGTTATCATTTCAGTGTCTATTCAACTCCAAGTGAAAGTCTAACTGACCGTTTCTGCCGTTTGGATACAGAAAAATTCGGCATCATCGAAAATATCACAGATAAAGAATATTATACAAACAGTTTCCACTATGATGTGCGTAAAAACCCAACGCCATTTGAAAAATTGGAATTTGAGAAGGATTATCCAAAATATTGTTCAGGTGGATTCATCCACTACTGTGAATACCCTATGCTCCAACAAAATCCGAAAGCTTTAGAAGCTGTATGGGATTTTGCATATGACAAAATCGGGTATCTTGGTACGAATACGCCAATCGATCATTGCTATCAATGTGGTTTCGAAGGTGATTTCAAACCGACAGAACGAGGATTCGAATGTCCAGAATGTGGAAATCATGATCCAAAAACATGTGATGTAGTCAAACGTACTTGTGGCTATTTAGGAAATCCGCAAGCTCGTCCGATGGTACATGGTCGCCATAAAGAAATTTCCTCACGTGTGAAACACATGAAATGAGGTTGTGAAAAAGCTGTCCTGCATCAAGTAATAAGAATAGCTAAACAAAAATAGCTCCTCATATTTTTCGTTTAGTTGGGCTTATTACCGCAGATGCAAGCTTTTGAACACCGTTTATTCAGAATAAGAGGCTATGACAAGTCTTTTTTCACCACCCTCTTTCGATGGCTTTGTATCTTTGAACGCCCTCTATCAAAATAAGAACAAGCTTTCTTGAACAATGGATTTAGGTCAGTTTGTTCTTATTTATGTGGTCGAGTAGATTTTATCTTCAATAGCTATATCTTTGAACCTTAAATGAAAGAAGTTTTTTTATGAGAAATCCAAAACCAAAAGAATGGTTAGCAAAAGACTACAGCCAAAACTATATTGCTGACTACAAACCGTTTAATTTTGTCGATGGTGAAGGTGTCCGCAACAGTCTTTACGTTAGTGGCTGCTTATTTGCCTGCGAAGGCTGCTTCAACAAAGCTGCACAAAATTTCCGATATGGCAAACCATTCACACCTGAATTAGAAGAACAAATCATCGCTGACTTGCGCAACGATTACGTGCAAGGTTTAACTTTACTTGGTGGCGAACCTTTTTTGAATACAGATGTTTGTCTGCAAGTCGTACGACGTATCCGAAAAGAGTTCGGTACGACAAAAGATATCTGGTCATGGACAGGCTATACCTTTGATGAATTGCTACAAGATTCAGAAGATAAATTAGAACTCCTTTCGCAAATCGATATCCTTGTTGACGGACGCTTTGAATTAAGCAAACGTGACCTAAAACTACAATTTCGCGGAAGTAGCAACCAGCGGATCATTGACGTCCAAAAATCTTTAGAATCCAATCAAGTTGTGATTTGGGAAAAATGTACGGATGCAACAGAAACCTATGAACAAATCAAAAAGCAAGACTTGATATAAAAACAGCTTTGGGAGAGAAAACGGATTTCCGGTTTCAACTCTCAAAGCTGTTTTTATATTTCTTGATTTTCCCATAATGGAAGGACGATGTTTTCATAAGTCATCGGGTCCAGATTCGTCAAAGTAATCCCTAACAATCGGATCCCTTTTTCTACTCCCAAGATTTCCTCCCATATAAGGCTTGCTTGATAAAAGAGTGCTTCTTTTTTATAGATATATTCTGGCAATGTCACTCTTTTGGTCACAGTAGAATAGTCCGTGTACCTGACCTTCAAAACTACTGTTTTCCCATGTTTTTGGACTCTTCTCAGTGCTTCTTCTACTTTTTCAGCTAGTTGGCGCAACTGAGTCAGCACTGCTTCTTCCGTTTGCAACGGCTGCCCATAAGTATGCTCTTTTCCCACAGATTTTCGCTCTCTTGTAACGTTTACTGGAGAATCATGGATTCCTCTGACTTTACGATAAAGAGAATAGCCCATTTTTCCAAAATTTCGAATCAACATCATTTCTGTGCATTCATATAGGTCTTTTCCTGTATAAATCCCTAGCTCATGCATTCTAGGTACAGTTTTCTTCCCTACCCCATGAAATTTTTCAATTGGCAAAGCTTTTAAAAATGGCACAGCGTCTTGAGGGGCAACTACCGTGATTCCTCTAGGTTTTTGATAGTCTGATGCTAATTTGGCCAAAAACTTATTGTAACTTACTCCCGCAGAACATGTTAGCTGGACACTCTCCCAAATATTTGCTTGGATCATTCGGGCGATTTTGATGGCTGACTTGCAATTGATTTTATTTTCGGTCACATCAAGATACGCTTCATCGATACTAACTGGTTCCACAATATCTGTATAACGATAGAATACTTCCCGTACTTGTTTGGAAATATCGCTGTATTTATGATGGTCGCCAGGCTTAAAGATGGCTTGCGGACAAAGCTCATACGCTTTTTGTGCACTCATTGCTGAATGAATTCCGAATTTTCTTGCTTCATAATTTGCTGTAGTCACTACTCCACGCCCACCAGTGTCACTGGGGTGTCTGGCAATTACTAATGGATGTCCGCGAAACTCAGGATGATCTCGTTCTTCAACCGAAGCGAAAAAAGCATCCATATCAATATGAATGATTTTTCTTGATGTATCATTATGTAAAGGAAATTGCAGCTCCATCATCCTCACCTCTTATTTATTATACAGGAACATTCGTTCGCGTTCAAGAGATTTGAAAAGTTAGTAGCTGATTTCCTCATTAGTCTTTCATTATAGACAACTTATACTATCTCAGTCTAATTCATGGTACTGACGGTAGACTTCTTGTTTTTTCAGCCCATTTTTCAGCGCTACTGCTTTGATAGCAGCATTTGGTTTTTCGCCTGAAGCGATCTTTGCTTCTACTTGTTCCTTTAACGTTCCCAACTCTTCATCAACTTCCGTCACTGGCGTTTCAAACAAATTCCCTTCTACAAGCAGACAACATTCACCCTTTACTGGATGTTCTTCGATATAAGCGAGTAGCTCTTCCGTACTTCCTCTAAGGTATTCTTCATGGACTTTTGTCAATTCTCGACACAAAACGACTTGGCGATTTCCAAAAATTTCTAAGAAATTTGTCAATGTAGCAGTGATCCGATAAGGTGACTCATAAAAAATCAGCGTAGCTGTCTGTTCTTTTAGCTTTTTCAATGTTTCTTTCTGTTCTTTTTTCTTACGTGGAAGGAAGCCATAAAATAAAAATGGTTGAGGCACTAGCCCTGAAGCAATCAAAGCCGTCATCCCAGCTGTAGGTCCTGGGATAGAGATCACAGAAATCCCTTCTTTTATGCAGGCTAAAACTAGCTCATGTCCAGGATCGCTGATGGAAGGCATTCCTGCGTCACTGACTTGAGCAATCGTTTTTCCTTCTTTTAACAAAGCAATCAATTGAGGGACACGTTCTTTATAATTATGTTCATGTAAACTTTTTTGGGGTGTATGGATTTCAAAATGATTCAATAACTTTTGTGTATTACGCGTATCCTCACTTGCGATAAGATCGGATTCTTGCAGCATACGAACACTTCTGTAGCTCATATCTTCTAAATTTCCAATTGGCGTCGGTACAAGATATAAATCCCCATATACCGGATTTCCCTTGAAACTTTTTTGATTATACATCTGTCACAATCTCCTTAATAAAAAGACTGGAGCAGTATTTCTCCGCTCCAGTCTCCTCTTGTTATTGGTCATCGACCGCTTTCGCGATAGATCACTTCTAGACAAAACGCACAAGGCTCGTCATTGTCCCTTCTTGATCCATATAAATCGTAGCAGACATGGAATCCTTCTTCATAAATTTTTTCAAGATTCATACGAGACTTAGAAAGTTCCTGCTTCACATTTTCAGCTGGAGCTTGTGCAACTTGGTTCAATTCCCGCAGGTGTTCCCGCAGACGTTGATTTTCCATCTCCAAAGTTGTATTTTTTTCTACGATCTCATGCAAAGCATGCTTCATTTCAACAAGTTCTGTTAATGTATTTCTCAACTCTGATTCTAATTGATTCAATCCGTCGTATAATGATCTCTTATCCATTCATCTCACCTACTTGGATAAATTCTTTCAATTCATCCCATTCATATTCGACAGGATTTTCCCGTCCAGTCAGCCGAATACTAACGATACGGCTAAGCAGATTCAACCCTACGACTTTCCCTTTACCATCAGGTGTAGCAATTACTTTTCCAAAGTCAGGGAGTTCTTTTTTCGCTGTCTCGTATTCTTCGCTCTCATATTGCAGACAGCACATCAAGCGTCCGCATAAACCGGAAATTTTTGTTGGATTCAAAGATAAACTTTGATCTTTTGCCATTTTGATTGATACAGGCACGAAATCGCCTAAAAAAGAAGAACAGCATAATGGACGCCCACATGGACCAATTCCGCCTATTATCTTTGCTTCATCGCGGACACCAATTTGTCGAAGCTCAATACGAGTACGAAATACAGTGGCCAGATCTTTTACCAATTCTCTAAAGTCAATTCGCCCGTCCGCTGTGAAAGAAAAAATCAATTTATTTCGATCAAATGTGTATTCGGCTTTGACCATTTTCATTTCCAACTCACGCAACTGCACTTTTTCTTTTGCGATTTTCAATGCATCATAAGCATCTTTTTTGTTTTTTTTGTCTTTTTCTAATTCAGCTTGTGACGCTTTATGCAAGATCGGACGGATAGCTTCAGGAAGGTCATTGGGATCAATCTCTTTTTTAGGAAGGACAACAGTAGCAATATGTAAGGATTGCTGAGATTCGACTAATACCTTGTCATTATAAACATATTCAGAGTCTCCTGGTGCAAAATAATAGATATGACCTGCATCTCTATATCGGACACCTACTACTTCTACCATTTCCATCCTCCTTGATCATCATCCTTTGCGGCAAGCTAAAAAATCGTATGCAAAACGAACTGTTCCGCAACAGCCTGAAAACTGACATTGCTGCGTAGTTTCTGCTCTGCGATCAATATCCGTTCAATTATCTGGTTTATCTGTTTCACTTTGCCATATTCGCCGTTTGCTACTGCTTGACGCTGTGCTTCCTGATAATAAAACATCAAGACAGATAATCCTGTAAACTGTTGTGTTTTTTCTTTAAATGATTTTACCAATTTTTTTTGGACATAGATAAAGGCTTGAGTATCTTGCTTTTGCAAGTAAACGAACCATTGATAAATCAAGTCCTTAGCATCATTAAACCATTCATCTTGAGAGATTTCAACTGCTTTTCCTAAACTGTTTGTTAAGAAAGCCAAAAGTTTTGCTTTTTCCAATGGAATCTGCTCTTCTTGCAATCGATGGATCAGTGCTTCTTTCGAAAGTTCTTGAAAATGCAGAACTTGACAACGAGATTGAATAGTAGGGAGAATTCTTCCTACTGCATCTGTTTCTAACACCGCCAAAAAATCTCCAGGGGGCTCTTCCAAGAATTTCAACAAACTGTTTGCCGCACTGCTATTCATTTTTTCAGCTTCTTTGATCAAAAAAACTTTTTTTCTTGATTCGTAACCGCTGCGACTGAATTCCGTCTGCAAACGTCTGATCTGATCGACTTTGATGGTTTGTCCTTCCGGTTCAATAACCAAAACATCTGGATGTTCTTTCTTTTCGATCCGCTGACAATTGTTGCATTTTCCACAAGGCAGATTGTCTTTCATTTGGGTACAGAACAGGTGCTGTGCAAGCCATATACCTACTTCATGTTTTCCTGTTCCTTTCTCCCCTTCAAAAAGATAAGCATGAGCGATACGCCCATGCTCAAAACTCCGTTGAAGCTGCTGATACACGATCGGTTGCATTTGAGCCAAGTTTATTTCTTGATTCATAGCTCAGCTCCTCCTAAAATTGATGGAATCCTTCAACAGGTAAGACGAAGACTGTGGCACCGCCTACTTCTACTTCTACTGGATAAGGGACGCCCCCATCCATCGAAATATCCAGTGTAACAGGTGTAGATACAAATTGCTTTCTTGATTCACACGTTTTTTTGATGATTTCCAATGCTTCTTCTACACGGTCATCTTCAATACCCACGATAAACGTGCTGTTTCCAGCCTTAAGGAAGCCGCCTGTCGATGATAGTTTTGTGGCACGGATATTTGCATCAATCAATTCATTTGATAAACGGTTGCTGTCTTTGTCTTGGATAATCGCTAAAATAATTTTCATAAACGTTCACCTTCCTAGTTTTCAAAAAATTGCGGATACTGTTCAATAATTGTATGATAACTTGTTTGCAGCACTTCTTCAAAGCTTTTTCTTGCATCAACTTTGTGGATTCTTTCCGGATTCTCTTCTGCCAGCTTTAAGTAAGCATGACGTACACGCTGGTGGAATTCCAAACCTTCCGAATCTAAACGGTCGATTTGATTTTGTCTGTTTTTCTTGATTCTTCTTAATCCGGTGTCTGAATCTACGTCAAGATAAAGGGTAAAATCCGGCGTAGTACCTTCTGTAGCAAACTCATTCAACCGAGCAATCTCGGTAACGCCGATGCGTCGGCCTGCACCTTGATAAGCAAGAGAACTGTCGACAAATCTATCGCATAAAACGATTTTCCCTTTTGCCAGAGCAGGCAGAACCTTTTCGACTAGATGTTGTCTTCTTGCTGCTGCATAAAGCAGTGCTTCCGTACGTTCATCCATCCGATCATTTTTTGGATCAAGGATCACTGCTCGGATCTCTTCAGCAATCGGAATGCCTCCTGGTTCTCTTGTTTGAATGATTTCTGTTTTTGCTACTTCTTTCAAAAGAGGGTAAAGTTCATTCAAGATGCTGGTTTTTCCTGCACCATCAGGCCCCTCGATTGTAATAAATAGTCCGTTCACATTGTTGCCCCCATCTCTTGTGCTGCTTTTATATTGTATCTGAAAAAACACTTAATTAGAAATTTATAACTCACGTCTTCCTTCGACAGCTTTCAATAAAGTAACTTCATCTGCATACTCGATATCAGAGCCTACAGACAGACCATGTGCTAGACGAGTCACTTTGATACCTGCGGGTTTGATCAGACGTGAGAGATACATAGCTGTTGCTTCTCCCTCTGTTGTTGCATTTGTTGCGATAATCACTTCTTTTACATCTGCATCATGCAGCCGCTGCAACAGAGAAGAAATATTGATGTCTTCTGGACCTGTCCCTTCCATCGGTGATAACACACCATGGAGAACATGATAAAGTCCGTGATATTCTCGCATTTTTTCCATTGCCATTACATCTTTCGGCTCTTCGACCACTAGGATAACGCTTCGATCACGTGAAGGATTTCTACATATTTCGCAGGGATCTTCTTCTGTGATGTTTCCGCAGATACTACAAAAATGCAAATCGCGTTTTACACTTAACAAAGATTTAGCAAATTCATTTACTACTTCATCTTTCATATCGATCGTATAAAAGGCGAGTCTTGTCGCTGTTTTCTGACCGATTCCTGGAAGTTTCATGTAGCTGTCGATCAGTTTCGCAATTGGTTCTGGATATTGCATATTCATTACTCCTTCAGTTTAAAACTAAAATCCTGGCAAACCTTTTGCGTATTTCCCTAATTTTTTCTCAGTTTCCACATCAATTTGTGCGATCGCATCATTGACTGCCATTACGACAAGATCCTGAAGCATCTCGATATCATCAGGATCAACGACTTCTTCATTGATTTGGATATCTTTCATGCGACGATCGCCTGTAAAAACCGCTTTGACCAATTCATTGGTGGTTTTACCTGTAAACTCTGTTTTATTTAGCAGCTCTTGTGCTTCTGCCATTTCTTTTTGCATTTTTTGTACTTGTTTCATCATGCCTTGCATATTGCCCATTCCACGCATCATAATTATCTACTCCTTTTTATTAATCATCTACCACTGTAACAGCTTCGGAGCCAAACAGTTCCTCTGCTTTTACTACAAGTGTTTCTTCTGGTACTTCTTGTTCTTGAGGAAGCAACTCGATTTCTCCTTCTGAGTCTTCAGAAGCAAAAGAGTTTTCTGTTCCCTCTTCTTGTGCCTGCGTCAAATAATTTCTTCGAAGTTCTGGCCAGCTTTCTCTTGTAATATAAACAGGATCAGGCGCATAATCTTTGATCATTCGGCTTAAGTTGTTGTGTACCGAAAGCTGCAATTCTTCGTCATTTGCTGCTCTTTGACAAACAATCTCATAATCAAACGCAATCACTAGTCCTGTTGGTCCAGCTGCAACTGGTTCGCTTGCTTTAAGCATTGCTCGCTGAGTGACAGATAGACTCATCAGCAAGTCTTCCCATACTTCTTTTACTTGGTTCAGATGCTGTCTTGTCGCTTCCCGCAGAACTTTATATACTCGTTCCGTCGGTACACGATAGGTACTTGTCTGTTTTTTATGATTTGTTTGCTGTACCGGCTGTACTTTTGTATTCTCAATTCCTGTATTACTGCGTAGTTCCTTGATTTCGTTTCTTAGTTCCATAATCTCTTGTTGTAGCTGTTTTACTATCTGATCATCTGCAAATGCTACATCTGCTGAAGGAACAGAAGCAGACGGTAGCTGTGCAAGTTTGACTGTAGCGACTTCCAAATAAATAGCGGCACTATTGGTAAAACGAATTTCATTTTGAGTATCGCTCAAAATCTTTATCATTGAAAACAGCTGATCCGCTGAAACAGTTTGTGCCAATTCTGTAAATGTACTTCTGATCGTACTCGATTGTTCCTCAACTAGGTTAGGTGCTTGCTGATACATCAGCAAGTCACGGCAGTATTGTAACATATCCTCTAGAAAGCGACGTGATTCTTTGCCGGCTGCGAGAATTTGGTTCAATGTTTCCAATGCTTCTGGTACTTCTTTTTTCACGCAAGCGCTCAAGTAACTGTCCATCATTTCGTCAGTTAAGCTACCTGTCACTTGCATGGCATCATCTAAAGTAATTGTTCCTTCACTAAACGAGATTGCCTGATCAAGAATACTCAATGCATCCCGCATCCCGCCTTCTGCAGAACGGGCAATCACATTCAATGCAGCTGGTTCATAGCTGATAGTCGATTCTTTCAAGATAAATTCAAGATGTTCGACAATATCTGCCGTATTGATCCGTTTAAAATCAAATCGCTGAGTCCGTGAAATGATCGTAGCTGGTATTTTGTGAGGTTCGGTCGTTGCTAAGATGAATATGACACTTTCTTTTGGCTCTTCCAATGTTTTCAACAAGGCATTGAAAGCTCCTGTTGAAAGCATATGTACCTCATCAATAATGTACACTTTGTACGCTGCCTTTGTAGGCGCATAATTTGCCCGATCACGGATAAATCGGATTTCTTCGACTCCGTTGTTGCTGGCAGCATCGATTTCGATCACATCTTCTTGCGTACCAGAAGTAATTGATCGACACATTTCGCATTCGTTGCATGGCTCGCCGTCTTTACTGTTCGGACAGTTGATTGCTTTTGCGAAAATCTTTGCTGCACTCGTCTTTCCGGTTCCTCTGGGTCCTGTAAACAAGTAGGCATGTGAGGTTTTGTGGGAAACAATAGCATTTTTTAGTGTCTGTGTCACAGCTTTTTGTCCAACGATGTCTTCGAAACGCTGCGAACGCCAGACTCGATAAAGTGCTTGATATGCCATAAGGATCCCCCTTTTTTAAAAAATTCACTATCTCTTATTATACGTGATATTAGGTAAAAAAACTACTATCCTTCTCGGCTTTTTCAGGTATTTAAACAATACGCAATTTTCCATTTCAATTCCGTCTCTAGTCCGAGAAGTTTCACATCTTCCTATGGTATAATAAATAAACAATAATTGTTTGGCATTAGCTGAATCAGAGGAGGAATTTTTTATGGGTCTTATCAAAGCAGCAACAAGTATGGTTGGCGGCGGTCTGGCAGATCAATGGCTAGAAGTCATCGAACCAGACAATATGAGTGATACAACGGTCATGACAAAAGGTGTCAAAGTCCGCAAAGATGACAAACGTGGCTCCAATCGTAAAGGAACAGAAGATGTTTTAACAGACGGAACAGTCGTCCATGTCTATCCAAACATGATGATGCTTTTGGTCGATGGTGGAAAAATCATCGATTATACCGCTGAGGAAGGTTATTACACCATTAAAAATGACGCAGCTCCTTCCATGTTCAACGGAACACTGAAAGAAGCAATTGCTGAAACTTTTGACCGATTTAAATTTGGCGGCGTCACACCGCAGAAACAACAAGTTTTTTATATCAATCTCCAAGAAATAAAGGGAATCAAATTCGGTACAAGCGCGCCGTTGAACTACTTTGACAATTTCTATAACGCAGAATTATTCTTACGGGCACATGGCACTTATTCTATTCATGTCGTTGACCCGATTTTATTTTATACAAACGCAATCCCTAAAAACAAAACACAAGTGGAAATCAATGATATCAATGAGCAGTATTTAGCTGAATTCCTAACAGCGCTGCAATCAGCAATCAATCAGATGTCTGCAGATGGTCAACGGATTTCTTATGTACCATCTAAGAGTTTGGAATTAAGCAAATACATGGATACTGCATTGGATGATTCTTGGCGTGAATTACGTGGGATGGAGATTGTTTCTGTGGCTGTAGCCAGCATTTCTTACACCGATGATTCTGTGAAACTGATCAATATGCGTAACGAAGGGGCGATGCTAGGTGATCCTAGCGTACGTGAAGGATACGTGCAAGGTTCCATTGCACGTGGTATGGAAGCAGCCGGAAAAAATGAAGCAGGAGCAATGACCGGCTTTATGGGTGTAGGTATGGGAATGAATGCAAATGGTTCTTATCTTTCTCAAGCAGCTCAAAATAACCAAGAACAAATCAAACAACAAGCAGAAAAACAAAATCAACAAACTGCACAAGGAAATGCGGATACTTGGACATGTCCAGTTTGCGGGACAGAAAATTCCGGAAAATTCTGTTCCAACTGCGGAGCTGCCAAACCTGTAGAAAACGTTCAGCCTAAGCTACAAATGCGATGCAGTGAATGCAATGAGATCGTGGATCTTTCCAACGGCATCCCTAAATTCTGTCCAAACTGTGGTAAACCGTTTAAAGGAATCCCCGTTGATTAATTTATTTAGAAAGGTGTGCAGCTGATGGATGTTCTTACACATAAATGTCCTAATTGCGGCGGTCCGTTGACTTTTGATCCCAAAGACCAAAAATTTCATTGCGAATACTGCCTGAATATCTATACAGAAGAAGAAGTCAGCCAATATGAGCAAAAGCAAAAAGAAGCGCGTATGGCTGGCGAAGAAAGCAAAGAAGAACCTTCACCTACCGAAGATTTTACTTTTACAGCCCAAGAACAGCTTGCCGATATGAATGAAGCCGAGCGCAAAGCGGTTGACGAGGCAGGCGGTTTTTCAGATACAGCGGACGAATCTGCAGATAATACCGCAGCGATGGATCTTTTTCTTTGTCCCAACTGTGGTGCAGAGATCGTGACTGATGCGACAACTGCTGCGACTTATTGTTACTACTGCCATAATCCCGTCGTACTATCGGGACGTTTAAGCGGAGAATTCTTGCCAAATAAAGTACTTCCTTTTGCTGTCGAGAAAGAAGAAGCAATCAACAGATTTCTCGCTTGGACCAAGAAAAAATGGTTTGTTCCCAAAGCTTTTTTCAATAAGGATCAAATCGATAAGTTGACAGGTGTGTATTTCCCTTATTGGGCTACAGATGCTGAAGTAGATGGTGCCATGCAGGCGAATGGTACAGTTATCCGCATATGGCGGATAGGTGACATCGAATACACAGAAACGAAGCAATTTGCTGTTTCAAGAGCAGGCAAGCTTTCTTTTAAAGAACTAGTAAAAAATGCCTTATCAAAAAATACGCAACAAAAGATGGTCGAAGGCGTGCAACCTTTCCCGTTAGATAAAGCAATTGATTTTAAAAGCCAGTATTTAGCCGGGTTCCAAGCAGAAAAAAGAGATATCGAATATGAGGCAATCAAATCACAGATTCAATCTGAATTAAAAGACTATTCAGAGAAGCTGTTAAAAGATACCGCAAATGGATATACAACATTGACCGGTGTGCGAACTTCTGCTTCAATCACAAACGAAGTAAATAATTACGTATTACTGCCGGTATGGCTTGTTACTTATCGAAGCAATGACTCAAGTAAAAAAGTCTACTACTACGCAATGAATGGACAAACAGGAAAGGTCAGCGGTGTCCTGCCGATCAGCCAGAAAAAATTGGGACTGACCGCTCTTGGGATTTTCGCTGGGCTAGCGATCCTCTTTCTGATCGGAGGTTACTTGATATGATGAAAAAATTTTTTTTATTCTTTCTTTTGCTAGTAAGTGTTGGCTGGCCGGTGGCTACTCATGCAGATACAGCTACGGTAAATGATGAGGCTGGGTTATTCACAACAGATCAAATCCAATCTTTGGAACAACAGGCAGAAAAGCTGAATGAAAAAATCAAAGGACGAGTCTTGATCGTAACGACTACATCTAATTCAGAAGAACCAAGAGACTTTGCTGATAATTACTTAAGAGACGCAGTCGGAAATGATCAAAATGGCTCAGTATTGCTATTAGATATGGGACAGCGTGAAATCTACATTTCGACTTCTGGTAATATGATCGATTATTTGACTGACAGCAGAATCGATTCGATCTTAGATGATGTTTATGATCAGATGACAAATGCTGCCTATTACAATGCTGCAAAAGCTTACCTGTCTAAATCAGCAACATATGTGGAAGACGGAGTTCCAGGAGGACATTATCGTGTAGACGAAGAAACTGGCAAAATTACACGCTATAAGGTTTTGACGACAGTAGAAATCATCATTGCTGTTGTTTTGGCTCTTATCCTTAGTCTTGTCTTTTATTTTGTGACTGTTTCGCGTTATCAATTGAAATCAGGCATCTACAAATATCCATTCCGAGAAAAATCCAGTATCAAATTAACTGAAAAAACCGATCGTCTGACAAATTCTTTTGTCACGACAAGAAGAATCCCCAAAAGCCCACCTCCTGGAAGCGGCGGTGGCGGAAGTACTACCCATTCTAGCGGTGGCGGGACTTTTGGCGGTGGCGGCAGAAGTTTCTAAAAATTGCTAAATGAATGTTCGCAAAAAAAGGGCTGTGACAAAAATCGTGTCACAGCCCCTTTTGTTGCAAATAAACGGCGTTCAAAAGCTTACATCTACGGTGATAAGTCCAGCCAAGTTAAAAACATAAGAGACTGTTTTTACTTGGCTCTTCTTATTACTTGATGCAGAACAGCTTTTTCACAACCTCTTCCTTAAACGGTGTTCTCCTACCAACTCCTCGGTCACAAGTCACAATATTCATCAAACATGAAAAGCTGTTTTTTGAAATTGTTCCTTGTGACTCAGAGTTAAACGGCAGGCTCACAACCTCTTTGTTCATCAAAAGATAATATTGTCTTCTAACAAGTCCATATTCAAAATAACGATATGATGATCTTTCACTGTGATAATACCATCTTTTTTCAACTGCTTTAAAATTCTGTTCACACTGCTAGCAGTTGAGATGCCACAAAATTTGGCGATTTCTTCATTCGTGATCGAAAAATCGATCAGCATCCCTTCTTCTGTCCGCACACCAAATAAATCATATAATTCGTAAAGTTGCGTACAAACAGCTCCCAGCTTTCCATTTAATAGCATTTGCTGCATTTTTTTCATCGAATAAAGCAGACGATAGCGGTAATACTCTTTTACATAGTGTTGTAGCTTTGGGTCTTGGTTGATATTTTGCCAAAAGCGCACACGATTGATTCGATAAAACTCTGCATATTCTGATTCAACTCGAATATTATACGGCGAATCGATGAATTGTGAATATTCGTCTTTTAAAAGAGAGACGATTTCAAGATCTTTGATATAGCGAAGGTTAAATTCTCTCCCATCATTTGAAATAACACTTGCTTTTACCGTTCCCTCTTTCAAGATATACGTATGGGAATCTTCCATCCCTTCGAATGTCAAATATTTATGATATCCTTTGCGTATAATCGGAAAATCATTTTTATCCAAATATTCCTTTAAGACTCTACTATCCAATGATGCTCCCCCATCCAAACTTTCATCTAAAAAGATCATACAGTACTTTAAAACTTTTTAAAGTCCAAAGGTATTTTACTAATGATATTAACATTTGTTAAGTACCTTTTTCCATCACTTATGCGATTTTTTTCCTTTTTTTTATTCGTTATACTGCAGAAGTAAAATTTTTTAAGAATAGAGGGAAAAAACATGAATTACTGGATGAACACAATCATTAATCGATTAGAAACAGCATATCAAACAAGATTTGATATGAAAGCTTCTTTAGTCTTTTTAAATGATGCGTATCAAAACTCGATCGAATTGATCAAAGCAGTGGATGAGAATCCAACAAACGAATGCGAAGAATTTTTAAATCTGTTTATGTCTACAAGAGATTTATTTATTCGCCAACTTGTTGATCGCTATCCATCCAATTATCACGATGTAGAAGTTCAAATACAAAAATTAAAAGCATATTCAGCTTAAGGGGAATGTATAACATACATGGAAAAGAAATTATTTAATAAATATTTTATCGGAATCACATTGATCAATTTTATTGTCTACCTGATTTATTATCTGTTGATGGTCATCATGGCAGTCATTGCGCAAGACACCTTACACGCCAGCTTGAGCCAAGCAGGTTTTGCTTCTGGGATCTATATCATCGGAACATTGCTGGCACGCTTATTCATGGGGAAACAGTTAGAACTATTTGGTCGGAAGTTTACCTTAAGAGGCGGCGCGATCTTCTATCTCCTTTCAACATTAGCATATCTTTATACGCCAACTATCGGGGCATTGTATTTAGTTCGATTCTTGAATGGATTCGGCTACGGTACAGTTTCTACAGCTACAAATGCTATCGTTACTGCATATATCCCTGCATCTAAAAAAGGGGAAGGCATCAATTATTATGGATTAAGTACTAGTTTAGCTGCCGCTGTTGGGCCATTTTTAGGAATGATTTTGCTGAATATGACTGATTTTCGTTTCATTATCTGGTTTTCAATTGTACTGGTCTTCTTTGTTACGATTGCCTGCCTTGTCTTTCCTGTAAAAAATATTCCATTATCTGAAGAACAAAAAATATCTCTTCGCTCATGGAATATCAATAGTTTTATTGAAAAGAAAGCACTTTTCATTACAGGAACTGCCTTTTTGATGGGTCTTTCTTATTCAAGTGTTTTATCATTTTTATCTTCTTATACAAAAGTAATCCACTTAGTTGCTGCTGGGTCATTTTTCTTCGTCGTATATGCTTTGGTCATCACATTTACACGTCCATTGACTGGAAGGATTTTCGATGTCAAAGGAGAACAATACGTGATGTATCCTAGCTATTTATTCTTAACAGCAGGATTATTTTTACTGAGTGTAACGACGAATAGTGTGACATTGCTTATCTCTGGAGCATTAGTCGGCCTAGGTTATGGTACGTTTATGTCAAATGGACAGGCTGTTTGTTTAAAAATCGTCCGCGAACATCGAATCAGTATTGCTTTATCTACCTACTTTATTGGTTTAGACCTAGGCTTAGGCGTTGGTCCTTATTTGATGGGGATGCTAAAATCTCTTACTTCATTTAGAGGATTGTATGTGATTGCCGGAGTCATTCCATTGATATGTACAGCACTCTATCTTGTTAATGGCCGAAAACATAGTCATGAAGCAGAGGGCGAATTGATTGAATCATTGAAAAATGAAATTTGATCTTGATGAATAGATAAAAAAAACCGTTCAGATCTGAAAATGATCTGAGCGGTTTTTTGAGTAAAAATAGTTTATGATTATTCTTAATTAAACATCTATTTATTTTTAAAGCTTTCATTTATCGATAAGAATAGTTTAACTGTTGTTTTATTCCATTTTCCGTTCATCTGGTACGATGCCTTGACTTAGCAACCACTTGTGGAAGAACCATTCTGCCACACCGATCAATAGAGCAGGAATCAATACTTTCATCCAAATATCGACTGTATCATTCATAAAATATAGATAGAGCCACAAGATAACTGCAGCTGAACCAGCATCTGCGATCGTCGCTGCGATGTTCCCTACTTTACGTAAGATCAACAGATCCCCTAGCACATAGATCATGACTACAATAATTACCCCAACAATCGTTGAATCCATAAAGCTAACACCGTATAAACCTGTCAGCACGACCCACAGAATCGCCCAGATCATGATTGCCTTCACTACCAACGCCTTCACATGTTTCATTTTCTGCACTCCTTTCTCCTGGATAAAAAAGTAAGATTATCTAACAAGATAACCTTTTCATTATTATACCATCGGCTAAGAGAAGCGAGCAAAGATAAGGTCCTATCTAAGAAAACGAAAAAATGGGAAAACACCTTAGAATATTCACGTAATAATTTATCCATACAGACATTCGATATGGTGTTCCTTTACTTTCGCATACTGTTCTTTTGTCAGTTCTTTACTTGTCACCAGATAATCGATTTCATGAAAAGCAATGGATTGATGCATGAATTTATGTGCAATTTTTTGCTGTGTAACTAAAACGGCAAGCCGGTCTGATTGTTTTCTAAAAGCTTTTTTGACCATTGCCTCTCCTTCATGAATTTCTGTTACTCATTGGCTGAAATCTAGCCCGCGACAACTCATTATCGCTAAATCCGCATAATATGACAATGCAACGTTATAGGCTTTTGAACCGTTGATTGTTGCTCGTTTCGGAACAATTGCCCCACCCAATACAGATACTTTTGCCGTTGTGTATTCACTCAACATAGCAGCTGTGACGATGCCATTCGTAATGATCTGCAAACCATCAAATCTTGCTAGGTTTCTGACTAAATGTAAAGAGGTTGTACTGGAATCCAAGAATAAGACCATATCATCTCGAATCAAAGAAGAAGCTGTATCTGCAATCTTACGTTTTTCTGTTTCTTCTTCTAATTTGGTGATCTTCATCAGGTAAGGCACGTCAATTTTTCGATTGTCAACAAGCATGGCGCCACCGCGAACTCTACGGATCAATCCACTTTTTTCCAGACAAACAAGGTCACGTTTAATCGTGGCTTCGCTATAATTTACTAACTCGATCAAATCGGTGACTCTTGCAAATTGGTTGTTTTTTAGATAATTCACAATCTCCTGCTGTCTATTCTCCACTTCATTCAACATAAAATCACCCCATTTACTTTATATAGTAACAGGAAAAAAGAGGTTGTGACAGAAGTGATTGGCTTCGAGAAATAAGAAGAAATTTTTCGAAAAAACTACTTCTGAACATCGTGTGTGGTTAAGAAGGTATGACAAGACTATTGTCATACCCTCTTGATCATACATTTTTATTTTTAGTATAAGCTAGCCTTGCCTACTGTGTTCAAAATTTCCATTTTATGTTTGACTACTTCTTGTACCTTTTTATTAGCTGCTGGATAAATTGCATTCGGCTCGTACATCGATGGATTTTCACTCAATATTTCTCTCAAAGCATTGAAAAAGACGCTTTTAAGATCTGAGCTCAAATTCACTTTGGCAACTCCGTATTTTACAGCTTCGCTGACTTCTGCGTCCGGATTACCTGAACCGCCATGTAAAACAAATGGAAGATCGATTTGTTGGTTCAATTCTTTCAGTAAGTCGATATTTAATTTTGGAGTTCTGTTTTTCGGATACAAGCCATGCGCTGTTCCAATTGCTACAGCAAGTGTATCGATTCCTGTTTCTTTCACAAAAATCTTCGCTTGATCAGGATCTGTATAAATGATTGTTTCAGCACCTCCTTCAGCAGAACCATTATTCCCAATCGTTCCAAGCTCAGCCTCCACTGAGACATTTACCGCATGAGCTAACGCAACCACTTTTTTCGTAATCTGTACATTGTCGTCGAATGATTTCAAAGACGCATCGATCATCACGGAAGAATAGCCGTTTCGAATCGCCCGTAAGACATCTTCTATCGTACCGCCATGATCCAAGTGGATAACGATCGGCAGTTTACTTGTATAAGCATAGGCTCTTACTGCCGCAACAAACTCATCACTTAAATAGGCGATTTCATCAGGATGAATTTCTAAGATTACTGGTGCTTCTAATCTCTCTGCTTCTTCGATGATTGCTTTCATCATATCATAGCTGCAAATATTGAAGGCTGGTACTGCAAATTGATTCTCTTTAGCCACTTTCAATAACTCTTTCATTGTATATAACATTACGCTTCCACCTCATTTGTTAGATTTTCATTTTTCGTCCACTTGTCTTGTTTTTTCTCTTTCACTGTTTTTTTCAATAGTCCAAGCATAAAGGCTGTAGTGACTGTACCTTATGCAATTGCCAAGACATACATAGGTAAATTGTTCATAACATTTGGAATTAGCATCACCCAAATCCCTCCATGAGGTGCCATTGAAGTAACTCCTACTGCCATGGAAATCCCTGCAGCGACTGCTGAACCTGTCATCAAACTAGGTATCACGCGGATCGGGTCAGATACCGCAAACGGTATAGCACCTTCTGTAATATACGAAGCGCCTAAAATCCAGCATGATTGACCTGAAGTCCGTTCTTCTTTGGTAAATTTATGTTTGAATAATAAAGTGGCTAAAGCAATACCTAGGGGAGGTGTCATTCCTGCAGCCATACAAGCAGCAATCGGTGCATTTACTCCAGCTGACATCAAACCGATCGAGAAAGTCGAAATCGATTTATTGATCGGCCCACCCATATCAGCTGCCATCATGATCCCGATAAGTAATCCGAACAATAGCCCGGATGTATTTCCCAAGCTATTCAGCCAATTTGTCAAAGCATCCAACACCCATGTGATCGGTTGTTCAATCACAAATACCATCAAAAGCCCAATAATTAAGATCGATAAAAGGGGGACGACAATCAGCTGATAAATAGCAGAAAATTCTTTTTTTACGCTGATTTTATTTGCCAGAAAATCACAGATATACCCTGCTAGCACGCCACCAATCATTCCGCCAAGAAAACCTGAACCACCTGTAGAGGCCAGTAATCCGGCAACAATTCCTGGGGCAAAACCTGCTTTTCCAGCAATCGATGTAGCAATCCCCGCGCCTAACGCAGGAACCATCATGGCAAACGCTGTATCTCCTCCGATCCTTGAAAATGCAGCTGCTAACACATTATAGTCTGCTGAGTTGGGATCAGCCGCTGTAATCCCAAAGGCAAAACTCAGTGCGATGATGATTCCGCCTGCGATCACAAATGGAAGCATGTAATTCACACCATTCATGAAATGATTATAGATTGTCGGCTTTTTCTCATTTGCAGCTGGTTCTTTTTCATTAGACACAACGAATACGCCAATATCTCTCAATGCTTCGTCTATTACTACTTGCGGTTCTTTGATTGCTCGGCTTGTAGAGACACGCTTTACTTTTTTCCCGGCAAATCGGTCCAATTCGATTTCTTTATCTACTGCAAGAATGATTGCATCTGCCTCTTTGATTTCTTGTTCAGATAACTGATTTTCTGTTTTTACACCTTGTGTTTCGAATTTTGCTTGATGGTTTAGATTTCTTGCTGTTACTTCTAATTTTTCTGCCGACATATAAGTATGAGCAATTCCAGTCAGGCAAGCAGTTACACCAACGATTTTCATGATTATTTTCCTCCTTTTTCTTCACTATCGATACTCGGACAAAGACTCTACTATTTTCATTCTTGACTAATCTGTCTGATGATATCTGCTGGCGTAGTGGCTTCTTTTATTCCCTTTCTAAAATCTGCATTCATCAATCGTCTGGAGAGTGTGCTGAGAATCTCTAGATGCATATCTGCTGATTTTTCAGGAACTACGATGGCAAAAATATATTCAATTGGCATTTCATCTATCCCGCTATAGTCCGTTAATTTGGCTGTATGAAAAAAACACAGTGCTGGTTTTGTCACATATTTGCTTTTTGCATGGGGAATCCCAAATCCATCTTCTATTCCTGTGGAGATCTCCTCCTCTCGTTTGAATAGTGCCTTAACGACTTTTTGAACATTTCTTACCTTATTTGTTTTTTTCAACACATCCCCTATTCGCTCAAATAATGATCCTTTTGAATCTATCGATGGATCGAAAACAATCAGTTCTTCTGCGATCAATTGATCAAACCTCATAAAAAACCTCTCCCCCACAAAAAATGTTAACGTTTTCTTGGAACTGAGGTCAGTATAGCATCGCTAGCTGTACCGTTCAATATTATGAATGAACAGAGGAAAAAGACCCATCATCCGCGTGTATAAGTCATTAAAATGAACGATCTAGCTCACAAACAATCGCAAGTCTATAACAAAACAAAAAGCCTTCCTTGAAAGGAAAGCTTAGCTTCTAATTTTAGGTAAATGGTTTTTTACTTCGAAATAACCCCTCTTCATTTCGTTAATATAAGGTGTTTTTATCAAGTGGATAATTAAAACTATATACTAGTTTTTCATTGTTTTGTGCATTATGATCCTACGACTTTTTCAGCATCAAACGAAGTTTTAAATTGGCAAAAAACATAAAAAAACAGACTATCCCTATCAGATAGTCTGCTAAACGTTGAGTTATCAGCGTTTTTATTATTCCGCAGCGTTTGCGTCTTTGAGACCGTATTTTTTGTTGAAACGGTCCACACGTCCGTCTGCTTGTGTGAATTTTTGACGTCCAGTGTAGAATGGATGTGAGTCAGAAGTTACTTCGACACGGATGACTGGGTATGTATTACCGTCTTCCCATTCAACTGTTTCTTGTGAAGTTTTTGTTGAACCTGACAAGAATTTGAAACCAGTTGTTGAATCCATGAATACTACTGGGTGGTAATCTGGATGGATGTTTTCTTTCATGATTTTTTCGCTCCTTTGCCCTGCTCCATTTGCTGAACCAGAGTTGATTTGTCGATTTACAACATTAACATCTTAACATGTTTCAGTCAAGGTTGCAATTATCTTTTCAGATTTCTGGTCGGATTTTTTTTACCAAAGGAGACATCTTGAAATTCTTTGAAAAATTGCTGATTGTTTTTTGTTTTACGCAAAAAGCGGATCAGTTGTTCCGTATATTCTAATGAATCTCCAGTCATATTTTTTCGAAGTTTCCAAATTTCTTCTAATTCTTCACTTGGCATCAATAATTCTTCTTTTCGGGTACCTGATTTTTTGATATCGATGGCTGGGAAGATCCGACGCTCGGATAACTCGCGTGAAAGTTGTAATTCTAGATTTCCAGTTCCCTTGAATTCTTCATAGATCACGTCATCCATACGGCTTCCTGTATCGACTAAAGCGGTCGCTAAAATCGTCAAACTGCCACCTTCTTCGATGTTTCTTGCTGCCCCGAAAAATTTCTTAGGTTTATACAATGCGGCTGGGTCAATCCCGCCACTCAATGTACGTCCGCTTGGTGGAACAACTAAGTTATAAGCTCGAGCAAGTCTAGTAATGCTATCCATCAAGATAACGACATCTCGTTTATCTTCGACTAAACGCATAGCACGCTCCAATACTAATTCAGAAACTCGAGTATGGTTTTGCGGCTGCAGATCAAATGTTGAAGATACCACGTCGCCTTTCACGCTTCGTTCTAAGTCAGTTACTTCTTCCGGTCGTTCATCAATCAGTAGAACGATCAATTCTACTTCCGGATAGTTTTCTGTGATGCCATTCGCGATTTCTTTTAATACAGAAGTTTTCCCTGCTTTTGGCGGTGCGACGATCAATCCACGCTGACCAAAACCGATTGGAGAAAAGATATCGATCATTCGGGTAGATAGTCTTTGCGGTGTTGTTTCCAGTTGAAGCTGTCTTTGCGGATAAAGAGGTGTTAAGGCTGGAAAATGCGGACGTTCTTTTGCTTCTTCCGGATCTTTTCCATTAACGCTTTCCACGTGCATCAAACCATAATAACGTTCCGATTCTTTAGGTGGACGGGCTTTTCCTGCCACTTTGTCCCCATTTCTCAAACTGAATCGTCTGATTTGTGAGGCAGAAATATAGATATCTTCTGCACTTGGTCCATAATTGATTGGCCGTAAAAAACCGTAACCATCTTGACCAACGATATCCAATATTCCTTCCATATAATAAAATCCTTGTTTCTCTGCTTGTGCACGAATCACAGCTAGAGATAATTCCTTTTTGTTCATCTTACTGTAATAAGGAATTTTAAATTCTTTGGCATAACTATAAACTTCTTTTAACGTTTTGTTCTCTAGTTCTGCCATTGTCAAATAATCGCTCATTCAGCTCCCACTTCCTCTATCATTTCAATTGATGCCCCTAAGGCTGTTAGTTTCTCGATAATATGATCATAACCGCGTAAGATATAATCTACATTGTAAATCGTCGTTGTCCCTTCTGCCAATAGTCCAGCAATCACTAAACAAGCACCTGCCCGAAGATCAGAAGCCACGACTTCTGTGCCGTGAAGTTTATTTGGACCATTCACGATGATCATATTTCCTTCCACGGTAATATCAGCGCCCATTCGTGCTAGTTCGGGCACATGATTCACACGTTTCGCATAGATCGTATCGATGATTTCTGAAGTGCCTGTAGTCATCAATAGAAGCGCAGTAAGTGGCTGCTGCAGATCTGTGGCAAATCCTGGATAAGGATAGGTCATGATGTTTGCGGGTTTTAATTCTTTCGAGGGGTAAACTTCGATTTCATCTTCGCTGATTTTCATATGGACACCAATTTCCTGCAATTTTGCTATAAAGCTTTCCAAATGTTCAAAGATCACATTTTTCACTTTGATACCATTTCCTACTGCAGCTGCTAATGCTAGATAGGTTCCTGCTTCGATGCGGTCAGGAATCATGAAATGCCGACAGCCATGTAATGTTTCGACTCCTTCGATACGGATCACATCTGTACCCGCTCCTCGAACTTTCGCCCCCATATTATTCAGTAAAGTTGCCACATCTATGATTTCCGGTTCTCGTGCAGCGTTTTCAATTACTGTCTGTCCTTTTGCTTTTACAGCAGCTAACATCACATTGATCGTTGCTCCGACTGAAACCACGTCCATGAAAATCCGATTGCCACGCAATCCTTTATTTTCTGTCCGTAAATACATGGCACCATGTTCATTTGTCACTTCAGCACCTAGAGCTTCAAATCCTTTGACGTGTAGATCAATCGGTCTAGGGCCTAAATAACAGCCACCTGGCAGGCCTACTACCGCTTCGCCAAATTTACCAAGCAGTGTTCCCATAAAATAATAAGAAGCACGCAAACTATTGATTTTTCCGTGCGGCATCGGAATCGATACGATTTCTCGAGGATCGATTTCTAGTATGTTGTTGGAAAAATGGACAGTTGCGCCCATGATCTCTAAAATTTCAATTAATGAATGAACATCTTGTATGTCCGGCACACCTTCCAAGATCACTGGGGAATCAGCTAAGATTGCAGCTGGAATCAATGCGACTGCACTATTTTTTGCACCGCTGATCGTTACTTCACCAGCTAAAGGTCGGTTTCCTTTGATTACGATTTTTTTCATCTGTTTCCACCTTGTTTATTAATCTTTTTTCATGGATATGCTTGTATTTTATCATAGATAAAAAAAAGAAACGAGCATGGTCTGCCGTTTAAGTAAAAAAAAAGATCCCCGACTGAAGCAGATGGATCCGAGATCTTTTCAAAGCGAGGTACTTATTCTGTTTTCCCTAAATATTCTTCCAATGTTATCCCTGCCTCGGTTATTTTTTTTGCTGCTTTTTTACCAACGTATCGATAATGCCATGGTTCGTAACCAACACCCGTAATATGCACTTTGTTTGATGGATAGCGTAAGATAAAACCATATTGATACGCGTTATCTGCTAACCATTCATACACTTCTTTGTCTGTAGAAATACTTGACTCAGCGTTGATATCTACTGCTAATCCTAATTCATGTTCACTTGTGCCTGGTGCAGCTACCCATTTTGCTGCTTCTTCTTTTGCTTTTTGATTGGAATAGCCTTTTTCTTGAAAGGCGGCAATTTTATCTTCCATGATTTTTTCTTGATCTTCTGTCGTTCGAAAACTTGAAACGATTTTCGGATAGATTCCTTCTGCTCTTGCTGCATCAAGCATCAGCTGTAAGTCAGGATATATACGCTTGTCTACTGCTTGATCGTTGGATAGCTTTTGTAACTCCACAGTGTATCCTTGAGGTATTTTATGTTTTGCATTGACTAGTAGTAGATTCCATGAATCCCGTTCTTCTCCACATACTTGGATTTTTTGTGGTGTCTTTCTAAAAAATAGACCTATACTTGCTAATAAGACGATTAATAGGATTACAGCTACTGTCTTATACGATCTTTTCATTATTCTTGTCCTCCAACTAAAAAATCTTTGCTTTTCTTAGTAAGTTTACCAAGTAAAACAAAGACAATTTTCTGTTATTTAACAAGAATCTCTTACGATTTTCCTACGAAAGCGGCAAATCAATTGTGAAGCTTGTCTCTTCATCTTTACTTTGTGCAGTCAATTGGCCAGCATGAAGTTCAATGATTTGTTTGGCAATTGCTAATCCCAGTCCAGCTCCTCCTCGATTTGTTTGTCGTGCGGTGTCTAATCGGAAAAATTGTTCAAAAATCCTAGATAGTTTTTCAGGTGGAATAGTTGGACCTTGATTAGAGAAAATAATCTTAACCCGTTTCTTGTCTTGATCTGTTTTTGCCGAGAGTTTGATCACTGCTCCTTCATAGCTGTAGTTGATTGCGTTTTGTAAGAGATTATCAAAAACGCGCTGCATTTTATCGACATCAAAACGAATCGAAAGATCAGCTTCTAACTCACTTTCTAGAGTCAGCTGCTTGGAAGACAAAAGAGGCAAAAATTCATAACTTAGCTGTTCTAACATCATCTTCAGATGGACTTTTGTCGGCATCAATTCGATATTTGATAAATTGAACCGAGCAATTTCAAAGAACTCGTTGATCAGTTCTTCTAGTCTTTCTGCCTTATCTAAGGAAATTGATAGATAATGTTTTCTTAGTTCAGAAGAAATTTCCTGTTCATCTCGTAACAGTGTAAGATAGCCTATCACTGAAGTCAAAGGCGTCTTCAAGTCATGAGCTAAATAAACGATTAAGTCGTTTTTTCGTTGCTCCGCTTCTTTGGCTTGATGCTGACTCAAAACTACTTCCTGACGAATTTGATTCAATTCCCATTCAAACTCCTGTAGATCTTCAGAAAGTTTGAGAGGTTCTATTTGATTTTGATAAAGTTTCCTTGAAGCTTCAAGTACTTCATCCAACTGTGCCATACTTCTTGACCATGTTCTAAGTAAAATAACCAATCCTCCAGCTAGTAACGCAATCAAAACGACAAAAATATAATTTCTTTCTAGGTTTTTCGCAAATTGATAGAATCTATCCGACCATTCCCACGTATAGAGCCCGAATAAAAAGCGACTAACAAAAAAAAACATCATAAAAGCACTGATTGTTGCTACAGTAAAAATACTTAATTGTGTAGCTAATCGTTTCAGCAAGCGTTTTTTTAAACGTGAAGAATTTTTGGCATCACCTGTTTTATTCAACTTTATAGCCCACTCCCCAAACAGTTTTTATAAATTTTGGTTTGCGTGTTGGTTCTTTGAGTTTTTCACGCAAGCGTCCGATATGTGCCATGACTGTATTATTGTTGTCGAGAAATTTTTCTCCCCAAACGGCTTCAAACAGCTGTTCTGCTGGAACGACCTCGCCCTTTCGTTCGGCCAAATACCATAGGATAGCAAACTCCAAGGGTGTTAGAGAGATTGTTTCCCCATAAAGTGTACACGTATGTAGCGTTTGGTTAATGATTAGTCCGTGTATATCAATTTCTTTTATCGATTCTTCTGTCGAATAATCAACTTGAATGTTATATTTCTGAAAACGTCTTAACTGTGTTTTGATTCGCGCAACGACTTCTAAAGGATTGAAAGGCTTTGTGATATAATCATCTGCACCTAAAGTCAGACCAGTTATTTTATCTATGTCTTCTATTTTTGCTGTCAGCATAATCACAGGAAAAAAATGATTTTCTCTGATTTTTTGGACGATTTTAAATCCATCAATGTCTGGAAGCATCACATCTAATACAGCTAAATCAAATGATTCTCTTTCTATGCAGTCCAACGCTTCTTGTCCAAGATAAAATTTCTGTACTTCATATCCGTCATTTTTCAGGTAGACTTCGATCAAATCAGCAATTTCCTGTTCATCGTCTACCAATAATATTTTATCTGGCATCGTATTGTTTCACCACCACTAACAAATTTTCTAAATTATATCATATCCATGTCGACTATTATTAAAAACATTGTGCTATTTAATGTACTTGCCTTCGTATTTTCGTTATGTAATTGTCAATATTCTTTCATTATGTATCTATCTACTCATACGAATTCAGTTATCAATATTTATTTTAACTCATAAACTATAAGTAATCTTCATTTTTCCCTCAAAATTTTCTGATGATTTTCCTACAGATGTTTTTTAACAAAGATTCCTTTTATAAAAGGTTTCTATAACCTTGGAATAATAACTCTCTTATTGATAATTATAACTTTGCCTTTCTAAGGCGAATACCATCTACTAAAAAAAAACCAAATAAATATGTTATTTAAAAACATAAAAAGAACGGGACAAAAATGTCCCGTTCTTTTTCTCACAACCGAATAAACAGTATTTGAGGGCTATTGATGCAGCTAAAACGAATTACGCTTTGTTAGCTGAACCGAACCAGTCGATATGAGATTTAGCATCTTCAACGATTGCTGCTTTACCTGGAGCTAATAATTTACGAGGGTCGAATCCTTTACCTTCTTTATCTTTACCAGCTTCGATATATTTACGAGTAGCTGCAGCAAATGATAATTGGAATTCAGTGTTAACATTTACTTTTGAGATACCCATTGAGATAGCTTTTTCGATTTGATCTTGAGGAATACCTGATCCGCCATGTAATACTAAAGGCATGTCTGGACCTACAGCATCAGCAATTGCTTGTAAGTGGTCAAAAGCTAATCCTTTCCAGTTTTCTGGATATTGACCATGGATGTTACCGATACCGCAAGCTAAGTAGTCGATACCTGTAGCAACCATTTGTTTGCATTCTTCAATATCAGCTAATTCGCCGTTACCGATGATTCCGTCTTCTTCTCCGCCGATTGAACCAACTTCACATTCAACTGAGATACCTTTTGCATGTGCTTTTTCAACAACGTCTTTAGCTAATTTCAAGTTTTCTTCAAATGGTAGATGTGAACCATCGAACATTACTGAAGTATAGCCTAATTCGATACATTCCAAAGCAGCTTCGTAGTCACCATGGTCTAAGTGGATAGCAACTGGAACAGTGATGTTCATTGCTTCAACTAAATCAGTGATTAAATCTTTACAGATTTTGTAACCACCCATGTATTTAGCTGCACCCATTGATGTTTGGATAAGTACTGGTGCTTGTTTTGCTTCAGCCGCTTCAAGGATTGCTTGAGTCCATTCCAAGTTGTTTGTGTTGAATCCGCCGACAGCGTAACCGCCTTTACGAGCAGCTTTTAAAAATTCAGCTCCTGATACTACTGGCATAATAAAATTCCTCCTAAGTTTTGTAAAACTAAATTTGTTAAGACAATTCTTAACCAACGACCCTATTTTACCAAACATTTCGGTAGTTTTCTACTAAAATCAATGAAAATGAAAATTTTCAAGAAGTTTTTTGCAAAAAATAAAATATCCAATAGCGCTTTAATCGAAAAAAGTCTTTTGATTTCTATCTTTTTTCCTACAAATAATAACAAATCAGAAAAAGAGAAAAGTGACAAGAAAATTGCTTATCCCCTTCTCTTGCTACTTTTCTCTTTCTATCAAGCTCAAAAATTATTTTGTTTCATGATCTGCTAATGATGCTCCGACAAATGCTTTGATTAATTTTTGCGGGCGATTTGGACGAGAAATCAATTCTGGGTGGAATTGGCATCCCACAAAGAATTTTTTCTCTGGCAGCTCTACGATTTCTACTAAACGGTTATCTGGTGAGACACCTGAAAAGACTAGCCCTTGTTCTTCAAACAATTGACGATATTTGTTGTTGAACTCATAGCGGTGACGGTGACGTTCTTGCACAACATCGGCTCCATCATATGCTTCAGCCGTCTTCGTTCCTTTTTTGATTTTACATGGGTATAATCCAAGGCGTAAAGTTCCACCCAAATTCTCGATGTTTTCCTGATCAGCCATTAAATCAATAATATTGTTTGCTGTATCTGGATTCGTTTCAGCTGATGACGCATCTTCTAATCCAACGACGTTACGTGCAAATTCGACACAAGCCATCTGCATACCAAGACAAATACCTAAAAACGGAACGTCATTTTCGCGAGCATAACGAATCGCTTCGATTTTCCCTTCTACTCCGCGATCACCAAATCCACCAGGAACCAAGATTCCATCTGCGTCTTTCAAACGTTCTTCTACATTTTCTCTCGTTAATTCTTGTGCTTTGATCCAATCGATCTCGATGTCTGAATTATAGGCGAAACCAGAATGTTTCAATGCTTCAACTACTGAGATATATGCATCTGGTAACTCGACATATTTACCGACAAGCGCAATCCGTACTTTTTTCTTCAAGTTCAAGACACGTTCTTCTAATTCTTTCCATTCTGTCATGTCTGCTTCTGGTGTATCTAGTTTCAAATGGTCGCAAACAATTTGATCCATTCCTTGTGCTTGTAAAACTAATGGGATGGAGTAAAGTGTATCTACATCTGGCGACTCGATAACTGCTTCTGGTTCGACATCACAAAATTGTGCCAATTTATTTTTCACGCTTTGAGAAACAGGTTGCTCTGTACGTACCACCAAAATATTCGGTTGGATACCTAAACCACGTAGCTCTTTTACACTGTGCTGCGTTGGTTTAGTTTTCATTTCTCCAGCAGCTTTCAAGTAAGGAATCAATGTTGTATGGATATACATAACATTATCTGTACCGACATCTGCTTTCATTTGACGAAGTGCTTCAAGGAATGGCAAAGATTCTATATCACCTACTGTTCCCCCTACTTCTGTAATGATCACATCTGAATCAGTCATTTTAGCTGCTCGCATGATTTTTTCTTTGATCTCATTTGTAATATGAGGAATAACTTGAACAGTTGCTCCCAAGTATTCGCCCTTACGTTCTTTACGCAAAACTTCAGAATAGATTTTTCCTGTCGTCACGTTGGAGTATTTGTTCAAATTGATGTCAATAAAACGTTCGTAGTGGCCCAGATCCAAATCTGTTTCAGCACCATCATCTGTTACGAATACTTCTCCGTGCTGATATGGGCTCATCGTCCCCGGATCCACGTTGATGTATGGATCAAATTTTTGGATAGTTACTTTTAAGCCGCGGTTTTTCAATAAGCGTCCTAAAGAAGCTGCAACAATCCCTTTTCCGATTGATGAAACGACACCGCCGGTCACAAAAATATATTTTGTCATAAGTTCAAAAACTCCTTTTTAATTTATGTGCAGGAAAAGTCTCAGAAAATAAACAAAGCTCCCTATTCTTCAATAAGAATAGGGAGCCGAAATTTCTGTAAACTTCTGACCCTCTAAAAGGGTGCCCAAGGTGTATAATACAAGCTGACTAAGGGAAAGTCAAGTACTCAAATGAATACTATCCGCTTACAATTTTTTCTTTTTCGATATCCTTTGAGAAATTATTTCTTAAGTCCTTTATGAGTGCAAAAAAAATTTAACCCACATAATAAGCTTGATATAAACATAGCTAACGTTAAACCTAAGCAAATCAGAAAATCGTTACTGAAAAATTTTAAGTGAAACAATAGATAAAAAAATAAAACAAACATTATGATAGATAATATCCCACCTAACAAAGAACTACTTTTTCCTACTTGCAGCAACAGTTTATATAGCTTATCGTAGAAACAATCTTTTTCTTTCACCCTTATTTACCTCCTTTACGTAAAAAACGTAGTCCACAGTTCTCGGATTTTTGGCATATCTTTTCTATTAAATAATATCAAAAACAAAACAGTTCCACTAATTTTTTCAAAGATGACCTTTTTTTCAACAAAAGTGCCTTGTAGGGATTCATTGAAGGTAACGAATCACATAAGTAAAAAATAAGGAGATGCGACAAAAGTCGTGCCTCCTTATTTCTAAATAAACGGTGTTCTCCTGCCAACTCCTCGGTCACAAGTCACAATATCCATCAAACATGAGAAGCTGTTTTTGAAATTGCTCTTTGTGACTCAGAGTTAAACGGCAGGCTTACGACCTCTTGATAAACGGTGTTCAATCAGTTGACCCTCGGTATTAGCTCAAAAAACGGCAAAATATGAGGAACTATTTTGCCGTT
>OMJG01000202.1_pt1 | contig 45819 bp, 41 predicted proteins | sample 1646431 | NCBI WGS metagenome assembly OMJG01 (sample SAMN03771674, study PRJEB25209) | food metagenome | isolation source: Cotija cheese | place: Mexico:Jalisco,Michoacan | collected 2011-12-12 | reverse complement strand
CGGCGACGGCTCACCAAGAGGAGGGCCGCGCCGAGTGCCAGCGCCCCCGCGCCGACGGCCAAGGGCAGTGCGAGCCCACCGCCGGTGCGGGGCAGGACTCCACCCCCACTCGCCGAGGCGGTCCCGGATGAATCCGAATCATCACCCGTTCCTGCGGCGGTCGCCTCGGTCGCATCTGCCTCGGCGCCGGAGTCGGCGGTGCCGGCATCGGATCCGTTCCCGTCGTCGGTACCGTCAGACCCGACACCACCCGAGGTGGCACCGTCGTAGCCGGCGCTGTCGGAGGCGGCGCCACCAGTACCAGCGTCGGCATCTGCACCCGCACCGTCGGCACCTGCGTCTGCGTCGTCGCTGGTTCCGGCACCCTCGGCACTTGCGTCCGCGTCGTCTCCCGTTCCAGCACCGTCGGCGTCATCATTGGCACCTGCACCATCAGCGCCTGCCCCGGAGTCGGTACCTGCATCGGTTTCGGCGCCGGCTCCGGAACCGGCGTCAGCGCCGGCGTCGTCGCCCGGGGCGGGTTCGTCCGCCTCGGCGCGCCTGAGTTCGACATCGTCGATCTGCTCGGCTGTTGCCTGCGCTTCCGCCCGTTCGCCATCGGCCGACGCTCCCCCAGCGGGCACCTCATAGGTCGTCGCCCGCAGCGCTTCGTCGCTGACGCGGACCCGGGTGAAGGCGGGCATGTCGTTGTGGACGCTCTTGCCTTCCCAGTCGAGGCCGGGAACGTAGTCGTAGAACTTCGACCCCGATGACGAGGTCAGCGTGAGGTAGAGCGTCTGCCCGTCTTCCTTCTCCTCATCGGCTCCCGCTTCGGAGCCCTCGACGGGCTTGCCCTCCCCGTCCATGAGGAAGGTGCGGTTAAAGATGTGGTCATGGCCGGAGACGACGAGGTCGATGTCATTGCGGGCCGCGACCGGTGGGATCGCCTTCCGCAGCCGCTTCACATCGAGATCGTTCCAATGTGTTGCCGTCGAATAGATCGAATGGTGGAATCCCAGCACAGTCCATCGTGCCTGGCCACCGTGTTCGGCGACGACCTCGTCGATGAACTCGGCGTGGGCGTCCATGTCCGAACTGTTCGAGTTGATGTTGAGGAACAGGACTCCGTCTTCGATGAACCAATAGTCGCCGCCGGAGGTGATGATGCCTCCGCCGCCGTGGTCCTGGCTGACATTGGGTCGGTTGAAGTGCTGTTCGTAGGCCTTCGACGACACATCGTGGTTGCCGATCGTCGTCGCCTGCGGGATCGTCCGGGTCGCTTCCGGCGCCAGGTACTGCGCGTACTGCTCTTGGTTGCCGGCGGAGTTGACCTGGTCTCCCAGCGAGTAGAAGAAGCTCGGGTCGTCGGCAGTGGCCACGGCCGTCGACAGGGTCCGTTCCCAGCCGGTGGCGTCGTCGGGGTCTCCGCCTCCGGCGCCGACCTGGGGGTCGCCGAAGACGAGGAATTCGTCATCTCCTCCGGACGATCCTGTGGTGAACTGCTGCACCTCGGTGAACCCGTCCTCGTCGCTGCCGACCTGGTAGGCGTAGTCGGTGTCGGGTTCCAGGTCGGTCATGCTCGCATGGTTGAAGTGACGTTTGAGGTCGGTGGCGAGACCGGAGTCCGTGGTCTCAGCCGCTGCCGCGTCGGCGGGAAGTTCGCCTCCCTCGAGTTCACTGACCGGCGCCCACCGGACCTCTCCCCCGCCGGAGTTCTCACTCATCCACGAGAGGTTGCGCGTCGTCGAGTCGGCTCCGACCTGCAGTACGGGATCGGTGATCGCCTCATTCCCTGCATCCGCCTCGGCGGGCGTGTCCGTCGGGTCCTGGCTCGCGGTCGAACTCGGGCCGCCCGAGCCGAGATTCGGTTCGGCGCGCACGGGCACCGGGGCCGCCACCAGAGCGGCGAGCAGGGTGGCGGCGGACAGGGCACTGAGTGGTCGCTTGAGTCGATGCGTATTCACCCACCCATTCCTACCGATCAGTAGTGTCCGGTCGTTCGAGGCCCGTCGACGAGACAGGGAACGAGTGGTGAATCGTCGATGACGGATCCCGGCCTCCGCGTCGCCTCCGCTCCCGGTCGCTGCATCTCTCACCTGTTGTACAGTGGTGGCTACGACAGGGGAGCGCCGTCAGGGGCGCTGAGAGTGCAGAAGAAGCTGCAGACCCTCGAACCTGATGCGGTCAGTACCGCCGAAGGAAGTCGAGACTCTTCACCCCTCCTTGATATGAGGAGGCACAATGCCGAACACCACCGCGCCGACCACCACCCCCGCCCGCGCGCAGGCTTTCACTGCGGCGCCGAAGTCCAAGCAGTGGCGGGTCGTCGACTATGTCACCACCGCCGTGCTCGGCATCGCCGTAGGACTCGTATTCTGGGTGCTCGCGCTGAGCTGGAAGGTTCTCGAACTCGCCTTCCAGGCATTCCCGCCGTCGATCGGCCTCATCGCTGGACTCTGGGTGCTGGCCGGTCCGCTGGCCGGTGCCATCATCCGCAAACCCGGTGCCGCACTCCTGTGCGAACTCATCGCCGCGATCGTCGAAGCCGTGCTCGGCTCCCACTTCGGGGCGACCGTTCTGCTCTCGGGACTGCTGCAGGGCCTCGGTGCCGAACTCGTCTTCGCCGCCTTCGGCTACAAACGCTTCACCCTGTGGGTCACCGCCGCTTCGGGTGTGCTGGCCGCGGCGTTCATGGCCGTGAGCGAGAACATCATGTACAACGCCGAATGGCAGTTCGGGTTCCAGGCGATCTATGCGGTCTGCGCGATCATCTCCGGCCTCGTCATCTCCGGCATCGGCGCGTGGTACGCATACCGGGCGATCGCGGCCACCGGAGCTCTGAGCTCCTTCGCCTCCGGCCGTCGCTGATGGCGCTGCCGATCACGGCCGCCGGCTTCTCATGGACGCACACCGACCGTGACGCGCCGGCGGTCGGTCCGCTCAACCTGCAGATCGCGGCCGGAGAGAAGGTGCTGCTGCTCGGCGCCTCCGGAGCGGGGAAATCGACGTTCCTCCACGCCGTCGCCGGTGTCCTGCCCGAGGAATCGGGTGAGGCCACCGGTGAACTCCTCGTCGGCGGAGAGAAACCGGATCCTCGCCGAGGCAGCACCGGGCTGGTCCTCCAAGATCCCGATTCGCAGGTGATCTTCTCCCGCGTCGGTGATGATGTGGCATTCGGGATGGAGAACCTCGGACTCCCGGCCGAGGTCATCGAGGCTCAGGTCCCCGAGTCCCTGCATGCGTTGGGACTCGATCTGGCCCCGGAGCATCCGAGTGCTGCCCTGTCCGGTGGGCAGAAGCAGCGGCTGGCTCTGGCCGGAATCCATGCGATGGCCCCGGAGGTCATCGTCCTCGACGAACCGACGGCCAATATCGATCCCGCCTCGGCGACCGAGGTCCGCGATGCCGTGCTCACCGTGCAGGCCGAGACACAGGCGACCATGCTCGTCGTCGAACACCGGGTGGAGCTGTGGACCGAGCACGTCGACCGTGTCATCGTGCTGGGCAGTGACGGGATCGTCGCCCAAGGTCCGCGCGAGCATATCTTCACCGATCCGGACCTGACCGAAACGCTCATCGGCTGCGGCATCTGGATTCCGCAGGACTCCCCCACCCCGCGCCGAGGCGGGGCCGCAGGAATCGGTGGGACGTCGGGCCGCCTCGGCGAGGTTCTGCTGCGCACAGATCGGCTCAGCGTTGCTCGACCGCGCATGGCCACCCCCGCTGCGACCGGCCTGGACCTGAGCCTGAGCGCCGGTCAGGCCCTCGGAATCATCGGTGCGAATGGGGCAGGCAAATCGACCACGGCCCTGACCTTGGCGGGCCTGCTGCCCGAATTCTCCGGGCAGGTCCTCGCCGAGGCGGCCCTGCGGGAAGGAGCCAAACGGCCCCGACCGTTCGCGTGGCCGTCGAAGCAGCTGGCGGCGCGCATCGGGATGGTCTTCCAGGAACCGGCCCACCAGTTCCTCACCTCGAGCGTGGCGGCCGAACTCGAGCTGGGTCCCAGGCTGGCCGGGTGGTCTGCCGCCGAGTCGCAGGCACGGGTGGATGAGCTTCTTGCGGGTCTCGGTCTCACAGGTTTGGCGCAGGCTCATCCGCAGAGTCTCTCCGGTGGGGAGAAGCGTCGCCTGTCGGTGGCGGCGATGCTGGCTCCCCGGCCCCGGGTGCTCATCGTCGATGAGCCGACCTTCGGTCAGGATGCGCTGACGTGGGCGGGGTTGGTGGAGATGTTCCTCGATGCCTTGGATCACGGTTCCGCAGTGGTGGCGGTCAGCCATGATCTGGCGTTCCTCGAGGCCATCGGAGCCGATCTCCTCGAGCTCGGCGACCGCGGCCACGAAGAGCGATCCGACGGCAATAAGTCGGATTCGCATGTCAGGGCGGGTGAGCGCGGTGAGTAAGGGCCTCGATGAGCACGTTCGCCACTCCCCCGAGGTCGCGGTACAGGATCCGGGGCAGCTCATCCCCGTGGTGCGTTCGACCGCTTTGGCTCGGTGCAATCCGCTGACGAAGATCGCAGTCGCGCTCATCCTCATGGTCGGGGCGCTGCTGAGCATCGATCTGGTCTCTGCCGGGGTGGTGCTGCTGGCAGCAGTGCTGGCCCTGCCGGCGACCGGACTCGATCTGGTGGCCGCAGCCAAGCGGCTGTGGTTCCTGCCCGCCGGCGCTCTGCTCGCCGCTTGGGGCACTGCTCTGTTGGCGGAGAAGACCGGGGATGTGGTCGTCGACTTCGGTCCGATTCTGTTCACCACGGGGTCCCTGGCCGCGGCTGCGGCGATCTTCGTCCGTGCCCTCGCCTTGGCGATCCCGCTCATCGTGCTCGCGTCGACGATCGATCCGCGTGACCTCGCCGATGCGCTCATTCAGCACCTGCGCCTGCCAGAGGTCGTCGTCGTCTCGGTTCTCGCGGCCTCACGCCTGCTCGGACTGTTGGTCAGTGAGTGGCAGGTGCTGGCGATGGCTCGCCGTGCGCGCGGTGTCGCCGGAGGTTCGCTTCTGCGGCGCACGGGCAGCCTCTTCAGCGGGGTGTTCGTCCTGCTCGTGGTCTCGATCCGTCGGGCGACGACCTTGGCGATGGCGATGGAGGGTCGGGCATTCGGTCGTCCTGGACGGACGTGGCGCAGGCGGTCGAAGTTCGCGGTCCGAGATGTCGTGGCGGTGCTTCTCAGTCTGGCCGTCTGCGCGGTCGCGATCGGTGCGGCTCACATGCTCGGAGTCTGGAACCCGATCATCGGGTGAGGCGACGCGGATATGGCGCGACTCAGAGCTGTTTGAGGAGGCCCTTGCCGAAGGCCCGCCATTCCTCCAGGGCTTCGGGGCTGGGAAGCTTCGACGTGGTGAGGACGAAGAGGGTTTTGTCTTCGCTCTTCGTCTCAGCGGCGGCTTCGACCTTGATGCCGCCGTCGAGGTTCGCTCGCCAGAAGGAGCGCTTCGCCGTCTCTGAGGTGCGGGGATCGCCGTCGAGGGCCACCTCGTTGAGGGTGTCGTCGACGAGGGACGCGAATTTTTCGATGAGTGCGGAACTATCGCCGGGGATGGTGCGGGAGACGGCGACGTCGAAGGTGCCGTCGGCGCGCTGGCCGGGGACGCGGCGTCCGATCTCCTGCTCATAGGCGACGACGGCGCCTTGGACCCACCAGCCGTGGTTGTCGACTCTGCCGTCGAACTGGGGATAGAGAGCGTCGGCGAGTTCTTTGTGACTCGCCGACGCTCCTCCGGCCGCTTCTAAGCGAGCACGGGTGTCGGCCCATGGTTCTCCGAGAGCCTTTTCGATCGATCCGATGTTCTGCGCTTTGGTCGCCATGGCAGAAGTCTATGTGCTCGTTCGACCCGAAATGAAGGCCTGGAAGGCGATCAGTCGATCTTGAGTTCGCCCATCTCGTCCCAGCCCTCACCGTCGATCTTGCGGGAGATGATCTTCGGCGTCGTGGCCAGGTGCGGGCGCATCGCTTCGAGACCGGCGGCGAAATGGTCGCTCTTGACATGAGGTTCGGCACCTTCGTCGGTGAACGCTTCGACGAGCACGAACTCGTTCGGGTTCTCCAGGCTCTTCGACCATTCGAACCACAGGTTGCCGGGCTCGTCCCGCACGGCCTCGGTGAAGGCCCGAACGGCTTCGGGGAACTTCTCGACGCTTTCGGGTTTCACGTCATACTTCACGACGATGAAGATCATGGTTGTTCTCCTTCAGCTGATCAGCAGTACGGGTCGATCCCAGCCTAGTTCGGCCCCAATTGCGAATCGACCGCTGTTCAGGCGAATCCTTTGCTCGCTTCCACAACGATCAAGCGTTCTTCGGCAGATCCGGTGAAAGGACTCCGGTGCCAATCGCTCCACATATTGTCGACCCGCAATCCGACTGAGTGAAGATCACCTTGCAGTGTTTCGGCAGACCGGAAGCGCAGTCGCAAAGCAGTTTCAATGGTTCGACCGGCGCCGATGAACTCATGACTAGTTGTCATCGTCACTGTTCCATCTGCGTCGGGACCCGAGACTGATTCGGACTCTCGCAACGTACCCGCCGAAGTCTCGCGAACTTCAGTCTGGCCGCCCCACGCCTTCCACGATTCGTTGCGTGGGTTTCGAGTCTCGAATACGAGACGCCCGCCTGGCTTCAACCCTTGAGCGATATCGAGCAGAGTTGTCTCCCATGCCTCGTCGATGATGTGCATGGCGACGTTTCCGCTCATGAGAATCAGATCATTAGCGTCGTGGTCAATGAGTTCGGAGGTGCCCATGCGCCATTCGACCCGGTCGCCGCCGGGCCGATTTGCCGCGTGAGAAAGCATCGCAGCCGCAGGATCGATACCGACAATTCTGCGTCCCTTCTTGGCGAGGGTGACAGTCAGAATTCCGGTTCCACAGCCAAGGTCGGTGATGGATGAGGCCGAGAGGTCATCAGCCATCGAACGAAAGTAGTCGTGGTCAGGTCCGTCGCCATTGTCTTCGTCATAGATCTTGGCGAGAAGGTCGTCGTCGTAGCCGACATCATCCATGCTCGCGGCTCACAGCCTTTCGGCGATGAGGACGAGGAAGTCGCTGTCAGCTTCGAAGGGGCGGAGCTCCCAGGTGGAGAACTTCTGATCGACGAACATCCCCGTGGCCTTGACGTCCTCGATGAAGTCGTCGAAGTCGTACCCGCGCCCTGCGCCGAACCCGGACACGAACCGACCGCCGTGCTTGAGGGTCGACTTGATGTTGCCGAGGGTCTGCCGGCGCGAGGCGGGATCGAGGAAGGACAGGACGTTTCCGGCGCAAAATGCCACGTCGATCTCGGTGATCCCGGCACCGGCGAAATCGAAGTCGGCGAGGTCGCCGGTGTGCCATTCCCCGCTGGGGAAGTCCTCCTCGGCGACGGAGATGAGGAATTCGTCGAGGTCGACGCCGAAGACGGTGTGCCCTTCGTCGATGAGCTGTCCGCCGGCCCGTCCGGTTCCGCAGCCGGCGTCGAGGATGCGCGATCCGCGCGGAGCCATGGCGTTGACGAACCTGGCCTCCCCGCCGATGTCGTGCCCGGCGGCCGCGAGATCGCGCCACCGCTGCGCGTAATTCGCCGAATGGTCGGGGTTGGCCCTGCGTACCTTGTTCCACTGATGGTCGAAGCTCATGCCCTCATCCTAGGCCGTAACCTCAGGCGCCAACATTGAGGTTCGCCGTCGCACCGATACGCTCAAACCTAAGCTTGCCTTAGAGCAGTCTTCTGAGACGAGCCGCATCTTCAATATCCTCACGGAAGGCATCCAATGACGCCAGGGTGTAAAGTCCGTCAATCTGCTTGGACTCCCACAGATCGTGAATTCGTCTGAGATCATTCTTCCTCGAATTCCACCCGATCCCATCGACGATCGCAATGACAAATTGGCGCGGCAGGCGAGCAGCAGCCATCTCTTCAATTTCGCGGAAGGCGTCCGACAACTTGCTGCCGGTAGAATCAAAGCCTTTTGCTGCAACTACGATCTGCGCGTCTTCACCACTTGGGATAACCAAATCGCAAGGCGTGGGCTCTGGACCACGTCCAACGAAGCGAGTACGGGTTTCATATTCCAGACCCAAGTCGCGAGCAATAGCTTCAATTTCGTCTTCGATTTTACGACCGGCCTTACCCGCCCTGGTCGCGGTGACTCTGCTCCCCGCACGCGCGACAAGTAGTTCGCCAAACGTGTACTCTCTACTGGTTTGCATATTGGTAAGGCGAACCAAGTCGAACTCCTCATCAAACCAGGTGATCAGTTCAATCGAACGCTTTTGAGCAAGTCGCACCCATCCAGCAGTATCAAACTGCTCTTTGAGCGCATTCTTCAACTTCTCTTGACTCAGTCCTACCGTCAGCCCGAGCACTGGGATCTTTGTCGGATGTGCGTTGGCCCAATCGGCAAGTGTCTCAATCGAGTGAGGGTGCACAAGCGAAAGTGAATCGGCTGCTTCCTTGATGTCCTCTGCGTCTTGGTTAGACGACGTTGGGTCGATATGAGCTGTCAGTCGCCCCAGGCTGTTGAGGTACTCGTCGAAACTACTATCGCTACTCATTAGTCCCTGCCAACGAATATGTACTCTGTGGCGTCACGCCTAGCAGCCGCCGAATGAGTCCCGAACGCATACTTGTGCGCAACCCTATGAACCTCCACATGCGGCTTAATCTGCTTGAGCAATTCAATGATTCGGTCTGACCCGGGCAGAGCGTTCGACGAGTATGAGAGAACGATCGCCCCTGCCTCTCTGAAATGCATGAAAGTGCGCAACAACGCCTCTTCAATGCTCCGTTTGTAAGCGAACGGAGTATACCGTTTCTCTAACTTCTTCGTCTTTGTATCTTCCATGATGCGAACTCCACGCCAGTAGCGGCTGAGTCCTTCAAGGAAGTGGTATCGCTTGATGTAATCTGCGTCGTCAGTGGGCGGAGCGTAGGGCGGATCCAAGTAAACGATGTCTGGTGCAGTCACATCTAAATCAAAGACATCGCCACATGCCGTTCTGCACTCAGCCTTCGAATTGAATACGACGCGATTGTACTCGGTGACTCGTTCGCGGAAATGTTCACGAAGACTCAGTCGAAGGTCCTTTCGCCCATCCGCATAGCGGGTCGAGTCTGTGAAGGTGAAAACGCCCCTTGGCTGCTTGCGTGCTGCCGATAGGATGAGGGCCGACAGCGCGAGATCTTGTTCGTATCCCGGGAGCAGATCGATGTGCGACCACGCGCCGTCGAGAAACTTGAGATCGTCAGCAGTGAAATAGAGCCCTTCGAACTTCGACTGGATGAAGTCACGGTCATCGACTGGCGGACCGCATATCGCGTCGACTACCTCAGCATCCAATGTCACTCGCTGGTTTTCAACCGTTGCTCGTGCGATTGTCGAAGGAAAGTGGAGGAAGTCATTGGACGTGACTCGAAACCCCTGTGACTTGAGCAGATAGGAAACTACTCCAGACCCCGAGAATGCGTCGACTGCAGTTTCGCCTCCGATTCCTTCGAATACACTCTTCAGATGCGGAAGCAGGCGGTATTTGGAACCCATGTAACGGAGCCGAGGAAAATGTTGCGCCCGCTTTAGGGCGCCTTCCGAGCGCAGGGCAACCGCCGAATCCCCTTGGTCAAGCATGTGCGGCACCGCTTGTCGGCACTAGCACCAAATCGGCGCAATCGGGCACCGATTCTGCCGTCTCCCAAGCACCCTGGGAAGACTCCCAACAGGTCAGTTTCAACTCCACATTTACACTTTCCACTCAGCCATTCTACGTACAACTTCGACCTTAGATGATGGTCATGACACAGACTCGTCTTAGACCTCAGGCGACGACTTCGGTGACCACCTCGGCGACGGCTCGGACCGGGTCGCTGGGGTCCGGGGAAGTCAGCACGATGATCTCGCGTCCGCCCGCCCCCGCGACGGGGTGGAGGTCGACGTCGGGCCCGCCCAACGACATCATGATCGGCGTCGCCAGGGTCAAGCCGAGCCCGGTCCCGGCGAGCGCCAACGCGACCGCGGTGTCCGTGACGATGTGGGTCTCCTTCGCATTGATTCCCAGCGCCGAGGTGGCCAACCGCATCGCGCGGCCGAAGAGCTCCTCGGCCGGTGGGAGGATCCAGTCGGCCTCGGCCAGATCGTCATCGCTCGGTCGGGACGTCCCTGCGGGGACGACGATGCCGAAGTCCTCGTCCGCCACCGCCTCCCAGCGCAGCCCGCGCATCGGCGGCAGCGGCGCGGCCGGGTAGTTGATCCCGATGCCTAAGTCGATGACTCCGTCGATGACGGCGGCCGACATGGTCTCGACATTGATCTCCCGCGCCCGGACTTCGATATGCGGATGGCGCTGGGCCAGCGCCCGCACCACCTTCGGCAGCGCCGTCGTCGATGCCGACCCGAAGACGCCGAGGGTGACGATGGCCTCGCTGCGGAAGTCCCGGCCGAGCATCGCCATCTCCGCCTGCTGCTGAGCGGCGAGGATGCTCCGGGCCCTGGGCAGCAGGGTGCGCCCGGCTTCGGCAAGGACGAGCCCGCGGCCGCGACGTCGGAACAGGTCGGAATCGACGACCCGGCGCAGCGCTGAGATGTGCTGGGACACGGCCCCGACGCTGTAGCCGAGGTGGTCGGCCGCCCGCGTCATCGACCCGAGTTCGGCCACCGCGACGAACGTGCGCAGCTGTCCGAGCGTCCATGTCATGGCAGCGCTCTCCTGTCTTTAGGTTTCTTGAACGCAGTGTTCACAAACTCTCCCTTGTCCTTAAGTGTGATGGCAACCACAATGAAGTCAAGACACAAACGCCGGCATCGCCGTCGGCACTCTCCGTTTCCGGGGCGCCCAATGACGGTCGCCCCGGCAGCAGTCAGCGAGGTGAACCGTGGAATCCCCCACCGCATCGACCACCGCCCCGAACACCGACGGGGTCCCCGACACGTCGAGAGCCCTGCCCGCCGAAGCCTCCGTGGTCATCATCGGCGCCGGCGTCATGGGAGCGGCCATCGCCTACCACCTGGCCGCACGCGGAGTCCGCGACATCGTCATCGTCGAACGCGACACCCCCGGAGCCGGATCGACGTCGAAGGCTGCCGGAGGGGTGCGCTGCCAATTCTCCGACGAGGTCAACATCGCCCTGGCCGCCCGCGGGCTCGACGTGCTGCGGAACTTCGAGACCGATTTCGGCGTCGACATCGATCTGGTCAGCAACGGCTACCTGTTCCTCCTCGACAACGATGACGACGTGCGCGCGTTCACCGACAATGTGGCCCTCCAGCAGCGGATGGGCCTGGATTCGCGGATGCTCACCCTCGCCGAGGTGGCCGAGCTGGCCCCGTTCGTCAACACCGAAGGGCTGGTGGCCGGGGCGTTCAATCCCGGCGACGGTCACTGCACCCCCGAGGCCGTCGTCGCAGGCTTCGTCACCGCCGCCCGCGAGCGCGGGGTCACGGTGGTCAAGAACTGCGAGGTCACCGGATTCGACACCGACGGCGGGACGGACCGCAGGGCCACCTCGGTGATCACGAATCAGGGCACGATCAGCTGCGAACAGGTCGTCGTCGCGGCGGGAGCCTGGTCGGGCCCCATCGGGGACATGGCTGGGGTCGACCTGCCAGTCAAGCCGCTGCGGCGGGAGATCATGGTCTCCGAACCCGTCGATTTCGACACCTCGCGGATGCCCTTCACGATCGACTTCTCCACCAGCTACTACGTCCACCCGGAAGGGGCCGGGCTGCTGTTCGGCTGCCCCGATGAGGTTGATGACTGGTCCTTCAACGACAAACGCGACCCGAACTGGCTGGCTACCCTGGCCGAGCACATCGACGCCCGCACCCCGGAACTCGGCGATGTCGAAGCGAAACACGGGTGGGCGGGACTGTATGAGATGACGCCCGACCACAATGCCCTCATCGGCGAGGCCGAGGAGAGGCCGGGATTCTTCTACGCCTGCGGGTTCTCCGGCCACGGCTTCCTCATGGGCCCGGCCGTCGGAGAGGTCGTCGCCGACCTCATGACCGGCCGCAGCCCCTTCGTCGACGTGACCCCCATGGACAAACGACGCTTCACCACCACCGGACTGCGTAAGGAGCTCAACGTGATCTGAGTCCTCGCACACCCGCCCCTCACACCCGGCCTCCCCACAACGACGGAACGCCGCCGACCGGCCAAGCCGCCGATCGACACAGCAGATGACGAAAGGACAGCAATGACCGCACTGCCCACCGACCAGACCATCACCGACCTCCTCACCTCAGGGCTGAGCGCCTGCGGAGTCGATCGATCCGTGCTTGAGGGATCGGCCGCCTCGGCGAGCCTTCCGGCCCGCTCCCCCATCACGGGACAGCACCTCGGCACAATCGCCGCGGATACCGCGCAGACGGCGGCGAACAAGATCGCTGCAGCCCAGACTGCGTTCGAGACCTGGCGGGACGTGCCCGCTCCGGTCCGCGGTCAACTGGTGCAGCGGTGGGGACAGCTGCTCGGCGAGCACAAGGAGGATCTGGCGAAGATCATCACCGTCGAAGCCGGCAAGACCCCCTCCGAGGCGGCCGGTGAGGTGCAGGAGATGATCGACATCTGTGAGTTCGCACTCGGTCAGTCCCGGCAGCTGTGGGGCAAGACCATGCCCAGCGAGCGGCCGGGTCACCGGCTCATGGAGACGTGGCATCCCCTCGGCGTCGTCGGTGTCATCTCCGCGTTCAACTTCCCCGTGGCCGTGTATTCCTGGAACACCGCCCTGGCTCTGGTAGCCGGTGACGCGGTCGTGTGGAAGCCCTCGGAGAACGCCGTGCTCGCAGCCCTCGGGGCACAGTCCCTGCTGGCCAGGGCCGCCGCCGAGGTGGGGGCGCCGGAGAACCTCGCGCCCGTCCTCATCGGCGGTCGGGACATCGGCGATGTCATGGTTCGGGATGACCGCGTGGCCCTGGTCTCGGCGACGGGATCGGTGCGGATGGGTCGCGAGGTCGGCCCCGTCGTGGCCGAGCGCTTCGGCAAGATCCTGCTCGAGCTCGGCGGCAACAACGCCGCCATCGTCGCCCCGAGCGCCGATATCGACCTGGCACTGCGCGGAGTGGTCTTCGCGGCCGCCGGAACGGCCGGTCAGCGGTGCACGACCCTGCGACGGCTCATCGTGCACGAGTCCATCGCCGACGAGTTCGTCGACAAGGTCGTCGCCGCATACAAGACGCTGAGCATCGGATCGCCGACCGATGACGGAGTGCTCGTGGGACCGCTCATCAATTCGGGGTCGTACGAGGCGATGCAGGCAGCCCTCAAGCAGGCAGAGGAAGAGGGCGGCGAGATTCTCTGCGGAGGCGGCCGGGTGCTCGCCGATGAACGCCCGAACGCCCACTACGTCGAACCGGCAGTGGTGCGGATGCCCAGTCAGAGTGCCGTGGTCAAGGAGGAGACGTTCGCCCCGATCCTCTACGTCGTCACGTATTCGGATCTCGATGAGGCGCTCGAGATCCACAACGGGGTGCCGCAGGGTCTCTCCTCGGCGATCTTCACTGCCGAACTCGCCGAGTCCGAGAAGTTCCTCTCCCGCTCCGACTGCGGCATCGCCAACGTCAACATCGGCACCTCCGGCGCGGAGATCGGCGGTGCCTTCGGCGGTGAGAAGGAGACCGGCGGCGGACGCGAGTCGGGTTCGGATTCGTGGAAGGCCTATATGCGTCCGGCCACGAACACGATCAACTACTCCGGCGAGCTGCCGCTGGCGCAGGGAGTCGAGTTCCTCTGAGTGGCTTTTGGTCTGGCCTGGTGGGCTGGTCGGAGCGCCGACCTGCCCACCAGCCAAGTTTTAGTCGATGAGATGTCCAGTATCGACAGCAGCGGTCAGTGCAGCGCGGGAAAAGTAACGCTTGTTCTGAACGAAGGCCGATCCACGCCCTGACTTCCTATGGAGAATCGGGGTAGACCTGTTCACTGTGTCCTCAGACTTCTTTCCCGACAGAAGAAAGACCTGAAATTGTTCGCCAGGGCCCCATCCGTTTCTCAACGCATAGGCCATCACCTGCCCTACCCTTTCGTCGGCACTATCGCCCGAGTCCTTAAGCCGAAGAGCCTCATCCTTATTCCACCGCGCCGGAACGACTTTCTCTTCAATTTTGGGGAAGTAGGGTTCAATCTGTTTGTTGCCGTAGAAACCTAAATGCGTAACTTGCGCAAAAGTCCTATCACCCCTTCAGTTCAATCCCGGATCTCGTTCCAGCAATGAGTCTTGATGAGCGCACCTGTTCCGAAGGTTCCGCATATCCGCGACAGCCTTGTACACGGTTTCGCGGGTTCCAGGCGAACCCGGGAACACCTGGTGCAGGTGTTGCCTCCACAGCTCTTCATTCGCGGGGCGCTTCTCCAAGAGATTCGTCCAGAATCCTAAAGTCAGCTCGGATATGATCGCGTCTGGCGAGGCCACTCTCGTAGACGGGTCGGCGCTGCGGGAAGCCGCCTTAACGACACTCGTGAGCTCTTGCTGCCATGGATACTCCAGCGGATGAAGGTTGGATAACCGAGCCATCATTGAGTTTCTCAGAAGAACTTCTGTGTGATGGAAACACTCAAATAGAGCCGATGCGACTTTGGCGTTCCATTCGTATAGGACCCATGCCAGATCTACATCGCCATCGCACGCAGTAAGAAACGGCTGAAATCTCGCCTGTGAGATCCATTCTGTCTTTCGAACCGACATAGGTGCTATCCTACATACATACCGCCTATGTCATCTTTGATGATATGCGGACTGAGGGTTCGCCGTTGCCTCTGCTCTTCCGGAGCACGCATGGTGAGCCCTCCACTATTTTCTGATCGATCCCTCTTAAGGACGACAGATAGCCGCACGAATCCGGTACGCCCGCTGGTACTCACTTTTCCACCAGATCAAGATAGCCTGACGGAGTGAGTGAGAATCCGCTGCTGCCCGCCGCCTATGACGTGATCTGGTCCGGCGTCGTCTTACTGTTCGTCGTTCTGCTCATCTGGGCGATGGTGAGCATCGCCCGATCAGGACTCGACCCTCGGGTAAGACTCGTCTGGGCGATCATTGTCCTGCTGCTGCCCGTCGTCGGGCCGATCTGCTGGCTCATTGCACGGCCGCAGAAGTCGGACACCAGCCTCAGCTGACGCGCAATCGCGTTCAGGTCACGCGAAACTCGAAAAAGTCGTCGCCAGTGACGACTTTTTCGAGTTTCGCGCTGACTGAGCAACGCTCGTGCGGGACTGCGTCGTCATTTGCCGCTGTTCACGCTCTCGCCTGTCTCTGCAGTCGAGGATGCAGAATCATGCTCACGCTGGCCATCCGCACGCGCCCGTCGCCGATAGTCGCGGAGAATAAAAACGAGGCAGAGCAGCGCGCAGGCGGGAAAGACGACGAGCGTGAGAATCCAAGGGCCACCCGAGCGGAGGTCCTCTTCACCCGACAGCGCCGAGGTTGCCAAGGCAATGCCTGCGCTGAAAGCCATGATGATGTGCCTCATGCCTCGCACCCTACTCACCGGAAAACAACAGCACAAGCTTTCTTGCGGGCAATTCGAGCAACTGCGAGGACTCTCTGCCAATCACTGAGCTGTCTGCTTGACCACAGATCCGGGTGCGGCCGCGACTTCGGCATTGCCGAGGACTAAAATCGAGTCTGGACCAGTGAACGCCGTTGAAACCCCGCACATCATTGAAGGAGACCCCTGTGATTGAGCTGAAGACGCCCGCCGAGATCGACAAGATGGCGGTGACCGGCCGTTTCGTCGCGAAGACCTTGGCCGAGCTGACCTCGATCGCAGAACCGGGCATGGACATCATGCACCTGGAGAAGACCGCGCGGAAGCTCATCGATGACGCCGGAGCGAAGTCCTGCTACTGGGACTACGCCCCGTCCTTCGGCTCCGGCCCCTTCCGCAATGTCATCTGCCTGTCCGTCAATGACGGCGTCCTCCACGGCAAACCGCACAACTACGTGATGAAGGACGGTGACCTGCTCACCCTCGACTTCGCCGTGTCCATCGACGGCTGGGTCGCCGACGCCGCCCGTTCCGTCGTCGTCGGCGACGGCAGCGATGAGGACCAGCGCCTCATCGACACCACCTGGGCCGGTCTCGAAGCCGGAATCGGCGCCGCCCAAGCAGGCAACCGCCTCGGCGATATCTCGAAGGCCATCGGTGACGTCGCCGATGCCCACCGCATCCCCGTCAACCTCGACTTCGGCGGCCACGGCCTCGGCCACACGATGCATGAAGATCCGCACGTGCCCAACCGCGGCAAGGGCGGTCGCGGTCTGGTCCTCAAACCGGGCCTGACCCTGGCGATCGAGCCCTGGTGGTCGTTCACCTCGAAGAAGCTGTCCGTCGACAAGGACGGCTGGACCCTGCGTCTGGCCGACGGTTCGAATGGTGCCCATTCGGAGAACACGATCGCCATCACCGAGGATGGTCCCCGAATCCTCACCGCGCTCGACTGACCTGGCTGCCGCACTCTGCCGGCAAAGGGGCGTCCGACGAAATCATCGTCGGGCGCCCCTCTGCGTTCGCCGGGCTCCCCCGCTGCAGTGCGCACCGGCCAGCTCTCCTTGTCACTGCGGTCGGACTCTCGAGCAGGGAAGCTCGTGTCAGCAGCCCGTGCCAGAATTGCGGTATGTCTTTCACGTGCTCGGAATGCGGCTATTCGACGGTCAAATGGTTGGGACGCTGTCCCGAATGCCAAGCCTGGGGCACTCTTGAGGAGAAGGGTGCGAACTCGTCGAAGGTGAAGACGAAGGTCAAGAAATCCAGCGCGGCAAAGCCGATCAGCGAGATCGACTCGACGCTCGCGCAGGCACGGTCGACATTCGTCCCGGAGTTCGATCGGGTGCTCGGCGGGGGCATCGTGCCCGGCGCGGTCGTCCTGCTCTCCGGAGAACCCGGTGTCGGCAAGTCGACGCTGCTGCTCGACGTCGCTGCGAAGATCGCCATGTTCGGAGTCAAGGTCCTCTATGTCACCGGTGAGGAATCCGCCGGCCAGGTGCGGCTGCGCGCCGAACGGATCAACGCCCTGGCCGACTCGCTTCTCCTCGCCGCCGAGACCGATCTGGGTTCGGTGCTGGGAATGATTGAGGCCGAACAGCCGGAGCTGCTCGTCGTCGACTCGATCCAAACTTTGGCCTCTTCCGAGGTCGAAGGCATCCCCGGCGGAGTCACCCAGGTCCGCGAAGTCGCCTCCGCCCTCATCCGAGAAGCCAAGGCCCGGTCTCTGCCGACTGTGCTCGTCGGCCACATCACGAAGGACGGCACGATCGCCGGTCCCCGCCTCCTCGAGCACCTCGTCGATGTCGTGTGCACCTTCGAAGGTGAGAGGCATTCGCGGCTGCGCATGCTGCGAGCGGTGAAGAATCGCTTCGGCCCCACCGACGATGTGGGCTGCTTCGATATGGAGGAGAACGGGATCAAGAGTCTCGAGGACCCCTCGGGTCTGTTCCTCTCGCGCAGCGGGGCGAACCCGCCCGGCACCTGCCTGACCGTGACGCAGGAGGGCAAGCGTCCGCTGCTCGTCGAAGTCCAATCGCTCATCACCGAATCCGCCGGCGGTCAGTCCCGCCGGTCCGTCTCCGGAGTCGACTCCTCACGTGTGGCGATGATGCTGGCCGTGCTCAGCCAGAACGTCTCACAGGCGAACCTCGCCAAGAGCGATGTCTTCACCGCCACGGTCGGCGGAGCGAAGCTGTCGGAACCGGCCAGCGATCTGGCGATCTGCATGTCCCTGGCTTCGGCGCTGCTCGGCAAGCCGCTGGCTCGCCACCTCGTCGCGATCGGCGAGGTCAGCCTGTCCGGCGAGATCCGCAACGTCCCCAATCTCGGCCAACGCCTCAACGAAGCCAAACGTCTGGGCATCACCCATGCCGTCGTGGCCAAGGGCGCGATGACCAATGTGGCGACGCCGGAGAAGATGAAAGTCGACGAGTGCGAACACATCGCCGGCGCGGTCGAACTGATGCTGACGAATGGCGCTCTGCGGGAGCAGAAGTGAGAAAGTTCGGGACTTTCGCACGGTTTTGGCGCATCCTGGTGTCATGACCACGACAGTTTTTCCAGCGTTCCGGACCACCGATGCGGCAGCGACGATCGAGCTGCTGGTCACGCTCGGATTCACCGAAAGACTGCTCGTACGCAACGAGCAGGACCCGGCGCTCGTCGAGCATGCCGAATTCGCGCTCGGCAACAACGGCGGGATCATGTTCGGTTCGGTCCGCCACGACGGATCGGCACTCGACGCGGTGGGCGGCGGCTCGATCTACGTCGTCGTCGACACCGAACGCGAAGTCGACCGGCTCTACCAGGAGATCGTCGACCTGGGGCATGCGATCGTTCGGCCGGTGGCGACTCAAGACCACGGCGGCCGCGAATTCGACTTCCGCGACCACGATGGCAACTCGTGGGGAGTCGGCTCCTACCGCGGGGCCTGATTGCTCAGTCCTGCGGTTCCTCTGACTGCGTCTCGCCGGAGTCCTTCTCTCCGGAGTCCTGCTCCGACTTCTTCTCTTCGTCGGCTTTCTTCTTCTCCTCCGCGGCCTTCTTCTCCTTGGCCTTTTCGGCGGCGCTCTTCTCGAGCGTGAACTCAGTCGGTTCGCTCTTCTTGTCGTCGAGTTTCACGATGAGCTCATAGTCACCGGGAGCGAAGTCATCGTCTTCGCGGTTGCAGTTCTTGTCGACCTTGATCCGGTTCCACTTGAGCTTCGCGGTCTTCTCCGACTGCGGTGCGAACTCAGTGGACGCCTCTGCATTCTCGTCTTTCGCGGCCGCACAGTACGTCGACGACCACACGACGTCACCGTCTTTTTCGACGATGAACTCCTGCTTGTCGGTGCCGACCTCGATGAGGCATGTGGCCGAGTGTCCGTTCTCGATGACCATGCCGAATTCGGGTTCTTTTCCGTCCTTCACGGAATTCGGATCGACCTTCGCCTTCAGCGAGACCTGGTCCTCCGGGCATTTTCCGCTCGCCGCCTGCTTATCGGGCACCGGGGCCGCCGTCGTCGATTCGGCCGGAGTCGTCTCCTCGGCAGCGACCTCGTCCGATCCATCACTGCGGCCGCCGATGGCGGTGACGATGCCGACGATTCCGAGCACCAGGAGTGCCACGACGAGGAGGCCGGCCACAGCGAGCGTGATGCGGCGTCTGCGGTACACGTGAGCAGGCAGCTTCCCGCTAGACTGGCGGGGCTGCCCGGCAGCTCTGCTCGGCTGCGAACCACGATTGGAAGGAGTCATCGCTTTGAGCCTAGGCAATTGCGAATGAGCATCCAAATGACACACCGAGCCGGTTCCGAATCCGATTCCGCCGGGCCTTCTGCCGCCTTTCCCGAGGTGACGGAGCCTGTGCTCAGACGGGTCCAGGACACGGTCATCGCCTGGTTCGAAGAAGCCGCCCGCGACCTGCCGTGGAGGGCTCCGAACACGAGCGCCTGGGCGATCCTCGTCAGCGAGATCATGTCTCAGCAGACCCCTGTCGCCCGGGTGGAACCACGGTGGCGTGCCTGGATGCAGATGTGGCCGACCCCGGCCGATCTCGCTGCCGCGCCGACCTCCGAGGTCCTCCACGCCTGGGACCGTTTGGGCTATCCGCGCAGGGCCCTGCGGCTGCAGGAGGCCGCCGAAGTCATCGCTGCGAACCTGGACAACCGGGTACCCGAAACGACCGAAGAACTCGAACGGCTGCCGGGCATCGGGTCCTATACCGCCGCTGCGGTCTCGTCCTTCGCCTTCGGCCGAAAGACGACCGTGCTGGACACGAATGTCCGTCGGGTTCTCATCCGCCTCTTCGCAGGAAGAGAACGTCCCACCAGCTCCCCCAGCCGGAAGGAGACTGCCTGGGCGGCCGGCCTCGTGCCCGAGGATGAACATGTTGAGTGGAACGCCGGTGTCATGGAGTTCGGGGCCCTCGTCTGCACGGCTCGCAATCCCGATTGCCCCGCCTGCCCGCTTCAGGACATCTGCACATGGAACCGGTTGGGCCGACCCGCCTCGGCGACGAAACCGAAGACTCAGAAGTGGGCGGGCACGGATCGCCAGCTGCGCGGAGCGATCATGGACGTCCTCAAAGCCGCCCATGCTGCTGAGGACGACCGGCACGGCGTCAGCCTCGACGTCTTCACCACTGCGATGACCGACTTCGATCCGGCGCTTCTCGACTCATTGGCCGAATCCACGGCCGCAGCAGTGGCGCGAGTGCGCGAACTCAGCGCCGACCGGGACAGGATCTCTCGACTCATCTCTGATCTCGTCACCGACGGACTGGCACAGCAGATCGACGGGCGATTGGCACTGCCGAACCGCTGACGCCCGGGCCGCGGTGCGACAACTGGAAATGCAGAGGTGGTGCGGCCGCCATCGCCCCCACCGGCCTGTGAGAGGTGTGAACCGCGTCCGTCTCAGAGGTATTTGATCATCCGTGAGTTGCCCAGGGTGTTCGGTTTCACCCGTGCCAGATCGAGGAACTCTGCCACACCCTCATCGGTGGAGTGAAGCAGTTCGACGTAGACCTCGGGTGAGACGGGGATGCCTTTGATCGGCTCGAAGCCGAGCGATCCGAAGAATCCGGTCTCGAAGGTCAGGCAGAACACTCGGTCGACACCGATCTCACGGGCATCGGTGAGGAGCTGTCTGATGATCGCTTTGCCCACTCCCCTGCCCCGATAGTCCGGGGACGTGGCGACTGTGCGGGCCTCGGCGAGGTCAGCCCAGATGATGTGCAGGGCACCGCAACCGGCGAGGATCTCCGAACCGTCGGGCTGCGGGTCGACGACCAACCAGAACTCCTGCAGCGACTCGAAGTACGTCACCGTGTCCTTGGCGAGCAGAATTCGCTCCCCGGCCAGCGGAGCAACCAGTGCCTCGATGCCTTTGACGTCGCCGGTCCTCGCCCGTCGCAGGTACAGGCCTCCGGGCAGTTCGTGCTTGGAATGGTGGTCTTCGGAGATCCGCTCGTGGTCGAAGTCGCCTGCGTGTGAGCTCATACCCACATTCAACACCATCTCCGGGCCCAGATACGAAAGAGTCCGGGGAGCCGACTTGCTGCCGACTCCCCGGACTCTTACGCGTTATCCGAGAAGGTGAGGAACGATCAGGCCGAGGTCTCCGAGGATCCACTCGAACCGGACGAACTCAATCCTGCAAGTTCGCTGTCGACATCCTCAGCGGGCTTCAGGCTCTCGGTCTCGATGCCTTCGAAGGTGAACTCAGCGTCCTTTCCTTCACCCTTGACGTCGACCTTCACGGTCTGACCGCGTCCGAGCTCCTTGAACAGGATCTTCTCCGACAGGGTGTCCTCGATCTCGAGCTGGATGGTCCGACGCAGCGGTCGGGCACCCAGGACGGGATCGTAGCCGCGTTCGGCGAGCAGATCCTTCGCCTTGGCGGTGACTTCGACCTTCATGCCCTGATCGGCCAGGCGGACGTCGAGACGCTCGAGGAAGAGATCGACGATCTTGATGATCTCGTCCATGCTCAGCTGCGGGAACACGATCGTGTCATCGACACGGTTGAGGAACTCGGGACGGAAGTGCTGCTTGAGCTCTTCGTTGACCCGCTGCTTCATCCGGTCGTAGTTGGTCTTCGTGTCACCCTCGACCTGGAATCCGAGCTGGAGTCCACTCGAGATATCACGCGTACCGAGGTTGGTCGTCATGATGATGATGGTGTTCTTGAAGTCCACCTCACGGCCCTGCGAGTCGGTCAGTCGACCGTCCTCGAGGATCTGCAGCAGCGAGTTGAAGATGTCCGAGTGGGCCTTCTCCACCTCATCGAAGAGGACGACCGAGAACGGCTTGCGGCGAACCTTCTCCGTGAGCTGACCGCCCTCTTCGTAGCCGACGTATCCCGGAGGCGAACCGAACAGTCGCGAGACCGTGTGCTTCTCGGAGTACTCGGACATGTCGAGGCTGATGAGCGAGTCCTCATCGCCGAAGAGGAACTCGGACAGCGCCTTGGCCAGCTCGGTCTTGCCGACGCCGGTGGGTCCGGCGAAGATGAACGAACCGGAGGGACGCTTCGGATCCTTCAGTCCGGCACGGGTACGCCGGATCGCCCGCGAGATCGCCTTGACCGCGTCTTCCTGACCGATGACGCGCTTGTGCAGTTCGTCTTCCATCCGGAGCAGACGCGAGGATTCCTCCTCGGTGAGCTTGAAGATCGGGATGCCCGTGGCAGAGGCGAGCACTTCGGCGATGAGATCGGCATCGACGACCTTCGAGGTGTCGGTGCCGGACTTGCGCCATGCCTCGGTCTCCTCTTCCTTCTCCTTCTGCAGCTTCATCTCGGAGTCACGCTCCGAGGCTGCCAGTTCGAAGTCCTGAGCATCGATGGCGGCTTCCTTGCGGTGGCGGGCCTCGAGGATCTTCTCCTCCAGGTCACGGATCTCCTGGGGAACCGACAGACGCGAGATGCGCAGCTTGGCACCGGCTTCGTCGATGAGGTCGATCGCCTTGTCCGGCAGGTACCGGTCGTTGATGTAGCGATCGGACATGTTCACCGCGGCTGCCAGGGCCCCGTCGGTGACGGTGACCTTGTGGTGCGCTTCGTACTTGTCCCGCAGACCCTTGAGGATCTCGATCGAATGCGCCAGCGACGGTTCGGGAACCTGGATCGGCTGGAACCGACGCTCGAGCGCGGCATCCTTCTCGATGTGCTTGCGGTACTCGTCCAGAGTGGTCGCACCGATGGTCTGCAGCTCACCCCGAGCCAGCATGGGCTTGAGGATCGACGCGGCGTCGATGGCACCTTCGGCGGCTCCGGCACCGACGAGGGTGTGGATCTCGTCGATGAAGAGGATGATGTCGCCGCGGGTGCGGATCTCCTTGAGCACCTTCTTCAGGCGCTCTTCGAAGTCACCGCGGTAGCGGGAACCTGCGACCAGCGAACCGAGGTCGAGGGTGTAGAGCTGCTTGTCGGCGAGGATCTCGGGAACATCGCCGTTGACGATGGCCTGTGCGAGTCCTTCGACGACAGCAGTCTTGCCGACACCGGGTTCGCCGATGAGGACGGGGTTGTTCTTCGTGCGGCGCGAGAGGATCTGCATCACGCGCTGCATCTGCTCGTGCCGGCCGATGACCGGGTCGAGCTTGGCTTCGCGGGCCGCGGCGGTGAGGTTGGTGCCGAACTGGTCGAGCACGAGCGACCCCGAGGGGGTTCCCTCTTCGCGACCGCCGGCGGACACGGGTTCCTTGCCCTGGTAGCCCGACAGCAGCTTGATGACTTCCTGACGGACGCGTCCCAGATCCGCGCCGAGCTTGACGAGCACCTGCGCGGCAACGCCTTCGCCCTCACGGATGAGGCCGAGCAGAATGTGCTCGGTGCCGATGTAGCTGTGACCCAGCTGCAGGGCTTCACGGAGGCTGAGCTCGAGGACCTTCTTCGCCCGCGGGGTGAAGGGAATGTGGCCGCTGGGCGCCTGCTGACCCTGACCGATGATCTCCTGGACCTGGTCACGCACCTGTTCGAGGGAGATGTCCATGCCCTCGAGAGCCTTCGCTGCCAGACCTTCACCCTCGTGGATGAGGCCGAGCAGAATGTGCTCGGTGCCGATGTAGTTGTGTTTGAGAAGTTTTGCTTCTTCCTGCGCGAGCACCACGACGCGTCGTGCTCGGTCGGTGAACCGCTCGAACATATTCATCCTCCTCGGTCTTCTGATTCTTCTGAGCCTAACCACCACGACCGCGGATCTATTGCAGGTTTCGCCATGAGCCGAATGGGTTTGGCTGTCGGCGAAATTCCCTGGTCGCCGAGGCTTCGCCACCGTCGAACTGGGGCCGTACGCATTGCAGACCGCTGCGGGCGGGAGAGCCGGAGCAGATCAAAGCGGCACGAACACAACTGATCCCGACGACCTCAACCAACAGCATTATCGTCTCGATGCGCTGAAGACATTCGCGAACCCCGGCTCAGGGCACCTTGATTCACCGCTCAGTTCAACGAATCATTTGCCCGGACCATTCATCGACATGACCGTCAACTGCTTTGTACCTGGCAATTGTCTGTGACGTTTCATCACTGCCGTTCTGCCGCATCGCCGGACCACTGAATTCGATAATGCCGAGGCCGAGCACAAAAAGACCCGAGGGGCCAGCGATTCAATTCGCTGGCCCCTCGGGACTAATCGGAGGTTATCGGCTTTCGGATGAGCCTCTTACTTCTCCGCTGCTTCGTATGCTTCGTATGCTTCGACGATCTCCAGCGGGATCCGCCCGCGATCACCGAGCTGGTATCCGTTGCTCTGAGCCCATTCGCGGATCTTCGCAGTGTCCCGCTTGGGTCCCGACGAACCCGCACGGCGGCCACGGCCACCGGTGTTGGCTACACGACGTGCTTTGGCGATGAATGGGGCGAACGTCTCACGGAGCTTCTCGGCATTCTCGGTTGAGAGCTCGAGTTCGTACGTTGCCTGGTCGAGGCTGAAGCGAACGGTTTCCGCCGCTTCGCTTCCGTCGAAATCATCCGTGAGAACGAGGCGCATTTCCCTTGCCATGTTCACTCTTTTCGTAATCAGAGGATTTTGTCGCTGTCATCTTAACATCCGTTTCGGGATTATCCTCGATTCCGCTAACTTCAATCTCTGAATAGTACTTATCAACCTGTGCGCGTTCATTGCGATCTGCGCGGACGATATTCCGGAATACATACCAGAACAGCAATCCCACACAGATCGACGGGAGCAGCGCTTTGAGGATATCCAACATATTCACATCAGCCCTCCTGAGCCGAGTCCTCCTGCGAAGAAGCCAATGGCTTGGTGAATGGGAACAGAATTGTTTCGCGGATTCCCAAACCTGTCAGTGCCATGAGCAGACGGTCGAGCCCCATTCCCATTCCGCCGGTCGGCGGCATTCCGTGCTCCATGGCCATGAGGAAGTCTTCGTCGAGACCCATCGCCTCGTCGTCGCCGCGAGCGGCGTCCGCAGCCTGAGCTTCGAAGCGCTGCCGCTGGATGATCGGGTCGACGAGCTCGGAATAGCCGGTCGCCAGCTCGAAGCCGCGCACGTACAGGTCCCACTTCTCCACGACGCCCTTCTTCGTCCGGTGCTCACGCACCAGCGGTGAGGTGTCGACCGGGAAGTCGGTGACGAAGGTCGGAGCCCACAGCTTGTCCTGATAGAAGTGCTCCCACAGCTCTTCGACGTACTTGCCGTGTGAGCGGAAGACGCCGTCTAAGTCGACGTTGTTGTCGGCGGCGATCTTGTCGAGAACGTCCAAACCGGTCTCGGGAGTCACCTCGACGCCGGATTCCTCGGACAGGGAGTCGTACATGCTCACGACCGGCCAGTCTCCGCCGAAGTCGTATTCGGTGCCGTCATCGAGAGTCACGATGAGAGATCCGGTGGCTTCCTGGGCCGCGTTCTGGATCAGGGTCTTCGTCAGATCGGCGATCGAGTGGTAGTCGCCGAAGGACTGGTAGGCCTCGAGCATCGCGAATTCCGGGGAATGCGTGGAGTCAGCGCCCTCATTGCGGAAGTTCCGGTTGATCTCGAAGACGTTCTCGATTCCGCCGACGACCGCCCGCTTGAGGAACAGCTCAGGGGCGATGCGCAGATACATGTCGATGTCGTAGGCGTTCATATGCGTCTTGAATGGGCGCGCCGAGGCACCGCCGTGCATGCTCTGCAGCATCGGGGTCTCGATTTCGACGAAGTCCTGGTCCGCGAAGGTCTTCCGCAGCGATGACATCACCTTGGCGCGGGTGAGCATCGTCTCCCGGGCCTGCTCGCGGGTGATGAGGTCGAGGTAGCGCTGGCGGACACGGGTGTCCTCGGCGAGTTCGGTGTGCAGGCCGGGCAGCGGGCGGATGGCCTTCGACGCCAGGGTCCAGGAGTCCGCGAGGACGGAGAGCTCACCGCGCTTGGACTTGATGACCTTCCCGTGCAGGAACAGGAAATCGCCGAGGTCGACGTCGGTCTTGAAGTCATCCAGACGCTCCTGACCGACTTCGCGCAGCGAGAGCATGCCCTGCAGTCGGGTGCCGTCGCCGGCCTGCAGGGTGACGAAGCAGAGTTTTCCGGTGGTGCGGACGAAGACGACGCGGCCGATGACGCCGACGACGTCGTCGGTCTCCTCACCGGCTTCGAGTCCGTCGTGGGCGGCGTGGACCTCGGCGAGGCTGTGCGTGCGGGGCACCGTGACCGGGTAGGCGTCGGTTCCGTCATCGAGGAGACGCTGGCGCTTGTCCTTTCGGATCCGGATCTGTTCCGGGTCGAGGTGTTCGGGTGAAAGGTCTGCGTTCTCAGGTGTCTTCGAGTCGGTGTTCGCCATGCTTCAAGGCTACCGTGGACGGGCCGCACGGGGGAATTCGGCGGTCAGTCCAGAGCAGTCAGGATCTGCTGTGCCTGGGCTTCTGTGATGCGTCCCATCGCCAGGGCTTTCGCGGCTGTCGACCGGGCGAGCGCGATGTAGCTGTTGCGCACGGACGGGTTCGACCGGCTGAGGCTGAATTCGCTCAGTGCGGCCAGGTGCGCTTCGATGGTTCCGACGTCGCCGCGGCTGATCGGTCCGGTCAGTGCCTTGGGCCCATTCTGCATGGTGTTGGCGACGCTGGCGTCGACGAGGGCGTGGAGGACGGCCGAGGGATCGGCGACTCCGGCCTCTGAGAGCAGTTCCATGGCTTCGGCGAGGATCGTGATCGAATGATTCGAGGCGTGGGTGATGGCCGCGTGGTAGAGGGGACGGTCCGCCTCGGCGATGTCGATCGGCTCGGCACCGAGTTCGACGACGAGGGCCTCCCCCACCGGACGGATCGGTACCGGCGCGGTGACCGCGATCGTCGCCTGCCGCAGCCGACTCAGGTCGACCTCGGTTCCGGTGAACGTCAGGGACGGATGCAGGGCGATGGGCAGTGCGCCGAGGCGGGTCCCGGCGTCGAGGACGTCCGTTCCGTACCGGCCGGAGCAGTGCACGAGGATCTGCCCGGCGTGGATGCGTCCGAGGTCGGCCAGACCCGTGACCAACGGCGCGATCTCGTCATCGGGAACGGCGACGAGGACGAGTTCGGCGCGTTCGGTGATCTCGTCCGGGTCGAGGACGGGCACTGCCGGCAGCATCTCCTCGGCGCGTTCGAGGCTCGCCGCCGAGGTGGCGCTGACGCCGATGATGGCGTGCCCCGCCTGCCTCCAGGCGGCTCCGATGCTGGCCCCGACGCGGCCGCAGCCGATGATTCCGATGCCCAGCCGCGGTGCGTCGTCCTGGCTCATCCTTCGTCCTCCTCGAGGATCTGTGTCCGGTCGGTGTGGGGGCTCTTAGCCGCCGCGTCGTAGGTCTGGCGGGCGATCCGAGTGCGTTCGGCATGCTCGGTGAAGAAGCGTTTGGCGGCGTCGGCATCCTGATGCTTCACGAGTGGGGTGATGGGACCGGCGGTCGAATGCACGGCCACAGTGCCCAGGTTCAGCGCTCGCATCAGCGGGCCCTGATAGTAGCGCAGGGACTGGACCCTGACATGGGGCACGAAGTCGACACGTCGGTCGAGGATGCCCAGGCGCAGCACGAGCAGGGAATCGGTGAGCGCATAGGCGCGTCGCTTCCAGACGAGGGGGTCGATGACCCGTGAGGAGCGCGGCTGCGCGTGGAACAGCCCCTCGGCCGCCGCTGCGTCGGGATGTGTGGACTTCCGGTCGTACATGGCCGACCGGACGAGGCCGTCGGCGGAGATGCCTGCGGGCAGCTGCGGGTCGGGCAGGGCGAGACCCACCATGAGCAGTGCCTGGTCGATATCGCCGACGGGCAGGAGCAGATTCTCGTCGTTCTTGCCTCCGTCGCTGGCGATGTTGTATTCGGCTCTCCACCAGCCGGCCCAGCGCCACAGCAGCGGCTGATGCAGGCAGACGGCCTGCAGTCGGTCGAGGGGGATGACCTTGCGGGAGGTGGAGAAGAGTCCATGCCTGACGGCCAGCCCGTCTTCGCTGATGCGGACGACGAAATTGGCATTGTCGAGGTTCTTCTTGAATGCGGTGAATGCGGCGAAGATGCCGGGCAGTCCGCCGAGGAGGATCGGGAGGAAGGCCTCTTCGATCCCGACGACGAGGAAGACGACGGCAATGGCGATGAGGACGACGATCACGCCGACGGAGATCAGCGTTCCGGTGTTGAGCAGGGAGGACACGATGACACGGTGGGCGGGCACACGGATGATCTCGCCCTCCTCACCGACATCGGCCGAGAGGTGGTACGGAGCCAGCAGATCGTTGAGGCTGCCTTCCGCTTCCTGGGAGACGTCGTCGGCCAGGGCGCCCAGACGTTTGCTCAGTCGCACTCCGATGCTGTCGGCGCTGCGTTCGGGCACGGAGAGATCGATACCCAGCTGTTCTCCGCTGGAGTCGTGGGCTGGGCCGCCGTGGTCACCGGCCCTGACACGTGGCTGACCTGCCGCATCCGCACCGGCTTCAGCCTCTCCGGCTGCTCCTGTTTCGGGCTCGGGCCCACCGTGCTCGGCTGCGGTTCCGGTCGGTGCCGTGGCGGCCGCAGTGGACGCAGCGGATGCGTTCTTCTTCGCTTTCACCGCGGCGAGAAGCTCATCGCGAAGCTCTTCGGCACGCTTCTTCGACAGGTATTTCAGGGAGATGTTCGAGTCGGTGCCGCCGGCGACGTCGAAGACGAGTTCGCCCATTCCGAGCATCCGCGGCAGCAGCTTCTGCTGCAGGTCGATCGACTGGACGCGGTCCAGGCGGGCCTTGCGCAGCTTCTTCGACAGCAGTCCGCGCCGATAGTAGATCGCTTCGGCGTCGACCCGATATCCCATGACTCGCCATGCCAACCAGCTGAAGAAGGCTGTGAGAACGAGGATCAGGATGATCCCGCCGACGACGGCGAGGATCACCAGCGGGTGGGCGCCCAGCCATTCGGCGAAGGTGAGGTTGACGGAGCGGCCGGAGGCCAGGTCTTCGACGGCGCTCTGGAAGAAGTTCTGCAGACCGTAGACCGCGGCGATGAAGATGCCGACGAGGACGCCGAGGCTCTCGAGAATCGGCGTCAGCGGATGGACGCGGTGCCAGACCTCCGGTGCGGCCGCCTCGGCGGGAGAGTTCGGGGTGTCGGGCGAGGATTCGTCGCGCATGGTCACAGTCCGGCGAGATTGGCCTGGCCGAGTCCGGCGAGGCTGTCGCGCAGGCGATCGGCTTCGGCGCGGGGCAGTCCGGGGATCGTCGCGTCGGTGGCGGCCGACGCGGTGTGGAGTTTGACGGTCGCAAGGCCGAACATGCGGTCGATGGGGCCGGCGTCGACGTCGACGAACTGAAGTCGGCCGTAGGGCACGACGGTGGCGCGGTGGAACATGATGCCGCGACGGACGAGCAGATCGTCTTCGCGTTCGGCATAGCCGATGGCACGCGCCTGTCGAAGGATGATGATCGTCGAGATGATGCCGTAGACGGCGACGGCGATCCAGGCCAGGTGCAGCCACGGCATCTCGGAGGTGAAGATGATCGCGACGACGAGGGCGGCGATGAGCAGCGGAACGACGAGAATCATTGAGGCGAGGACCTCTTTCCGCCCGTACTTCGAGCTCACCCGGTTGAAGGGCACATCGGCTCCGATGGAGAAGAAGGGGTCGCGGTTCATGCTGTTTCGGCTCCCGGCGGGTCTTGGGGTGGGATCTCGCAGAATCCCTCGACGATCATGCCGACGATCATGAGCACGGCGGCAGAGATCATTGCGACAAGCATACCTGCGGCCAGATCGTTGCGGATCCCCGGGGCCGACAGGAAATAGTACCCGGCGTTGCCGAGGTACCAGCCGGAGAGTCCGGCGCCGGTCAGAGCGCTGGCCTTGGCCATGATCGCCACTCTCGCCGCTTGGATCGGGTCGATCTCCTTCGTCCGGTCCCCGTCGTTCCACTTCTTGATGGGCCAGCCGAGCATGAACAGGATGACGGAGAGGACGAGCATGCCGATGACGGCGAACCAGGGCAGGCCCGGCAGTGAGAACCCTTGGCTTTCGAGCAGCACGTCGACCACGATCGCGAGCACCGTGCCGATGACGGCCCACACGGCGAGGGTGGACGAGGAGGTTCTCTGCATGCTTCCCAGTCTCTCAGATCGCGGGCGGTTATCCAGAGGTGATCCGGGAGATGTCCTGGTCGTCGAGTTCGGCCAGAACCGCGCTGAGGGGGCGCCGCCCCCGAGGGGTGTCGATGAGTGTGTCTCCGACGAGCTCGGCCCAGGGGGCGAGCACGAAGGCGCGTTCATGGGCGCGTGGGTGCGGCAGGGTCAGCCGCGGGGTCCGGCGGTGCTGCTCGGCGTCCTCGCCGCCGACGCGGATGAGGTCGATGTCGAGGGTGCGCGGTCCCCACCTGAGTTCGCGCGTGCGCCCGCAGGCGACTTCGATTCCCTGTGCCACCGACAGCAGCTCGAGTGCCGGCAGCGTCGTGGTCACGAGCACTCCGAGGTTGAGGAAGTCGTCCTGGTCGACTCCGCCCCAGGGCGCGGTGCGGAAGAGTGAGGACCGGCGGGTGACGGTGATGTCGGGATGCCGGTCGAGGGCGGCCACCGCCTGGTCGAGGGTGTCCGCGGCATCGCCGAGGTTCGCCCCGAGGCTGAGATACGCTTCGGTCTCCCCCGCGTCTGCGCCGGCAGCACGGTGGCGCTCGACGCGGATGCGCACATCGTCGAAGGTCCGCTGGATCGGGGCGGAGGGTTTGTGGACGACGACTTCGACGTGCTCGCACAGGCTCAGGCAGTGGTCGGCGATGCGGTCGGCCAGCGTCTCGATGAGGTCGAAGGTGTTGTTCTCGACGATTCCGGCGACGTCTTCGGCGAGTTCGCCGTAGTGGATCGTCTCGGCGAGGTCGTCGGTGGCCGCGGCACGTGCGACGGAGGTGTGCAGGGTGACGTCGATGACGAAATCCTGGCCTTCGCGTTTCTCGAAGTCGAACACGCCGTGGTTGCCGCGCACCGTCAGCCCGCGCAGTTCGATGCGGTCGGGGGTCGCCTCGGCGCCGGTCATCGCCCGTTGTCCTCCGTGTCGAGGTTCGCGGCAGGGTTCGCTGCTGCGGAGTGTTCCCGGACCGCGGCGATGACCTTGCACGCGACCGCCGAGGTGGCCGGATCGTGGACGCGGACCGCCCAGGCGCCGGCCTGTGCGGAGATCGCGGAGATCGTGGCCGTGGCCTGATCCTTCGCCGCCTGTTCGGCCTGCTTCGGGTCATCGGGGCTGAGCAGGGAGGCGATGAAGCGCTTCCGGCTGGCGGCGACGAGGAGCCGATGGTCGAGGGCGGCGAATTCGTCGAGCGCGGCCAACAGCTGCCAATTGTGTTCGGCGTTCTTCGAGAATCCGAGGCCGGGGTCGACGATGATGTTCGCAGGTTTCACGCCGACGGCGATGGCTTCGTCGATGCGGGTGCGCAGTTCGGCCATCACCTCGGCGACGACATCGTCGTAGTGGAAGGTCGCCGAGGCCTGATCGAGGTAGCCGCGCCAGTGCATGAGCACGATGGGGGCTCCGGACTCGGCGGCAACGCTGAGCATGGTCGGATCCGACTGTCCGGCAGAGACGTCGTTGATGATATGAGCCCCGGCTGCCAGGGATTCTGCGGCGACGCGGGCGCGCATCGTGTCGACGCTGATGACTGCTCCGGCGGCGGCGAGCTCACGCACGACCGGCACGACTCGGCGCAGCTCTTCGGCTTCGTCGACGCGGGCCGATCCCGGACGCGTCGATTCGCCTCCGACGTCGATGATGTCGGCACCGGTGGCCATGAGTTCGAGGCCGTGGGCGACGGCCATGTCGTGGTCGAACCACAGTCCGCCGTCGGAGAAGGAGTCGGGGGTGACATTGAGGACGCCCATGATCTGCGTCGTCTTCGCTGCTGAGAGATCCATCGCTGGGTGATCCGTGTTCTGGCCTCAGCGGCCGAGGATGAGACTCATCGCTTCTGCCCGGGAGGCGCTTTCGCGCAGCTGCCCGCGCACGGCCGAGGTGATCGTCGAAGCTCCGGGCTTGCGGACTCCGCGCATGGTCATGCACAGGTGTTCGGCCTCGACGACGACGATGACGCCCTGCGGTTCCAGGTGGTCGACTAGCGCATCGGCGATCTGCGAGGTCAGGCGTTCCTGCACCTGGGGGCGACGAGCATAGATCTCGACGAGGCGGGCCAGCTTCGACAGCCCCGTGACTTTGCCGTTCCTGCTCGGGATGTAGCCGATGTGGGCGACTCCGTGGAAGGGCACGAGGTGGTGTTCGCAGGTGGAGTACAGGTCGATGTCGCGGACGAGGACGAGCTCCTCGTGGCTGATGTCGAAGGTGACGCCGAGGACTTCGGCCGGGTCGCGGTGGAGCCCGGCGAAGATCTCCTCATAGGCGCGAGCCACTCGGCCGGGAGTCTCGAGCAGACCTTCCCGGTCGGGGTCCTCGCCGACGGCGATGAGGATCTCACGCACGGCAGCGGCGATGCGCTCCTGGTCGACCTTGTTCTCCTGCCCCGAGGGGGCAGGGCCGAGGCCGGCGGAGACCTCTTCGATATCGGCCATCAGTCGTTGTTCCCTCTGTCCTCGTCCGTCTCATTCTTCGCCGGTCCCCCGGTTCCGGGACCGCCTGCGCCGGATCCTCCGGTCGGGCCGGTGGGGCCGTTCGGGTTCTCGGGTCCCGGCGGGTTGTGCGGGACATGGGGTCCGCTGACACCGGTGGGTCCGGCTCCGGGGATGTCGGTGGTGTCGACCTCGGCGCCGGTCGAGCCGTCACCGTCGCTGCGTTCGCTCAGCGGTGCGGGCGGTGCGATGGGACCGCGTTCGGACACGGGGCGATCGTCGTGGGCCAGCCACACGTCGCGGGTGGCGCGCTTGACGACGGGGGCGAAGATCTCTTCCAGGGCGGCCTGGTCCAGCGTTTCGCGTTCGAGCAGCTGGTAGGCGAGGTTGTCGAGCACATCGCGGTTGTGCGTCAGCGCCCAGTAGGCGTCGGCGTGTGCGGAGTCGATAAGACCGCGGACCTCGCGATCGATCGAGGACAGGGTCGAATCCCCGTATTCGTCGCCGCCGCCGTAGCCGCGTCCGGCGAAGGGTTCGGATTGGTCGTCGCCGATCTTGACCATGCCCAGCTTGTCGCTCATGCCGTACTGGGTGACCATCTTGCGGGCGATATTCGTCGCCTTCTCAATGTCGTTGCTGGCGCCGGTGGTCGGATCGTGGAAGACGATCTCCTCGGCCACGCGCCCGCCCATGGCATAGGCGAGCTGGTCGAGCAGCTCGTTGCGAGTCGTCGAGTACTTGTCTTCGCTGGGAAGGACCATCGTGTAGCCCAGTGCGCGTCCGCGCGGGAGGATCGTGACCTTGGTGACGGGGTCGGTCTGATTCATGGCCGCGGCGACGAGGGCGTGTCCGCCCTCGTGGTAGGCGGTGACGAGGCGTTCCTTGTCGTTCATCAGTCGGGTCCGCTTCTGCGGGCCGGCGATGACGCGGTCGATGGCCTCATCGAGGATCCGGTTGTCGATGACCTTCGCGTTCTCTCGTGCGGTGAGCAGGGCCGCCTCGTTGAGGACATTGGCCAGGTCCGCGCCGGAGAATCCGGGGGTCCGCTTCGCGACCTGGCCGAGGTCGACCTCGTCGGCCAGCGGCTTGTCGGCGGCATGGACCTCGAGGATGTGCTTGCGGCCCTTCATATCCGGGGCCTCGACGGGGATCTGCCGGTCGAAGCGGCCGGGACGCAGCAGCGCCGGGTCGAGGACGTCGGGGCGGTTGGTCGCGGCGATGAGGATGACGTTGGTCTTGACGTCGAATCCGTCCATCTCGACGAGCAGCTGGTTGAGAGTCTGCTCGCGCTCATCATGCCCGCCGCCCATTCCGGCGCCGCGCTGGCGGCCGACGGCGTCGATCTCGTCGATGAAGATGATGCACGGGGCGTTCGACTTCGCCTGTTCGAAGAGGTCACGGACTCGGGAGGCACCGACGCCGACGTACATCTCGACGAAGTCGGAACCGGAGATCGAGTAGAACGGGACTCCGGCCTCACCGGCGACGGCCTTGGCCAGCAGGGTCTTGCCCGTTCCGGGCTGACCGTAGAGGAGCACGCCCTTGGGGATCTTCGCTCCCACGGCCTTGAACTTCTCCGGTTCGGCGAGGAACTCCTTGATCTCCTCGAGCTCCTCGAGGGCTTCGTCGACTCCGGCGACGTCGGTGAAGGTGACGTCCGGGTTCTCCTTGTTGACCAGCTTCGCCTTCGACTTGCCGAAGTTCATCATCTTCCCGCCCGACATCTGCGAGATGAGGAACCAGAAGACGACGAAGATGATGACGAACGGGATGAGCGTGCCCAGCAGCGACATCAGCCAGCTCTGCTTGGGAACCTCGTCGGTGAAGCCCTTGTCCGGGGCGGCGGAGTCGACGGCTTTGACGACCTGCTCGCCGCGCTGTTCGACGTAGAAGAACTGGACTTTCTTGCCGAAGTCCTTGTCGTCGACTGTGTAGTCGTCCTTGAGAGTGAGGTCGACGCGCTGGTCCTTGTCGACGATCTTGGCCTGTTCGACCTTGTCGTCTTTGAGCAGCTGCAGACCCTGTTCGGTGTCGATCTGGCTGAACCCGGACTGGCTGAACAGCAGAGCACCGATCGATACGACGAGCAGTGCCAGGACGATCCAGACCAATGGGCCCTTCGTCGCCTTGTTCAGCAGGGGGCGACGTTTGTTCGACTCGGCCATAAGTCCTCTCAGGAAAAAGATGTGGGCAACCGTTTCAGGCTACCGAGGCTGCCTGGGAACATCCCCCACAGCCTAGTACTTCGCACCCCGATAGCCCGAATGCGGACCGGATCTGTTCCGTCACAGTCCCCGGAGGCGGCCCGGGTTCGCCGCGGGCGTAAAAAGCGGTGCAGTCGGTTCAGCTGTAGACGTGCTGAGCCAGCGTCGCGACGAACGGCACGTTGCGGTACTTCTCCGCATAGTCCAGGCCATAGCCGATGACGAACTCGTTGGGCACGTCGAAGCCGACGTACCTGACGTCGATGTCGACCTTAGCGGCTTCGGGCTTGCGCAGCATGGTGCAGATCTCGACAGTGGCAGCTCCGCGGGTGCGCAGGTTCTGGATCAGCCAGGACAGGGTGAGGCCGGAATCGATGATGTCTTCGACGATGAGGACGTGACGATCGGTGAGGTCGGTGTCGAGGTCCTTGAGGATCCGCACGACGCCGGAGGACTTGGTACCCGATCCGTAGGAGGACACAGCCATCCAGTCCATGGTCACCGGTGAGTGCAGGGCTCGGGCGAGGTCGGCCATGACCATGACCGCGCCCTTGAGGACGCCGACGAGGAGGATGTCCTTGTCTTTGTAGTCTTCATCGATGGCTGCGGCCAATTCAACGAGTCGTGCGGCTATCTGCTCTTCCGAAACGAGTATTTTTTCGATGTCATTGCCGAGATCGTTGATGTCCACGAGTGTCGATTCTCCTCAGATGCGGGTCCTGGAGGTTCCATTATGGGTCACTTTGCCTCACCGGTGCCAATGGGATCGGATGACGGCGCCAGTTCGTCGTCGACGGCCCCAGGACCGGCCGACAGCCAACCGGTGATCGCCATGAGCACGGAGATGATGACCATGAACCACAGCGGCACCTGCCAGCCGCCGCTGATGCCGAGCAGTCCGCCCACGGCCAGCGGGCACAGTGCGGCGAGCACATAGCCCGACGACTGGACGAAAGCCGAAGTCGAGGCCGTGACCGAGACCTCGCGGGTGCGTGAGGTGATGAGCGCCAGTGCGGCGGGGAAGGCGAATCCGCCGTAGCCGAGCAGAGCCGCCCACAGCCACGGGACGCTGACCGGGCTGAGCAGCAGTCCGGTATAGCCGGCGACGGCACTGACGCCGAAGGAGACGAGGAAGGCCCGTGGGGCGATGGACCGGACGATGATCTGCGGGGCGAGGAATCCGCCGGGCAGACCGCCGAAGGTGACGATCGTGAGCATGATCCCGGCGAGGAAGGGGTCGAGTCCGGCATCGCGGTAGATCTGCGGCAGCCACCCGAACTGGAGGTAGGCGTTGGCCGATTGGAGACCGAAGAACATCGCCATGTACCACGCCTTGGGTGAGGTGAAGACCGGTCGCCGAGGCGGTGCTTCGGTCCGTTCTCCTCCGGGCTCGGCCGCCTGGCCGGAGAGGACGGGCACGGATTTCAGGCTCCGCAGCACCGACCACGTGATGAGCGCGGAGAAGGGCAGGATCATCCAGAAGCCGAGGCCGAAGCGCCAACTGCCGAACTGTTCGGCCAGGGGTGCGGTGAGCAGCGAGGGCAGCATCGACCCGAGTCCCAGCGAGACGGTGAATGTCGTCGCGCCCAGGGTGGGCCGGTGTGGGAAGCGGGACTTGACGTAGACGGGCAGGATGACGTTGCCGATCGACATTCCGGCCAGGGCGAGGACCGTGAGCAGAGCGAAGGCGACCCATTCGGTGACGATGGCGCGCAGACCGATGCCTGCGACGATGAGGGCCGCACTCATGGCCAGAGTCGCGAACAGACCGAGTCGCTTGAGCAGGGGCACGGCGATGATGCCGCAGACGGCGAACACGAGTCCCGGCAGAGCGGTGAGCAGACCGGTCTGCCATTCGGCCAGGGAGAATCCGTCGCTGACCTCGGAGAGCACGGGGCCCAGCGAGGAGGCTGCCGGCCGCAGTGAGGCGGCGATGAGGACGAGGCAGGCCAGGGCCAGACCGTCGAGGCCGCGGGAGCGTCGGAAGCCCTGCTGGGGCGAAGTCGTCATGGCGTCATCCTTTCAGACAGCTGTTGTCGCCGAGCACGCGGGTCGCGGCCCCACGGAGGCGCGCTGCCCGGCACGATCTCCGATGGTATACCGCCTGGCGGTCGTAGGCTGGGCACATGATCCTTGTGAAGAATGTGCGCCTCTTCCCACGCACCCCCGATGCTCCCGCCGTCGATGTCGAGATCACCGAGGGACGAATCTCTCGCCTCTCCCCCGCTGAGGATGCCGCCACCGAGTCCGCGTCACCGACGACCGGGCCGACGCCGACCGGGGCCGAGGTCATCGACGGTGCCGGGCGGATCCTGCTGCCGAGCCTCGGCGATGTCCATGCCCATCTGGATTCGAATCGGATGGGCCAGACGTTCCGTCCGCACACCGCCGACGGCACTCTGCACGGGTACATCATGAACGATCGGGAGAACTGGCGAGCCGGCGAGCGCAGCGTCGCCGATCAGGCCGCTTTTGCAATCGCGAGAATCGTCGCCTCCGGCGGCACGCGCATCCGTTCGCACGCACAGGTCGACGCCGACTGCGGTCTCGAGCGCTTCCACGGGGTCAAGGCCGCACTCGAGGCGCATGCCGATGTCCTCGACTTCCAGATCGTCGCGTTCCCGCAGGCGGGTATCGTGCGGGAACAGGGCGTCGAAGAGCTCCTCGATGCGGCGCTGGCCGACGGCGCGGACCTCGTCGGCGGACTCGATCCGCTGCTCTACGACCGGGATCCGGTCTCCCATCTCGATGTCGTCTTCGGCCTGGCGGACAAGCACGGCAAGGGCATCGACATCCACCTCCACGAGGCGGGCACCGCGGGGCTGTTCTCGCTCGAGGAGATCGCCGCGCGGACCCGAGCCGCGGGCATGGCCGGGCAGGTCACGGTCTCGCATGCGTTCGCACTGAATACGAACCCGGAACCCGAGGTCGCCCGGATCCTCGATGTCCTCGCCGAGGCGGGAGTGGCCCTGACCACGGTTGCCCCGGCCAAGGGTGCGCTGCCGCAGGCGCTCATCCGCGCCCGCCGCGTGGCCCTGGGACTCGGTGAGGACGGTCAGCGGGACTATTGGAGCCCCTATGGTGACGGCGACCTGCTGCACCGGACCTGGCAGCTGGCGTTCACGAACGGGTTCCGTGCAGACGCAGATATCGAAGGCTGTCTCGATATCGCCTCCCGCGGAGGAGCTCAGGTCATGGCCGGTGATCGCCCCGACGGTTCGGCGCTGGTCGACGATTCCCGGTTCGGTCTGGCCGTGGGTGCTCCCGCCGACTTCGTGCTCATCGACGCCGACACGGTCACCTCGGCGATCATGGACTGCCCACGGGACAGGGATGTGTTCAAGGCAGGTCGGCTCATCGCCTCCGGCGGCGAATTGGCAGGCGGGCCGCGGCTGAGCTGAGCCTCAGCGGGCCCTCGCGGCCGGCTGGAACACGGCCTGCCCGCCTCCGACGACGACTTCCATGTCCCCGGGCAGGGACAGTCGACCGCGCCTGCGGTCGCGGATGAGGGCGCAGAGTTCGGCGACGCGCACCGCTCCGAGGTTCTGTCCGGGCACGCCGAGTGAGATCACCCAGTCGCGTACGACCCGGCTGAGCACGGCGTCGTCGAGTGCGGTGAAGACCTCCACCGGCACCGAGGCGGCTGCGCGGACCTGCTGCCCTGCCGCCTCGGCGTGGGCATCGATGAAATCGGCATCGGCGCGGCACAGGTCGGCGGTGCGGGCGAGGTTCGCGGTGATCGGCTGACCGAGTTCGGCTTCGAGTCCGGCCAGCAGCTGCCGGGCCCGGACTCGGGTGAACGCGGTGTCGGCGTTCATCGGATCGTTCCAGAACTCGATGCCCTGCGCCCGGCAGGACGCTTCGGTCTGGTCTCGGTCGAGGCCGAGCAGGGGCCGCATGAGGCGACCGGCCAGCGGGCTCATCCCGGCCAGGGACCGGGTGCCCGATCCGCGCATGAGGCCGAGCAGAACGGTCTCGGCCTGGTCGCTGCGGGTGTGGGCGGTGAGGATCCAGTCGGCTTCGGCCGCCGCCCGAGCGGTTTCGAGGGCGGCATAGCGGGCGGAGCGCGCCGCGGCCTCGAGGCCTTCGTCTCCGGCGTCGATGCTCACCCTCATCACCTCGGCAGGCACGCCCCAGGATTCGGCGGTGGCGGCGACCCGGTCGGCCACCTCGGCGGTGACGGTCTGCAGACCGTGATCGACGGTCAGCGCACGGGCACGGATCTCACCGCGCCGGTGAAGGAACGCGGCCGCGTGCAGCAGCGCCATCGAATCCGCTCCCCCGGACACCGCGACGATGAGGCCCGGTGCGGACGCTCCTGCGTCCGCGAGTGCGGCACGCACGGCAGTGCGGATGGCGGCACTCGCCGGGTCGAGGGTCGGCCGCCTCGGCGAGGCTGCGTCGCGCGGCCCCTCAGCCGTGGACACGGTCGAGCCAGAGCTGCGGATCGTGGATCTCCGCCGTGCGGGGAAGGTTCGCGGGTTCGGCATAGATGCGGGAGAAGCCCTTCTGTCCGACCTCGCGGCGGACGGCCCGGACGAACTTCGCCCCGTCCCGATATTGGGCGAGTTTGAGGTCCATTCCGAGCAGATTGGTGAGGAAGCCGCCCTGACTCGCGTCACGCCGGGCCTCGAACTTCCGGCGCAGCCGGCGCACGCTCGGGATGACTCCCGCGCCCACTTCGTCCATGACGACATCGGCGTGGCCTTCGAGCAGGGACAGGATCGCGGTGGCCTCGTCGAGTGCGCCGCGCATGTTCTCGTCGCGGATGAGGTCGATGATGCTGGCCTCGCCTTTGACGATGCGCCCGAGGGTGGCGAAGAGGTCGACGATCCCGCCGACTCCGGGCATCGTCAGTCGGGTGGACACGGCCCCGGAGAGCAGGGTGCGCATATGGTCGCGCAGCCAGGGCGCCGTCGCGAACTGCACTTGGTGGGTGGCTTCGTGGAGGGCCACCCACATGCGGAAGTCACGCGGATCGACGTCCATGGCCTTCTCGGCGATGAGCACGGCGGGGGCGACGAACATCAGCCGTCCCGTCTCCACCGCGAAGGGGTCGAACTGGCCGAGCACGCGGGTCGACAGGAGCGAGAGCACCCCGGCGACCTCGACGGCACCGGCCATTGCGGTGGCGGGGCTGACCGGGGCGGGCAGGGCCGCCTCGTCGAGCATTCCGTTGACGGACTGCGCATTGGCTTTGACCCAGCTGACCTGGTCGAGGACGAGCACGGAACCGGCGGCGAGCCGCCCGCGCACAGCATCGGCGTGCTCCGGCGGCAGCAGGAACGAATCGAGGACGAGGTCCTGAGCCGTCAACGCATTGTCCTTCATCCCCTCGACGAGTGTCTCGAGCACACCCGGTTCGGGGACCTTCGCCGCGGAGACGAGCTCACGGGCGGTGCGGGCGGCGAATCCCTCGTCGATGATCATCGGCAGCCGCAGTTCGCGAGGGCTGTGACGATATCGTCCACGGTCTTTCTGGCTTCCAAGATCTTATCCTTATCCACATCGTCGATCTGGATGGAGAATACGAGGTAACGTCCCTCCGCGTCGAGGACTCCCCCGGCCAGGGAGGTCACGGTCGACAGCGTTCCGGTCTTCGCATGCACCACCCCGGAGGCATTCTTCTCGTCGAGGAAGCGGTCATGCAGGGTGCCGGTGAGTCCGCCGACGGGAAAGTAGCTGACGAGCCCGGCCAGAGAGTCATCGGCGACGACCGAGGCCTGCAGGACGGTCGTGAGATCGTGTGGGGCGATCCGATTGCCATAGGACAGCCCCGAGGTGTCGACGAGGTGGGTGCGTCCGAGATCGACGGATTCGCCGAGGGCTTCAAGGACCGCCTTCGGACCGTTCTCGAGGCTGCCGTCCCTGCCTTGGGCGATGGCGACCTCATTGCCGAGCACTTCGGCGACGACGTTGTCGCTGTGCACGAGCGCGTATTCGACGATCTCGGAGATCGTCGCCGACTCCACCCGGGCGAGTTCCTTCGGATTCTCGGACGGCGTCTCGGAATCGGAATCGTCGGCCGCCTCGGTGACGGTGATCCCGGTCTTCTTCAGCTCTGTTTCGAAGATCGAGAACGCGTCCTTGGCGGGGTGCTCGCTGCGGCCGCGCCATTCCGCGTTCGTCGATCCGATGTAGGCGGTGTCGACCATGATCGGCTGGATCGGGGTGATCACGCCCTTGGCGATATCGGACCGGGACCACCCGGAGTCGAAGTCCTCGCCGACATAGCGGCTCGTATCCAGGTTCAGGGCCACCTCGGTGATGTTCTGGTCTTTGAGTGCGTCCGCGGTGTCCTCGGCCAGGGTCCGCAGGCCGGCGTGCCCATTGACCGAACCGGGATCGGAATCTCCGGCCGACAGGAGCACATCGCCTCCGGCGGTCAGCGTCAGGGTGTGCGTGTCCGCATCGAAGTCCGTCGTCGTCGCCAGGCGCGTCTGCCCGCCGATCGCGGACAGGGCGGCGGCCGCGGTGAGCACCTTCGTCACGGAGGCGGGAGTGCGCGGCTTCGTCTCGTCCTTCGCGTAGAGGACGTCGTCGCTGATCCCGTCGCGGACCTCGAGGCCGAAGCCTGTGACCTTCGACTCCTTGAGGACGGCGTCGATCGTCTTCGGGATCCGTGTGGGCACAGGAGCCGAATCGTCGACCGCCGAGGCGGGAGCGGGCACCTGCCCGGCGTGAGCCTGCGGGGTGGGCACGGTCTGGACCTCGACCTGGGGGTCGGTGGTGAGCACACCGGGCAGACCGGGCACGAGGTCATAGGCATCGACGGCGACATAGGCGCCGAGGGCGAGGACGACGGCACCGGCGGTGATCGCACCGTCCCTCTTCCGCCGCGATCTTCTGCGTTCGCGGCGGGGGGAGCCGGAGTCCGACGGATTCGGCGGCGCATCGGTGTCGTTCAAACGCAGGCTCTCATTCCTCGACGACCGTGGGGTGGTCGCCGTCGGTGGGCGGTGACGGGGACTTGTACCATCTATTCTAGTGATGCACCCCTAACGTGAAGGAGCACTATGGAACTGCTGGCCACAATCGAGATCCCTCAGGGGTCCCGCAACAAGTACGAAGTCGATCATGAGACCGGTCGGGTCAAGCTCGATCGCTACCTCTACACCTCGATGCAGTACCCTGCCGACTACGGCTATATCGAGGACACTCTCGGCAACGACGGCGACCCTCTCGATGTGCTCGTGCTGCTGCCGGAGCCGCTGTTCCCCGGTGTGCTCGTCGACATCCGCCCGATCGGCATGTTCCAGATGGAAGACGAGGCCGGCGGCGACGACAAGGTTCTCGCTGTCCCCGCCGGAGATCCCCGTTGGGACTCCTACACCGACATCTCGGATGTGGACCAGTTCATGCTCGACTCGATCGAGCACTTCTTCAGCCGGTACAAGGATCTCGAACCCGGCAAGTACGTCAAGGGGTCGAGCTGGGCCGGTCGCGAAGCCGCCGAGGCCGAGATCAACGCCTCCATCGAACGTTTCAAGGCCGAGGGCCACTGAGCCGACTTCGCCTTCTGTGAAGTGCTGAAGTCTCAGCGCGAAGCGATTCTCTCTCGACCGCCCGGATGATCTCATCCGGGCGGTTTCGCATGTTCCTCTACCGTTGCCCGAGCGTGACGACCATCACGATTTCTTAGGTGACCCTAAGGGGCAGTGTGAGCCAGGTTATGCGATTGTCGAGTCATGAAACTCGATCATGTGTCATACGCCAGTGAACCTGACGGCTATCGTGCGACCGCCGAGCGGATCTCGGAGAAGCTCGGTGTGGTTCCCTACGACGGCGGTGTGCATCCTCGATTCGGCACCAGAAACCTCATCTTCCCCTTAGCGAACGGCCATTACCTCGAAGTCGTGGAAGCCTTGGAGCATCCGGCCGCTCTCTCGACGCCCTTCGGTCAGGCGGTCCGGGCTCGTTCCGAGCTCGGCGGCGGCTGGATGGGCTGGTGCGTCTCGGTCGACGATCTCACCGCAGTCGAATCCCGTCTCGAACGCAAGGCCGTCGACGGCAATCGCACGCCGGAGTCCGGTTTGGAACTCAAGTGGCTGCAGATCGGCGTCAAGGGGCTCATCGCCGATCCCCAGCTGCCGTTCTTCATCAAGTGGTCCGCCGACTCCTCGCAGCACCCGTCGACGTACAAGACGAATGCGGGAGTCGACATCGACACCCTGCAGATCGCCGGGGACCGCGACCGTCTGCGCGACTGGCTGGGCACTCAGGATGCCAAGCCGATCTCGGAGATCAACATCGACTGGTCCGCACCCCATGGGACGCCGGGCATCATGTCGGTGAGCTTCAACACGGAGAACGGCGCCGTCACCATCTGAGACCCTCAGCGTCCGCGTACTCTGCGGAGTCGAAGAAGGCCAGAGGCAGTGTCGCCTCTGGCCTTCTTCAGCTTATGGTCGTGGAGTCATCAGTCGCCCTGAGTCTCCATCGGCGATCCCTGCTCGCTTTCCGTCCCGTCTGCTTTCTTCCGCCGCAGATGAGCGGCCGTCGCCATCGCACCGCCGGCGGCGAGGAGACCTGCTCCGCCGCCGAGCAGCGGCAGAGTGCTGTCAGTGCCGGTCCACGGCAGTTCACCGCCGTCCGACCCGGAGCCTCCTGAGCCGGAGCCGCCTGAACCCGAGCCGCCGTTCGAAGAACCGCCGCCCGAGCCGGATCCGCCGGAGCTGCCTGAACCTGAGCCGCCGTCGCTTCCGGCGCTCGCGGCCGCCCCAGCTGCCGCGGCATCCTTCGCACCGTCCTGCGACCCGGCAGTCGATCCGGAGCTGTCGGCGTCCGTTCCGGTCCTGTCGCCCTTGGCATCGGTGTCCTCACCCGTTCCGGCACCATCTGAGCTGCCGTTCTCATCCGAGTCCTTGGCCCCTTCATCTGTGCCGTCGGCGTCGGAGTCCTGGTCCTTCGGCGGTTCAGTCGGATCCGGTGCCGATCCGCCGTCGCCCTTGATGACCTGCACGACCGTGGGCCGCGGCATCGCGGCCACTCCCTTATCGACATCGGTCGCGTCGACATAGTCGGGGAACTGCGAGTGCTGATCGGCATAGGAGCCGTCCTCACCTGGGTGCTGGACCGCAACGAAAGCTGACTCATACTCGTCGTGGACGAGTGGTCCGCAGACCTCGGCTTCGCGAGGCACGGACAGGAACTGTTCGACCCGACCGCGCTGGTCACCGTCGATCGTGACCTTGAACAGCCCGTCGCAGTAGCCGATGCCGTCGGGAGCACCGTCGGTGGAGATCCACAGGTTTCCGGCGGTGTCGAAGGCCACATTGTCCGGGCAGGAGATCGGTGAGACCTGATCGGCGGGGAAGCCGGAGAAGTAGGTGGCGTCGCCCTGCTTCGGGTCTCCGCAGACCAACAGCAGCGTCCAGTCGAATTCGGTGCCCGTATGATCGCCGGAGCGCTCGGTGATCTCGACGATGTGCCCGTCGCGGTTCTCCGTGCGCGGATTGGCCTCATCTGCGGCGGCCTTCCCGTCGGTGCCGCGGTCGGAGTTGTTCGTGCAGGCGACGTAGATGCGGCCGTTGACCGGGTTCGGTTCGACGTCTTCGCAGCGGTCCATCTTCGTCGGTCCGACCTTGTCGGCGGCCAGTCGGGTGTTGACGAGGACCTCTTCGGCGGAGAATCCGGACACCTGCGACTTGCCGTCCTTGACCAGCGGAAGCCACTGTCCGCTGCCGTCGAACTCGCCGTCGGCGGGCACCTCACCGCTGCCGTCGATCTCGGACTTCGGTGAGTTGCCGGTGAACTTCGCGACGTAGAGGTCGCCGTCGGTCAGCAGCGTCTTGTTGTGTTCGCGGTCGCCCTCGACGTAGGTGTCCTTCGAGACGAACTTGTAGAGGTAGTCGAACTTCTCATCGTCTCCCATATAGGCCACGGCGTGGCCCGAATCGGAGATCGTGATGTTCGCCCCTTCGTGTTTGAAGCGGCCCATATTCGTGTGCTTATGAGGGGTGGAGTTCGGGTCCCAGGGGTCGACTTCGACGATCCAGCCGAAGCGATTCGCTTCGTTCGCGTAGCCCGGGTTGTTCGTATCGAATCGGTCGACATCGGCTTCCCACCCGTTGGCCGAGTCTTCGCTGTCGAGACCGTAGCGCTTATCGGCCGCCGAGGTGCCCTGCGCCTTGAAGTACGAGTTGAAGTTCTCCTCACCGGACACCAGAGTGCCCCAGGGCGTGAGCCCGCCCGAGCAGTTGCCGAGAGTGCCCTGCGCCTTGTCACCGTTCGGATAGTCCTTCGTCCGCAGCAGATCGGAGCCGGCGGCGGGACCGGTGAACTCGTATTCGGTGTCGATGAGGAACCGGCGGTTCTTCTTTCCGTTGACATCGATCGTCCACGTCGACTTCTCGTCCGTGCGGATGAGTTCGGCAACGGTCAGTCCGTGGGCTTCACGGCTGATCGCCCGCTGATCGGCTCCGTCCATGTCCTCGGGGTACATGATGGCGTCGTTCGTGTATTCCTGGTTGGCGAAGAGTACGGCCCGGTTGGAGTCGTCGGGGTCGATCTGGATGGACAGGAAGTCGTTGTTGTAGCCGAACTGGCGGCGCTGCGCCTCTGGGCTCTGATTCTCCGGGTCAAATTTCGGAGAGTCGGGGAACAAGGGGTCTCCCCAGCGGACGATCGGATGCCAGGAGTAGCCTTCGGGGACGACGAATTCGTCGACCTCATGCTGGACCGGGTCGATGGCGGTGAAGGCCAGACTGCCTGCGGTGGCTGCGGCGGCAGAGCGTGCGGTCGGACTCGGTGCGGTGGTCACTGCGATGGCCAAGGCACCGGCAGCAGAGGCACCGAGAACCGCGCGACGGCTGAGCTTCGCATTGACGATATCGCGGAAATACCCATTTGCCGATGTGTTGCAGGTGGCCTTGAGGCAGGCGTTGTCGCACTTGAGTGCGCAGGTGACAGCGCTGCGTTTACCGCGCACATGATCGGCCATCGGCAGGAAGGTTCTCATCGATTCTCTCCTCGTATCGAGTCGTTTACTCCCTCCGCTGCCCGCGATCCTCAAGAGGCGGAGCCGGGAGGGCTCACCCGGTCGAGACTGTCACCGGCAAGCGGCCCTGGAACTACCCGTCGGTGAACTGCCGGTGAACCCAGCAGGTCGAGTGAGTGTCCCGTTCGCCTGTCCCGGCTTCGGGTCCTGGTCTCAGCCTGGGGCTCCTGGCCTCAGCCGAAGTCGACGAGGGCGAGCACTCCCGGGGCGAGGAATCCGACGGCGTC